>UMFZ01004282.1_pt1 | contig 24791 bp, 16 predicted proteins | sample 1965141 | NCBI WGS metagenome assembly UMFZ01 (sample SAMEA4836059, study PRJEB28245) | human gut metagenome | biome: gut microbiome; material: fecal sample | place: Denmark | collected 2008
AGGCATGGGAGAGCCGTCAAAACGACCTCCCTCCGGTATGGGATCCGTGGATTCGGCATTGTAGTTGATGCATTTGCCTTCGGCATCATACATTTTGCCGTAGAGGTTGGAAGCATGGTCTTCCTTTTTGGAGATAACGGCGTAGTCCCCCGTTTTGGTCGGATAGGCTTTTACGCCGGAGGAGAGGGGGAAGTCCATGGCGACCAAGCCGTCCACCAGATACTGGCCCCGTTGTTCGTCCAGGCAGACGAAGATTTTTCGGGATTTTTTCGGCTGGCGGTTCAGCAAGGTATCGTCCTTGTAGACGTCGTACGTTTTCCGGTAGTCCTTGCGGGCTACAAAATGAGCGTATGTGGAAGGATGAAACGGGTTTTTATATTCCGGAACGGATTTGTCCACGGCACGCGGATCCGGCAGGGCCGCATGACCCGTGCCGGAGTGGGAACAGGACACCCACCCCATGAGCACCACGGGGAAGGCGGCCAGAACAAGGAGAGGCTTCATAAGTGGTGGAACCGGGAGGATCCCCCGGATTACTTGGAACGCGGAATCGTCAACTTCTGGTTGATGTGAATCAGATCGGACTTAAGGCCGTTAGCCCTTTTAAGGGCCTTGACAGAGGTGCCGTTCCTGCGGGCGATGGCTCCCAGCGTATCGCCTTTCTTCACGGTGTAGGTGCGGGCCTTGGGAGCGGATTTACGGGAGGAGCTCTTTCTGGCAGCCGTGCTGCGGGAGGATTTGCTGCCGGCCGTGCTCTTCCGCGCGGATGATTTTTTAGTGACGGAAGGCTTGGCGGGGGGATTGTAAGCGTAGCTGGAAGAACTCTGAACCGGGCTGTAATGGCCGGATTCGTAAGCGGGATCAGAGCTTTCCGCGATCCACGGCGGGATTTCGCCGCTGGCCGGTTCCGCAGTGTCGTAACCGGCCGTGGAGGAATTCTGGGTGGAGCAGGAAGAGAGGGGGAATACCAGCGCGGCAGCGCAGGCGCAGGTTAAAATGAATGGCGTTTTCATGTGTGCCCTGTTCATACTAATTTATGATTTCGGATTCAAGGCGGTAGCGCGGATTGTCGGGATTTTTTTTCAGACCTTGCCCAGATTATAAAAGGTTTCCGCATTTCGGGTCGTCACATGGGCCAGATCTTCCAGGTTCATGCCTCTGGCAGCGGCGATGAAACGGGCTGTATGAATGAGATGGGCGGGTTCGTTCATGCGGCCCCGGAGGGGTTCCGGGCTGAGATAGGGGGAGTCCGTTTCCAGCATGATACGGTTTTCCGGGCACCAGCTTGCGGTTTCCGCCACTACGGGGGCGTTTTTAAAAGTAGCCACCCCGGTGAAGGAGACCATGCCGTCCAGTTCGTCAAAGATCCGCATGGCCTGAGCGGTATTTCCGATGAAGCAGTGAAATACGGGACGCACGCGGCCCGCGTAGTTCCGGGCAATAGCCAAGGCGTCCTCAAAGCTCGCGGAACCTTTCCGGTCCCGCGTATGCAGGACGATATTAAGGCCCAGGCGCTCCGCCAGGTCAAAGTGCCGTTCCAGAAGGTCCTGCTGAAGGCGGTGGAATTGTTCCGTTTCCCAGCCTTGGGGCGTCCCGTGGAAGTAATCCAGGCCCGTTTCCCCGATGGCGGCCAGGGGAACGTCCTGCGCCTTCCGGAAAAGCTGGTCCGCCCAGTCTGCCGGGGCGTCATGGGCATCGTCCGGATGGATGCCCAGCGCACAAAAAACCGCGCCGGGAAACTGGCGCGCCCACGCCGTGTTTGCCTCCCAGTCATCCATCCGCGCCCCCAGCGTAATCATGCGGTCAATGCCTTCCCGGAGGGCATGCTGGACGTAAGTTTCCCTGCGGGACTGGTCGAATTGAGCGGAAGCCAGATGGCAGTGCGTGTCAATAATCATGGTGTAAGGGACTGTGGCGGAACGGATGAAGTTTGTGGATATTTGCCGGCTTTGAAAAGTGCAAACGCAGAGCATGCCTGATTTTTCCTTGCCACGCGGAAGTGAAACGCACAAACTGCCCCGCATGAAATGTACGGCTTTGTGCATGTGCGCCGCCCTGCTGCCGGTGGGCTTCCTGCAGGCAGGAACCCAGCAGATAGAAGCGCCGCAGGAGGGCTCCGTTATCAGTTTCCATTTGGAAAACGATATGTTCGTGGGGGATGATGATAATTATACCAACGGCGTCCGCTTTGCGTGGATGTCCGGCACCACGTCCCGGAGCCATACGTTTTCCGGCATGCTGGGAACAGTGCTGGGCGGCACGAACGCCTCGGATTCCTGGCGGCGGTTCATGGGCATGAACGGTTCCGCCAACCTGCGCCAGCAGTGGGGTTTGGACCTGAACCAGCTCATGTACACCCCGGAGCAGAAGGCCACCTATCCCATCTACAACCAGCACCCCTATGTGGGCAACCTGACGCTGGGGCTGACCTCCCTAGTCAAGAATGAAGACCGGGCCAATTCCCTGGAGCTGCAGCTCGGCACCACGGGCACGAATTCCCTCGCCAAGGGCTCCCAGCATTTCATCCATAAGCTGTGGGGTATGGAGCAATGGCCCGGCTGGGCCAACCAGCTCCCTGGAGAGATGACCGCCAATTTGTTTTTCAAGCGGTATTACCGCCTGCGCGGACTGGAGAAGCGCTACGGCTCCGGTTTTGAAACGGATGCCCTGGCTTACTGGCATGCGGACGCCGGCACAGTAAAGGTGCAGGCGGGGGGCGGCATGTCCTTCCGCTTCGGCTATAATCTGGGCAATACTTCTCCGGAGAACAGCATTCGCGGAGCGACCAGTGCAGCGCCTCCCTTCGTTTATAACAGGATGTCCGTTTCCAATTGGGGGTATTACGGTTATATTCATGCTGCCGTGCGAGCCGTGGCTCATGACCTGTATCTGGATGGTACGGTGTTTCGTTCCTCCCCCAAGTATGTGAACAAGTATCCCGTAGTGGGAGAATGGGGTTATGGCTTCGGCTTCCGGTACAAGCGCTCGGAATTGCTTTTCGGCCTGCATTACATGACCAAGGAATACACCCAGCAGGAATCCATGCAGTGTGTGGGCGTTCTCCAGCTCCGGCATACTTTTTAACGGCTGCGTTTGCAGGCCGTTCATAAACGCAACAGCAGCTTGCAAAGGGCAAGTTTGCTGTTAGAATTAGAATTGCGGATTCGTATGTAACAGGACAATCCGTTTGTGCATATCAACTCCGACACATATTGATTTCATGAGAACGACCAGATCCTGGCTTTTATACTGTACCGCACTGGCGGTAAGTTCCGCCATGTGCGGCCTGGGAGCACCGGGCGATTCCGCCCCCGCGCCAGCCCCCACAGGGCTGGAATGGGAACAGGAACAAAACCTGCATTTGAATAAGGAAGCTCCAACCGCCTTTTTCGCGTCTTTCAGCGATTTGCAGTCCGCCTTGAAAGTGCTGCCTGAAAACAGTAAATGGCGCAGGTCCCTGAACGGTCAGTGGAAGTTCCACTGGGCGAAGGATCCCCAGAGCCGCCCGGCCGATTTTTACAAGCCGGATTACGACGTAAAGGACTGGAAGGAGATTAAGGTGCCTTCCTCCTGGCAGACTCAGGGTTACGGCACCCCCATTTATTCCAATCAGCCGTATCCCTTTGAACGCTCCTGGCCTTATGTAATGAAGGAGCCTTCCAACAAGAATTATACGTCCTACAAGGAACGGAACCCCGTAGGTTCCTACCGCCGCACTTTTGAAGTGCCTGCGGACTGGGACGGCAGGGAAGTGTACATGCAGTTTGACGGAGTGGATTCCTTTTTCTACCTCTGGATCAACGGGCAGTATGTAGGTTTTTCCAAAGATTCCCGGAATCCGGCCCGTTTTGACATCAGCCCCTACCTTAAGAAGGGGGAGAACGTGGTGGCCGCAGAGGTGTACCGCCATTCCGACGGAGCATATCTGGAATGCCAGGATATGTTCCGCCTGTCCGGCATTTTCCGCAATGTTTCCATCTTTGCGCTGCCGAAAGTTCACATCCGCGACTTTTTCGCACAGGCCAATCCGGTGGACCAAAGGGATTGGGCTTTGAATATTGACCATGCCAAACCGGGGACCGTGGACGGCGATTGGCGCCTTCAGGTGGATGTGGATGTTCGCAATCTGTTTCCGGCAACGGAAAAGCTGGACGGCTGCACGGTTTCCATGGCCCTGTATGACGCTGCCGGAAAACTGGTAGAACCTGTCAAGCCCAAGGATGCGCCATATGACGGCGTGTTGGAAAAGCCCTTGCGCATTACCGGCATGAAGGATTTTAAAACTTCCCTGCTGGGCATTTATTCCAAACCCAGACTATGGTCTGCGGAGGATCCCAACCTGTACACCCTGGTACTGACGCTGAAGCGTGACGGGAAGACGGAAGAAATGGTTTCCTCCCGCGTGGGTTTCCGCAATGTGGTGATTAAGGACAGCGTGTTTCTGGTAAATGGCCAGCCGGTGAAGGTAAAGGGCGTGAACCGCCATGAAAGCCATCCGGAAACAGGGCATTACGTGACTCCGGAGCAGATGGAGGAAGAAGTGCGGATGATGAAACGCGCCAATATCAACCACGTGCGCTGTTCCCATTATCCCGCGGATCCTTATTTTTATTACCTCTGTGACAAGTACGGCATTTACGTGCAGGATGAGGCCAACATCGAGTCCCACGGCTATTACTATGGCAAGGAGTCCCTTTCCCATCCCATTGAGTGGATGCCGGCCCATGTGGACCGCATCATGGCGATGGTGGAGCGCAACAAGAACCATCCCTGCGTGATTATGTGGTCCCTGGGGAATGAAGCCGGCCCCGGCCAGAATTTCCGCAGTGCGGAAAAGATGGTGAAGGCCAGGGATATGTCCCGCCCCACCCACTACGAACGCAATAATGACATTGTGGACCTGGGGTCCAACCAGTATCCGTCCGTGGACTGGACGCGTTCCATGGCGGGCAACAAGGATTTTCCCAAGCCCTACTATATTTCCGAGTATGCACACAACATGATGAACGCCATGGGCAACCTGGCGGATTACTGGGAGGCCATCGAGTCTTCCGACCGCATTATGGGCGGCGCCATCTGGGACTGGGTGGACCAGGGCTTGTACAAGACCCTGCCGAATGGAGAAAAGATGCTCTGCTACGGCGGCGATTTCAACGACCATCCCAATAGCGGCCAGTTTGTGTTCAACGGCACCATCCTGTCGGATCGTACGCCGGAACCGGGTTATTTTGAAGTCAAGCACGTCTATCAGAATATTTCCACATCTTTGACGGACGACGGCAGGATTTCCATTTTCAACAAGAATTTCTTTACGGACCTTTCTCCATACGACATTACCTGGACCCTCACGGAAAACGGCAATGTAGTGGCTGAAGGCAGGCTGGACACGCCTCCGGCCGGTCCCAGAGAAAAGATTGTGGTTCCCATTCCGGACATTCCCCAGTTGAAAAACCGGAAACCGGGGGTGGAGTATGCCTTGCGCATAAGTTACAAGCTGAAGAAGGACAGGGGGTGGGCCAAGAAGGGATATGAATTGGCCTTTGACCAGCTCCAGCTTCCCGTGCAGGGAGATCTGCCTGTGTTCAAGGCTCCTGCGGGCAAAGTCAGCCTCAGCACGGACAAGCATACCGTTTCCGGCAAGGATTTTTCCGTGCAGTTTGACGCGGCCACCGGGGAACTGGCCCAGTTCACGGTAAACGGCAAGCCTCTGTTTAAAACGCCCATGGCGGTGAACGCCCTGCGCGCCGCCTCCAGCAATGAGCCGGGCGTCATGGCCAAGAGCATGGCTAACGGCCTCCGTGAACTGAAGCATGAACTGCTCAGTTACGAAGCCATTGATAACGGCAATAGCGTCACCGTCAAGCAATCCATCAAGGTAAGCGGCAAACAGGCTGAAAACATCAGCGGCTACGGCGATACCAAGACCACCATCACGGCCAGGAAACAACCCCTGAACGATACGAACACCCATTTCATCAATAATTTGGAATGGACCATCTATGCGGATGGAACTGTCGTCTGCCAGTCCGTACTGCTTCCGCGCGGCAATCCCCTGGAACTGCTGCGCCTGGGATACGAACTCCAGTTGCCGGCGAATATGGACAACGTAGCCTATTATGGTCGCGGGCCGGAAGAAAACTATGCGGACCGCAAGAGCGGCATGCCTCTGGGCGTGTATAAAACGACAGCCTGGGATTCTTTCTTCCCGTACGGCAGACCGCAGGATTGCGGCAATCATGAGGATACCCGCTGGGTGGCCGTTACGGACGACAAGGGGAACGGCCTGCTTTTCGGTTCCGTGGGCGCATCGTTCGCTTTCTCCGCCCTTCCGTATACCACCACGGATTTGATCCTGGCAAACCACCCCGTGGAACTGCCGAAGACGACGGATAAGACCGTTCTGGTTCTCTCTTCCGCCACGCGCGGCCTGGGGGGTGCTTCCTGCGGTCCCGGCCCTATGGGCAGGGACATCATCAAGGCCAGCAAGCCCTACCCGATGTCCTTCTTTATGCGGCCCATTACCGCCAAGTCCTACAAGGGGGAAATCCGCGTGCCTGCGGCCCGGCTGGATATGACCATGCTGACCCGCACGGACAAGTATACGGTCAAGAGTGTAACCAGCCAGGAGCAGGGCGAAGCGGACGCCGAATTCGCCATTGACGGTGATCCCGGCACCTTCTGGCACTCTGAATACAATAAAACCGTGACCAAACATCCGCATGTACTGGCCGTGGACCTGGGTAAGGAGCGGGAATTCTCCGGAATCACTTATCTTCCACGTCAGGATGGCAGCAGCAATGGCCGCGTGAAAGATTATTCCGTGGACGTGAGCACGGACGGAGAGAAATGGCAGCCTGCCGCCAAGGGCCCCTTCCCGGACAGTGCTGACCTACAGGAAGTGAAATTCCAAGCTCCCGTCAAGGCGCGTTATTTCCGCTTCTCCGCCCTTAGTGAGGCGCAGGGGCGGGATTACGCCGCCGTAGCGGAACTGGATATCATTCCCGTTAAGAAATAACTCCTGCGGTTTTTACCGTTTGAACAGGCGCCCCGCCGCTCTTTCCGAGTGCGCGGGGCGTTTTATTGCCGGGCTCCATGGGTTTCCTGGAGGGAAAATGCAGAAGAAGATGGAGGATGAACAATTGGCAGAACAAAAAACCACTGTACGGGAAATACCCGTACAGGGGTTTGATGAAAAGGGAAGCTTCTATTTCCGTTTACGGCGTACCATCAGGGCCGTCAAACCCAGTAAGCTCATGGTGGCTGTCGCGGGTTCCGGGATCAAAAGCTGGATGGTATTGTTTTGCAGATTGATGTTTCCCAGGATGCATTCGGTGTAGTAGTCAAGCTCGTTTGTTAGAGCCTGCTCCTTGGTCGTAAGCCACAGATCGAACGTCTCGGTGCCGGATATATCTATATTATCGTAATTAAGCAGACTGTCGCTGGATACGTCTTTAAAGACAAAAAGAGCTGTTTCTCCATCCTGTCCCGTCACCATTAGATAAACCGGGGATGTCAGGGAAGAAGAGTAATCTCCGGACAAGTTAAATCTGCCGTCAGCGACGCCGCCATTTTGCTCTTCCGGTATATTTGTCAACGCGCTGGTGAAGTTGTTCTGCATGCTCATCAGATCACTGTATTTCAGTTGATCCTGTGCATACGAATTGCCTTGGAAGTTCCATCGGCTGGTGGTCACATCATAACTCCAAGTACCGCTGCTGAAGGTACCTAAAATGGCATTGCCTGCATTTAGCGGTTCTCCGAGAGAATTGATTAGGGAATATGCGGAGGAATCGTCATTGCTGATATTGAAACTGTCCGCTAAGGCAATTTCTCCAGAAAAGGGAGCGATAGAACATGGCTGGTTATTTGTTGGTTTGATGTTTGCTGGACACCGTGATGTAGGAAGGTGTCTTGGAAGATTCGTAGTAGATGGAAAAAACTCCGCTGAAGGGGATATTGGAAACGTCCTCTCCATTGTCCTGACGTTTCCAGGAACCGTTGTTGTTGACGACCTTGACCATGGCATTTTTGTCATCTGCGGGAATGTTGATGACGGCGTCATCAGGCAATTGCAAAGCTATTTCAGCCAAAGTCTGGGAAAGGGGCAGGCGAGTGTGAAGAAGGGAATTGAATGTGGGAACGACCAGCTTCTGATTCTTCAGGGATACTTCCCCAATGACCACAGCTGTAACATCGGAACCAGCTTTGCGCGTAATGGTCAGGGGTTCATGGCTGAACACCGGCATATTGCCGATATTTTCCGTAGATCCCCTTCTTCTCCATTCATTTCCAGAATAATAAGCGGCAAGCTTGGTGGTTGCCGAATTAAAGATATTAACCGTGTCTGCAGACATGGCGGAGCCGCTTTTCAGGCCAAACTGGTTGTCTTCTCCAAGAATATCATCCAGAGTGCGCGCCTTGCGCAGGACATATGAATCGGGGGGAGTGCCCTTGCTTACCAGATCAGAAAGAAGGCGGTCATCCACTTTAATGGAATGCTCCGTCCAGCTGGCTCCCGGTTTTTTCCAACCATCCCGGTTTAAGGGAAGAGCTATAACTTCATTGCCGAAGTGAAGAACCAGCACATAGGCGGAGTTTTCATTCATCAGGTCGTTGAAATTAACGTCCGGGTCCGTGATGGTGACTTTATTACCGGAAATGGTAATGTTGCCTTCTTCAAGGGTGTGCTGTACCAAGGCTTCCGGATGCACCCCTAAACCCAGATAACCCGTTGCTTTGGCGTACAGGGTTGTCTGGATATAGCCGCAGGGCGTACTGTAAGCCGTTTCCGCATGCAGGGAGGCGATTGTTGCCGGAAGCAACGCGCATGCGCAGAGAGAGGCTGGCAGACAATGTACCGGATTGATAAACATTAACCCATTAAGAAGAAAGGAAATCGTTTGTCAATTAGGAAAGGGGGAAACATTCCCGTTTTTCATTTGTCAGACTTTTCCCCGGATGGAGGAAGCTTTCAGGTTTGTCCGGGGGATGGCCCCGGGATTTGAAGCGCAGGAAGGGCTGCCGCCGCTTTTTTCAATGCCTCCGGAACAGTAACTTCCAATGGCCGGACACAGGAAAAACAGGACGGAGGCAGGGTGGTAGAGATACGGTGCGGAACCTGGAAGGGGAAAATCATGAAAAAAAGATTTCAGGAATGCTTGGCAGAGGAAGGGGTGGGGAGAGCCTGAAAACAGGGGAGAGGATTTAATAAAATTTTAATGTTTTTTCCGGGTTGTTTTATTTGCGCCCTGAACGTTCTTCCATTAGGTTGATTCCAACATTCAAGCCGGATATCATTCCGATTCCTCTTTTCATGTTTTCAGAAACGCATTCGGACAGCCAGCGGGCGGACAGGATTCTGGCCTCCATCCGGAGGGAGGAAGCCCGTCCCGGCCGCGGCTTGCTGAAAATCTTCTTTGGCATGGCGCCGGGAGTAGGCAAAACATGCGCCATGCTGGAGGCGGCCATTCAGGCGGCGGACAAGGGCGTGCAAGTCATTATCGGCGTGGCGGAATCCCATGGGAGGGAAGATACGATGCGGCTCATTGGCAGGCTGCCGCGCCTTCCCATGAAAAAGATGGTTTACCGGGGAGTGGAAATGGAGGAATTTGATTTGGAGGAGGCATTGCGCGTGAAGCCCCAGCTTATTCTGGTGGATGAACTGGCGCATACCAACGTCCCGGGAATGCGCCACAGGAAACGCTATCAGGACGTGGAGGATTTGCTGGCCGCGGGAATAGACGTTTACACCACGCTGAACGTGCAGCATCTGGAAAGCCGTTCCGATACCGTTCACGACATTACAGCCGCCCCCGTGCAGGAAACCGTGCCGGATTCCGTATTGGCGGAGGCGGATTGCATCCAGCTGGTGGACATTACTCCGGATCAGCTGCGGACGCGCCTTCGGGAGGGGAAAGTGTACAGCGCTCCCCAGGCTTCCGCCGCTCTGGATCATTTTTTCAAGGAGTCCAATTTGACGGCCCTCCGGGAACTGGCCCTGCGCATCGTAGCGGAGAAGGTGGACCATGAACTGACGGAGGTGCGTACCATTTCCGGGGACCGCTCCATCTGGCGCAGCGGGGAACGTCTGATGGTGGCGGTAGGCCCCAGCCCGTTTTCCGCCCGGCTGGTACGCTGGACGCGCCGCATGGCTTATGCCCTGAACGCTCCGTGGATAGCCCTTTCCGTGGATACGGGCGTGCCCTTGCCTCCTGAACAGCAGCAGCGGCTGGACGCCAATCTGGAATTGGCGCGGCGGCTGGGCGCGGAAGTGATCGTGATGCCCGGTTCCGATTTGGCGGAAACGCTGCTCCGCATGGCTTTTTTAAGAAATGTCAGCCAAATTGTGGTGGGCAAACCGCAGGAAAGCTACCTGTGGGGCCTGGTGCGGCCCATATCCCTGGTGGATAAGCTGGTGAAGGGAAGCGACCAGATTGATATTTACGTGGTTCCCGCCGCTTCGGGACCGGGCCGTAACCGTTGGAAGAGCTGGCACCGGAAAACGGAGAAAGATGGCCGGGATTACTGGCTGGCCGCAGGCGTGACAGCGGCCGTCACGGGTGCCGGCCTGCTGGTTTCCGCATTTACCGGTTATTTTGCTCCCGGTTTCCTGTATTTGGCCGGAGTAGTGGGCCTGGGCTTTTTCATCCGTTCCCGCTGGGCCATGCTTTTGGCCGCGGCGCTGAGCGTCCTGTTGTGGAACCTGCTGTTTATTCCCCCGGTGATGACGTTCAAGATAGAGCGGCTGGAGGACGCCTTGATGTGCTTCTTTTTCTTTTTGGTGGCCCTTTCTACGGGACGGCTCACTTCCCGCCTGAGGATCCGCGAGCGGGAAGAACGGGAACGGGAAAAAAAGACCAATGCCCTGTTCCTGTATTCCCGGGCCATTGGATCCGCTTCGGACGTGCCTTCCCTCATTTCCGTCGCGGCGGGACAGATCAGCCAGATTATGGGGGTGCGCCTGGCTGTCATGACGCCGGAAGGAGGCGGCGGTAAGCTGAGGCTTTGGGAGACCGGCGGAGAGTACGCCATGGATGAGAAGGAATGGAGCGTGGCAGTCTGGTGCATGGAACACCGCCGCCCCGCAGGAAGGTTTACGGATACGATCCCGGTAGCAGAAGGGTTTTACCTTCCCATGATGTCCGGGGAGCGTTGCATGGGCGTACTGGGCGTAAGGCCAGAGGAAGGGGAGTGCCTGACGGCCGGGCAGAAGGATTTGCTGGAAAGCATGGGAGCGCAGCTGGCCATGGCGCTGGAGCGTGAAGAATTGAGGGCGGAACGGGCGCGTACGCGGCTTATGGAAGAATCGGAAAAACTGCACCGATCCCTGTTGGACAGTGTTTCCCATGAGTTCAAAACGCCTTTGGCCGTGATTGAGGGCGGCTGTGAAAAATTGGCCGGACGTGCCGCGTCCGCACCGGAGGAGCGGGAAGAATACGGGGAAATTTTACTGGCCGCGCGCCGTCTGCGCCGCCTGGTGAAGAATTTGCTGGATGTGAGCCGCCTGGAATCCGGCGCTTTGAAACCCAAACTGGACTGGTGCGATCTGGGGGATGTTATTGAAGGGGCTCTGGCTGCTACCAGGGAAGCACGCCGGAATTATCCCGTGTCTGTTTCCCTGCCGCCGGACTATCCGCTGGTGAAGGCGGATTTTTCCCTGATGGAACAGGTACTGGTCAATCTGCTGTTGAATGCCTGCGTACATACTCCTGAGGGAACCTCTGTTACGTTGCAAGGTGGTGCCGACCCCGTGCGCGGCCAGGTTTGGCTGGATATTCATGACATGGGGCCGGGCATTCCTCCCGAACGGGCGGAAACCATTTTTGAGCGCTTCCGGACGACGCGGCCCGGTGGTTTGGGCCTGGGGCTCCCCATTGTGCGCGGGTTTATGGAAGCTCAGCGCGGTGCCGTCTCCCTGGTTCCCGTTTCCGCCGGAACATGTTTCCGGCTTGTCCTTCCCCTGGTGGAGCACGATAGTGTTCCTGAAGAGTAATTCCTCCTGCCTCATGAGCAACTTTCCTGCAGATATCCTGATAATTGACGATGAACGGCAGATACGCCGTCTTCTGAACCTGACGCTGACCGGCGCAGGCTACCATGTCCGCGAGTGTGAAAACGGGCAGCTTGGCTTGAGTGAGACCGCGCTGAAGCGGCCGGATGCCATTATTCTGGATCTGGGGCTTCCGGACATTAACGGCCTGGAAGTGCTGAAACAGCTTCGGGAGTGGACTCAGGTTCCTATCCTGATTCTAACGGCCTGGGACAGGGAGGATGAAAAGGTGGATGCCTTGGATGCCGGGGCGGATGATTACCTGACCAAGCCGTTCAGCGGCCGTGAATTGCTGGCGCGCCTGCGCGTGATGCTTCGGCGCAATCGTCCGGACCGCGAGCCGTCCGTATTCCGGCTGGGTCCCATTGTCGTGGATCTGAGTTCCCGGCGCGTGGAGAAGGGGAAAGAGGAAATTCATTTAACCTCCAAAGAGTACGGAATTCTGCGCCTGCTTCTGCTCCATCAGGGCAAGGTGATGACCCACCGCCAGCTGCTCCGTGAAATTTGGGGCCCCCAGCATGAGGAGGACACACACTACCTGCGGGTGCACATTGCCCACCTGCGCCAGAAGCTGGGGGATTCCGATCCGGAAAACCGCATTATCCGCGCGGAATCCGGCCTGGGTTACAGAATTGTGGCGGATGGAGCCGAGTAGCCCTTGTCCCGTTTTACTGGGTTGGAAAAAATAGCGGCGCATTATCTGCGGCAGCCGGAAAATATATTTTTTCATAACGGTTGGAGAAGATGACTTAACTTCACGCAGTTCAACATGCTGTGTAGGCTCCAAGACGTATTCAATACGTCTTTATGAAGATTAAGTACAACGCAAGAAACGTAGGAGCCGCAGCCCTGGGCTGCGCCATGATAGCAGGAACCGTCTGCGCAGGAGAGGAAACGGTTTCTCCGTCGATAGCCTCCCTGACAAACATGCAAGAGGCCGCCATACCTTCCACAGACGCGGACTGGGCCTTTTCCTTCTCGGCGGGGTGGTCCAGCAAGTACGTAACGGAAGGTTTGGACTGCCTGCCGGGCAGCGGCATCTGGGAAGTGGCTCCGAGCATTTCTTGGAAGAATCTTACGTTCAGCGCCTGGTATGCCGGAGGAGATTCCGCCAATTACGATGAACTGGACCTGGTTCTGGGTTACGCCTGGAATCTGGGGAAGTGGACTGTCAATCCCTGGTATGAGCACCAATTCTATTTTACGCAGGATTATAATGTGGCCAATCCGGCGCTGACGGTCTCCTATGCCGTAACGGATTGGCTGGCTGTAGGAGCGGAAACCCAGGTGAAAGTGGAACACCAGGATTTTGAAGCCTATTACAGCGCCTTTGTGCGGTTGGAGTGGTCCCCCCTGGAAAATGTGACCGTGGTTCCCATGGTCAGGTACGGGTACAACGGCGGTTATAACGTGGACTATGATGACGGCTCCAACTGCATTGACTGGAGCCTGGGTGTGACGTGGCGGTTTGCAGAACATTATACGCTTTCCGGCTCCGTCAATTATTCCCAGGCGGCTACGGTGCTGCGTCACAGGGATGCCGGAGACGAATTCTGGGTGGGATTCCGCCTGGGCGTGGAGTTTTAACGGCGCATCGGCGTTAAAAAACGGGCTTCCGGAGAGAAATTAATAATTTCTTAATGTCCGGAGGCCCTTTGTTAACTACCCGGAATTTCCAGAATACGCGTAGAGTTGCGTTGTGTCCTCGCACGACTTGTTAATCATTGTCCTGTTCATAGGCATACTGGTCTCTTTCACCCCGTTTCTCGGAAAATGGCTGGCAAGTGTTTTGATGGGAAGGCAGACATGGCTTTCCCCGGTTCTGGGTCCCGTGGAGCGCTGCGTCTACCATATGGCCGGAGTGGACCCCACCCGCGAAATGGACTGGAAAAAGTATCTGACGGCCGTTCTTTTGTTTAACGCCGCTGGATTCCTCGTCCTTTTTCTTTCCCTGCTGTGCCAGAAATGGCTGCCTCTGAATCCCGCCGGAACGGAAAATATGCGGTGGGATATAGCCTTGAATACGGCCATCAGCTTCGTGACCAACACCAACTGGCAGTTCTATTCAGGGGAAGGGCCGGAAGGCGTCAGTTATTTTGTTCAAATGACCGGGCTGGGCGTGCAAAATTTCGTCAGCGCCGGCACGGGAATTGCCGTCATGTCCGCCCTGATCCGCGGGCTGGAAAGGAGATGCGCTTCTACTCTGGGGAACTTCTGGACGGATCTGACGCGCAGCACGTTGTATTTTCTGGTCCCTGTTTCCACGGTCATTGCTCTTCTGCTGGTCTCCCAGGGTGTGGTGCAGTCCTTTGACGGACCCATTGCCGTGCCGGGCATGGATGGCGTGGAACAGATGATACCCAGTGGCCCGGCGGCATCCCAGATAGCCATCAAACAGCTCGGAACAAACGGCGGCGGCTTTTTCGGGAACAACAGCACACATCCTTTTGAAAACCCCACGCCCTTCAGCAACATGGTTGAAATGATTTCCCTGCTTCTGGCCGGCTGCGCCTGCCCATACGCCTACGGCGTCATGATTGGAAAAAAGAGGCAGGGGTGGATTATCTTCGGAGCCATGATGATTCTGCTTGTGGCGGCCATTGTCTTGTCCCAGTGGGCGGAACATGCGGGAAACCCGCTTTTCCCGGGCATGTCCCCGCTGGGCGGCGGCATTGCCCTGTTCAATATGCTGCTGGGTGAGGTAATTTTCGGAGGTCTGGGCTGCGGCTTGTACGGCATGCTGATGTTTGCCATGATTACCGTGTTCCTGTGCGGTTTAATGGTGGGGCGAACCCCGGAATTCCTGGGCAAAAAAATGGGAGCCCGGGAAGTGTGCTGCTCCATGGTGGGTGTCCTGCTCCCCGGCATGGCCGTCCTGGTCATGAGCGGGCTGGCCGCCGCTACGGAAGCCGGGCGGGCGTCCATCTGCAATGCCGGCCCCCACGGGCTGACGGAAATCCTGTACTGCTTCGGTTCCCAGGCCGGGAATAATGGAAGCGCCTTTGCTGGTCTGGCTGTAGGGGATACGCCTTTTTATTCCCTGCTGGGCGGTTTGGCGATGCTGCTGGCCCGTTTCGGAACCATTATTTCGGTGATGATGATTGCTGGCAGCATGGCATCCAGGAAAATTTCTCCGCCGGCCCAGGGTACCATGGGGACGGATAACCTGATGTTCATGGTTCTGCTGGTAGCCGTCGTGCTGGTTGTAGGAGCCCTCACCTTCTTCCCGGCCTTGGCTCTGGGACCTATTCTGGAGCATTTGCTCTTGTATTCGGGAACCATGCTTTAAGGCGTATTCGCCGATAATCCGGATGTTTATGATCATGAAGGAGAAAAAGAGTCAATCCTGGTATGACGGAGCCGTGTTGAAAACAGCTTTCCGGAATGCGTTGCGCAAATTTGACCCGCGCGTCCTGTCTAAAAACTTCGTGATGTTTATCACGGCTGCCGGCGCTCTGATGGCAACGATTGCCCTTATCAGGGATTTGGCTGCCGGGCAACCCTTCGGCTTTACTTTGCAAATCGCGCTCTGGCTCTGGTTCACCGTGTTTTTCGCCAACTTTGCGGAAGCGCTGGCGGAGGGCCGGGGAAAGGCGTATGCGGACGCCCTGAAAGAAATGCGCGTTTATGTGAACGCCCGTTTGCTGACGGACAAGGGAACGGAGGAAATCGTCTCCATTTCCGAATTGCGCAAAGGGGACAAAGTGTTGTGCGAGGCCGGGGATATCATCCCCCTGGATGGAGAGGTGATAGAAGGCATCGCTAGCGTGGATGAATCCGCCATTACCGGGGAATCCGCTCCGGTCATCCGTGAAAGCGGGGGGGACCGCAGCGCTGTAACGGGAGGAACCCGTGTAATCAGTGACGGCATTGTTATCCGTATTACCGTGGAACCGGGCCATACGTTCCTGGACCGCATGATTTCCATGGTGGAGGGGGCCAGCCGGCAGAAAACGCCCAATGAAACCGCTCTGGGTATCTTGCTGGTGGCGCTGACCATTGTTTTTCTTGCCGTGGTTCTTTCCCTTCCCGCCATGGCCGGATACATTGAGGATTCTGCCCGGGCGCTTGGCTTCAGGGCGGAGGGCCGTATTTCCCTGCCCATCCTGGTCTCTCTTCTGGCATGCCTGATTCCGACGACGATCGGCGGATTGTTAAGTGCCGTTGGTATCAGCGGCATTGACCGGCTTGTGCGCCGGAATGTGCTGGCTGTGTCCGGGCGCGCCGTGGAAGTAGCCGGGGACATTGATGTGCTGATGCTGGATAAAACCGGAACCATCACCTTCGGCAATCGAATGGCGAACGAATTCCTGCCTGCACCCGGGGTGGATGACCTTCAGCTGGCGGAAGCCGCCCAGCTTGCTTCCCTGTCCGATGAAACGCCGGAAGGCCGCAGCATCGTGGTGCTGGCTAAAAAACAGTTTGGAATCCGGGGCCGCCATATGGACGCGGACCATATTGTTTTTATCCCGTTTTCCGCTTCCACCCGCATGAGTGGCGTGGATATTGCGGAGCACGACGGCCGTCCGGCCGTTTCCATCCGGAAAGGAGCGGCGGAAAGCGTGGCGCAGTGGGTGAAAATCCGGGGCGGAACTTTCCCGCAAGAGGTGGAAATGATGGTGCAGAATGTCGCGCGTGTCGGCGGTACGCCGCTGGTAGTGGCCCGGGGAAAAGACGTGCTGGGGGTCATTTATCTGAAAGACATCGTCAAGGGCGGCATCAGGGAACGCTTTGCCCGGCTCCGGGCCATGGGCATCCGGACTGTCATGGTGACAGGGGACAATGCCCTGACTGCCGCATCCATTGCGGCGGAAGCCGGCGTGGATGACTTCATGGCAGAAGCTACGCCTGAGATGAAGCTGGCGCGCATTCGTGAGGAACAGGCTGCCGGCCGCCTGGTGGCCATGACCGGGGATGGAACTAATGACGCTCCCGCCCTGGCCCAGGCCGATGTGGGTGTGGCGATGAACACCGGAACGCAGGCCGCCCGGGAGGCGGGCAACATGGTGGACCTGGACAGCAATCCGACCAAGCTGATTGAAATCGTAGAAATCGGCAAGCAAATGCTGATTACCCGCGGCGCGCTGACCACCTTTTCCTTCGCCAATGACGTAGCCAAATACTTTGCCATCATTCCCGCCATGTTTGCCGGCCTCTTTGTGGCTGACGGCATGGCCAGTGGACCTCTTTCCGCCCTGAACATAATGGGCCTGAATTCCCCGCAAAGCGCCATTCTCAGCACTGTGATTTTTAATGCCCTGGTCATCGTAGCGCTGATTCCTCTGGCCTTGAAAGGGGTTTCCTACCGTCCGGCGGGAGCGGCCTCCCTGCTGAAGCGCAATATCCTCATTTACGGGGTGGGCGGCCTGATTGCTCCTTTCATGGGCATCAAGCTTATTGATATGGTCATCAATGCATGGCGCCTTGTTTGAAAATCCAATCCTAACCTGCTGAATTATCATGAAGTGGACATTTCCCAATCTGCGCCTGTTTCTGTCTCTGGCCGTCATTACCGGAGGCATTTACCCTTTGGTCGTTACGCTGGTCAGCCTGATTTTTTTCCCTCATCAGGCTCATGGTTCCCTAATCCGGAATGAACGGGGGGAAATTATCGCTTCGGAGCTTGTCGCACAGCCTTTTATCTCCGCCAAATATTTCTGGCCCCGGCCCTCTGCCGGAGAATACGCTACCATGCCTTCCGGAGCCAGCAACCTCTCCTGGACTTCCGGGAAGCTGGTCAGGACGGTGGCGGAGCGCAGGGCGGCTCTGCTGAAAGCCCACAGTCTGCCGGAGAAAACGCCTGTCCCTGCGGACATGCTTTTTGCTTCCGGCAGCGGTTTGGAGCCTTTTATCTCTCCGGAAGCGGCGGAATTTCAATTGAACCGTGTTGCCTCCACGCGCGGAGTGCCTCCGGAAAAAATCCGGAAACTGGTGTCTGAACACTTCGTCCGGGGCGGAATTTTGGGGGAAAACGTAGTCAAAGTGATGACCCTGAACGCTGCGCTGGATACATTGTTCCCGATGAGCGGGATGTAATTGACCGCCCCGGTTCGGAAAATATCCTGGCGGAAAAATCGTCCGGCATCAGCCGGTGCCTTGGTTCCGCGTCTTTCTCCGGTTACCGGGGCGGTTTTCTTATTGGATTTTTGTCAGTTTGGCCTAATTTGTTGAAAAACAGAGACAATAAATTGGCCGGCGTGCGGTATGCTGCCGGATAATCCTTTCAGAATGCAGCAATAGGGGGGGCGACATCCTCTCGTTAGTTTTATTAGGCTGATATGAAGTTTCTTCAGCCCCAAATGCGGCTGTTTACAAATAGTCCTCCCTTGGCGGTGTGAACACATCGACAACCTCTCCGCTTCCCATCACCTCAAAGGAACGAGGCGTATTGTCCGGTATGGCGTAGCTGTCCCCTGCATGAAGCAACACTTCAATATTCTTCTCCGGCATTTCCATGTTCAGGCGGTATTTGCCTGAAATGACGTACCCACATTGTTCATGCGGATGTTGGTGGGTAGAGGCGAAGTTGCCTTTCACATAGTACATCTTTGCTGCCATTGATTTCTCTCCGACAGCGAGCGAATCCAGTGAAACGCCCTTGAACACTTTCTTCGATGCGTCTTCCTTGCGAACGATGACTTTATTATTTTTTATGATTTCCATATCAATACGTTATCTTCAGTTCCATCTGGATGTTTCCGCGTTCGTATGCCGGGTGATTTTCCGCAAGTTCCTTGAATCCCAGCTTTTTATATGTGTGTATGGCGGGTTTGAGCAGGGTGTTGCTTTCAAGAAAAAGAATTTTCGCCTTCATGTCCTTTGCTTTGTCTATAGCTGCATGGCAAAGTATTTCCCCGATGCCTTTGCCCTGCGCATGAGGGTGAACGGCAAGTTTCGCCAGTTCATAATCATATACCGGGTCATCCATTTTGCAGAGGGCACAAACTCCGACGGGCTTTCCCCTGTAAAGGGCTACAAAGATAAAGCCTCCTTTGTTGATAATATATTCCTGCGGATGATCAAGATAGTCCAGATCGTGCGGTTCTATCTTCCAATGTTGCGTAATCCACTGTACGTTAAGTGATTTAAACGTATTCTTGTAACACGGTTCGTAAGGAATTACCCTGATATGCTCCCTTTCCCTCATTTTCCGGGCTTCTTTGACCCGTTGCAGCAGGCTCTTCTCAGCGAGCCGGTCTTCCCATTCGCCGATAGCTCTCCACAAATCATGGCGCGTTTCCTTGGAAATATCCTCTACGGCGACCTCCACGTCTTTGCAGAGCTCTGTCAGCATGGCGGCAACCCTTTTCCCATGTGGAGACAGGGCGATGACGGTGCGTCTCTTGTCCTTCTGGTCTTCAAGGCCTTTCACCAATCCTCTTGCCGTCATTTCTCCAACGATATTGCTCACGGATGGATGACTGTGCCCTATTTCCTTAGCTATGCCCGTTATTGTTTTCTCTTTCCCGCCGGCTAAAACGAAAAGCAGGGGAAACCACTTTGGCTTTATGTCAATGCCGTATAATTCATAAATTTGACTTGCATCAGACGTCACAGCATCCGTCAGCATGCGCAGCCTGCTTCCAATGGCTATTTTACCTGTCCTATTGAAAAAATCCATATCTTTCCGTTATTAAATACGTAACTGATTACGTAACTAATATGCCATTATCATGCGAGCAAGCATTTTTTCACATTTTAGTCTTCTTGCAGGTGGGGAATATCGCTGTATCCATCAATGGAATGGAAAAATCCGTCTCCTGTCAGTCGGGTAGGCTGCGAACGTGGTATTTGGCATTGCCGCCCTTGCCCACGCGATTATTTTGGAGCATGGGCAAGGGCTGTTCCTGCGTTTCTATCCGGTACGGGGCTGCCGTTCTTTCCGGAAATATTTTCCTTGGCGTTCAGGATTTACACTATTGCCGGGATACCGGATGCGCCAGCTCCATGAGAAAGCGGGACAGGATTTCCTTGTCAGGGCGGACTCTCCAATAATCCGTTGAGCGTGCAAGTGATATTGCGGGGAATCCGGAGGGGCAAAAAATTTTTAGATAACAGGAAAAATCCTGTTTTTCCATTCAACGGTTGGAGTTATTCTTATGTCTAAAATACCAACATACCATGCTTAACAATCTAACAACAAAATTTCAGGAAGCGCTGATGCAGGCGCAGCAAACTGCAGGCCGGCTTGGAAAACCGGAAATTTCTTCTCTGGACGTTCTGGTGGCGTTACTGGAGCAGGAAGGCGGAATTCTTTCCCCTATTCTCCGCAAAGCCTCTTGCGATCCGGGGCTGCTTCTCCAGGCAGCCCAAAGGGAGGTTTCCCACGAACCTACTCAAAGCGGCGCCACCACCCAGCCGCAGATGGGGCGTGACCTGGCTACCGTCATGCAGGCTGCGGAAGAGGAACGCAAAAAGCTCAAAGACGACTACCTCAGCGTGGAACACTTCATGCTTGGGGCGTTGGACACGCAAAACAAAGTGCACCAGTTGACGGACACCTTTGGGCTGACCAAGGATAACTATCTGGCCGCCATGAAGGAAGTGCGCGGCAACCAGCGCGTGACGGACGACAACCCGGAAGGCAAATACCAGACGCTGGAAAAATATGGGACGGACCTGACGGCCCGCGCCCGCGCCGGTAAAATTGACCCCGTCATCGGCCGTGATACGGAAATCCGCCGCGTTTTGCAGATTCTTTCCCGCAGGACGAAAAACAATCCCGTCCTGATCGGGGAGCCCGGCGTTGGCAAAACCGCCATTGCGGAAGGTCTGGCGCGGCGCATTGTCAACGGCGACGTGCCGGAAAGCATGCGCAACAAGCGCATTGTATCCCTCAACATCGGCTCCATGCTTGCCGGAGCCAAATATCGCGGTGAATTTGAAGAACGCTTGAAATCCTTCCTTAAGGAAGTAACGGATTCCAACGGTGAAATCATTCTGTTTATCGATGAACTGCACACCATCGTAGGCGCGGGCGCCAGTGAAGGGGCGGTGGATGCCTCCAACCTGCTCAAGCCCGCCCTGGCCCGCGGGGAACTGCGGACCATCGGCGCGACGACACTGGACGAATACCGCAAATACATTGAAAAAGATGCGGCTCTGGAACGTCGGTTTCAGCCCGTCATGGTCTCCGAACCCAGCGTGGAAGATACCATCGCCATCCTGCGCGGCTTGAAAGAACGCTATGAAGTCCACCATGGAGTGCGTATTACGGACGCTGCCATCGTAGCGGCGGCCACCCTTTCCGACCGTTATATTTCCGACCGTTTTCTGCCTGACAAGGCAGTAGACCTGGTGGATGAAGCGGCAGCCCGCCTCAAAATTGAGCTGGACTCCATGCCCACGGAAATTGACCAGATTGAACGTGAGGCCATGCAGCTTGAAATGGAACGGCAGGCGCTGGCGAAGGAAGAAGACGCCGACAGCAAGGCCCGTTTGGAAAAAATCACCAAGGACCTGGCCGACCTGAAGGAAAAATCCGGTTCCATGATTGCCAAATGGAAAAGCGAAAAGGAAGTGCTGGACGCCGTCCGCAGGGAACAGGAAAAAATAGAAGCCCTCAAGCTGGAAAGCGAAAGGGCCAAACGTATGGGTGACCTGACCCGCGCGTCGGAAATCACCTATGGCGAACTTCCGGAAGCCCAGCGCGCCCTGACGGAAGGCAAGGAAAAGCTCAGTAAAATGCAGAAAGAAGATGGAGGGCTGCTGAAGGAGGAAGTCACGGAAGGAGACATTGCCAAAGTGGTTGCCACCTGGACCGGCATTCCCGCCGCCCGTCTGCAGGAAGGGGAGCGTGCCAAGCTGGTGCACATGGAAGAGCGTCTGGGCGCCCGCGTAATCGGGCAGAAACAGGCCGTTAAGGCCGTATCCGACGCCGTGAGACGCGCCCGCGCCGGGCTGCAGGATGAAAACAGGCCCATCGGCTCTTTCCTGTTCCTGGGACCCACCGGCGTGGGCAAGACGGAACTCAGCAAGGCGCTGGCGGAATTCCTCTTTGACAGTGAGAACGCCATCGTTCGCATTGACATGTCCGAATACATGGAAAAACATTCCGTCGCGCGCCTCATCGGGGCGCCTCCCGGATACGTGGGGTATGAAGAAGGCGGTCAGCTCTCTGAAGCCGTGCGCCGTCGTCCGTACTGCGTGGTTCTCTTCGATGAAATTGAAAAGGCCCACCCGGACGTCTTCAACGTATTGCTCCAGGTGCTGGACGACGGCCGCATTACGGACGGCCAGGGTCGTACGGTTGACTTCCGCAACACGGTCATCATCATGACCTCCAACATCGGCAGCCAGTACATCCTCAATGAAGCCAATGCGGAACAGAGGGAAGCCAAGGCCCTGGAAGCGTTGCGCGGTCACTTCCGTCCGGAATTCCTGAACCGCATTGATGAAATCATCATCTTTGACCGGCTCACGGCGCAGGAACTCAAGGGCATTGTGGACATTCAGCTTCAGCGTGTCCGCAGGCGCCTGGAAGCCAAGGGCCTGTTTTTGCGCATGACTCCGGAAGCTACGGCTCTGGTGGCGGATCATGGTTTTGATCCTGTGTATGGAGCCCGTCCTCTCAAACGGGCCATTCAGCATGATCTTCTGGACCCGCTCAGCCTCAAGCTTCTGGAAGGAGACTTCCCGGAAGGAACGGAAATCGTGGTACGGGAAAAAGACGGCAAACTGGACTTCACCAAGGAGAAAAGATAATTGCATTTCTCGGCATGTTGCCGGAAAAACAATGAAGGGCGTCCCCTGAGAGGGCCGCCCTTCTGATATAAAGATTCCCGCTTCCGGGAGCTGAAGAAAATCTGCTGCGCGGTTAAATCTGGGACAGAGCGTCGTCAGCAACGGCGGCGGCGCAAAGCGAGTGCGGCCAGCCCTAGGAGGGAAAGCGTAGCGGTAGCGGGTTCCGGAACCATGTTCCAGCCCATGGAACGCATTAATCCCACTTCTCCATCCGTCAGGGTGCGATGATAGGTATCCGGTGAGATGGAATACTGCATAAGGGCGTCTGGATCGCTCGTGCTGTCAATGTGGGCCATGCTGGACCCTTCCGACCATGTGGTGGGGTTATAGACAGTAAGCCCCGTATCGCCCAGAGACAAAGTTTCCCCTAGGGTAAATGCCGTATTCCCATTTCCGGCTTTTTCTACGATGGACTGGCCTTCTTGGTTGGTTAACAGGGAATCATACTTGGTGTACAGCATGGTGCTGTAGGTTGTGGAAGCGCTTCCGGATTGGACTTGGAAAGTGCCTGTCTGCGTCGCCAGGGAAAGAAAACCAACGGCATGCCCCACTTCATGGGTCAGGATGCTTTGAAAATCATATTTTCCCGTATGCTCCGCCAATAAGGCGGCCCCATAATAAAGGGAAGCCAAATGAGAGGTATTGCACTGGATGTAAATATCATAGCCTGAGGTAGTCCTTGTGCTTCCATCGCGCCATACGGCCTCGGCCATGGTGGAAACCTGTTGTGGCTTGTTTGACAGGTAGTAGTAATAAGGGGAATAAGCGGAGGCTAGGGTGGAGGAATCGGCTCCGTCGTACTAGGTGAGGCCTACGTTAAGCGTTCTTCCCGGGGTGGAATTAATCAGGGTATTCCATGTGTTCAACGCCCGTATGGCGGAATCTATCTGATCACTGGTCCAGGTATGAGTACTTGAAGAATCAAAAAATCCCTTCTCCCCGGAATCTAGGAAGGTGCATGAAAAAGTGGAGCCTATATTAACTGTCTGTACAGCAGATGAGAAAAAAGTGCTTCCCAAGCAGAAAACAGTGCAGAGAATGCCAATTTGGAATGAACTTTTCATAGATAAAAAATAATAAACCCTTGAATAGCAAAAAAATCCTTTCTGTTCAAGTGAAAATAAATCAAGTCTGCTTCTTTTTCAGGGAAGACGGGTCAGACACCCCTTCTTTTTTTCTGGCTCTTGTTGCATAACAACAAAAAATGCTGAAAATACCGGCAGGGGCCCTCCTGGTAAGGACAGTTTCCTTGTAAAAAATGTAACGGCGCAAGATAGTTGCGATATGCGGGACAGGTTGTTGCGATATTTCGCCACTTGCTGCCAGGAAAAGCCCCTTTCCGGAAGCCTGAAAAGAGGTTAAAAAAACGCCTGAAAACGGGTGAATTCGCGTGACTTTTACCCCCGAATTTGCTATAAAAAACTCACCGGAAGGAAGGTTGATCCGTACCTTGAACCGGGGCTATTGCCGCCGCTGCCATCAGCTTTATTTTGGCGTTGCAAAGGGAGTGCATAATTTCCGCCCTGCGCTCGCGCGGCACTCCATAAGGCCGGGGATTGCCTGTCGTCACCATCCGGAACATCCGGGCGTATAAATCAGGGGGAGCCTCGGCGCTGTGCCAGCACCGGCAGGACCAGCGGGAATTCTCCGAAATACCGATCGTTCCGGAATCTTTTTGTTTACCATTCCCGGGTGTCCTCCGGTTCGGTCGGCATCTTTCCCTCAAAACCATTATTTTCGGCTTGGCTTTGGCCTCGTAATATTGACAGCCCCTCCGAAGAGGGGCGATTTCATATCGCAACAACCTGTCCCGTTTCAGGCAGTTTCATGTTCCTTCATCACAATTACCCGTCTCTTCTTTCCATCGCTGTAATTTCCCGCCATTGCTAGCTTTCACCCTATTTCAACTATACTGTCCCTTTTCAAAAAGGGGAAGAGCGAGGGGAAAAAGGGAAGCGTTCAAAAAAAGACGCGCCAGGATGGGGGATTATGACAAAAG
>UMFZ01011884.1_pt1 | contig 24238 bp, 18 predicted proteins | sample 1965141 | NCBI WGS metagenome assembly UMFZ01 (sample SAMEA4836059, study PRJEB28245) | human gut metagenome | biome: gut microbiome; material: fecal sample | place: Denmark | collected 2008
CTGTTTATAAATCGTGTCCACTTATTTAATATAGATCCAAACAGGTAGTAGAGGGAAACAGGACAAAAAACAGACAGCCCTTTAAGTGACTGTCCAAGGTTGTAATGCGTTGCTAAAGTTTAGATATTCCTTTTCAAGGAAAAAGTATATAATACCCATTCCAAGGCCTATTTAAATTGCTAGTTTCCAGTGGTTTCGATTTTGAATGGAAATCTATTACCTTACAGTCAGATGCGCTTTTACGGGAATGGTATCTGATATCTTTAGGATATTAGAGTTATGGCGGAAATAGTTATATGAGCATAGATTTGCAGATCAGATGATTCTTATATAGAGGATCTGAAATCTTAAGCAGAAAGTATTGTGTATTTGCTTGAGATGGATATTTTGTTGGGGAAGGGTTTCTTTCAAAAAGATTGGAAACATTTTTCTATTATGTAGGATTGTGATTGTTTAACACAATAGATTCTCTGTAAAAACTTAAAAGGATTTCGTCAGCATAAAAAGCTAGAATCTGGAGGAATTTTTAAGAACATAAGTTACATAAATTAATTTATGTAACTATTTAAAATATAATTTATTGAATTGTGAATATAAATAGTGCATATTGTCGAAATTCAAAAAGAATGATATACTAAATTATATAAATTGAATTTTGCATCTTTGGTGATTTTTGTATTTGAGGTTGGCGATTATATGTTGTTTGGATGGAACAATACTCGCAAGCAATTATGAAAATCATTAAGTTGCAAAAGATATTTTGACAGATATGAAATATTCATCTAAGGCAGGAAAGGGGAAAAGAAAATGAAAAGAGGAATATGGAAACGACGGCTTTTAGCTGTTGCTATGGCGGCAGCGCTGGTGGTTCCACAGGGAGTTTATGCGGCAGAGGAACTTCAGCAGCCATCAGACCAATCAGAAGAACAGCAGATGAAGGAAGCAGCGGATACGGAAGAAAAACGAATCCACCAAGAAGGATGTTTATTGCCATTGGAACATGAAGGAGATTGTATCGTCAATTTAGTAGAAGAATCCGTGGTGGATGAAGGTGGACAAGTTGAGGAAGTACTTTTGTCAGGATATGAATCTGAACAGGATGTAATATCTAAAGTTGTTACAAATTCTAGATCAGGGTTAACAGAAGATGACCCAATGAAAGTACCAGAAGAAGGATTGATCATTGTTGGAGGAGTATACTATGGCATTTCCGAGACTTGGTTTGCGAAAAATAATTTTAATAAAGATACTTTATATTTTTCGATTGAAATCCCAGCTGGTGTGACAAAAATCGCAAACAATGGATTTAGAAGTAATTATACCAGTGATAAACGAAAAAATGGTGCGGTTACCACTAATGATTATAAGGTTGTTTCCATTGATTTCTCGAATGCTACGGATCTAACGACAATAGGATATCAAGCGGCTAAGTATGAGCCACTTCAAGGAGTGTTAGACTTATCAAAAACAAAAATTAAAAAAATCGAAAAAAACGCCTTTGGAGATTGTACTAGCTTGACAGGCGTGATCTTACCTAACACTTTGGAAGTTTTAGGTGATGAGAAGGGGACTTCTGGTTCTGTATTCAATGGTTGTACTGGATTGCAGTTTATCCGTACTGTTGAGAGTAATGAAGATATAGTCTTTGAGCTTCCAAAGAGTTTGAAGGTGATTGGCAAACAGACTTTTAAAAATACCTTCCCTAAAGGATCTGATATTATTGTTAAAATCCCTGAAAGTGTTGAAATTATTGGATCGGAAGCGTTTTATAGTAATAGTTGTTTTTCTCAAATTTTTATTGAACGTCAGCAAGGTTTTGATGGATATGACAGTGATGCTTTTAAAGCAAATTCTACACAAGACGCTTTATTGATTTTTTTAGACGAAGATGTATATAAAAAAAGTAAAAGCTCATATACCAGAATCACAAAAACGTATCCAGTAATTCTAAAGTTTATGAACAACAGTGAAGTTGTTGCAGAACAAACAAAACTTTATGGGCAAAAGATTGGTTACGAATATGATCATGATGCTGAAAAATGGATTCTGAATGAGGATTATAAACTTCCAGAAGCACCCGAAACAAAAAAAATACCTGGTTTTGATGTTGGCTGGAGAATTTATGGTGACACAAAGGTATTAACCAATACATCGAAAGTAAGTGGATGGCAAGATGATGAATTAAAAGTAGAAATTGATAACAATACCATTGTATCTAAGCCAGTTGTTCAATATAAAGTAGGAGATCAGATTATGGAGGATGCAACCGGAGTTCCTTCATTTACCGTAGAGTTTTCTGAAAATAAACCTGCTTATGTTGGCGTGGAAGTAACACATCCGTTGGCAACAGAAGAGGCAAAAGCGAAAGGAACCTATGTTTATTACAAATATTGCTGGTGGGATGAATATGAGAATGGTGTGAATGGCCCTAGAAGTATAGAAGAACCTGACTTATTCTCCAATGCAGAAAATAGTACAAAATATAACAGAAAATATACAGATCAGACAATGATTCCTATGCGCAATGAAGCAGATACAAGAGTAGGTGGAAATTATTATCTGGTGGAGATTTATGGTTATTATGTAGAGGGGAATGGAACGCCGAAGCAGTATTATAAATCTGCACATAATTTTATTGCAGGTGATAATGCAACAGCAAATGAATGTTTTTTGATGGAAGTAAATGTCAAGGAAAAAGCACAGGAATATTTTGATATTGCTGCAACAACCGATGGACGCGGTTCCATCACGCCATCTGGAACAGTTTCTGTTAAAAAAGGTGAAAATCAGACCTTTACGGTTACACCAAACAGCGGTTATGAAATTGAGGATGTTTTGGTAGATGGCAACAGTGTTGGTGTAGTAAAAAGTTATACATTCGAAAATGTAACTGCAAACCATACGATTCACGCAACCTTCAAAGAAAAAGAAGAAAGGGGCGGAGGTTCTTCTTCCGGTGGCAGCCATACTTCCAACACCTATTATGTTCGTTATCATAACGATGATGATATTGTAAAGGATGGAAGATTTATTCCGGGTGAAACAGTCACTGTCAGAGGGGATATTTTCACAGCTCCAAGAGGAAAAGTACTGGCAGGCTGGAGTCTGGAAGAGAACGGAAAAGTAGATTACAAAGCGGGAGATACCTTCCGTATGCCAGGTAGCTCTTATGATCTTTATGCTGTATGGAAAGATGCGGAAACAATGACACATACTGCATATATCAGCGGTTATCCTGACGGTACCGTTGGACCAGACAGAACGATTACCCGTGCGGAAGCAGCTACTATGTTCTACAACTTGCTTTCCGGTAAGAATGGTACAGTAAGAACATTTGCTGATGTTCCCATGAACCAGTGGTATGCGAATGCGGTTACTACACTGGCAGGTGCGGGTGTCATCAATGGTTATCCCGATGGTACATTCAAGCCTGATGCACCCATTACTCGTGCAGAGTTTGTTACCATGGCAATGAATTTTGCTAAGGAAGATAAAGGCGCTGCTTGCAGCTTTGCAGATGTGCCGCAGAACATGTGGTATTATGGCGCAGTAGCGGGTGCAACAGAAAATGGTTGGATCAGCGGTTATCCGAATGGTACTTTTGGCCCTGATCGCTATATTACCCGCGCTGAAGTAACAAGCGTTATTAACCGTATGGAAAATCGTGCGGCGGATATGACATTTATTGTAGAAAATCTGAAAGACATGCGTACATTCAGCGACTTGCCTTTCCAACATTGGGCATATAGTTCCATGATGGAAGCGGCAAACGGTCATGGCTACATAAGAGAACAGGAAAATACATACGAAGTTTGGACAGAAATCAAATAAGTAAGAAAAATTGCTCATGGAAACATGAGCAATTTTTTTGATTGATTTTTCTTATGGCATACTGATCTTTTGGAAATGCTGGAACAATATAGAAAAATGTATATTTTATTGTGAGTTTTAGAAACAGAGAAAACATCATTAGAAGAAACAAAATGAGATTACAGAAAATAACATATACCAGTATAATTAAGTTGCTCTATGTACAGTGGTGTTTCCTGAAAGAAAAAGTCAATTACCATATAGGATTCAAGTATCCATATTGATGGTTTGATTAACATGTTATGTTCGGTTGAGTAGTCATATATGTAAGATTCTTTTCTTTTATTTTTATGGAAAAATTGATATACTGTTTCTATGAAAATGCAGTCAATTGTTTTACAAAAGAAAAAGGAGGGAGTATCATGTCATCTTATCGGGTGGAACATGATTCTATGGGGCAGATACAAGTGCCCGCAGATGTGTATTGGGGAGCGCAGACACAGCGCAGCTATGAAAATTTTAAAATTGGTACAGAAAAAATGCCGACAGAAATCATTCGTGCCTTTGCCATTTTAAAAAAGGCCGCAGCAATGGCGAATTTTAAAATTGGCAAACTGGATCAGAAGCGTTGTGATTCTATCGGTCAGGTTTGTGATGAAATTCTGGCGGGAAAACTGGCTGAACAATTCCCGCTGGTGGTATGGCAAACCGGAAGCGGTACCCAATCCAACATGAATCTCAATGAAGTGATTGCAAATCGCGGGAATGAAATGGCTGGAGAAAAACTCCTGCATCCCAATGACCATGTCAATATGTCCCAAAGTTCCAATGACACATTTCCAACAGCCATGCACATTGCGGCATATCTGGAAATTAAGCAGAAATTATTGCCTGCTGTTCAGCGAATGATTGAACAGCTGTCTGTTTTGGAAGAAAAAAATCAACAGGTTATCAAAACAGGAAGAACCCATTTGCAGGATGCCACACCGATTACCTTTGGTCAGGAAATCAGCGGATGGCGTGCAATGCTGGAAAAGGGCTATCATATGCTGGAAGTATCACTGCCGGGTTTATCAGAGTTAGCATTGGGTGGTACGGCGGTAGGTACAGGGCTGAATGCACCGGCTGGATTTGGCGAAGCAGCGGCTGAAGCAGTCAGCAGACTGACAGGAGAGCATTTTATCACTGCTCCCAATAAATTTCATTCTCTTACAGCTAAGGATGAATTGGTATTTGCTCATGGTGCTTTAAAGGCTTTGGCGGCGAATTTGATGAAAGTTGCCAATGATATTCGCTGGTTGGCCAGCGGCCCTCGCTGTGGTTTGGGAGAAATCCATATTCCGGAAAATGAACCGGGCAGTTCCATTATGCCTGGCAAAGTCAACCCGACACAGTGCGAAGCGGTTACGATGGTTGCGGTACAGGTTATGGCAAATGACACAGCCATTGGAATTTGTGCTTCTCAGGGAAATTTTGAGTTGAATGTCTATATGCCTGTGTGCATTTATAACTTTTTGCAGTCTGTACGTCTTCTGACTGATGTGCTGGATTCCTTCCGAATCCACTGTGTAGCAGGAATCGAAGTCAATGAAGATAAAATGAAAGATAATTTACAGCGTTCTTTGATGCTGGTTACGGCATTGAATCCCTATATTGGCTATGAAAATGCCGCAAAAACAGCAAAGAAGGCCTATGCGGAAAATATCTCTCTGAAAGAAGCTTGTGTTTCTCTTGGATTTTTGACAGAGGAACAGTTTGACGAGATACTTCGGCCAGAAAAAATGGTTTAATCAGAGGAAAAGAGGGATTGATATGACTTTAGAAGAAAAAGCGTTACAGCTTCATTATGAAATGCAGGGGAAAATTGAAGTGGTATCCAGAAAATCTGTTTGTACCAGAGAAGATTTGTCCCTATTATATACCCCCGGTGTGGCTGAACCATGCCGCGTGATCGCAAAAGATGAATCAGAATCCTATCGTTTGACAAGACGTTCCAATTTGGTTGCTGTCATTACAGATGGAACGGCAGTCTTGGGTCTTGGGGATATTGGGCCTGCGGCAGGAATGCCTGTAATGGAAGGAAAATGTGTTCTCTTTAAAGAATTTGGCGGTGTGGACGCTTTTCCCATCTGTGTGGATTCAAAAGATGTAGACACCATTGTCCAGACCATACATTTGATTTCCAAAAGCTTTGGAGGGATCAATCTGGAAGATATTTCTGCCCCCCGCTGTTTTGAGATTGAACGAAGATTAAAGGAAATCTGTGATATTCCTGTATTTCATGATGACCAGCATGGTACCGCTATCGTAGTAGCGGCAGCTATGCTCAATGCCATGAAAGTAACCGGCAAAAAGATGGGGCAAATGAAAATTGTAATCAATGGGGCAGGGGCTGCTGGAATTGCCATTGGGAAATTGCTGGTACGAATGGGTTTTGGCAATATTATCCTTTGTGACATCAACGGGATGATTTGCGAAGGAGATGCTGGTTTAAATGCTGAACAGGAAAAGGTATCTCACATTACAAATCTGCATCATGAAAAAGGAACCCTGGCAGATGCCCTTCAGGATGCAGATGCCTTTGTGGGAGTTTCTCGCCCTAATATGGTGACAAAGGAAATGGTGGCTTCCATGAATGAGGGCATTGTTTTTGCTATGGCAAACCCTGTGCCGGAAATCATGCCGGAAGACGCAAAAGCCGCCGGTGCGGCAGTCATTGGAACAGGTCGATCCGATTATCCCAATCAGATCAATAATGTGCTGGTTTTCCCTGGCATTTTCAAAGGAGCTTTAGCGGTTCATGCTCGTGAGATTACGGAAAATATGAAAATTCGGGCGGCTTATGCCATTGCTTCTCTGATTCCTGATGAACAGCTGCGTGCGGAAAATATCATTCCTTCCGCTTTGGATAAAACAGTTGCTGATGTGGTTGCGAAGGCAGTTGCAGATGTGGCGCGGGAAGATGGTGTTGCCGGAATTTAACAAGAAATTGTTATTGCACAAATGGTTTTTCGGAGAATAAAATCAAAAAAGAACAGCCACCAGAAGGCGTATTCTATTGAAGGTTATGGGCAGAGCCGATGTTTAGGCTCTGCCTTGTTTGTATTAGAAGACAGTTTCTTGGGAAAATGCATTTTTCTTGACAAGTTTGAAATCTGCATTATAATACAAACGATAACATTTCTTATTCTGTTTTTCTCTTTGACGCCGAACTTGTGAAAGTGCTATGATGCACAGACATAACCGAAAGCATTGATTTGCGAAATAAAATAAGATATAGGAGTTTTTAATATGCCAATTGGAATTATAATCAATGGATGTTCCATTATTTTAGGCGGAATACTTGGCTGTGTACTGGGAAAAAGATTGGACAGTCAACTTCAGAATAAACTTCAGATGGTATTTGCGGTATGTTCCATGAGTATGGGCATTGGAACCATTGTACTGATGCAAAATATACCTGCGGTAGTATTTTCCGTAATTTTTGGTACGATGATCGGACATTTGATTCATTTGGAGGACAATGTGAATCGGGCAGCAAAATGGATGCAGAAAATAATTATGCGTCTGCTGGGTTCTCGTTCTGACATGTCATCCGCAGAGGAAAAAGGGGATATGTTGTTGACGGTCATTGTATTATTCTGTGCTTCAGGCACAGGGATTTATGGTTCTATGATTTCCAGTATGACGGGAGATCACAGTATTTTGATTGCAAAATCAATTTTAGACTTGTTTACAGCTCTTATTTTTGCATGCAGTTTGGGATTGGTGGTTTCTATGATCGCCATTCCTCAGATGATACTGTTTTTGATATTATTTATCTGCGCAGGCTTGATTTATCCCTTATGCACACCGGAAATGATTGGAGATTTTAAAGCTTGTGGCGGATGTATCATGTTGGCGACAGGTTTTCGCATGGTACGTTGAAGGAGTTTCCCATTGCGGGTATGATACCGGCTATGGCATTGGTGATGCCGATCAGTTGGGCTTGGATGAATTACATATTACCACTGGTGAGCTGAACAATGAAATAAAAAAGCTGAAATTCTTATCAACAAAGGATTTCAGCTTTTTTATTTAAGATTTTAAGGAAATCTGCTTTAAAAGCTGCTGGTGTTTTTATTGCAGAATCCATAGAGATTGTTAATCAGTAGAATGAAAAAGACAAATTTTTAGAGGGAAGAAAGAACACCGCGGAACTTGCGTATGAGACGTATTCCCCAATCCATAGTATCAGAATCCTTATGGGATTCTTTTTTTAATTGCAGCAGTTTATGAGAAAAAGGTAAGGGGAGGATATTGCCATGCTGATACAAAATGCTTTTTTTGTTTTTATACTTAATAATTTTTTATAAGTCCATTCTAGCTTTCTATGTGAATGGGAATGAAAGGAATTTTTCTCCTAAATACAGTGATAAAAGTAATGGATTTTGTATGGGAGATAAATTTTATCTATGACATATACAATATTTAGCAATTGGTTTTTTTTGCTTTGTCTATACTATAATCAATTCAGTCAAAAAATGCTGAAAAATAGATAAGAATATGTGAATTTCATACAAGGCATAAGGAGGAGGAAAAATAAAAAGTCTGCAAGTTGAAAAACATATCCAAATATAAAAATAAAAAAGCAAAAAAGAAAAAGAAAGGAAGTTGGAATTTATGAAATTCGAAAATATGTTTTCTCCCATTCAGATTGGGCCTATGGTGGTAAAAAACCGTTTTGTTGTACCACCCATGGGAAATAACTTCGCAAATACAGATGGTACATGGAGTGAACAGTCCATCGCTTATTATGCAGAACGTGCGAAAGGTCAGTTTGGTCTGATCACCATCGAAGCAACTGTTGTACATGATGGCGCAAAAGGCGGCCCCAGAAAACCTTGTCTGTTCAATGACAACAGCATCGAAAGCCTGAGTAAAATTTGTGATGCTGTTCACGCAGAAGGTGGCAAAGTTTCTATCCAGCTGCAGAATGCTGGCCCCGAAGGCAATGCAAAAAATGCAGGTGCTCCTATTCAGGCAGCTTCTCCCATTCAGGCATGTGAAGCAAAAGATATTCCTAAGGAAGTTACAACAGAAAGAGTATACGAACTGGTAAAAGGCTATGGCGAAGCAGCACAGCGTGCAGTAAAAGCTGGCGTAGACGCAGTGGAAATCCATATGGCACACGGTTATCTGGTAAACTCCTTCATGTCTCCCAGAACAAACAAACGTATCGATGAATTTGGCGGTTGCTTTGAAAACAGAATGAGATTCCCTCGTCTGATTATTGAAGAAGTAAAAGCAAAAACAGAAGGCAAAGTTGCAATTCTGGTTCGTATCAACAGCACAGAAGATATGTTTGGCGGTCTGGACAACCATGATATGTGTGCAGTTGCTTCTTATCTGGAAGGCTGTGGCATCGATGCTCTTCATGTTTCCAGAGCAGTGCATCTGAAAGACGAATGCATGTGGGCACCTACCGGTATCCACGGTGGTTTCTCCGCAGAACTGGTTGACAATATCAAAAAATCTGTATCCATTCCTGTAATCACTGTTGGTCGTTACACAGAACCTCAGTTTGCGGAACTGATGGTAAAACAGGGTAAAGCAGACATGGTAGCTTTTGGCCGTCAGTCTCTGGCTGATCCTCACATGCCTCTGAAAGCAATGGAAGACAGACTGGAAGAAATGACACCTTGTATCGCTTGTTTGCAGGGCTGTATTGCGAACATGCATGCAGGTGTACCCATCGCTTGCCTGACAAACCCTATGCTGGGTCATGAATCCGAACCTTTGCAGCCTGCGGAAAAAGCGAAAAAAGTATATGTTATCGGCGGCGGCGTAGCTGGTATGTATGCAGCTTACATCGCAAAAGAACGTGGTCACGAAGTAACACTGTTTGAAGCATCCGATAAACTGGGCGGCAACATGAGACTGGCAGCTTTCCCTCCCGGAAAAGGCGACATCACAAATATGATCCGCAACTACATCGTAAAATGTGAAAAAGCAGGTGTAGATATCAAACTGAATACAACAGTAACAGTGGACATGCTGAAAGAAGACTGTCCCGATGCAGTTATTCTGGCAACAGGTTCCGAAACACTGGTACTGCCTTTCATCAAAGGTATTTACAGCCCTGAAATCGTACACGGCATTGACTGTCTGGAAGGCAAACGCCCCGTTGGTCACAAAGTGCTGGTTGTAGGCGGCGGCATGGTTGGTGCTGAAACAGCAGAATTCCTGGCAGAACAGGGCCATGAAGTAGCCGTTATCGAAATGAGAGATGCCATCGGCCCCGATGTAATCCATGAACATCGTGTATACCTGATGAAAGCATTTGAAGAATACCACATCAAACAGATCACAAGCGCAGCAGTTCAGGAAATCCTGCCTGACGGCGTAAAATACAAAAACGCGGCTGATTCCAGCGATCAGACCATTTACGAAGCAAGAGGCTTCGACACAGTTGTTCTGTCCATGGGCTTTGTATCCCGTTACACACACCGCGAAGGTCAGGAAGTTGTTTACGATTTCGCAGACGAACTGCGTAAGATCGTTCCCGAAGTACACGTTGTCGGCGATGCTGTAAGAGCAAGACGTGCCCTGGATGCAACCAAAGAAGCATACGAAGCAGCAGTAAAACTGTAAGATGCTTTGAAGTTTTGGGGGAAGAACAATGGAAAAAAGAATTCAAGGTACTACGGGACTGTATGCCTTATTTGGATCACCTGTTGGGCATTCTGGATCGCCCGCAATGTATAACAAAGCATTTGCACATTATGGATTAGACTATGCATATTTGGCATTTGATGTAAAAGAAGATGGAATAGAAAAGGCTTTTGAATCTATCCGTCTTCTGAATATCAAAGGCGGCAACTTTACAACACCTTGTAAGGTTGCCGCAGCCAAACTGGTAGACCGTCTTTCTCCGGCGGCACAGATGGTTTGTGCCTGCAATGCTTTTACAAATGAAAATGGCGTTATCACCGGTCATATCACAGACGGCATTGGGTTTGTACAAAACCTGGAAAAACATGGCGTTTCTGTGAAAAACAAGAAGGTTGTAATTTTTGGTGCCGGTGGTGCAGCAACTTCCATACAGGTACAACTTGCTTTGGAAGGTGTGAAAGAAATACATATTTTCAATCCAAAGGATAAATTTTTCGAAAGAGCGCAGCAGTTAAAGGAAACCATTTCCAAGACTTGTCCCGGCTGTACAGTGACAGTAAATGATGTGGCAGATCAGACGCTTCTTGGGGAAAAGATTGCGAACTGCGATATTGTTATCAATGGTACCATCATGGGAATGAAGCCTTTCGAAGATGTGTCTCTGGTAGATCCTTCATATTTTCGCGGTGATCTGATTGTTGCAGATACTGTGTATAATTCGGAAAAAACAAAACTGATTTTGGAAGCAGAACGGGCCGGCTGCAAAGCCATTGGCGGCAGGGGAATGCTGCTGGAACAGGGTGCCGTGAACTTCAAGCTGTTTACAGGCAAAGAAATGCCTTTGGACTAATACAAAGTGGTGTTAGGGGAGGAAAACATGAAAACGAAAAATTATTTGATGTCAATTGTATGTGTCTACATGTGCTATTTGACACATGGGATTCAGGCCATTATTCTGAGCCAGAATAATATCAACTTTGCAACACAATGGGGTTTTGATATGTCTACACCAGACAGTGCGGCTTATGCGGCAGGTCTGGCAGCAGTAAGTACAGCTGTTGCATGGGTAGGCTTTGGTAAGTTTGTCAGTGTATGGATCGGCGGCGAAATTTCTGACCGTGTGGGACGTAAAAAACTGATGATCGGCGGTGCATTTTTATATATCCTGTGTTTCATCGGATTTTTGATGACAAAAAGCGCAATGGTTGCTTCTATCTGCGGTTTCTTGTCAGGTGTGGCAACATCAGGTTTCTGGGACGCAGCTGGTTATCCCGCAGTACAGGAAGCATATCCTAAGGCTCCCGGCTCTGCATTGATTGGGATCAAGTTCTTTGTATCCCTGTCTGGTATGATTTATCCTCTGTTCGCAGTACAGATGGCAGCAGGTGGCAACTGGAAAATGAATATCATGCTGCCTCTGGTAATGTCTGTGATCTGTCTAGTATTGGCAGCTATCGTGCCTTTTGCTTATGACGATAAGAAAAAAGCAGCAAGCGGCGAAGATGGCAGTCACAAACAGAATGCTGCACAGGCAGAAATCGAAGCTGCAAAAGCAGCAATGCTTGTAAAACCCAGCAAATTTGTTGTATTCCTGGTTATGTTCTATGCTTTCCTGTGCATGTCCATCATGTATGGCGCACAGCAGTACACAAAAGCTTTCGGTATGGCAGTTTGTGGTCTGACAGAATTGCAGGCAGCAGGTATGACTTCCGTTTATACCATTGGTTCCCTTTGTGCCGTTGTATTCTGGGCGTTTATGATGGCAAAACTGAAATGGAACCCTTTGAAAGTTGTTTTGATTGACTCTATTTTCACAGCAGTAGCACTGTTGGGTGTACTGTTCATCCAGCAGGTAATCATCATTTATATTGCAATTGCAATGCTTGGTTTCTTCGCAGCCGGCGGTGCATTGCAGACAGGTCTGGCAGTTGTTCAGATGTTTAATCCTGGCCCCAAAGGCAGAAATACAGGTATTTACTACACCTTTATGGGCGCAGCAAGTTATCTGATCCCTGTTGTGGCAGCACAGCTGACAAAAATGTCCGGGGAAGAAAATGCCATTTATACCTTAATGATTATGTTGCTTGTTTTCGCAGTTTTAGCTATACTAAGTTCACTGTACCTGGTAAAACAGCACACAAATATCTTCGGTAAGAGCGCATTGGCAAAACAACAGTAAGAAAAAATAAATGAATAAGCAAAGAAGCTTTGCAGCAGCAAAGTTTCTTTGCATATATTCATGTCATTATCAAATAAGGAGGTCGTACGGTTTTGAGTGCCAGAAATTTAACAAACAAAAAGGAACTGCCATATATTCCGCTGGGCCCATTCCAGTGGAGGATTCCTGGCATACATTATCGCATAGAAAAAGTAGAGTTTTTTCAAGGTATTATTTTAGGAGCAACTGCATTAAGTTCCATTCCCTATATGACAGACTGTTTGGGATTGCCTTATGAATTGGCATGGAGCTGCGTTATCATCGAAGTATTTCTTTATATGCTCCATGGTTGGCTGGGTGACCCTGTTGTTCCTGGCTGGATTACACCAACACTGCCTTTTACACTGGTTTTCCTGGAAGGTTTTGAACAAGGCCCAGAACGAATACAGGCGTTGATTGCTGTACAGCTTTTGGTGGCATTCCTCTTTGTATTCATGGGGATCACAAAGTTGGCAGACAGATTTGTCCGTCTGGTTCCATCTTCTGTAAAAGGCGGTATTTTGCTGGCTGCACCCATTACAGTTATTCAAGGGCAGTTGGCTGAAGGCAGTCAGCTGATGATTGCGCCAGTGGCAACATTGGTTGGTACATTTTTGCTGGCGTTCTTGAGCTTTTCTCCTTTCTGCGAGAAAAAGAGAAAGACCATCAAGATTTTAGATGTTATGGCAAAGTACGGGAATTTGTTCCCTTATCTGCTGGCAATGCTCATTGGTATTTTGTTAAAAGAATTGTCTTATCCTGAACTGGAACTGGGCACAATCATTCGAATTCCAGATTTTGGAGAAATTTTTAACACAGTCAGCATTTTCGCAGTAGGGGTTCCGTCATTATCCGTATTTTTGAAAGCGGTACCCTTGGCATTGATCTGCTATGTATTGGCATTTGGCGACTTTGTTACTTCTGAAACACTGGTAAAAGAAGCCCAGGAAAGCAGAAATGATGAGCATATTGACTTCAATTCCAGCCGTTCCAACTTGATCAGTGGTCTGCGTAACTTTATTCTGGGTATTTTTGCGCCTTTCCCGCCTCTGGCAGGGCCTTTGTGGGTAGGCATGACCGTTTCTGTTGCCATGCGTTATCGCGAAGGGGAAAAAGCTATGAAATCCCTCATCGGCGGTATGAGCTCATTCCGTATGGCTACATTCTTGAGTGTTATTTTGATTCCTATCGTATCCTTTATGAAACCTATCATGGGGGTAGGTTCTGCTATTACATTGCTGTTCCAGGCATATGTTTGTGCAAGAATCGGTATGGAATACTGCAAATCCAATACAGATAAGAGTATCGCAGGGGTTATGGCAGCCGTTCTGGCTTTCAAAGGCTCTGGTTGGGCGCTGCTGGTTGGTATCTTGATGAACCTTGCTCTGTCTAATATGGACTTCCAGAAGAAAAAACTGGGTGTTCCCACAACGGAAGAATTAGAAGCAATCGATCAGGAAAGAGATGAAAAAATCAAGGAATTGACATGCCAAAAATCATTTGAATTATAAGAAATTTATATCAGAAAAAAGGAAAAGAGTGAGGAATTGTCACAGATTCTTCACTCTTTATTTAATTGGGAAGATTTTGAGGAAAGAGCGCGCAAACATACAAATGAGATAGATAATAACTATCGAAATTGCTGAAATCATTGATTGGATTTATTGAACAATACAAGATAAATTATAAGCAGAGAAAAACGTTAATCACATAACAAACGAAAGGAGCAAATTATAATGAAAAACAACTTTCCCAACATCTTCCAGCCTTTTACGCTGAGAACCGTAACGGTACGCAACCGTATCGTTATGATGCCAATGGGAAGTGACCTTGCAGGTCATAATGGCGAATTGAGCGACGAACACATCAAATATTATGAACTGCGGGCAAAAGGCGGTACAGGTTTGATTCTGGTGGAAAATATTTGTGTGAAATACCCTGAGGGTTCCAATGGTACCACACAGCTGCGTATTGACAAAGATTGTTACATTCCTCGTCTGTTCAATCTGACAGAAGCTTGCCATAGACATGGCGCATGCATTGGTATTCAGCTGAACCATGCAGGTGCATCTGCCATGAGCAGCAGAATTGGTATGCAGCCTGTTTCCGCATCCAATATTCCTTCTAAAACAGGTGGGGAAGAACCCAGACCGCTGACAAAAGAAGAATTGATCAGCATTGCAAAAGACTACGGTACAGCAGCAAAACGTGCTGTAAACGCAGGTTTCGATCTGGTTGAGATCCATGCAGGTCATTCCTATCTCATCAGCCAGTTCCTTTCTCCACTGATGAATGATCGTACAGATGAATTCGGCGGCTCCGCAGAAAACCGCGCGCGTTTCTGCCGTATGGTCATTGATGAAGTAAGAAAAGCAGTAGGCCCTAAGGTACCTATTTCTCTGCGTCTGAGTGTAGATGAACTGGTAGCTGGTGGCAACACCATGGAAGACTGTCTGGAATATCTGGAATACCTCAACGATGAAGTGGATCTGTTTGATACATCCGCTGCACTGAATCAGAGCATCCAGTATCAGATTGATGCAAACTATCTGAAAGATGGCTGGCGTTCTTACATGGCAAAGGCTGTTCGTGAAAAATTCCAGAAACCTACCATTGCCATGGGCAACATCCGTGATCCTAAAGTGGCTGACGAAATCATTGCAAGAGGCGATGCAGACTTCATCGGTATGGGTCGTGGCTTGATTGCAGATCCTAACTGGTGCAACAAAGCACAGTATGGTGATGTGGCTGATATTCGTAAATGTATCTCTTGTAACGTAGGCTGTGTGGGCAACCGTATTGGCGGCAATAAACCCATTCGCTGCTCCATCAATCCCGATCTGATTTATGGAGAAGAATACAAGAGAACAAAAGTACAGAAAGAATGCAATGTAGTTGTCGTTGGTGCAGGTACTGCCGGACTGGAAGCAGCATGTACAGCGGCAGAAGTTGGCTGCAATGTCGTTCTGCTGGAAAAAGAGCAGCAGGTAGGTGGCTTGTCCGTTCAGATTTCCAAGATTCCTGCAAAAACAAGATTGGCAGATTTCCCTACATATCTGAAACATCGCGCAGAAAAACTGGAAAATCTGAAGATTGTGACAGGTGTGGACGCAACAGTGGAAACTGTGAAAGCATATCAGCCTGATCTGGTAGTAAACGCAACAGGTTCTGTGCCTATGCTGCCTCCTATCGAAGGTCTCCATGAAAATCTCCAGAAAGACGATGCAAAAGTGTATTGCATCCATGACATGATCGATCACCTGAATGATTATCCAGAAGATCTGACTGGTAAAAAAGTGGCCGTTATCGGCGGCGGCGCTGTTGGTCTGGACGTTGTGGAATTCTTCGCACCTCGTGGCGCAGAAGTGACCATCGTAGAAATGATGGGGGCCATCGGCAATGGTCTGGACGCATCTTCCACATCCAGCATGAATGAATGCATGGAAAAATACCATGTTCACAAAATGGTAAACACAGCACTGACAAAGGTGAATGCTGATTCCTTTGAAGTAAAATATGACGGCAAAGAAGAAACACTGCCTTTCGATTATGGCTTTGTATGCCTGGGCATGAAAGCATATGCGCCCATCTGGGAAGAAATACAGAAAGCTTTTACAGGCGAAGATGTAGAAGTGCTGAACATTGGTGACTCTGTGCGTGCACGAAGAATCATCGATGGTGTAGACGCTGGACGTCATCTGGTGCTGAATACACTGGACAGACTTGGTTTCAGATAAAATATTGTATAAGAACAAAAGATAAAAGGATCGTTATAAGTTTGATCTCATAAAAACAATTTTCGTCAAAAATGTTTGTCAGGATTTCCATTTTATATTCCATTTAAAATATTCCATAAAAAACAGGTGCAGTATACAGAATATGTATGCTGCACCTGTTTTATTTTTTTAGAATGATAAACAGTATTTATAAAATACCGTAAAGTTTTTCAATAGCCAAACAAAACATCATGGTGTGGATTACTTTGTCCAGAATGTATTGATTTTTCCTTTGGAAAAAAGAATATTTCCATAGATTCTATTTCTGAATTGATAAATTTTTATATATGTAATACACAATCCGGCATTTATTTCGGATAGTTTTTGGAAACAAAATCACGAAATTCCTGCACAACAGGGGAGAGGTATTTGTTTTTCAGCGTAGCCATATGGAAATTTCTTTCCCATGCAGGGGAAGAGATCTGGATGATCTTTACATTCAGACGCAGTAGCTGCTCCATGTATGGCACAACAGCAATGCCGAACCCTTTGGAAACCAGACCTGCGACAACCTCGTCTTCCTCGATTTCGTAGGCAATGGTAGGCTTTCCATCAATTTTTTCAAATAGTTTGTCAATGATGGAACGCAGACCAGAACTCTTTGAAAAATAGACCTGAGGGTAGGGGAAGGTTTCTGAGAGGTCAATGCTGTGGTGATTTGCCAAAGGATGATTTCTAGGGCGATCAGTACAAGATCTTGTTTTTCTACTGGAATAAACTCAATTTCTGCCTCCTGTTCGATCTTGGTGCAGAATACAACATCATATTTATCTTGTTTCAATCCCTCCAAGAGTGGGCCTGTGATACTGGAGAAAAATTCAAATTGAATGGATTTATCAGGCTTTGTTTCCAAAAAGGACGCAGCAACTTCCGGTACGAAAGAAGTGCCCAATGTTCGCAGAAAACCGAGTTTGATAACGCCTTCTCCCATGGAGGCCTTCTGCATGACAGATACACCGTCATCCAATATGGAAAGAGATTTCTACACATAATCCAAGAATTGGCGGCCTTCCTTTGTTAAAACGGACGAACGTGATTGGCGGTCGAACAGGAATACCCCCAGTTCAGATTCCAATTGGGAAATGGCATGACTCAAGCTTGGCTGGGTAATACAAAGTTTTTCTGATGCTTTCCAAAAATGCTGCATTTCAGCCAGTACCATAAAATACCGCAAATGATATAAATTCATGTCGCTCACCTTTCTATCTTATATCCGTTTTGCTTTTGTTTTTTCTCAGTATACTATATTAGATAAATATTGTCTATTAAAACACAAAAACAATCAATTAGAATTTATCAGAAAATTGTCGTACACTTAGGTTGTGAAAAGACAAACCCAGTCTTGCAAAACATGATTTGAAAACCTTCGAAGGGAGGAATCGAATGGAACAGGAAAAAGACAGATTGGAACAATTGCGTGAAACAATCGCGCAATGTGATGCAGCCATTACAGATGCTTTAAAAACACGAATGGAATGCATCAAAGAAATTATTGCATACAAAAGAGAATATGGTATTCTGGTATTGCAGCCGGAGCAGGAGAAGAAGCAGCTGGACGCAATCAAGCGCAGCACGAAGGATTCTGTATTTCGTCATGAAATTTTACATATTTTCGAAGGGATCATTGAAAACAGCAAACGGATACAGGCAAAAGAACTTTTCGACAAAAATATTTTGCTGATTGGTTTTATGGGTGCCGGGAAGACAACGGTTTCCGCTTGCCTGGGAAATCTGCTTGCGATGGAAGTCATGGAGATGGATGCCCATATTCAGAAAAAAGAAGGCATGTCCATCAAAGATATTTTTGCGGTGCATGGTGAGGAATATTTCCGAAACTGTGAAAGCAATACGCTGATTTCTCTGCAGGAAAAGAGACATATGGTAGTTTCCTGCAGCGGTGGTGTGCCTCTGAGAGAAAAAAAGTGGCTTTGATGAAAAAGAGCGGCTATGTGGTGTGGCTGACAGCAACACCGGAAGCAATTTTTGACAGAGTCAAAGACAGTACAGAACGCCCATTGCTCAATGGAAATATGCGTGTGGACTTTATTCGCGATCTGATGGAAAGTCGCAGAGAAAAATATGAAGCGGCTGCGGACATCTGCATCGACACAACAGAGAAAGACATTGTGGAAATTTGTGAAGAATTGCTGCAAAAGCTTTCTTCACTACAAAATACAAAATAAGCTATCAAAGAAATGCAATATTTTAAGGAGGAACATGAATTATGTCTAAAAAATTCCCTATCACAGTAAGCTCTTGGACACTGGGCGATCAGTGCACATTCGAAGAAAGAGTAAAAGCTGCAAAAGAAGCTGGCTTCGAAGGCATTGGTCTGCGTGCTGAAACTTATGTAGATGCACTGATCGAAGGTCTGTTCGATGAAGATATTCTGAGCATTCTGGCAAAATACGATATGAAAGTAACAGAAGTAGAATACATCGTACAGTGGGCTGCTGATGTTCGTTCTTACGAACAGAAATACAAAGAACAGATGTGCTTCCATATGTGCGCACTGTTTGGCGTAAATCATATCAACTGTGGTCTGATGGAAAACTACTCCGTAGAACATACAGCACAGAAGCTGAAAGAACTGTGCCACAGAGCTGGTAAATACACAATCGGCGTAGAACCCATGCCTTACAGTGGCCTGCCCGATATCAAAAAAGCTTGGGCAGTTGTAAAAGGCAGCGGCTGCGACAATGCAAAACTGATTCTGGATACATGGCACTGGGTAAGAGCAAACCAGCCTATCGATCTGGCTCTGCTGGAAGATATCCCTGCTGACAAAATCGTTGCTGTTCAGATCAACGACGTACATGACAGAGCTTATGCAAAATTCTGCGTGACGAATCCATGCATGACAGACTGGCTCCCGGCACAGGCTATGGCGATACAGCTGCATTCTGCCGTATGCTGAGAGAAAAAGGCGTAGAACCCAAAGCAATGGGCGTTGAAGTTATCAGCGATGCAATCCTGGCAAAAGGTGTAGTAGAAGCTGCAAAATACAACTTCGACAACACAGTAAAAGTTCTGGCTGAAGCATGGCCTGAAGCAATGCCCGAAAAATAATAGGAGGTGCGCTTCATGATTTTACTGATCGCGAAAAACACCGTTCAGGAAGGGAAACAGCAGGAATTTGTAGAGCTGGCAAAGAAAATGATTGAAAATACCAGACAGGAAGAAGGCTGTATCTATTACGATCTGGTGGCGGATCAAAATGATGAACAGGTATATTTCTTTATTGAAAAATACAAAAACGAACAGGCGGTGGAATATCACCGCAGCACAGATTATTTCCAGACAATTGTGCCACAGCTGGGTGCACTGAGAGTGAAACCCTCTGAATTAAGCACATGCACAGTGGTGGAATAATCGATATATGTGATAAATGTAAGGAGGTTACATGACATGGAAAGAAGAATTAGCGGCAGAACAGGCATGTTTTGTTTGATTGGTACACCAGTAGGACATTCTGGTTCTCCAGCAATGTATAATTACAGCTTCCAGAAAACAGGTCTGGACAACGCATATCTGGCTTACGATATTCCTCTGGAAAAAACAGAAGAAGCTGTACAGGCTCTGCGTGTTTTGGGCTGCAAAGGCTTTAACGTAACAATGCCCTGCAAAACAAAAGTAGCTGAACTGGTTGACGAACTGTCTGATGCAGCAAAACTGATTGGTGCATGCAACACAGTTGTTGTCAAAGACGGCAAACTTTATGGTAACAACACAGATGGCATGGGCTTTGTAAGAAACCTGAAAGAAAATGGTGTAGACGTCAAAGGCAAAAAAATGACCATTATGGGTGCCGGCGGCGCTGCAACCGCAGTTCAGGTACAGTCTGCTCTGGATGGTGCAGCAAAAATTTCCATCTTCAACAGAGCTGATGAATTCTATGCAAACGCTGAACACACAAAAGCAAAAATCAAAGAAATGCTGCCGGAATGCGATGTAAACGTATATCCTCTGGAAGATACAGAAAAACTGTATGCTGAAATCAAAGACAGCGATATTCTGGTAAACGCAACAAAAGTAGGTATGAAACCTCTGGATGGTCAGTCTCTCATTGAAGATACTTCCGTATTCCGTCCTGATCTGGTTGTAGCAGATGTTGTTTACAATCCAAAGGAAACAAAATTCGTGCAGGATGCAAAAGCAGCTGGCTGTAAAGTTGCTGTTGGCGGTATCGGTATGCTGCTGTGGCAGGGCGCTGCTGCATTCAAACTGTTCACTGGCGAAGATATGCCCACAGATGAAGTTTACGAACTTTTCTTTAAATAATGTAGCATTTGTTTCAACAAACTCATAAATCGGCAATTTATGATAGAACGTGTAAACAAAAATATCACTCTCAGCTGAAAGGCTGGCGCAAACAATTTGAACGTTATTGATTGTGACTTAAAAAACTCCTAATCCCTAATTATAAATGAAATGTAAGGCTATTTGATGAAAATGGCGAAAAGGCAGTGAGGTGCGTACTCACTGCCTTTTTTTGCAGAAAAATAGAGGGGGAAAGGAACGAATGATATAGGAATAAGAACATGCCCAGAACCAATATAACGCCTGAAAGGGGCTTATATCGTGTGAGACAGAGCGTTTAAAAAAGAATATTATAAAATGTGTTTCTACTTTATTATAAAAGAAAATAGCGGTATATGCTCTGCTGTCAGATCCACCAGATCATAGAATTGGTTTTATAAGACTCCGTTGGTTTCAGAAAACAAGATAATTTTTTGTGGAACATACAATATCAATTTAATGTAAATTATGCATTAAATTTACATTAAAAATATTGACGATTTGAGATCAAAAAAATACAATTAACTTACATAATAAATTTTATATAAAAAATCTATGAATAATGAAAATCAATGATAAGGCATTGAGAAAAAATTTCTCATTGCCTTTTTTGGAAGGCTGCAAATAGGATGTCTTACAAAAAAATTGTTCAGATCTAGACAAATTCAAAAAAATAGCTTCAGGACAAATAGCAAATGCTTTGAGCGGAGCAATTGTATACATACAGTAATGAAAGAACAGAAAAAGGGAATATTCATAAAGGAGTTTTAGGGGGTTTTTCAGTGACTTGTCTCAGTTTTTATATGGCGTATTGGTATAAATGTATAATGTGAAAAAAGTTGAAATACCTAAAAATGGATTTATTCTTTACACCATTTTTGTAAGAATTTCGTTTGTTAAATTAGAAACTATATGTTGGAACCTGAGAATTGGATATTGTGTATATGTATATCCGGGAAAATTCGTTGTTTTATAAAATTCACATAGAGTGTATTAAAGGAAAAGAAAAATGTATGAAAAAAATATATAGACTTTATGCATAAAAATATAAAATTAACGGGTTTTGTAATTGACATGTACTAAAAAAGATGCTATTTTGGTAAAAATGAATTCAATTTTGCTTATTTTGTATTTTCTATTACGTGAGAAGTTACCTTTCTCAAAAAATAAGGAGGTTCTTACATGAAGGTAAAAGGATTGATCATAGCAGTTACGACCATGACTTTGGCGGTTGGATGTTTCTCTGGATGTTCATCTGCAACAGATGATACAGCGGAATATCATTGGAAAATGGCACTGAATAGTTCCGCTGGTGATGCGGCATATGATGGTGCGGTCTTTTTCAAAGAAAAAATCGAAGAAATTACAAATGGTAGAGTAGAGGTTATACTTTATGGCGGTGCCAGCTTGGGAACGACTTCTGAAGTGCTGGAATGCATGCCCATTGGTGTAGCGGATATTATGTGTGAGTCCGTCGGCACATTGTCAACATTTACAGATTTGGCGAATGTGGACGCGCTGCCATATATATATAGTGGCTATGACCATTTTATGAAAGTTTGGGAAAGCGATCTGGGCGACGAAATGAAAGAAGTTATCGGTGAAGAAACAAACTTTAAATTATTGGGGAACATGTATCGCGGTGCCAGAATTGTAACAGCAACAAAAGAAATGACAACACCGGAAGATATGAAAGGTTTCAAACTGCGTGCGCCGAACCTGGATGTTTATTTGAAAACATGGCAGTATATTGGTGCAGCACCCATGCCTCTGGCCATGAGCGAAGTTTACACTGCTTTGCAGCAGCATACAGTAGAAGGCCAGGAAAACCCTATGAGCGACAGTTATAACTATGCGTTCCAGGAAGTTTGTAAATACTGGATCAAAACGAACCATGTATACAGTGCCAACGTATTTATCATGGATCGCGATTATTTCAACAGCCTGCCCGAAGACATTCAGGCGGCAGCCATTGAAGCATCTGAATATGCTTCTGATCAGATGAATAGCCTGATGCTGGATAGAGAAGCAGAAACAGAACAGAAACTCATTGATAATGGATGTACTGTTCTGGAAGTGGATACACAGGAATTCATCGACTACTATGCAGACTTTGTAGATACATATTATCCCGAACTTTCTGACTGGGCAAATCGGATCAAAGCGATGGATCCAAACCTGGAAGGCGCAGCTGAACAGGAAGACACAGTCCAGGATGATGCGGTGGAAGGCGCTGCATAAATAAGGTAGAAAATAAGCAGAAAGGAAGATTTTATGCTGAAAAAATATACAAAATTTTTGGACGGTCTGGAATCTGTCGAAAAGGTATTTTTGGTAGTGACAGCGGCAATTATGGTCATTGTCATTGCATATCAGGTCGTTCTTCGTTATGTTTTTCATGCGTCCAATGCCTGGAGTGAAGAGTTGGCGCGTTATCTGTTTATCTATGATGTATTTATCGGTTCTGCCATTGCGTTGCGGAAAAACAGCCATTTGCAGGTAGACGTATTTTTGAATCTGATGAAAGAACGGACAAAATATATTTATACCATTATTGTTACAATCCTGGGGATTTTGTTCTTGGCGGTATTGTTTGTATATTCCATTTCCCTGTGCAAGATCAGTGCCGTTAATATTACACCTGGGCTTCAGGTTTCCATGGCAATTCCCTATGCATGTATGCCTTTAGGCGCAGTTCTGATGATTTTGACTTCTTTCGAAGTGATCGGAAAAAATGTGGAAAAATTAAAACAATGCAAGAAAGGAGCGGATGTGTAAATGAACATTGGGGCAGTTATCATCATTGGTTTGATTATCCTGGCACTGTTAGGGATTCCCATTTATCTTTCCCTGGGGATTTCCGCTTTGATTGCCATGGCTATGGCAGACCTGCCTTTTGAAATTCTGGCACAGAAAATGTTTGCCGGCATGAACTCCAGCTCCCTGCTTGCCATTCCATTCTTCATTTTGGCAGGTAATATCATGTCAAGAAGTATCACAGGGAAACTAATTGGTATATCCAATGCGTTTATTGGATGGATCAAAGGCAGCTTGGCACTGGTTACTGTTGTGGCGTCTGCGTTGTTTGGTGCTATTTCCGGTTCTGGTGTTGCCACTGTTTCTGCTGTTGGCGGTACAACCATCCCCGCCATGAAGGAAGAAAAATACCCTGCACATTTTGCAGCGGCAATTGCATCTATGGCTTCTATTCTGGGCCCCATTATCCCGCCTTCTATCACACTGATCGTGTATGGTAGTATTACAGGGGTATCTGTATCAAAATTGTTCTTGGGATCTGTTATCCCTGGCGTACTGCTGGCTCTGGTTCTGGTAGGCTATGCGCTTTTTTATGGCAAAAAGCATGATCTGCCTGCGCATGCACGGAAATCTCCCAAAGAAATCGCTTGCACAGTAAAAGAGGGTATTTGGGCATTGCTGATGCCTGTTATCATTCTGGGCGGCATTTTTGGCGGCATTTTCTCTCCCACAGAATCTGCGGCAG
>UMFZ01031989.1_pt1 | contig 24155 bp, 18 predicted proteins | sample 1965141 | NCBI WGS metagenome assembly UMFZ01 (sample SAMEA4836059, study PRJEB28245) | human gut metagenome | biome: gut microbiome; material: fecal sample | place: Denmark | collected 2008
GCGTGTGCGGCAGGACGAAAAAATCGGCACACAGGAGTAGAAAACGAAAAAAATTGATCACAATTTCAACACAGCAGCGAACAAAGCCTGGGAAATCTGAAAAAACAGATTTCCCAGGCTTTGTTGCACTTGAAATTTAATTTTTACATAAATTATATATCGATTAGTCGCATTGCTGATTGTAGGAACAAAGGCATTCCCGTAAAATAAGGACTCGGGAAAGGGATTTCCGTACGAGCCGTATACAGAGAATCTCTATACAGGGCTGGTGCGGAAGCTTTCTCATGAAAATTATACTCATTCAGGAGGACAAGATGAAAAACAACATGAAGAAACTGACTGCCTTTGTTATGGCTGGTGCGATGCTTGCACTTTCCGGATGTGGATCTTCTTCCGCAGGAAGCAGCACACAGGCAGCTTCCGGAACTACCGGTTCTACAGCCACAGAAGCTTCCACAACAGCTGCAGCAACCAACGCGGCTGGAGAGAAGACAGTGATCGAATACTGGCATGTCAACGCTGAAACCCAGGGAGGTCTGGTTGTAGATGAACTGGTAAAGCAGTTTAATGAGAGCAATGACCATATCGAGGTTGTTGCAAAGTATAATCCGGATATGTACAAAGGACTGATGCAGAATCTTCAGGCAGAAGCCGCAACCGGAAATTCACCGGCTCTGGTACAGATCGGATGGGCATTCCTCGATTATTTCTCCAATAACTTTGAATACAGCTCTCCGCAGGATGTGATCGACCAGTTCGATCAGGAGGATAAAAACTTCCTTCAGGATAATTTCCTTCCGAACGTTTTAAGCCTGGCTGTAAACAGTGAAGGTGAGCAGGTCGGAATTCCGTATTCTGTCAGCAACCCGGTCCTTTTCATCAACAGAGATCTCTTAAGAGAGGCAGGACTTTCTGAGGATGGTCCGAAAACATGGGAAGAGCTGGACCAGTTTGCAAGAACAGTTAAGGAAAAAACAGGAAAATATGGATTTTACATGCAGGAGCCGGCAGATTTCTGGGCTCAGCAGGGACTGATCGAAAGTAATAATGCATCCATGTTATCTACCGTTGATGGTAAGAAACAGGCAACCTTTGCAAGTGAAGGCGGCATTCAGGCAATACAGATGGTTGCAGATCTCATCAAGGACGGAGCCGGTCTTCACATTTCATGGGAAGAAGGATGCCAGAGCTTCATCGATGGAAACTGCGCAATGCTTTATACAACGATCGCAAGACGTTCAGCTGTCCAGAAAGGTTCAGCCTTTGATGTGGCAACAGTAAAATCTCCGACCTGGGGCAGCAATGAAAGAAAAGTACCGGCCGGTGGATGCTTCCTTGCAATTACAGCGCAGGATGATGAACAGAAGAAGGCAGCATGGGAATTTGAAAAGTATTTATACAGCGTTGAATCCATGGCAGCATGGACGATCGGAACCGGTTATGTACCGCCGAGAAAAGACGTCGCAGATGCAGAAAACGGCTTAAAGAGCTTCCTTGCAGAAAATGAGCTGATGAATGCGGCGATCGAGCAGATGGATGGAGTCGTTTCCTGGACATCCTTCCCGGGTGATGCGGGACTTCAGGCAGAACAGATGCTCCTGGATATGAGAGATCAGATCTTTGGAGGTCAGATAAGCGCTGAAGAGGGAATGACAAGCACCCAGAATGCGATCAACGAGCTCTTAAACGCACAGTAAAAAATAAGGGCAGCGTGTTTCCGTGAGACTGGGAAAAATTCCGGAGACCGGGAACGCTGCCTGTTTCTTTTTTCCATGGAGGTACTTGTTTTGAATTCAGAAGCAAAAAAACAGACGATCCTGGGATATGTATTCCTGATCCCGTCTCTCGCCGTATTTGCGGTATTTATGTTCTACCCGCTTTTTTACACGTTCTATCTGAGCTTTTTCGAATGGAACATGGTCAAACCGGTGAAAAAATTCGTCGGTCTGGCCAATTATATTTCCGTATTCAAAGACCCGAATAACTGGAAAATTTTCGGAAACACCATGATCTATATCGTGATCCTGTTGGCATTCAACTTTGTGATGCCGTACATTCTCTCATTTATTCTTTCCTGTGTGATTAAAAAAGGAAAAGGCTTTTATAAAGCCGTTTTTTTCCTTCCGAGCGTGATCTCCCTGGTAGTCGGTTCGATCCTTTACACATGGATCTTAAATCCGATCTCCGGACCGGTTGCGATCATCCTTGGAAAATTCGGACTCAGCCTGCCATTCTGGTCAAAAACGGACGGATGGGTCATTGCTGTACTCTGCATTATCACAACATGGAAATCCTTCGGTTATAATTTCATCAATATACTGGCGGGCGTTTCTGGAGTCTCCCAGGAAGTCATAGAGGCTGCGAGACTGGACAATGTTCCGATGTGGAAGATCTTTCTCGATATCATCGTGCCGATGAGCTCCGCCACCGGGATCTATGTTTTTATCACGACGATCGTGCAGGGACTGCAGTACGTGTTTACACCGATCAAAGTCATTACGCAGGGTGGTCCGAACTATGCAAGTTCAAACCTGATCTATGCATCCTACCATGAGGCGTTTACATTGTACCGCACCGGAACATCTTCTGCGGTATCGATCATCACAATGGCTTTCTTTATTTTACTCCTGTTCCTGGAGTTCCGTTTTGTTGAGAAGGGAGTGTACTATGAAAACTAAACATCCTGCACAGATATTCTGGCATCTTCTGCTGATCTGCATGGTCTGCATCACGCTGACTCCGATCCTGTTTGCAATCTCGAATTCCTTCAAGACTCTGCAGGATGCCTTCAACACAGTTTTTGAACTGATCCCGTCTAATCCGACACTGGAAAATTACCGCCATGTATTTGACAAACTGCCGTTTGCACAAATTACAATGAACACGTTTCTGATCGCCGCTTCCGTGACGATCTTCAAGACGATTACCAGCCTGTTTGCTGCATATTCCTTCGTATATTTCGATTTTAAAGGAAAAGGCATTCTGTATTTCGTCATGCTGAGCACCATGTTCATCCCGTTCACCGTGACGATGATCCCGAACTATCTGATGATCTCTAAGATCGGACTGCGTGACTGTATCTGGGGAGTTGCGCTCCCACAGTTTGCAGATGTGCTTGGAATCTTCCTGCTCCGCCAGTCCATGAGGGGAATCCCGAAAGCACTGATCGAGGCATCCCGCATGGAAGGGATCGGAAACTTAAAGATCATGAAGGATATCGTGATCCCGCTTGTCCGTCCGTCGATCCTCACAACAGGAATTATTTTCTTTATCAACTCCTGGAATGAATATGTATGGCCGGTCCTGATCTTAAAAACAAAGGAAAATTATACACTTTCCCTTGCTCTGCAGATGTACATCAGTGCTGAGGGAGGTACGGAATTTACGATCGCGATGGCTGTTTCCGTGATCACTATGATCATCCCGCTGACATTATATATCATTTTCCAACGCTATATTATCAACACCTTTGCCGCTTCCGGTATCAAAGGATGATCCGAAGAAAGGACAGAATTTTTTATGAGTCACAATATTGTATTTGAAAACGTCGTAAAAGCTTATGGAAAGAACATAATCGTAAAATCTTTAAATATGGAGATCAAAGAAGGAGAACGTCTGATCCTTCTCGGCCCGTCCGGCTGTGGAAAATCTACAACACTCCGTATGATCGCGGGACTGGAAGATCTTTCCGATGGAAAACTTTATATGAATGACAAAGTTGTCAACAATGTTCCATGTGGAGAACGAGGAGTTTCCATGGTATTTCAGAACTATGCCCTGTTCCCGCACATGACTGTCAGAAACAACATTATTTATGGCCTGAAGGCACATAAGATGGATCCGGCAGAAATAGAAAAGCGTTTAAATGAAGTACTCGATATGCTTCAGCTCAGAGGACTCGAAGACAGAAAACCGAAGGATCTTTCCGGTGGACAGAGACAGCGTGTTGCGCTGGCAAGAGCGGTTGTAAAACGCTCAGATTATTTTCTGCTCGATGAGCCGCTGTCAAACCTTGATGCGCAGCTCCGCATGAAAGCGAGAAAAGAACTTGTAAAAATCCATGAAATGTACCATCCGACCATGGTTTATGTCACCCACGATCAGGTCGAGGCGATGACGGTAGGACAGCGCGTAGCGATCATGTATCAGGGAAAGATGGAAATGCTGGACACCCCGGCTCATGTGTACAACATGCCGGCCAGCATCTTCTGTGCGAAGTTCATCGGTTCCCCATCCATGAACATTACAAAATGCGGGTATGAGAATGGAACGATCTATATTGGAAAACAGGCTGTGGTTCTTCCGCTGATGTGGAAGGCAATTGCAGACAAGTGCGAGTCAAAGACCTGGTGTATCGGAATCCGCCCGGAGCATATTACATTAAACAGAACGGAACAGGAACATTCGATCCAGGGAATTGTGCGCTATGTGGAGGACTATGGCAACCGCTATGGTGTTTATGTTGATGTGGCCGGAGATGAAAATGAACTGATCGCGATCTGCAATGATCATGTTCCGCATATGGGAGACCAGGTGTATATCAATGTGGATTTTGACCGGATCCATCTGTTTGACGGCATGACAGAAAAGTCTCTCGGATATCCGGAGGAAGTGAAAAAGAAGTTTTCAGAGCTTGAAATTCCGGTGGAAAATCTTCAGAAGACCGAGAAAACAGAGAGTGGAATTGCCGCTGCAGTATGACAGAAAAGAATAAGGTCAGAAAACAGCATGGATCTGACCAACGGTGAATAAAATGGAGGAAAAAATGAATCTTCTGATCAGTACTAATATGTATACGATTGGACGTCTGTCCATGGTTTTAAAATATCTCAGTGAATTTCAGGGAAAGGCAGGCGTGGAAGTATTCCCGCTTTACCACGATCCTGCCTATGAGAAGGAGTTGGAGGCATGTATTCCGGAATTTTCCAAAGTTCCGATCAGTTTTCATGGCCCATACTATGAAACGGAGCACAGTGCGCCGAAAGGGAGCGAGGCATGTGAGCAGGCGATGAAGTTTATCAGACAGACTGTTTCTGACTGTGTGCGTTTAAACAGTAAATATGTTGTGTTTCATCACAACAACTGCCGGGTTTCCGCTGAAGAAAAGAGGACAATGATAAAGAACTCCTGCGAAAATTACCGTGAGTTGCAGAATATGTTTGCGGAGCATGATATTCCGGTCGTTGTAGAAAATGCGGGGGTGATCGACCGCGGAAATATGATGTTCGATCAGGCGGAATTCACGGAACTCTGTAAAAAAGAAAAATATCCGGTACTCATCGATATCGGACATGCGCATGCGAACGGATGGGATCTGTCCGGTCTGATCCATGATCTGAAGGATCAGATCGTGGCATACCACATCCATAATAATGATGGTCTTCATGACAGTCATCGCAGAATTCACGATGGAACGCTTGATTTTGATCGCTTTGTCCATGACTATATGGAGAATACTCCGGATGCGGACATTGTTCTGGAATACAGTCCGGAGGTTTCATCCGATGAAGAAGGAATCAGGAGTGATCTGAGTGAGCTGGTCCGCATCTTTTCACCGTGCGGCCGGGAGGAGTCCCATGCTTGCAGATAAAAAGCTGTTTCTTCTGGATATAGACGGGACTGTATGCCTTGGGGACCGGCTGATCGATGGCGCGGCAGAATTTCTCTCTGCGATCAGAAAGTCGGGAGGACAGTTTGTGTTCATCACAAACAACTCGACGAAAGATGTAGAGGATTATATTGAAAAATTCCGGAAGCTTGGGATCCGGACAGATGCGGAGAATTTTGTAACGGCAGCCAGTGCAGCGGAGAGCTACCTGAAAAGGGGATATCAGGGGAAAAAGATCTATGTGATGGGAACGCGATCGCTGGTCAGCGGATTAAAAAGAGCGGGGATCAGGGTTGCAGAGGATCCGGAGGATCCTGAGATCGCCTGCGTTCTTGTAGCGTATGACAATGAGTTGACTTATCAGAAACTCGAAACGGTGTGCCGGATCCTGTCGACAAGGCAGGTGGATTTTCTTGCCACGAACCCGGATCTCGTCTGTCCGGTTGAATTCGGATATGTACCGGACTGTGGATCCATCTGTCAGATGATCACGACTGCTTGTGGACAGATGCCGCGTTATATCGGAAAACCGGAGCCGGAGATGATCGAAATATCGATCGGACAGAATTCTTTCTCAAAGGAAGAAACGCTCATCGTTGGAGACCGCCTGTATACAGATATTGCATGCGGGATCCAGACCAGAACGGAAACAGCGCTGGTTCTTACCGGTGAAGCAAAAAAAGATGATATTCTGACAGGATCAATTCATCCGGAATACGTGTTCCCTTCCGTGAGAGAGCTTCATGATGCATGGATAAGTTCCATCCGAGAAGAGCAGGGCGGGAATCCGGTATAGAATAGAAAACCCGTGAGGAGCTCTTTTTGAGCATCCGCACGGGTTTTTGATCACTTATAAAAAATTGAGAAAGACGGATTCATTAGAACTCCGGTTCAATAAGTCCGTAAGAGTTTCCTTTTCTCTTATAAACGACATTGACTTCGTTTGTATCAGCGTTGAGGAACATAAAGAAGTTGTGTCCTAAGAGTTCCATCTGTACGCAAGCCTCCTCGGCATCCATCGGTTTCATTGCGAAACGTTTTGTCTTTACGATATTAACGGTCTCCTCCGGCTCGGATTCTTCCTGAAGGAAGGCTTCGTTAAATGCTAAGGCGTTTTGCTTTTTGTCAACGATCTTTGTCTTATACTTCTTGATCTGACGCTCGATAATTTCTTCAACGAGATCAACAGATACATACATATCGCTGGAATCCTGCTCAGCTCGGATAATGCTGCCCTTAACAGGAATCGTGACCTCTATTTTCTGACGTCCTTTCTCTACGCTCAATGTTACCTGTACTTCAGTATCAGGAGAAAAATAGCGCTCCAGTTTTCCTAATTTACTTTCCACGGCATCTTTTAAGCCTGGTGTAATGTTGATATTTTTTCCGCTGATCGTGTAACGCATAAAATCAACTCCTTTGTTTGGGATGACTTAAGTATAACACAAAATTCTGTAAAAGACAACCAAAATACATGAAAAATGAGAAAATTTAAAAAGGTAAAAAAAGGTGTATAAAAGCTCAAAAACTATATGAAGCCTTCCCGGTTTGTCAATGGGATTGGGCAAAAAAGTTGTCGGAAATGTAAATTTTATAAGATGTTCACAAAAATAAAACAAATATTAAGGAACCGTAAAATCCACCGATGGGGAGGAAAAAACTTGTGGATAATGTGGATAACTTGGTGTATAACTGCGAAATGGCGTGAAATCGGCATTTCTCGAGGTGGACAACTTTCCACATAGTTTTGGTGGATTAATGTGGATAAAGTGGATAACCGTTAAATCGAATGTATGGTTTGTGCAAGTTGTACATTTAAAGGGAAAAAGCGACAGGAAGAGTGGAAAATAGTCGGGGACAGTGGAGAGGCAGAGAGAGTGATGAGGGAACGCGTCGAAGAGGAAAGAAATGGAATTGTCGAAAAATTTAGAGAAAAAAGCTGCAGACAAAACAGCAGAATCAATGTACAGACGACGATTCCCGCAAGGATTTATGTACGAAATGTTAAAATTACAGGAAGTCATTGAATAAAACCCCGGAAGGTGTTAAAATATTAAGGATTGTATGATGCAGACGTATGCGGTTATACAGAAATATCCGCCGGACGGAACATCGGAGATCAAAAATGATTAAAAATAGAAACTTGTATGCAGCAGTCTAAATAGGAGACAAGCCCGGTATCATGTGGATAAAGAGCAGACTCCGGTATTTGCCGCACCGCGCATCCGTGGATAATTTCAGATGCCGGGCGAAAGAGGATAACAGCTGCATGTGTATATTTATTTATGTAGGAGAACAAAAAGAATGAATTTTGTTGAAAAAGTATTTGGTACGCACAGTGACCGGGAATTAAAGTATATCTACCCGATCATCGATAAGATCGAAAAAATGCGTCCGACGATGCAGGCGATGTCTGATGAAGAATTAAAAGATCAGACAAGAAAATTCAAAGAGCGCCTCGCACAGGGTGAGACTCTGGACGATCTTCTGCCGGAGGCATTCGCAACCGTCAGAGAGGCGGCCAAGAGAGTTTTAAAGATGGAGCATTACCCGGTACAGCTCATCGGTGGTATCGTCCTTCACCAGGGACGTATCGCTGAGATGAAGACAGGTGAAGGTAAAACTCTTGTTTCCACTTGTCCGGCATACTTAAATGCCCTGGCTGGAAAAGGTGTTCAGATCGTAACCGTCAACGACTACCTGGCAAAACGTGATGCTGAGTGGATGGGACAGGTTCATGAGTTCCTCGGCTTAAAGGTCGGTGTGGTATTAAACTCCATGACCTCCGAGGAGAGAAAAGCTGCTTACCAGTGCGACATCACTTACGTTACAAACAACGAACTCGGCTTCGATTACCTTCGTGACAATATGGCGATCTATAAAGAGCAGATGGTGCTTCGTGATCTCGACTACTGTATCATCGATGAGGTGGACTCCGTATTGATCGATGAGGCGAGAACCCCGCTTATCATCTCCGGACAGAGCGGAAAGTCCACAAAGCTCTATGAGGTCTGCGATGTCCTCGCGAAGCAGTTAGTCCGCGGTGAGGAATCCGGCGAGTTTAACAAGCTCAATGCGATCATGGGCGAGGAGATCACCGAGACCGGAGATTTCATCGTAAATGAGAAAGAGAAGGTCGTAAACCTGACAGAACAGGGTGTCAAGAAGGTGGAGGCATTCTTCCATATCGACAACCTCGCAGATGCTGAGAACCTTGAGATCCAGCACAATATCATCCTTGCCCTCCGTGCCCACAACCTCATGTTCCGCGATAAGGACTATGTGGTCAAGGATGACGAGGTCCTGATCGTCGATGAGTTCACAGGACGTATCATGCCGGGCCGCCGTTACTCCGACGGTCTCCATCAGGCCATCGAGGCGAAGGAGCATGTAAACGTTAAGAGAGAGTCCAGAACCCTCGCAACGATCACATTCCAGAACTTCTTTAATAAGTATGCGAAAAAAGGCGGTATGACCGGTACAGCCCAGACTGAGGAGAAAGAGTTCCGTAATATCTACGGTATGGACGTTATCGTGATCCCGACAAACCGTCCGGTTATCCGTAAAGACTTAAATGACGCGGTATATAAGACTAAGAAAGAGAAATTCCACGCAGTTGTGGAGGAGATCGTAAAGGCTCACGAGAAAGGACAGCCGGTCCTCGTCGGTACGATCACGATCGAGACATCTGAGATGTTAAGCCAGATGTTAAAGAAGCGCGGGGTTCCGCATAAAGTCTTAAATGCGAAGTACCATGAGCTGGAGGCTGAGATCGTAGCCCAGGCCGGTATTCACGGCGCGGTGACGATTGCGACGAACATGGCAGGTCGTGGTACCGATATCAAGCTTGACGATGAGTCAAAGGCTCTCGGCGGCTTAAAGATCATCGGTACAGAGCGTCACGAGTCCAGACGTATCGATAACCAGCTCCGCGGACGTGCAGGACGTCAGGGTGATCCGGGTGAGTCCCGCTTCTATATCTCCCTCGAGGACGACCTGATGCGCCTCTTCGGTTCTGACAAGTTAATGAGCATGTTCAATGCCCTCGGTGTCCCGGAGAACGAGCAGATCGAGCACAAGATGTTATCTTCCGCGATTGAAAAAGCACAGCAGAAGATCGAGACGAACAACTACGGTATCCGTGAGAACCTCTTAAAGTATGATGAGGTCAACAACGAGCAGCGTGAGGTCGTATATGCTGAGCGTCGTCAGGTACTTGACGGTGAGAACATGCGTGAGCTGATCATGAAGATGCTCAACGATATCGTTGAGGGCGCTGTGGATATGTCCGTCAGTGACGAGCAGACTCCGGAGAACTGGGGCTTCAAGGAATTAAATGATCTTCTTCTTCCGATCATCCCGTTAAAGCCGATCGAGCTGACTGACGAGATCAGCAAGATGAGCAAGGACGAATTCAAGCACATGTTAAAAGAACTGGCAACGAAGTTCTACGAATCCAAGGAGGCAGAATTCCCGGATGCAGAGCAGGTGCGTGAGATCGAGCGTGTCGTTCTCCTGAAGGTGATCGACAACAAGTGGATGTCCCATATCGACGATATGGATCAGCTCCGTGAAGGTATCGGTTTACAGGCCTACGGTAACCGTGATCCGCTCGTAGAGTACAAGATGAACGCTTACGAGATGTTCGATGATATGACTGCGGCGATCCGTGAAGATACGATCCGTATTCTCTGCCATATCCGTGTAGAGGAGAAGGTGGAGAGAGAGCCGGCTGCTAAGGTTACAGGTACAAACCGTGACGATTCCGCGGCGAGAGCTCCGCAGAGACGTCAGACACAGAAGATCTACCCGAATGATCCGTGTCCGTGCGGATCCGGCAAGAAATATAAACAGTGCTGCGGAAGAAAACCGTTAGCATAGGATCAATACCAATTGTTTTATGAAATGATGGTCAGCGCGGAACCTCTGCGCTGACCTTGTTAAATCATTATAAGAAAGGTAATATTCCGTATGGTCCGCACAGGGAACAGGCGGCCTTGGTGAAATGTTATTAGAAAGGACAGATTCTATGGTTGAGTTAGACCAGTTTAAATATACATTATCCACATATGAAACTCCACTGAAGGAGGTCAGGGACTCCCTGAATCTGGAAGCGAAGATCAGAAGGATCGACGAGTTGGACAAGACCATGGAGGAGCCGAGCTTCTGGGAGGATGCGGAGAAATCCACGAGACTTGTGAAGGAAGCGAAAAACCTGAAAGATACGGTCGCAGAGTACAACAAGCTCCAGAATCAGTACGAAGAGATTGGTCTGATGATCGAGATGGGGTACGAGGAAAATGATCCGGAGATCGTTCCGGAGATCCAGGAGATGCTCGACGAGTTCACATCTGAGCTCGACGCACTCCGTCTCCGCACACTTCTCACAGGGGAGTACGATAACAACAACGCGATCTTAAGACTGAATGCCGGAGCGGGCGGAACAGAGTCCTGTGACTGGTGCAGCATGTTATACCGTATGTACTGCCGCTGGGCAGAGAGAAAAGGGTACCAGGTGGAGGTACTCGACTTCCTGGACGGCGAGGAAGCCGGAATCAAGTCCGTTACGATCCAGATCAACGGAGAGAATGCTTTCGGTTACTTAAAGTCCGAGAGAGGCGTACACCGCCTTGTAAGAATTTCCCCGTTCAACGCAAACGGAAAGAGACAGACATCCTTCGTATCCTGCGATGTAATGCCGGATATCGAGGAAGACCTTGATATCGAGATCAACCCGGATGATCTGAGGATCGATACCTACCGTTCCAGCGGTGCCGGTGGACAGCATATCAACAAGACGTCCTCCGCGGTCCGTATCACCCATATCCCGACTGGCGTTGTTGTACAGTGCCAGAATGAGCGTTCCCAGTTCCAGAACAAGGACAAGGCGATGCAGATGTTAAAGGCAAAGCTGTATATGTTAAAGCAGCAGGCAAACGCGGAGAAGCTCTCCGATATCCGCGGCGATGTGAAAGATATCGGATGGGGTAGCCAGATCCGATCCTACGTGCTTCAGCCGTACACGATGGTAAAAGACCACCGCACCGGCTTCGAGAGCGGAAACGTGAACGCTGTGCTTGACGGTGGAATTGACGGATTTATCAGCGCGTTCTTAAAGTGGGAAAGTCTTGGACGGCCGCAGGTGAAGGGCGGACAGGATGTAGAATAAGAGAGGACAGGGATGCCCGTTGGGCGGAACTTTTGTTATAAGAAAAGCGTATCGGCAGATAAAAAATTTTATCTGTTGGTACGCTTTTTTATACATAATCGCGAGAAAATACAGGTTATCACAAGCGACTGCGCGGTATGTCTGAATATATCTGTAAAAGATGTTGATGACACTGCAGATATGCGCAGAGGAAGAGAACACCCGGTTCTTTTTTTAAACCGGGTGCAAAGGGCAGAGTATGAGATTTTATCTTTTGCAGAAACCAGGTTCCCGCTATGAAGGTATAACTGTATTTGAAATTATTCTCTGATGTAGGTCTTGTCATTTACGATAATGGTATCGTAGTCCACGATCGTCATAGTGCGGGAACGGGAGGAATCACGGTACTTTGTGTCATTTACCTTTGCGAAACTGTATACATGGCTCTCTCCATCGGTATCGTAGTAGATCGCTGCGATGGAGTCGCCTGCGCCCTGTACAAGCTCGTAGTAGTCATCACGGTCCTCATTGTTGATCTGGAAGGTTCCGACCATGTCCTCGTTGGTGTAAACAGTCGTATCGGAAGTATCGTTGCTGTTGGAAGAAGAGCTGTTGTCAGCTGCCTCATTCTGCATATCTTTCGCGAACTTTAACTGTACGGAGTCTCCGATGGTCCATGCGCCGTCCGCATTGACTGTGTAGCCGTCCGGAGTTGTTGTGCTGGAGTACATATATCCGTTGGCGTCGAATGAGTAGCACTCATAGATGCCGTCCTTATTTCCGTCAAGCCATTTCCACTGGGATACCGGGTAGGAGCCGTTATCCTCCTGCCACCACCAGCCTGTGGTGTTCTGTACCCACTGTCCTGCGAAAGCGGTCATTCCCATGGAAGTAGCCATAGCTGCGGTAAGCGCGAGAGTCATAAATTTCTTTTTCATAGTGAAACCTCCTGAATTTTTTGGTTGGTTATGATTTCCTTTTGATGGTTTAAGTATATCAGTGAAATGTGATTAAGCTGTGAATACTTTGTGGTGAAACCTTGAGGAATCTGTGGCGGAGGTGTGTCAGAAAGAAGAGGAAAATCAGGCAGGGAGAGGTGAAATGGGAAAGGTGCAGAAAGAGAAAATTTTGTTGACAGGAAATTACAATATGTAGGAAAAGAAAAGGCACCTTCGCCAAGTCGGTGAAGATGCCCTCAATTGCAGATTGTAGAAGCTTATAGTGAATACTAAAAACACATTGTCAACATCTGCAGTGTATTTAGGTGGAAGGTTAATGCTTAATCGTACACTTCTCAGTGCTCTGCTCATGGCGTAAAACACCCTTACTATCTGTGCAGTAATAGTAATCGTCAGCGTCTTTTACGTTCTTTTTATTTTTCTGGATCGTACCGTTTTCGTTGATAAGGTATTCCTGATTCTTGTATGTAACGGCTTGGTACTTTGTATCCTCATCAGCTGTCAGACGTAAACCGTTCATATAAATATATCCGTCTGAGATACCGGTTTCGCCGACACCTCTTGGAGAACCATTAGACTTAAAGCTGAAGGTATATGTGGAACCATCAAGGCTGATGGTAGTTGTACCTGTTTTTGCAGCGCCACTGTCGGAAAGGTATAATAATTTTTTGGTGTCGGAATCCATATTTTTGATGGTATCGATGGAATCAACTTCAGAAGAAATTTTGGTGATTTTAGAACCATCGTATGTAAGAATTCTTAATCCCGTGAGCATCTCTCCGTCTTCGTTGAATAAATAGGATTTTCCATCGATTGTTTTAGCAACTCCAACTTCGCCGTCGGCAGTAGGAATAGTGATCTCGCCCTTGGAGTTCGCATAATACCAATGAGTTGTACCATTTTCATGGTCATTGCTGTTTAACTCTTTAGACGGAACAGCCTCGAACCAGCCGGTATGAAGCTTCGGTTCCTCTTCATCACCGTAATATTTCCAAGTACCCTTGTCGCTGTTGTGTACCCAGGAATCCAGAGCAACACCTCTGTCATCAAAGGTGTATTTTACATTGCCGATGGTCTTCTCTGTGCTGACGGTCTTCTTACCGTTGGAAGCGAAGTAGAAGTGGTAAGTCGGCTCATTATCATCCTCGTTGTCATCGTCCTTAACGCTGATGTATACCCAGGCGTTTGTAACAAGACTTCCGTCGCCTTCCGAGTCACCGTAGTATGTAGCAGATGCCCAGTCGGAATCATCGGAGATATTTTCACCTGCGGCTGTGATCCAGCCTGTAAGCATTCTTCCATACATATCAAACGCATATTTCTTTCCGCCGATATCAGCGATCTTCACGCTGTCTCCGGTCGTGCGGAGTGCGCGTCCATTGTTGTCGAAGTAGTACCAGCTTGCGTCGCCGACTTTATCGTCGCCCTGCCAGCTTGGGTTTTCAAGGAATCGCCAGCCGTTCTTTAACATCTGGCCGCCGTTTCTTAAGTAGTAGTAGTTTCCGTTGTCCTCAAGAAGTGTGTTGCGGACCATATATCCATCAGAGCCGAGATAGTAGGACTCGCCGTTGTCAGATCTCCACTCGCTTGTCACGTTGTTGCCGTTATTGTCAGTATAGACCCATTCGCTGTTTACAGACTTCCAGGCAGCAAAAGAACTGAATGAAGCACCCAGAGCGAGAACTGCGGATGCGGAAAGTACTGCCAGGCAGAAATTTTTCTTTCTCATTTAATTTTCCTCCTCGTGGAAAGTGTAACAGCAGCCATGCAATGATTATCATAGCTGCCAGTAAGATTGAATTAGTAATTGCAAATCGTTTCTAGGTATTATTATACCAGAATTCCAGTTTATGACAATGGTATTTTCCCGTCAACTTGTGGTAAAAGTGTGGCAGGGGAATTACAAATTATTTAAGAAAAAAAGTACAGATCAGGCTTTCTGGCGAAAGCAAGAGACCCGTACTTTTAATGTTTAATAGAAATAATTCCGTGATCAGGATGGTGCGATGAAGTCTCTGTCCGGAATCAGTAATTTGGCATCAGGCAATTCACGAAAAATCTGATCCTATGACTTCAGGTAGTCCGACGCGTCCTTCAGAAAGCTCGCGATGATCAGCAAAATCACAAACGCCACCGGGAACGCCGCGATGATGGACACGCTCTGCAGGTTCGCCATGGAGCTGTCGGAAAATACAAGCGCCATTGGCAGCAGGATCAGCATGATCGCCCAGAAGGCCTTTACGGCGTTGTGGGGCTCCTCATCGCCTGTGATCTGGCGGTAGGTGTAGGAGGAAGCCACAAGGGCGATGGAGTCGAAGCTGGTGGCGTAGAAGGCTACCATGGCAACGATCAGAAGCACAAGGACAAGTGGCGCAAGCGGCAGTGTCTGGATGATGGAGATAATCGTTGTGTAGAGATCATTTCCGGCGGCGTAGATCGCCATCACGTCAAGTTTTCCGCTCACCTGGAGTCCGAGGCTGTAGTTTCCTAAAATAATGAAGCTCAGGCAGGTGGCGCTGACGCAGCAGGCATATCCGCCGAGGATCGTCTGGCGTACGGTTCTGCCACGGGAGATGGATCCGATGAAGAACGGGGATGCCACACACCATACCATCCAGTAAGCCCAGTAGAAGATCGTCCATGTCTGCGGGAAGGAAGTAGTCCGCTGCGGGTCTGTGAAGGTCGCGAGACTTAAGAAGTTCTGGGCAAGATTTCCCACAGCCGCAAAGCCGGTCTCCAGGATGTACCGTGTCTCACCGCCCAGGAACAGCACATAAGCCAACAGGGCGAAGAATAAGTACATGCAGGACTTTGCAAGGATGGAAATGCCTTTCATGCCATGCAGCAGGGCGTATGTGTAGAAGATACAGGTGACACCTAAGATCGCGATCGTTATCCATTTGGAAGACGGAATATGGAACAGGGTGGTCAGCACCTGGGACATCAACGGAGTTGCCAGGGCAAATGTTGTCGTGGTTCCGGCAAGGAGCGCGAAGAGCGCCAGAAGGTCGATGAGCTTTCCCGGAACGCCGTCCACCTTGTTTCCAAGGAGCGCGCGGCATGCCTCAGAGTATTTCTGCTTGTGGCAGCCCCGCACATGAAGCATAAAGCCGAAGCACACGGCGAGCACCAGGTAGAACGCCCACGGGATCGGGCCCCAGTGGAAGAGCGGGTAGGTGCTGGACCAGGTCTGCATAGAGCCCATCTCGGCGATATGTGGGTCATTGGCGTAGAGGATCCACTCACAGAAGGAGTAGAACAGGATGTCAGCGGCGAGGCCGGAAGTGAACATCATGCTGGCCCACACGAACAGCGGGTATTTCGGCTTTTCATCCGGTTTTCCGAGGCGGATATTTCCAAACCTGGAGAAAGCCAGAAACAGGGAGAGCAGGAAGACGAAGAGACCGACTGCCAGGTAGAACAGGCCGAAGGTGTCGCCCAGGATAAAGCGGATCGTGTCGAGAACGCTCTTTGACGCGTCCGGCATCATGATAAAGCAGACACAGAGTACCAGGATCGCGAGAAACGGCACGATGACAGTGACCCAGTCGATCCGGTCTTTTAATGGTGTTTTGGAATTGTTGGAGCGCATGTTTGAAACCTCCTATAATGTTCAAAAATGAATAAATTATCAAGATATTGAACATTATAGCACTGAAAAGAGGATAATGCAAGGAGAGAAGAAAAGAAATTGGCAAAGATTATTAGAAAATCAGATATCAGTAAGCTGGATCCGCACGAAATTGATCGTCAGGAATGTCACGCAGAGCATCCAGCCGAGTCCGGAGAACAGGGCGACCGCGGTGAGCCCCATCTTTCCGATCATGATGGCGGAACAGACTGCGCGGAAAATAATGTGCATCGTCGTTCCGCAGAAGGCGATGACCATGTGTCCGCGTCCTTTGAAGTATCCCATGTAGGCACTTCCGGTAAAACAGAAGATGTAAAAGATGGAAATGAGCCTGATGTAACTGTTTCCGTAGTCCAGGGCCGTCGCGTCCGATGAGCCCAGGAATACACGGAGCGCCGGATCAGAGCCGAAGAACATCAGGAAGGAGACTGCGATACAGACAGCCCAGTTGAGCAGCATACCCCAGAACAGGCTCTTTTTCACCCGGTCATGGTTTCCGGCTCCAAGGTTCTGGGAGACCATGACGGAGACGGCGTTCCCGCCGCTGTCGCCGAAGGAGTTTGCGAAGCCTTCAATTCGGGTCGCGGCCGTGTAGGCGGCGATCCCAGGCGTTCCCAGAGTGTTGACGCTGCCCTGGACCAGGATCTTTCCGATATACAGGCTGGAAGCCTGGAGAGCGGAGATCAGGCCGAAGCGCAGCGTGCGGGCCATGAGATCCCTGTGAACGCCGATGTCGTTTCTGCGGCAGAGCAATCCCGGATAGGTGTCCCGCAGATAGAGGAAACAGCAGACCGCGGAAAAGAGCTGTGACAGGATCGTTGCCGCTGCTGCACCGCCAGTGCCGAAGCCCAGGACGCCGATAAAGAGAAAGTCCAGGGCAATGTTTGCGGTGATGGCAGCTGCGAGGAAAGCGAGAGCCGCCCTCGTGTTTCCGATGGAACGCAGGATCCCGGAAAAAAGGTTATAGAGGCAGGTGAAGGGGAGTCCTGCCAGGATGATAAAAAGATAAGATTCCGCATATGGGATAAGCTCATCCGGGGTGTTGATCAGTTTTAAGATCGGGTCCAGAAAGGCGGTACACACGCCGCTGATGATGAGGGCGATCACAATGCCGAGAAGGAGAGCCGTGAAGACCTCCTCACGGTATTTCTTCCGGTCGCCTGTGCCGTAAAGCTGGCCGAGGATCACAGTGATTCCAGCGCAGAACCCGTCAAGGATAAAGATAAACAGGTTCATGAGACTGCCGGAAATTCCCACGGAGGCGAAAGCATTGCTTCCGAGAAATTTGCCGACGATCAGGGAATCGGCGGTGTTGTAAAACTGCTGTAAGATATTTCCGAACAGAAGCGGAACGGCGAGAGTCAGGATCTGCCGCCGGATATTGCCGGAAAGTAATGTGCTTTGATTCATAGTGTATGGACTCCTGGATTTCCCGAACTGAAAATTCCGTACAATACAGTGGTGGAAGTGGATTTTGTCGATTTGGAATGCGAAGCATCGGCAAAATCAGTTACTGTCTGCACGGCGTGGACAGTGACATTTTTATTGCAATAAAAGTGTATCACAGAAAGTATCAATTGAAAAATGAATAATATAAGATTAAAATATAACCCAAAGCGGTATATATGGAGCTAAGGTGGATCCGAAATAGTCTTTCGGAGCAAAAGCAGAGCGGAGGAAAATATCATGACAAAGACAGAATTGGAGGCATTCTTTACAGTCCTTCAGTACGGCAGTATTTCGGCGGCAGCGGAACGGCTCTTCATCACACAGCCGGCAATGAGCCGCAGGATGAAAGCAATTGAGGACGAATTGGGATACAGCCTGTTTGAGCGCGGCCGGGGCCAGAGAAGCGTAGAACTGACGGAGAATGGAAAAGAGTTTGTGCCGGTGGCAGAACGGCTTTTAGCGCTCTACGGGGAGGCGGAGGAGATACCGAGGAGAAAGAAGAGTCCGCTTCTCCGGGTCAGCACGGTGAACAGCATTGCCTATTATCTGATGCCGAATGTGCTAAATAAGTTGATGTCGGAAAAGGATGCCTGCAGTATTGAATTTAAGACGGGGTGTTCCTCTGATATTTACGGATATGTGGAAAATGGGAGTGCCGATGCGGCGATGGTGTCGGATCTTTTAAATTCCAGAAAAGTTGTCCCATTCCCGGTTTTCAGAGAGCCCTTCGTGTTTGTCGGCGGTGAGGGGTGGAGGGGAACGGTCCGGGTGACTCCGAATATGCTGGATCCGGAAAAGCAGATCCGGCTTCCCTGGAATCCGGAGTATGATATCTGGCACAGCCGCTGGTTCCCGCCGGACGCAAACCCGAGTCTCACTGCGGATAAGATGGAGTTTCTGGAATACTTCCTGAACGGGGAGAAGTGGGCGGTGATCCCTCTGCTTGTGGCGAAGCGGTTTAAGAGAAAGGATGTGTGGATCTGTCCCATGGAAGGCGGTCCCGATGACATGACGATCTATGGACTCACGAAGGAGAACCGGATGAATGGACAGATCCGTAAATTTTTTGAGTGTGTCCGGAAGGAATTGAAGACGATCGAAGGAATTGAGCTGTTTGCGGGGAGATAAATAAAGAATGCCGGAACTGGCGGTCAGTGCAGAAAAAGAAGAACATGTGAAAACGAAAAAGGGTGCCGCACGGTTGATATGAACCTGCCCTTGTCGAGTTGAACGGGGAGCAGTTCATATTCTGCCGCACGGCACCTTTTTAATTTAATGACTCGCGAATGACTCAAAAACTAAGCCATTTTATCCTTTTCATGAAGAATTGACAGATGTTCAAAGAAATGAAACGTTCTTTAAGCCTCTAATTCTTTCTTATAAACCTCGATGACTTTCTTCATCGCGTCTGCACCCGGAGCGCCGATGGTTACGCGCTTCTCAACACATGTTTTCATGGAGATCGCCTCGTAGATATCTTCCTCAAATACCGGACTGATGGACTTGAACTGGTCTAAGGTCAGGTCATCCAGGGCCTTGTTCTCGTTGATGCAGAGAAGAACCAGCTGTCCGATAATACCGTGGGCGTCACGGAACGGAACACCGTGATTAACAAGGTAGTCCGCAGCGTCTGTGGCGTTTGTGAAGCCGTTCTTCGCGCTGGCTTCCATCACATACTTACGGAATGTCATGGTGGATACCATACCTGTGAAGAGTAAGAGGCAGCCCTTTACGGTATCGATGGCATCGAAGGTCAGTTCCTTGTCCTCCTGGAGATCCTTATCGTAAGCCAGCGGGATTCCCTTCATGACCGTCAGCATGGACATCAGGGCACCGTAGACACGGCCAGCCTTTCCGCGGATCAGCTCCGCGATATCCGGGTTCTTCTTCTGCGGCATGATGCTGCTGCCGGTGCTGTAGGAATCGTCCATCTCGACGAAGCGGTACTCGTTGCTGTTCCAGATGATGATCTCCTCGGAGAAACGGCTTAAGTGCATGGCAATTGTGGAGAGAGCCGCTAAGAGCTCAATGAGGTAATCTCTGTCGGATACGGAATCCATGCTGTTTAAGGTTGGTCCGTCGAAGCCGAGAAGCTCTGCTGTATATTCGCGGTCGAGCGGATATGTGGTTCCCGCGAGGGCGCCGGATCCAAGCGGGCAGTAGTTCATACGCTTTCTGATATCGGCGAGACGTCCTCTGTCGCGGCGGAACATTTCATAGTAAGCGCCCACATGGTGTGCCAATGTTACCGGCTGTGCCTTCTGAAGGTGGGTAAAGCCTGGCATGTAGGTGTGGAGATTGTCCTCCATGAGCTTTAAGAGGACCTCTAAAAGTCCCTTTAACAGTCCATCCATCTCATCGATCTCATCTCTTGTGTAGAGCTTCATGTCGAGAGCAACCTGGTCGTTTCTGCTGCGGCCTGTGTGGAGTCTCTTTCCGGCCTCGCCGATCCTCTCGATGAGGTTCGCCTCAACGAAAGAGTGGATGTCCTCGGACTCGGTGGTGATCTTTAAGGTTCCGTTGTCGATGTCATTGCGGATGCTCTTTAAGCCCGCGATGATGGCGTCACGGTCCGCATCTGTGAGGATCCCCTGTTTTGCAAGCATGGTCACATGGGCGATGCTGCCTGCGATGTCCTGTCTGTAAAATTTCTGGTCGAAGGAGATGGACTCGTTAAAGTTGTGTACTAACTGGTTCTCTTCCTTCGTAAATCTTCCGCCCCAAAGTTTCATGTCTCTTCCTCCGTTGTCTGTTTTCTGTTATTTATAGTATCGGGTAGGTCTTCGTTGTTAATATTTGAAAGTTCTGCAGTCTGCACATCATCCAGATCCTCATCCAGATCCGGAATCTCTTCAAATTCGAGGTCATCAGCCGGATCTTCCTCAAACTCACGCTGTATTTTTCTGAGTTTTAACATCCGTTCTCTGGCTTTTCGCCTCTCCATCTCCCTGCGCACGAACCACAGAAGGATCAGGATCACAATGGATCCGCCGGAAATCAGGCCGCCGGGTTTCAAGCCCTCCGGAAAGTAGGAGAAGTCGATCACATGGTCGCCCGCGTCCACATCGATGGATAAGAACGCGCCGAAGGCCTTTCTCGTCTCCACCTTCTGCCCGTCTACCTTCACGGTCCAGCCCTTATCAAAGGGGATCGATGTGAAGAGCATTCCCGCCCGGTCCGTGGTTACGGTCCCGGAAAGCTTCGTGTCCTTCCAGCTCGTCAGGTGCATCGGGTACTGGTTCAGCCGGTTATATACCTGGATCATGGCGTCATCGGAGAACCGGTAGGCGATGGCGTTTAACTGCTCGCCGGTCTCGTCCGCTGTGAGTTTTACCTCAAAGCCCGGAGACAGGGTCCCCAGCTCCAAAAGATATCCGCGGTCCGCATTGTTGAAGGATTTGGACCCCGACGGCAGCTCCGCCTTCACGGTCTTCACCTTCTTGTTCATGACGAACACATAATATTCCCCGGTCATGTCCGGCGTGAACGTAAACGTGTTTTTGTTCACCGTTCCTCCCGCGTCCACAAGAACCTCATCCGCCCCGGAAACCAGGCACAGATCATTCTGGACCTCCGCTGGATTGTCCATCTCGTACTGCCAGTTTTCCTCGATATCTGAAGGGAGAACAAAGCCGAGCGGCAGTGTATAGAGGTTCTCATAGAGATAGGTTCCGCCACTCTCCCGCTGATAGACTGTAAGTTCTGTGTTGTCCACCGCCTCAGAGTACAGGGCATATTTGACAGAAAAAATGCTGTCCACAAGCGGTGTGCTTCCCGTGATGCTGTAGGCGTTCGTGGAAGACTCACATCCAAGCTTCTTAAAGAATCTCGACAGATCCGCGTTCGCCGTTGAGGAGAACAGGGATACCGACGGGAAATTCATCCAGGCACCGTCGTTCTTCGTTTTTCTCGTCTTTTTCTCAACGCGGTAGAAATCTGACGCTGGCTGTAGGGAATCCTTTAAAATCTCGACTTCCCCGTTGTCAGCGGTATAGGATTCGCGGCTCGTTGTGGTGACGCTGGTCACCGTCGTGTTGACAGCCGCCTCCATGGAGACCAGCGCCAGTGCCAGGAACCCGGCTGTCGCCCGTCGTCCACCTTTATAGAGGTAGATCAGCCCCGCATAAGCCGCCAGGAAGAGGATCGCCACATAATACACGATAAAGTGGAAATGTTCCTGAGTCACCAGCTTTTCCGCCAGGAGCACGAAGCAGACACTCCCCCAGAACGCGATGGCGACGTATTTTTTCGGTGTCTCATCCAGATACATATATGCCCGGAAGCAGATAAACAGCATCAGGAAGATATAGATGAAGGACTGTCTGCACGGAAGACTGTTCGGATAGTGAAAGCCATGCCAGATAAAGTTCAGCACGTTGATGGAAAAGCTCGCGAAAAAGATCAGGAGCAGTCCGCAGTATACCGCCTTTTCCTTCACAGGGATCTTCCTGCACGCGAGATACAGCAGGAAGAAGATGAATACCGCGACACCGCAGTAAATATTCGGCCAGTGGTCCAGGCCGATCTCAGTCTCCACGTTTCCGATATGGCGGGCGATCATGTCGAAGATCGGGAAGTAGGAACTCCAGGCCTTCGGAAAATCAAAATCGCCGGACGCCGTACTCTGAAGAGCGCAGATCTCCGGCAGCAGCACCGCCGCCGCAAGCCCACCGGCGAGCAGGGAATAGATCCCAAACCGGATACAGTTCTCTCCATATTTTTTGATGGGACCCGGCTTTTCCATGATCAGGAGTGCGATAAAGTAGAGTACCATGAACAGGCAGGTCATAATGGAGATATAGTAGTTTGAGAGGATCGAAAGTCCCAGCGTCACGCAGTAGAGCATGCCCTTCTGCTCTTTTACAAGCCGCTCCAGCCCGTAGACGATCAGCGGGAACAGCAAAATACAGTCCAGCCACATGATGTTCCAGCTGTATGCCGCCATGTATCCGGACAACGCGTAAAAGATCCCGAAAAATCCGATGCCGAGGATACAGTTTTTGCAGTGCTGCTTTAAATACCAGGCAAAGCTGAGCCCCGAGAGCCCGATCTTTATGACGATCATGATGGTCATAAACTCGATAATGAATTTCTTCGGGCACAATAGGATCAGCCAGTTTAACGGGCTCGCAAGATAGTACGCGTAGAGCGCCGCAAAGTTTACACCCATTCCGACGTCCCAGCTGTATAAGAGACTTCCGCCGGTCCGCAGTTTATACTGGAACTCTGAGAAGAACGGGGCGTACTGGTGGTACATATCTGTCCGCAGGAAGCACCGTTCGCCGAATGGGAAGATCCCACGCTGGGCGAAAATGCAGATCATGACCAGCACAGGGACGAAGAAGGCGATCATGAGACCGTCCCGCGGTTTTAACACTGGCGTCGTTCGCCGCTTTTTCTTACGCTTTTCAGGAATTCCTGCGGACATTTCTTCCGGAATCGCGTCATCGATTTCTTTTATTTCTGTCATACAGTAAAAACTCCTCTATTTTTAGAATGAATTTCTTTCCAGTCTTTTCTGCCATGTCTGCTGCGGACATCCAAAACAGATAATTTCCCAAGCTTTAGTGAATCAGGCATATAAAACTGTAGGATTGTCATCATTTTTTCCTATCGCCGGTAAAGATCAGGATCTTACTGAATATATAGTTCAGCACAACGACCACTACAGAGATCACAAGCTTGCAGACAAAGAACTCCATCTTCATAAGATCCACCATGACGTACAGCGCCGCCAGGTTGAATAAAAACGTCGCTACCCGGCAGAGCACGAAGGATACAAATTCCTTCCAGACTTTTGCAGGATTTAACGTATGGCTCTCAAATACCCACCACTTATTCGTCACAAAGGCGAACAGCACCGCCGCCACCCATGCGATGGTCTGGGCCGGAATGGGATCTATCTTCCATATATAATATAGAAGATTCGAGATCGCATAGTCGATCACCGTTGTCAGGACACCGAAGATCAGGTATGTGATACCTTCCCTTGCCAGTCCTGTTTTCTTTTCTTTTTCATTATTCATAAACAGTATACCGCTTTCATGATAGTCTTTTTCATTTTAGTATACCAACGCAAAAAAGTAAAGGACTGACAGCCGAATTACCGGCTGCCAGTCCCTCTTTTTTTCAATATTCTATCCGATCCACAATTATTCAGCAAGCAGCTTATCGATGCTTACGAGTTTTACACATACGCAGAAGATCTCAGCCGCAAGCTTTAAGTCCTCAAGCGGCGGGAAGGACGGAGCGATACGGATATTGGAATCGTGCGGGTCCTTGCCATATGGGAAGGTTGCGCCTGCGCCTGTCATAACAACGCCGGCCTCTTTGCACTTAGCAACGATCGCCTTTGCGCAT
>UMFZ01018178.1_pt1 | contig 23930 bp, 16 predicted proteins | sample 1965141 | NCBI WGS metagenome assembly UMFZ01 (sample SAMEA4836059, study PRJEB28245) | human gut metagenome | biome: gut microbiome; material: fecal sample | place: Denmark | collected 2008
ATGTCGCTGGTGCCGCATCCGGTGTCGGGGTTGTTGCTTCCGGTGTAGGATTTGGAGCCGGTGTTGGGTTTGGCTCTGGGTTTGGCTCCGGTGTTGGGGTTGGATTCGGATTCGGTGTTGGTGCTACATCTTCTGTCACAGTCAATGTAACGGTATCTGATGTGACTGAATCGCCCGCATTACTTACCACACACTGATACTGATATCCATTACAATCTTTGCTAACTGCGTTCAAGGTATAACTTTCACTGTTTGCTCCAACAATATCAACAAATCCTGCATTATCATTTTTGTTAACCCGCCACTGATAACTCAAATCTGTACCTGCTGCCTCTACAGTAAACGTTGCCGTTTCTCCGACTTTCACAGATACAGGCTGTGGCTGTTTTGTGATTGACGGTGCTTCAACAGCTGGTGGCACAACAGCCTGTTCTTTAAAGGAAACATCTATTGTGTGATTACTTGTTACATTGGTAAAAGTATAGGTATTGGAAGGATTTTCTACTTCTGTGCCGTCCACTTTTAAAGAAGCTATCACGTATCCTTCACTTGGTGTAATTGTGAATTTCTTATCATCACCCTTGTTGACACTTACTGGACCGCTTGGTGAAATTGTTCCGTTTTCCCCTTCTACTGTAGCTGTAATTGTGTGAGTTGTATCAGGTTTCTCAAATGCCAGGAGACTAATAAAAATATTATTGTTAGGAGTACATTCAATTTGAATTCTGCTTCCATCATCAACTAGTTTCGTTACTTTGACACTCGCCGAATTGAGTTTAGAAATATCCTCATCCTTAAAATAATAACCTGTAGCTGCTTCTAAAACGATAGGAACAATATTACTTCCCTCTGTAACTGTCTGTTTCAACTCTCCGGATCCTTGCTGCTTTATTACATTTTTAGTAATATAGACTTCCACTGTACATGTTTTCTTTTTTTTCATTACAACATATCCATTTGAATATTCTAGTTCGTATTCATCTCTATCAGATCTAAAGCCCTGTGGACGTGCATCATCACTTGTAATCGTAACTGGAGAATTTTCTGTTGGTTCTGTTTCTGTAGTCACGCCTACTATAGCTTTGCTACCATTCAAATATGCTGCTTGCAGAGTTGTATTCGAAGAAAGATATAGATTATTAGCTGTGTTTCCAACTTTATTTTCAGTGATTTTTACCGCATCGCTCAAAGTTGTCGCATCGTTTGCTGATACAAAAACACCGCCTCCTTTTGAAGTTGCCGTGTTCTTGGAAATTTCAGCCTGATTACTCATTTTAATCTCGCTAGAATAAGCCGGTTCATTATATACTCCCCCACCTGCCTTGGATTGATTATCGGTTATAGTACCCCCGGACATATTGAATATGTTTTGATTATATACACCACCGCCGTAATTAGCCGTATTCCCAGAGATTAGACCACCATACATAAGAAAGGTACCCTGCTGGTAAATTTGTACACCTCCGCCGCAATTAGTGCTGTTCCCAGAGATTGTTCCCCCAAACATACGAAAGGTACCAAAGTTCATGACACCACCATCGTTATTGGAAATATTACCTTTATACATGTTAAAATCACCAGTTGCTTCATTATAAATACCTACACCGTCATTTTTATTCACGTGCTTAATACTTCCCTCTTCCTTACAGTTCGTAAGGGTAAACTTGTCAGTTGTGTAAATAACAGCATTATCAGAAGGAAAATCACCAGAATTTACAGATTTGCGAATGATATTGTGTCCATTCAAGCATAATGTTACGCCTTTTGGGCACCTCCATACACTATCAATCTCCACATCTTTCTCCAGATAGTAATAACCATCTACTGTTGTATTTTTAAGTTCTTCAGAATCCTTAATCCCTGTCCATGTCGTTTTAGCATACGCATGCCCATTATAAGGATGCTCCCCAGTTCCGCATACGCAATGCTTATGCTCAGAATTCTCCGCAGCTGTCACGTTCTGCTCACTTTCCCCTTCAGCCTTCGCATGCACTGTTCCACCCGGTACTGCCGGAACAAGTCCTGCCACCATTCCGAATACCAGTAAACCGGAAAGTATTTTTGCAATTCCTTTGCTCATTCTCTTTTTTCTTATCATGTGTTTCCTCTCCTCCTGCATTTGTTAGTTTTTCACAATATGGCACTTTACCATTTTTTTCATTTTATCACAGCGTTCATCCAAAACCCGGATTTCGGCGTGAGTTGTAATTATATGGCGTGAATTGTAAGATGCAGGCTTGCTTTGGTTTTCCGAATTTTTTATAATGGATGTATCATAACTGTGAAACAAGGAGGACTGCCACATGCTGCTTCAGATTTTAACTTATACACACCACTTAACGACAATGCTGTTTGGCATTTTTCTGTCCGCCTTTTTTCTCGGGGTAAAACAGAATAAGAAAAATGTCTGCATTCTTCTTGGCGGTGGAGCAGTATCCGGACTTTTCTTTCTGATCTGTAATACGGTATTCGGTTCGTTGTTCACGGAAGCCGTCTATCCGATTTTCGTGCATCTGCCGCTTTTTCTGCTGCTGGTGTTTTATTACCGTTTCCGCTGGCTGCCTTCCATAATCTCTATTATGACCGCCTATCTGTGCTGCCAGTTCAGCAACTGGGCAGGTATTTTTGCCTTATCCCTGAGCGGATTGGAATGGGTTTATTATCTGGTAAGGATTATCGTGACTGTTGCCGTTTTCGCTTTCTTAAGCCGGTATCTGTGCCAGACTACCGCACTGCTTTTTGCAAAATCTGACCGGGAACTGTATATCCTCGGGGCAATGCCATTTGTCTATTATGTGTTTGATTACTCTACCACAAAGTTCTCCATGCTTCTCTACTCCGGAAATAAGGTGGTCGTGGAATTTCTCGCATTTGCCATGTGTATTTCCTATGTCATTTTCCTGTTCGTCTATTTTCAGGAATATGAGTTGAAAAACAGCGCTGAACAATATGGTCAGCTTACCAATATGCAGTTGAACTCCCTGCACTCGGAGATCGAGCAGGTCCGCAGCAGCGAACACCGCATGAAGATCCTGCGGCACGACATGCGCCATCATCTTGCCGCCATCCAGACTTTTATCTCCCAGCAGGAACCGGAGCGCGCGCTTGATTATATTCAGGAGATCAATAAGCAATATGACGACACTGTCATCCACTCTTTCTGCAGAAATGAGCTGCTGAATTCGGTTCTTTCCATTTACCAGACACGGTTTGCGGAAAATCAGATCGTTTTTGACGTACAGATCCAGACTTCGCAGACACTCTGCTGCTCTGAGATGACTTTCTGTGCGATTCTTTCCAATCTTCTGGAAAATGCCATGCATGCGGTCACGAAGCTCCCTGAGGAAAAACGTATCGTGCATCTGAGCATTTTTGAAAAGGGAAACCACCTTCTGATCCTGCAGAAGAATCCGGCTTCAGAGACACCTGTTTTTTCAAACGGCATCCCGGTTACAACGGCAAAGAATCACGGTATCGGTGTCCAAAGCGTCATTTATTATGTAGAGAAGGAACACGGACAGTACCAGTTTTACATGGAAGGTGAGGACTTTGTAGTCCGCATTATTCTTTAAGCGAGGAAATTTATTATGGTAAAGATTGCGATTTGTGATGATGAAACTGAATTTTTAGATATACTTTCGGAAAGTCTTTCTTCCTGGTGCCGGGCGCATCAGCTGACACTGCAGCTCTACCGGTTCACAAACGGTGACGAACTGATCTCCGCACACAGGGCTTATGGTATGGATCTGATCCTGCTTGATATGATCATGCCCCTTTTGAGCGGCATGGATACCGCACGCGAACTGCGCCAGCATGACCCGCACGTTCCGATCATTTTTCTGACTTCCTCACCGGAATTTGCGCTGGAATCTTATGAAGTCCGCACTTTCTGGTATCTGTTGAAACCTCTTGACGAAGTGCGTTTCCATGCGGTCCTTGACAGCTGGTACGAAGTCCACAAGGCTTCCATGGCTCATTTCGCGGCAAGAACAGATTCCGGCTACCAGTCGATTTATTTTCAGGATGTCGAATATCTGGAAGCGCAAAATAAGAATGTGTTAGTCACATTGAAAGACGGCTCGGTGATCTCCATAAAAGAACCCTTTCACCAGTGTGAAACAATTTTCACAGTGGAAAAAGGGTTTTATAAATGCCACCGCAGCTATATTGCAGCGTTAAGCTGCGTGGAAAAGTTCGGTAAAACCTCTCTCTTCACAAAATCCGGCGCACAGATTCCGATTTCAAGAGATAATTACGCTAATTTTAAGGATGTTTATTTTTCCTATATGTTTCCGCAGGAATGATCCGGCTATTGGATCCCAAAGGACGCCAGTTTCATGTCCTCGTTGAACGCCAGTGTGTAATGCACCTCGATGTTTTCATATTCTGCAGTCACGTAAACGGCTGCGATATGCGCACCTCTCTGTATGATCTCCGCATCCTGCATTGTTTCAATGGAAACAAAATCTCCCCAGTCTTCCGAGATCCGTGCCTTCCCCTCGTCCATGCGCTCTTTGTTCATGATCTCCTGCATGTCCGGGACAACAAGGCTTTGCAGGCTGTCAAAATCCTCTGCATTTAAAAGCCCTATGATTTTTTCCGCCTGTGCCTTCACTTCCTCTTCGCTGAACACTTCACTCTCTGCCAGCGCTTTGTTCTGCGGCTGCATCCAGTAAGTTGCAACGGAAGCTGCCACAAGGATCACTGCGACAATGATGATGTTGCGGATGCGCTTTTTCTTCTGCTCCGGTGTCAGCGCTTTTTTTGTTTTTATCTTACTCATTTTTCTCTCTGCACTTTCTTTTTTCTGCATATTAGTCCCTGATCGCATCCAACGCATTCGAAATATCTGCGATCAGATCTTCCTTATCCTCTAAACCAAGACTGATGCGGATCAGCTCTGCCGGAACACCTGCCTCTTTCAGCTGTTCATCTGTCATCTGTCTGTGCGTGGAGGTTGCCGGATTCAGACAGCAGGTTCTTGCATCTGCCACATGTGTCTCGATCGCTCCAAGCTTTAAGTTCTGCATAAAAGCAGACGCAGCCTCCCTGCCGCCCTTTAATCCGAATGAAACGACACCGCATCCGCCGTGTGGCAGGTATTTTCTGGCACGTTCATAGTATTTGCTGGAAGGCAGTCCCGGATAGTTCACATAGGCTACCTTTGGATGTTTTTCCAGAAATTCTGCAACTGCCTGTCCGTTTTCCACATGCTTAGGCATACGCACGTGCAGCGACTCCAGTCCAAGGTTTAACAGGAATGCGTTCTGTGGCGACTGGATGCATCCGAGATCACGCATCAGCTGTGTTGTACATTTTGTGATGAATGCGCCCTCATTGCCAAATTTTTCTGCATAGGTCACGCCATGGTAGCTCTCATCCGGTGTACAAAGTCCCGGATATTTGTCTGCGTGTGCCATCCAGTCGAATTTTCCGCTGTCGACGATTGCACCGCCTACTGCCGCACCATGTCCATCCATGTATTTGGTGGTGGAGTGTGTCACAATATCCGCACCCCACTCAAATGGCCTGCAGTTGACCGGAGTTGGAAATGTATTGTCTATGATAAGAGGTACGCCGTGCGCATGTGCTGTTTTTGCAAAGAGCTCAATATCTAATACGGTCAATGCCGGATTGGCGATTGTCTCGCCAAACATCAGCTTTGTGTTCGGACGGAACGCAGCGTTTAACTCCTCCTCCGATGCGTCAGGAGACACGAAGGTTGCCGTGATCCCCATTTTGGCAAGCGTAACTGCAATGAGGTTGAAGGTTCCGCCGTAGATTGAGGATGATGCCACGATATGGTCTCCACTCTCACATATGTTGAATATGGCAAAAAAGTTCGCTGCCTGTCCGCTTGAGGTCAGCATTGCGGCTGTGCCGCCTTCCATTGCTGCGATCTTGGCTGCGACATGATCATTCGTCGGATTCTGCAGCCGTGTATAGAAATATCCGGATGCCTCAAGATCAAACAGTTTTCCCATGTCCTCACTGGTGCTGTATTTGAAAGTGGTAGACTGGATGATCGGAATCTGCCGCGGCTGTCCATTCTCCGGGGTATATCCTGCCTGTACACATTTTGTGCCTATTTTATAATCGTTCATTTCATTTTCCATGCCTTTCCGCAATCTGCCCTTCGTATCCGGCAGTCACATTATTATCAAACTGACCTGCGCCATGACCTCTGCTGCAGATCATCAGTATTATTACTGTAGCATTATAAGCGCCGTTTTTCAAGAATTGTTTTTCCTGTCTGCCCGGAAGTAAAACACTTGCAGAAGTATGTTATTTTCGATAGTATATAAGTATCAGATGTACGGATACAGGTTGAGTCAGAACAGGTAGTTGTCTGATCGATCCTGAAGATAAAAGGAGGCATCCTCATGACCGAACAGGAGATCAAGGATATTTTACAACAACAGAACCACTTTTTTTCCAGTGGCAAAACGATTCAGGCGGAATTCCGTCTGAAACAGTTAGAAAGTTTGAAAGAGGCTATGATCCGCCATGAAGCCGACCTCGCTGCGGCATTGAAGGCGGATCTTGGAAAGAGCCGGATGGAGAGCTATATGTGTGAGATCGGGCTGACGCTGTCAGAGCTTACCTGGATGCAGAAGCATCTCCGCAGCCTTATGCGCAGCAAACGTGTTTCCACCCCGGTCGCCCAGTTTGCAGCAAAGAGCTTCCGCTCCCCTTCCCCTTACGGAACCGTGCTGATCATGAGCCCATGGAATTACCCGGTGTTACTGACACTCGATCCGCTGATCGATGCCATAGCAGCCGGGAATACTGCGGTCGTAAAACCAAGCGCCTACGCCCCTTGCACGTTCGATGTCATGAAAACCATGATCGAAGAATGTTTTCCGGCACATTATGTTGCAGTGGTCGATGGCGGCCGCGCAGAAAATCAGGCATTGTTACAGCAGCGTTTTGACATGATCTTTTTCACCGGCGGAAAGACTGTCGGACGGGAGGTACTCCGCCATGCGGCTGAATATTTAACTCCTGTCACATTAGAGCTTGGCGGAAAGAGCCCATGTATCGTTGACTCCACCGCTAAGATCCGGCTTGCCGCAAAGCGTATTGTCTTCGGCAAGTATTTAAACTGCGGACAGACCTGTGTTGCGCCGGATTATATTCTCTGTGACAAGCGCATCCGCGATGAGCTTATCACTGCGATTTTAGCTGAGATTGAAAAGCAGTTTGGGAAAGAACCTCTGAAAAATCCGAATTATGGAAAGATCATCAACGAAAAGCATTTTGAACGCATTCTCGGGCTGATCAATGGGGAAAAGCTTGTATACGGAGGACAGTCAGAGCCTGAATCGCTCCGCATTGCGCCTACCGTTCTGAATAATATTACGTGGGACGACGCTGTGATGGGCGAAGAGATCTTCGGTCCTCTGCTTCCGATCCTCACCTTCGACACATTAAACGAGGCGCTTGATACCGTGGAATCCCACCCTCATCCGCTTGCGCTTTATTTTTTCAGTGAGGACAAAGCCGCACAGAAGAAGGTCTTAGATACCTGCCGTTTTGGCGGCGGCTGTATCAATGACACGATCATTCATCTTGCAACGAGCGATATGCCATTCGGCGGTGTCGGTGAGAGCGGCATGGGCAGCTACCACGGCAGGGTTGGATTTGAAACCTTCAGCCATTACCGCAGTATTGTCGATAAGAAAACGTGGATGGATCTGCCGATCCGGTATCAGAAATATACCGGATTGAAAGAAAAGATGATGCGGATGTTTTTGAAATAAAGGGGATTATACTCCCCTTTTATTTCCCTGTCTGCTGTGCTTTAGTTATTATATCTTTAATGTCCTCGACTCCTTCTATTCTGTTTATGCCAAAACATTTCTTACCGGCATCCTTTAGAGAAGCTCCAATATGATATCCTTCTTTACCATCTATAATCAGAAACCTATCATGAAAAGATGCTGTTTTTTTTACGGTAAGTGTTGGATACTGTGCATTAAAATTTGCTATATCCTGAGCCGATAACTTTGTATTAGGCAACGTGTATGTATAAACATTCACCCCTATATTCTTCTTAGCCAAAATGTTCAACGTAATAATATCAATATATCCGTCAATAAGAATTATCTCCTTTTGGGCATGAGTAATAATATTTGTGAGTATACTGAAAGCATCAAATATCTGTCCGTCAAAAAAAATCTTCTGACATTCCTCTTCATGATTGGATATATATTCAAATATTTTTGTAAAATTTTCCTCCGCATCTTTTTGTAATTCCAGTTGTTTCAGTTCAACAGCATTAATCCTTTCAAACAAAAGAGCATTGCTTGAAATAAAATGCCGCATTTCGCGAAATGCACGCATTATAAAAATACTTTGTTTTTCTGCAATTTCACCACTTAACACTGTCGCCAACATATAAATTCCCTGTTCGGTAAAAACATGGGGTAAATATCTGCTTTTTGGATTTATATTTGCGGTCGGAAATTTCGACCGCAAATCGTTTACTTCCTCCCTCGTCATTTGAAACATAAAATCTTCCAGAAATCTATTTTTATTATTCTTTACTTGTTCATTTAGTCTTTTCACTGTATAACCATACAGTATAGCCAGATCACAATCTAACATTATCTGTTTTCCGCGAATCGTATATATTAATTTTGATAGTTCAATATCCTGCTTCAGTAATGTTGTTTTCTCAACTATATTGGTAATTTCGTTCATCAAATTTCCTCTCTGGTTATTTTGAAGTTCCAAAACAAAACCTCAAATCCGAATCACAATATACAAATTTATTTTATATTTCTTCAAGACTTTGTATCTTCTTTAAAGCCTCCATATAAGCCATCAGACGCTTCTGCTGTTCTTCCTTAAGTCCATGGTAATCTTGAACCAATTGAATATCATAAGGCATAAAACAACTCTCACGACTTGTAACAGTAATGTTTTCTTCATCCTCGATACCTTTTCCAGTAAGAAGTTGTTCTGGTGTTATCTGCAATACATTACAAATATCCATGATTTTATCCGCAGTAGGATTTGTCTTTCTTTTTTTCCATTCGCTGATGGTACTGGTCGCAATCCCAACCTGTTTTGCAAATTCAGCCTGTGTCATATTTCTGTCTTTCAATACTTTTAATATTCTCTCGCTGATCGTCATTTTATTTTCCTCTCGTTTTTATTCATATATATAAATTTCATATCTATGGATATATCTTATCACATTATATTCTTGTACTCAATATGAAAACAATTTTATATTTTCTCTTTTAGATAGAAAAAAGAACCGATTTCTCGATTCTTCTTTTCCAAACTCTATATTCACATTATACACTCCAATTTTTATACATAAAACTGTAATGCAAGTTCATTATAATGCAATATGTCTTCCACTTCTGCAAGCCGTGTCCTGATTTTTTCTGACGCCGGCTGTTTTGCAAGATTCTCTTTGATGCCTGTGTATATGAGCTTTTCTTTTTCAAGAAAAGTTTTCAACACAGGATGGCGGTTTTGCAGGAGTAATCCACCATAAAGGTCTGAAAGTTTCAACTCTTCCGAAGCTTTCTGTGCCTTTTCATCCTGATACTGCACTTTCATCATCGGATAGAATTTTCCATCTTCATACACCATGTCCTCTGCGAGGATGGTATATCCCTCTTCTCTTAAGAACTCACGGACACGCTCAATCTCGGACTGCGGCTGCAAGATAAGTTCTTTTGCAGACTGACAGACTTTTTCCCCGTCTTTTAAAATATGCATGACAAGTCCGCCTCCCATACCGGCGATGAGGACAGCTTCCACCTCGCCGGGTTTTAAAGCTGCCACGCCGTCTGAGAGACGTGTCTGTATGTATGCCTGCAATCCATATAAAGCAATATGTTCTTTTGCCCGCTCTAACGGTCCTTCATTGATATCCATGGCAATTGCAGCTGGAATTTTCTTCTGCTGTAACAGATAGATTGGAATATATCCGTGATCTGTTCCAACATCTGCCAGTGTATATCCCTGTGTGACAAGAGCTGCGGCTGTCATTAAACGATTTGAAATCTTTACCATTTTACTCTAAGTAATCCTTTAATTTGCGGCTTCTGCTTGGATGACGAAGTTTGCGGAGCGCTTTTGCTTCGATCTGACGGATACGCTCACGTGTTACATTGAACTCTTTTCCAACTTCTTCCAGTGTTCTTGCACGGCCGTCCTCCAGACCAAAACGGAGTGTCAGAACTTTCTGCTCTCTCTCGGTCAATGTTCCAAGTACTTCCTCCAACTGCTCTTTTAAAAGTGTGAATGCAGCGGCGTCAGCCGGAACAGGTACGTTATCATCCTGAATAAAATCTCCAAGATGGCTGTCCTCCTCCTCACCGATCGGTGTCTCTAAGGAAACCGGCTCCTGGGAAATCTTTAAGATCTCACGCACACGCTCTACCGGCATGTTCATTTCTGCTGCGATCTCTTCCGGACTTGGCTCACGTCCTAACTCCTGAAGCAGCTGTCTGGAAACACGGATCAGTTTATTGATCGTCTCAACCATATGAACCGGAATACGGATCGTTCTCGCCTGGTCTGCGATAGCTCTTGTGATAGCCTGACGAATCCACCATGTTGCATAGGTAGAAAATTTATATCCCTTGCGGTAGTCAAATTTTTCCACAGCTTTGATCAGACCAAGGTTACCTTCCTGGATCAGATCAAGGAAAAGCATTCCACGTCCCACATATCTTTTTGCAATGGAAACAACCAGACGTAAGTTTGCTTCTGCAAGACGTTTCTTTGCCTCATCCCCTGCATCAAGATCTTTCTGCAAATTCTTGATCTCTTCTTTGATCTCTGCAAGTTCTTCTTCCGTTGCATTCTCTTCTCTGCTCTTTAAGATTGCGATCTTTTCCTTCGCCACAGCACCGGCTTCCATATTTTTTGCCAGCTCGATCTCTTCCTCTGCACTTAAAAGAGGTACTTTACCGATCTCCTTCAAATACATACGGACCGGATCTTCAATGGACACGCCATCCGGCACGGAAAGGTCGATTTTTTCCACTTCGATCTCGTCTTCATCATCTACATCGAGTAAAATTTCATCATCAGAATCATCATCTGTGATCCGAAGTACATCGATATTGTTTGCTTCCAGAAAATCAAGAATTTTATCAAACTGCTCTGCTTCTAACTGCATGTCCGCAAAGAAGTCGCTGATCTCCTGGTATTCCAACATGTTCTTTTTCTTTTTGGCCAAGGCTAACAGATCTTTTAACTTCTGCTGAAACTTTTCTTTTGCAGCTTCATCCATCACTGCTGCTTCTTTTTTGGTTTCCTTTACCTCGTTTTCTGTCTTTTTTGCCATTTTGGTTCATCCTCTCAAGTTTTCTACTATTTTGTCCCTAATCAATGGAAATATGCAATTTCTCCAATTCTTCCAGGTCACGTTTATCTGTTACAAGCTGCATCAGACCAGCCATATCTGTCGGTGCCAAATGCTCGGACCGATACTTGATACTGTTTTGTTTGATGCGGATAATGGTCTCTTTCAATGCCTTCTCCCGGTCTTCTTTTGACTCGACCTCATGGATTCTTGCATTGAAAAGCGCCGCAATCTCTTTCTGTGCCTCCTCATCTGGAAACATGCTGACGATCTTCGCCGGGTTTGCTTCTCCGCTCTCCTCAAACTGCTGGAATAATACTTCAGCTACTTTATGATATATCTCCTCCGTAAAATCCTTCGGTGCGATATATTTTTTTATCTTATGATATAATCCGATATTCTCTATGAGCCATGTCAAAAGAAGTTTCTGGGATTGCTTCATCCCATCTTCTTTTTTGATTCCTCTGGCGGAGGCGTTTTTCTCATTGATACCGGTTTTTAACTGGGTTGGTTGTTTTCGGATGCCTTCCATCTGCATTCCGTATTTACCGACAAGCCGCTGTAAATCCTGCGTTGGCAGCATATATTTTTCCGCGACTGCCTGAATGTAAATATCACGCTCGATTTTTTCTGTGAAGGAGCATAGTTTCTTTGCCACTTCATGATAAAAGGCTGACTTGCTCTCAGGATCTTTCATGTCGTACTGCTGCTCTAAAATGCGTATCTCAAACATAAAGCTGTTCTCTGCATGATCGATACGATCCTGATACGCCTCTGCTCCCAAAGCCTTGATAAATTCATCCGGATCTTTGTGCGGACGCATATTAATTACCTTTGTCGTAATCCCTACTTCCTTTAAGATTGGAATCGCCCGGAGTGCAGCTTTCACCCCTGCGCCGTCACTGTCATAGGTTAAATACACTTCTTTGGTGTACCTTTTTAACAGATTCGCATGTCCTGCCGTCAGCGCAGTTCCAAGTGATGCCACCGCATTGTCAAATCCTGCCTGATGCAGCGCGATCACATCCATATATCCTTCACACAATAAAAACTGTGGTTTCTTTGTGGTCCTTGCAAAATTAAGTCCATACAGATTCCGGCTCTTATCAAAAATCGGTGTTTCCGGTGAGTTTAAATACTTCGGCTCTCCATCGCCCATCACCCTGCCACCGAAACCGATGACTTTGTTGTGGACATCCATAATCGGAAACATGGCACGGTTCCAGAATTTGTCATAGCCGCCGCGTCTCTCATCGATCGTCACAAGCCCCGACTCTTTTAAGATCTCATCCTCATACCCTTTGGAACGGAGATACCGGTATAAGTCATCACTGTACTGATCCGAATATCCCAGACCAAACTTTTTCATGGTCTCCTCAGACAATTCTCTTTTCTGGAAATAAGCGAGTGCATGTTTTCCACGGTCATTCCGTAATAATGTATAAAAATATCTGGCTGCCTCTTTGTTGATCTCCAACAGCCGCTGTTTTTTATCTGCCTCTCTCTTCTGTGCGGCAGAATATTCCTGCTTTGGCAGGGCAACACCTGCCCGGTCCGCCAGAGCTTCCATTGCCTCCCCGAAGGTAAAGTTTTCATACTGCATCATAAACGTGAAAACATTCCCTCCGGCTCCACAGCCGAAGCAGTAGTACATTTGTTTATTCGGAGAAACAGAAAACGATCCTGTTTTCTCATTATGAAAAGGACACAGTCCAAAATAGGTGCTTCCCTTTTTCGTCAGATGCACATACTGTCCGATCACATCCACGATATCATTTCTGGAACGCACTTCTTCAATTATATCATCCGAAAAATATGGCATACTGCGTGTCCTCCTTTCGTTTTAATATCTATTAGCCAATTGCGAAACTCCTCATAGTCTTCTTTAAATTGTTCAAAATTAACAAAAACATTCAAGACACGCTTTCGCTATGTGTCGCTCGCAACGGTACTAAGAAGCCAGACACAACTTACCGTTGTATCTGCCTTTTAAGTGCCGGCGGCTCCCCAATGTCTTTCATGTCTTTTGTCAATTTCTCACAATTCAATTTAGGTCGTTATGAGTTTCGCAATTGTCTATAATACCCATCCACCTTCCCACGCCGCAGGCTATATTGGCTTAATATCCATCTACCTGCCAGGCCTGCGGCAGGAAGTATTCGCTGAATTTGGTGATGGCATATTGGTCGGTCATACCTGCGATGTAATCGCAGATCACGCGCTCCGTCTTTTCCCCTTCATCAAGCATGGCGAGGTATTTTTCCGGCAGAAACTCGATGTGGTCTTTGTAGAATCCGAAGAGCTGCCGGATCATTGCCTTAGCCTTCACTTCCTCACCCTTGGCAATTGGATTCGTGTATACATGATCGAACATAAAATGGCGCAATTCAAACATGGCTTCCTGAATATCTGCTGACATCCGAATGTCATCCTGATCCATGCTGTTCATGATCACGTTATGTATGAGTGTATTTAAACGCTGTTTTGTTGTAAAACCCAGTGTTTTCCGAATCTCTAACGGAATATCATCCTCCGTCAGAATCTCTGCACGGATCGCATCATCCACGTCATGGTAAACATAGGCGATTTTATCTGATAAGCGGACAACTTTTCCCTCCAGCGTATGTGGCATTGACTTAGACTGATGATTTAAAATACCGTCCCGCACTTCACAAGTCAGGTTTAAGCCCATGCCGTTTTTCTCAAGTTTTTCCACGATACGGACACTCTGCTCGTTGTGCCGGAATCCGTCTTCACAGATTTCGTTTAACACATACTCTCCGGCATGGCCAAACGGCGTATGCCCCATATCGTGTCCCAATGCGATTGCTTCCACCAGATCTTCATTCAGACGCAGTGCTTTTGCAATTGTTCTCGCATTCTGCGATACCTCTAAGGTATGGGAAAGTCTTGTCCTATAGTGATCTCCCTTCGGTGTCAGAAAAACCTGTGTCTTATTCTTCAACCGCCGGAATGCCTTACAATGCAGGATTCTGTCCCTGTCTCGCTGAAAAACAGGCCGGACATCGCACTGTTCTTCCTCGCGTTCCCTGCCTTTCGTGTTCACACTGAGCGTTGCATAAGGGCTTAATGTTTCCCGCTCCATTTTTTCAAGTTCTTCCCGTATTGTCATATGTATCACCTCTCTGATATCTGACAGTCTCTCCCGAAGCACCATATAAAAATCGTTTCAATAAAATCTCCATATTTTTATTATTCGGCAGGATTTTTCAATTTCCTTTATTTTTTATAAAATTCATACAATTTTTTTATTTCAGATAATTCATGGCATCTAAAAGATTGCTCACACCGACCAGCTTGATACCTTTTACTTCTGTCATGGATTTTCTGCAGACCTCCGGTAGAATACAGACCTCAAAGCCAAGTTTTTTTGCCTCCTGCACCCGCTGTTCTGCCATATTTACCGCGCGGACCTCACCGCTTAATCCGACCTCGCCAAAACAGATGGTTTTCTCATCGATCGGTTTGTCCTTGTAACTTGAGATCAATGCAAGAACAATGCCAAGGTCGATTGCCGGCTCATTCATTTTGATTCCTCCTGCGATATTCACATAGGCATCACAGTCACCCAGCTTTAAGCCCAGTCTTTTTTCCAGAACCGCCATCAAAAGATTGACACGGTTAAAATCCGTTCCTGCCGCTGTTCTTCGCGGAATACCAAAATTACTGTGACATACAAGTGCCTGCACCTCCAAAAGGATTGGTCTAGTCCCTTCCATGGAACATGCCACAACAGAGCCGGACGCTCCCTCCGGCTTGCCGCTCAACATATATTCAGACGGATTTTCCACTTCCACAAGACCATCCTGCCGCATCTCAAATACACCGATCTCATTTGTGGAGCCAAAACGGTTTTTTACACCTCTTAAAATACGGTAAGCCGCATGCCTGTCTCCCTCAAAATAAAGCACGGTGTCTACCATGTGTTCTAACACCCTCGGTCCTGCCACCACTCCCTCTTTCGTCACATGTCCCACAATGAAAATGGAGATTCCCATTCCCTTTGCGATCTGCATCAAAACACCTGTGGACTCGCGCACCTGTGATACACTGCCCGGTGCCGAGGAAACCTCTTCGTTAAACATCGTCTGGATGGAATCGATTACAACGATCTGCGGTTTTTCCCGGTCAATGACTGCCTTTATGGTGTCAAGATTTGTCTCACACAGCAGTTTCAGACTGTCCCCGAAATTTCCGATACGCTCTGCACGGATCTTGATCTGCTGCAAAGATTCCTCCCCGGAAATATAGAGCACTTTTATGTTATGCTCCGACAGATTCCTGCACACCTGAAGCAGCAATGTGGATTTTCCGATTCCGGGATCGCCTCCCACTAACACCATGGAACCCTGCACAATACCTCCGCCAAGTACACGGTCTAATTCTTTCATATCGGTTGACACACGTTTGTCATAGGTCATCTCGATCTGGGACAGTGGCAGTACCTTTGCCTCTGACGCTGTTACTTTCTGCTTTGCCAGTGTGCCCGCACTCTTTTTGTCCACCACTTCTTCTACAAATGTATTCCATTCCTTACATCCCGGACACTGCCCCATCCATTTGGACGATTCGTATCCGCAGGACTGGCAGAAAAAAATACTTGTTTTTCCTTTTGCCATAAAACCTTCCTTTATTGACAGCAAAAGGAGTTGCCGTTTCTGACAACCCCTTATCATTTCTTAGCATTTCTGAATCTGAACTTCTACCGGTTTCTCTCCAAGTTCCACACTGACGGTTAACTTGCCACCGAGATTTGTTTTCATCTTACCTGCGCTTGCTCCGTCCACTGTAATTTCATACTCAGTCTCTTCTTCTAACTCCAGTGTGATCTGAGCATCTTCCGGTCCTTCCACGGAAAAAGAAATTCCTGTGTCCGTTGCATTCAAATGATATGCCGCTGTTCCCGGTACGGATTCATAAACAAACATACCATTACGCTCCAGCTTTGTGATGTCTTTGTAAGTTTTTACCTTATAAAGATCTCCCTGATGCCCGAAGTTATCAAGCTTTGCCTTTGCATCCAGAGTGTAATCTCCAAAACTGATCGTTCCATCTGCTTCTGAACGAATTAATTCACTAATAGCGCTCATCTTTTCCTCCTGTGGTACAGTCCTTCTCTGCCTGCTGCACCGTAAAAATTTTGTAAAATCATTATAGCTCAACTACATTTCGATTGCCAGCATTTTCATCATTTTTAAGGATTTTTTTATTTTTGTGTTACTGTTCCTTTACTTCAAAAACAACTGCATTCTTTTTCGTAGTGACGATCACTTCATCACCCTTTTTCACCTTGCCGTCTAAGATTTCTTCTGCAAGCTGATCCTCGATCTCATTCTGGATTTTGCGGCGGAGTGGTCTTGCTCCATATTTCGGTTCGTATGCTTTTTCCACAATATAATTTTTCACGCTGTCACGCACATGAAGTGTGATATCCATCTGGCTCTTACAACGGTCTGTCAGATCTTTCAACATTAATGTGACGATCTGTTTCATATCATTTTTGTTCAGTGAACGGAATACGATGGTTTCATCAATACGGTTTAAGAACTCTGGCTTGAAAATTCTGCGCACTTCCTCCATCACACTGTTTTTCATGCGCTCGTAATTCTGCTTTTCATCATCCGAAGATGCAAAACCTAGTTTTTTCGGTTCCACAATGGACTGTGCTCCTGCATTTGATGTCATGATAATGATCGTATTTTTAAAGTCCACCTTGCGTCCCTGGGAATCCGTGATATGTCCATCGTCTAACACCTGGAGTAAAATATTAAATACATCCGGATGCGCTTTTTCGATCTCGTCAAACAAAATCACGGAATACGGATTCCTGCGCACTTTCTCGCTGAGCTGACCGCCGTCCTCATGTCCGACATATCCCGGCGGGGAACCGATCATTTTAGAAACACTGTGTTTCTCCATGTACTCCGACATATCAACACGTATCATCGCCTGTTCATTGCCGAAAACAGCCTCCGCCAGTGCCTTGGAAATCTCCGTTTTACCTACGCCTGTAGGTCCTAAGAACAGGAACGAACCGATTGGTCTTCTCGGATCTTTTAAACCGACACGTCCACGTCTCACCGCTTTTGCCACAGCCGTCACAGCTTCTTCCTGACCAACGACACGTTTGTGCAGCGTTGCCTCTAATTTTTTCAGGCGGGCTGCCTCGCCTTCTGCCAGTTTCTTCACCGGAATTTTTGTCCAGCCGGAAACAACATCTGCCACATCATCCTCTGTGACAGACAGATTCTTTCTGCGGATCTCACGCTGCGCTTTTTTTGTCTGCTTCTCAAGCTCTGCTTCCAATGCTTCTTTTTCTTCCTTGCACTGTTTTGCAAGCGCAATATCGGAATTGCTCAGAGCATCCTCTAACTGTAATTCTTTTTCTGTGATCTGATTTCTCAATTCCGCAAGTTTCTCTGTATGGTTAGACACGCCAAACCGCACTCTTGCTGCTGCTTCATCCATCAGATCAATTGCCTTATCCGGCAAAAAACGGTCATTGATATAGCGCGCTGACAGGCGGACTGCCGCCTCGACTGCCTCATCCGTGATCTTTACATGATGATGTGCTTCGTATTTACCGCGAAGCCCTTTCAAAATTGCAACTGTCTGTTCCTCGCCCGGTTCCTCCACCGTCACAGGCTGGAATCTTCGCTCTAGTGCAGCATCTTTTTCTACATATTTGCGGTATTCTGTGATTGTCGTTGCTCCCATGATCTGAATCTCACCACGGGCAAGTGCAGGTTTTAAAATATTAGAGGCATCGATCGCGCCCTCTGCGCCACCGGCACCGATGATTGTGTGAAGCTCATCGATAAACAGCAAAACATTTCCTGCTTTTGTCACTTCCTGAATCACTTTTTTGATACGCTCTTCAAATTCTCCACGGTATTTTGAACCAGCCACAATACCGGATAGGTCTAAAGATACCACTCTTTTTCCCTGAACAGAGTCCGGTACAAGGCCGGATACGATACGCTCTGCGATCCCTTCCACGATAGCCGTTTTACCAACTCCCGGTTCTCCGATCAGACATGGATTGTTCTTCGTTCTTCTGCTTAGAATCTGAATCACTCTCTGGATTTCTTCCTCACGTCCAACCACCGGATCCAGTGCTCCTTCCGTTGCAAGCTGTGTCAGATCTCTGGAATACTGATCCAGCGTCGGGGTTCCCTCATTATTTTTCTTTTTTCCCGGACGGCCATTCTGAAATTCTTCGCGGTAAAGATTTGCATCTTCCCCCATCGCAATGAGAGTGTCCACAAAGACTTTCTGCATATTGACGGACAGCGTTGTCAGTAATCTGGATGCAACACAGTCTGTCTCTTTGATCATGGCAATCAGAATATGTTCTGTTCCAATGGCATCTGCATGGAATCTGACTGCCTCCTTCTCTGCATTCTCAAGAACTTTTGCTGCTCTCGGTGAATAACCATCTGATTCTGCTACTGCTGTTCCCTCTGCCGGAGCGATCAATTCTTTGATCAGATCTACAATTTTATCTAACTCTACACCATTCTCATTCAGAATTTTTGCCGCTACTCCTGAATTTTCCTTCAATAGCCCAATCAGTAAGTGCTCGGTTCCGATATAATTATGATGTAATGATTTTGACATTTTGCCGGCGATATCAATCGCTTTTTTGGCTTTTACAGTGTATGGTAATTGCATGTTGTCTCCTCACATTATTTATTAGGTGATTGCAAACTCTCCTTAAGCTATTTCAAATTGTTCAAAATCAACAAAATTTTCGAAAACACGCTTCCGCTACGTGTCACTCGCAACGGTACTAAGAAGCCAGGCACGACTGATGTCGCACCTGCCTTCTAAGTACCGGCGGTTCCCCAGTGTTTTCTCAAGCTTTTGTTGATTTTTCACAATTTAATTTACGTTATGAATGAGTTTCGCAATTATCTACATTCTATTTTATATTATAAATCATTTAAGTCGAAAACTTCCAATCCTTTTTCATTTTTTATAGAAGTTTCATTTTTTTGTTGTTCATCCATTTTCACATTTTCTGTGGATGATTCTTTCTCAGATGTTTCTTCTGTCACTGGTTTCTTAGACTGGGATGGAATTTCATCCTCATAATCATTCCATTCGCGGTAAGCCCTGTTGATTGGATGTTCTTCCTCGATGTACTCTTCCTCGTCATCGAAATAATCGTCCTCATCCTCTTCGAACTCTTGTGCTTCTTCTGTTTCTTCTGCTTTTTTCGGTTTCCCGGCTTTATTTGTTCTCGCTGTCTGCCCTGCTTTTGATGCTTTTTTTGTGTTCTCTGCGTTTTTCATTGGAGCTTCAGGGGATTTTTCGACAAATTCATCTTCCTCATCGCTCTCGTACTCAGACTCTTCGTTCTCAGAATCGTCGTCCTCTAAGAGTTCGTCTTTTCCTTTTTTCTTTCTGCCAAAGAGAACGATATTCAGGATGATCACAACTGCGATTGCCAATACAAAAATAAGCACAGCGATCATGTTTCTGGAAAAGGATTTTGCATCTTTATATTTCTTTGAGAGTTCATCATACTCGCTCTGCAATGCTGCAAGATCATCCGAAGAAGAATCCGCTGTCTCGGTGATATTTCCATTGACACGCTGGTAAGTGCCTTCTGCTGCATCATACTGATACCAGCCTTCGGTTCCATCCTGGTTCACTCCATAAAAGATATAGAAATCAGATGCTTCCTCTCCATCCTCTACCGGAAGCTGGTAAGCGGTCATCACGGTATTTTCCGGCATTTGCAGGGACACCTGCACATAACTCTCCGGCAGTACCGAATCAAGTGGCGCCAGAAGTGGGATAGCATAACTGCTCTCACCTGCAGTAAACTTCATAAAATCATAGGCAACATCCCTGGTCTCATCATAAATAAAGAATCTGCCGGTCGTTGCGTCCACATTGTCTGTTTCCAGATAGATCAGAGAAATTGTTCCTTTGTCAAACGTCAGACCTCTGCATTCCGTTCCACGGAAATTAACTGTTGCTTCTGTAAAATCAGCCGGAATCTGTTCCTCTGTAAAATTGTCTGCGATATGGTAGGTCGTGTTATTGATCACAACATCTGCCGCTGATACCGGAGTTTCCGTTGTGTCCACTTCCTCAGTATCTTCTGGAGTCTCGCTGTCACCATTTCCGTCGTCTCCGTTTTCACCGCCTGTAGTTGTCGTCTCACTTCCGGTGGTTCCTGCTGCCTGTCTTGTCACAGTGATTTTATAAGTGGCTGTTGTTCCGTTTTCTGCCTTTACAACAATCTTCACAACATTCGCTCCGACGGCAAGATTCGTGTTTCCGGTAACCGATTCAACGGTTGCCTTTTCATTGACCGGTGTTGCACTCACTGCAATACTTGTCACAGAATTATCCACAGCTGCCGTATACTTTGTTGTGCTTCCCTTAAAAGCCGGAGACAATGTTCCCGGTGAAATCGTCAGTGCCTTTAAGGAATTATCTGCGGATAAAGCTGCCGTATTCGTATTGCTTCCAGTATTGTTGTTACTTCCTGTTCCAGAACTGCTTCCATTTCCCGCATTTCCATTGCTGCCGGAGCTTCCATTGTTCGTGCTGTTTCCACCAGCTGCTTCGTTTTTGACCGTTACAGAAGTACTGCTGCCTGCCATGGAATCCAATTCTTCCGCGGTGCTGAAAATAACTCCATCTGTAGCAGAAAGGGATATGGATGCTTTCCCTGCAGCAATTGCTTTTAATGTCACACTGAAGCTGTCACTCGCTACCGAAATACTTCCGCCGCCACCGCCATAAGTTGCATTACAGCTCACAAACTCCAGAATGCCGGCATCATAGGTCAAAACCATATTGGCATATGCACTGTCCCCGGATGCACTTAATGCTTTTGCCGTTACCGTCACAGTCTGTCCGATATTCAGGGAACCGGCAGACACAGCGATCGTTGTTTTTCCGGAAGCCGCCTTGGCATGCATCTGCGGTGTCATAAGGCAGATGCATAATATTAACAGTGTAATGATCACACCTAATTTCTTTTTCATTTTACTCTCCATTCTTATGTGTGAAAATTGTATTTTCTCACTAAAATAACTCTTTCTATCCACACAGCCCTGTTACTGTTCAATCTGTGCTGCATTTATAATATGTTTCTGCAAAAGCACAAGGTCTTTTACGGAAACTTTTCCATCTCTGCTTATATCCGCAGCCGCTGCATACGCACCGGAAAGCTGTGATGTTCCAAGAATCTGTTTCTGCATCATGACCAGATCGACCACAGAGATTTTTCCATCTCCATTGATGTCACCGTAAATGACAACGTCATACTGCTTCACCAGTGTTCCATTTGCATATACTGCAATTTTATTACCTGTTCCGACTGCACCGGTATTTTCTGTGCCATCTGCTTTCAGCACTTTGACCGTGCCGCTTCCCGCTGAGATATTGGCAAGTACAGAAGAAGCGCCTGTTCCCGGTGTAATACCTGTGATCACGGTATCTCCCAGTTTATAGGAGGTAGAAACGGATACGCCGTCCGCAACCGTTGTTCCACCACTTTCCGGTGTCTGGGTATTGTCTGCTGCCGGCTGCTGTCTTACCACATTGATCGTGTAGGTTTTTGCCGAACCGCTCTGTGACACACAAGTTACGTTGATCGCATTATTTCCATAATTCAATGCATAAGTTCCCGCTCCGGAAACTCCCGCTTTCGGTGCAACTGCCGAAGCACCTACATTGATCGAGCTTACCTCGGTTCCAACGATCACGGAATAATCGGTTACTGCTCCCTGGAAAGACGGTGTCAGTCCATATCCGCTTACGCTGAGAGAAGAGAGCCAGTTATTCGGATTACCACTGTCTGAAAACGTCACTGCTGACTCCGGCATATTGCTATACACCGGAATACGGAATATAAATCCTTGTGATTTATCCGCATAAGCCGTACTCATTGTTTTTCCTTCTGACATTGCCGCCTGCACATTTGTCATGTACTGATGTGAGTATATGCTGTTCATATTCACCACATTAAATTTCTGGAAATATAAGGTGTTCTGCCCTTTTTTCACATAATTATTTCCAACGATACCAGCTCCACCATTAATTGATTTATAAATAGAATTCCAGTCGTTATTTTTCGCATAAATCAATCCGTTGACCGTCGCAGACGCAGACGATGTCGTATATGCTCCGATATTAAAGTAATTGTAATATCCATTATAGCCAGAGTAATTGCCAGAGATCAAAGGACTTGTCCCCTTATTTCCCTGCTCCTGCTTACATCTTGCAGCCAGATGATAAGGACTGACACTCAAGTTCTGTCCCACTTCCATGAAAGTATCTGCATAGCTTCGCGATGCTCCGTCTGTATCGCTATAGTTTCCACTCATGAAACTGCCTGACAGAATATTTCCAACTCCTGTCACGTTCTGATATGGCGCATATTCTAACGTTTCAAACTGAAAAATATACGTGTCATTCAGGTAATTTCTCGGATCCATGCAATATGCTATGTAATTGGAGGAGGCACTTACCCAGCCTGCTCCGTCATAACCATACCATTTGTTGGTCGCCCAGTCATAAGCCCCCGTCTCCGTTGACTTTCTCGCATCATTGGAAGAACTCTGCACCAGATTCCTTCCGACAACACTCTCATTTGCAATGACGGTATTCCAGTCTAGTCCTGTCTGTACCGGAACGAACTGCCAGTCTGGATACTTCTGGTGCAATGCCAGAAGTGAGTTACAATAGCTGTCCGGAAATCCTGCTGATTTTAACGATGCAACATATTCTTCATCCGTCACCGTTGTGGTGTCTCCCTGCGATCCATCCGCAGAAGTCTGTCCGGTTACTGCCAGATAGGTTCCGCAGATCCAACCTGCATAATCCACACCATTCTTATTAAATGTCACATTGTACCACACAGTTCCATTTGTGGTTGTCTGTCCGAGTACATTGACTGTCTGATCTCTTTTTACCGTCGTGACCGGAGAATATGCCGTGCTCGCACCTGTCCTCACATAGACATTGCCGTTCGTGTTGGTGACAACTCCGGCTGCACCCTGTGCTGAATTATCTGTGATCGTACTTCCGGAAGAGGTATCTTCTGTTGAAAGCGTGATAAAATCTGACCGGATATATCCGGTGGATGCCATTCCATTATAGGAAATCTGTACCTTGTACCATTTCATTCCATCGGAGCCATCCACTTCATCTATCACACGGACTGCTGTACCCGCAGCTAAAGATGTGATCTTGTCCCCATCTACCGGAGTCTTTCGCATCTGTACCGGTCCATCATTCAAAACACCCGCCGTCTCCGTATACGCATAACTTTCCAACGGTTTTACCGTAATGACCGCAGTCGCTGCTGTCACACCAAAAATCGTTGCAAAGATAAAGCTCCGCCATTTTCTCTGTTTTATATTAAGGTTTCTTCTCATTTTTCCTCCAGATGCCTTCGGTATTCCCCAAAAAGACACAGTAAATCATGCTTATTATATGTAATTCACGATAGAGCGTCAACCTTAATCTGGTAAATATAGTAACTATTCAGAGCCAAGACAATTTTCATAAATTTGCGAATCATGCTTGCATGAATGAGCAT
>UMFZ01007159.1_pt1 | contig 23918 bp, 20 predicted proteins | sample 1965141 | NCBI WGS metagenome assembly UMFZ01 (sample SAMEA4836059, study PRJEB28245) | human gut metagenome | biome: gut microbiome; material: fecal sample | place: Denmark | collected 2008
GGTGATAGGTACAAGGGGTTGCGATGGGAAGGTGGGGCGGGCGGCATATATGCCGCCCCTACATGGGCGACCTGGCGGGAGTAAGGGGCAATAAAGGCAATGTGCAGCGGATGGTCAAGCCCCCTCCCTACAATAATGGAAGATTAAATTGCAGTAACGGCAAGGTGGAGGGCCGGGCATGCCCGGCCCCTACAGGGGGACGGAAGGTAAGGTTGGCGATAGTGGCAGGGTGCGCGGGCGGCATGTATGCCGCCCCTACGGGTGGGCCGCTTTTTGAATGGTTTCCGTGAGGGGCAGGTTGGGTTGCAGTCGTATTTCACAGTGCATCCAGCAGTTGTTCGCGCATCCATTTTAGGATGCGGCGCTCGCGGCGGGAGATTTGGACTTGGGTGGTGCCCAGGACGCGGGCGGTCTCACTTTGGGTGCGGCCAGCGAAAAAGCGCAGGCGGATGAGCTGGCGGTCGTTGGTGTCCAGCTTGTCCATCACCTCGGCCAGGCCGATGCGGTCGGAGAGTTCTTCCTCCGGCGAATCCACCGGCACGTCAAACTCTTTCAGTCCATCCTCGTCATCGGTCGGTGTCAGGCTTAAGGTAGGCAGGGCTGCACGGATGGCAAGGGCAATCTGCTCGGGTGTTGTGTCCAGTGTCTCTGCAAGTTCTGTGACACTCGGCTCCTGGCCGGTACGCTTCAGGCAGCGCTCGCGCTCGGCGTTGATCTTCAAGCTTAATTCTTTTAAAGAACGGCTCACCTTGACCGTGCCGCCATCGCGGAACAGTTTTTTGATTTCTCCCAAAATCACCGGCACGGCATAGGTGGAAAAGCAGACACCCCGCCCAGTATCAAAACCATCGCAGGCCTTGACCAGCCCCAGGCAGCCCGCGGCATACAGCTCCTCGTACTCGATCCCCCGCCCCTTGAAGCGCCCGGCGCAGGCATGGACCAGGCCCAAATTCTTCTCAATAAATTCTTCGCGCGGCAGATCTCGGATGTCAGCAGGCATGGCTGTCCCCTCCTTTTATATATGTAGGGGGTTCACGCGCGGGCATCCAGCCGCTTGGTCAGGGTCACGCGGGTGCCGCGCCCCGGCACAGAGGAAACTTTGACCTTATCCATAAAGCTCTGCATGACCGCAAAGCCCAGGCCCGCGCGTTCCTCGGCGTCGCCTGTGGTGAACATCGGTTCCATGGCCTTAGCGATATCCGGGATGCCGACGCCGCGGTCGGTGATGGTGATACGCACGACGCCGCCCTCATAGATGGCTGCCGTCATTGTGATGGGGCCGATGCGGTCCGGGTAGGCGTGGACAATGCAGTTGGTCACGGCCTCGGACACAGCGGTCTTGATATCAGCCAACTGAGGCACGGTGGGATCCAGCTGCACCAGAAACGCCGCCAGCGCCGCGCGGGCAAAGCCCTCGTTGACGGAGCGGCCCGCAAAGGTGATTTTTACCTGATTGAGCATTTTCATCTGTGTTTTCCTCCGTTCAGGCGTAGGTGATGTGGGCCAGGTCCAGCATGCGCCGCACAGCCCGGGGTGGGTTCTGGACAGTCAGGCGGCCGCCCAGTGCGCCGATGTGGCGGCCGCGGCCCAGGATAAGCCCGACGCCGGAGGAATCCATGAAAGTGACGCCGGAGAAGTCCAGCGTCAGAAGTTCAGGAAGGCGGTCATCGATTTGGGCGTCGATTTCCTTGCGCAGCGATTGGGCAGCGTGGTGGTCAATCTCGCCGCTGAGGTAGGCGGCGAGGGTACCGCTGCCGGGGATGAAGGTAACTTTGGCCATAGGTTTGTCCTTCTTTTTGTAGGTAAAGTTGCGGTTTCGGGAACGTTGTGCGGGCGGAGCAGAGCCCCGCCCCTACGGAGTGGTTTGTATTTTGATAGGGTGATAATGGGAACGTGGAGGGCCGGGCGTGCCCGGCCCCTACCTGGGTGGTGAAATTTTAATTGCGCGATAAAGGCAAGGTGCGCAGGAGGGATGAATTCCTCCCCTGCAAGCGATTGAAAAGCTGATGTAAAGCCAATCGCGGCAAATAAAAAAAGCCCGTACCGTTATGATACAGGCTTGGGGGTGTTTATTTTGTCAAAATCGCGGGACGCGGGTTATTTTTCTGCTTCTTTGAGAAGCCAGGGGCGGGCCTCGGCGGCAAGGTAGAGCGAGCCGCAGACGACGACGCCCGCAAGGTTGTTCTCGTCGGCGTAGTCAACGGCCTTGCGCAGGGCGTCGGGTACACTTTCGGCGGCCTCAGCGTCCATGTGGAAGCGGGCCTCCTTCTGCAGATCCTCGGCGCTCAGGGCGCGGGGGCAGTTGGGGGTGACGGTGTAGACCTTGGCAAAGCAGGGCGCGAGGTCGGAGAGCATATCCTTATAATCTTTGTCAGCCAGCACGCCCAGCACGCCGACGAGGTTTTCCTCAAAATCGGCACGGGTCAGGGTCGCGGCCAGCATCTTGGCACCATCGGGGTTGTGGCAGCCGTCCAGCAGCAGCAGCGGGTGGCGGCGCAGCACCTCGATGCGGGCAGGCATTTTGGCGTTGGCAAGGCCCGCGAGGATGGCATCGTCGGAAATATCATAGCCAAACTCCCGCCAAAGGGCGAGGGCGATCTCCACCGCCATGGCGGCGTGGTTGGCCTGGTGGGTACCGGGCAGCCCCAGCGCGGTGCGGTAGCCGCCGTAGTCGATGCGGTTTTCCAGCCGTTTGCCGCGCAGCAGCGTCAAATCGTCCTTATCCGGCGTGATAATGCTGGTGTGGGCCTCAGCGGCAGCGGTCAGGATCGGGCCCATAGCCTCGGCGGGCTGGTCGGGATAGTTGACGACGACGCTGCCCTCCTTGATGATGCCGGCCTTCTCAGCGGCAATTTTATCGAGGGTATCGCCCAGCACTTCCATGTGGTCATAGCCAATTTTCGTGATCGCGGCCACCAGCTTGTGGGGCACAACGTTCGTGGCATCGCAGCGACCGCCCAGGCCGGTTTCCAGCACGACGAGGTCACACTTTTCGCGGGCAAACCAAAGCAGCGCCAGCGCAGTGACAGCTTCAAACTCCACCGGCTTTTCGCCGCCCTCGGCCTCGATGGCATCCACGGCGTCCATCACCTTCTGGGTCAGGCTGGCCAGCGTGCGGGGCGAGATCATCTCACCGTCGATTTGGAAACGTTCCCGGAAATCAACGACATAGGGGCTGATGGTCAGGCCGGTCTTGTAGCCCGCTGCCGTCAGAATGGACGACGTCATGGCCGCCAGGCTTCCCTTGCCGTTGGTGCCTGCAATGTGGATGCACTGCAGCTCTTTTTCCGGGTTGTCCAGGTGATCACACAGGTTCTGCATCCGGGCCAGGCCCGGTTTTCCCTGCCCCATGCGCGGCAGGGCGTGCAGGGCTTCGATTGCCTGTTGGGTCGTCATTCTTCATCCTCCTCATCGTCATCGGTCAAGGGGCGGTTTTCCTGCGCCTCGTGGGCGCGGCGGGCGGCACGGCGGGCCAGCCGCTCATGCTCGCGCTGGCGCATTTCTTCCCGTTCGGCGCGCAGGGCACGGTTTTCGCGCTCAACACGGACAAACGCCGCGATGCCGCGGAAAATCAGCAAAATGATAAGGGCCACAAACAGCCCTGCCACAACGCCGGACATATCGATCCAGACATCTACGACTGACGAGGTGCGGCTGACGCTGCGCAGCTGGATCGTCTCGTCCATCAGGGCGGTGGTCATGCCGCCCAGCAGCGGCCAACTCATGTGGCGGACAAAATGCTTGGTGTAGACACGGATGCAGAGCATCAGCAGGAAGCCCTCCACCGTGAACTCCAAAAAGTGGGCCAGTTTGCGGATGGTATGTTCGGACAGAGGGCCGAGGTGAACCTTTGCCAGCAGGTCATTGACGTAGGCCATAACGGCCTGGCTGCGGGCCGAGGACACCGTACCGGTCTCCATCGAGTTTCGGAAGATAAATGCGATGCAGGCGATCAGCGCCGCCGTGAAAATCACGCGGAACAAGATCAGCCACGGACTGGTTCTTTGCTTTTCCATAATACTCCTTTAATGATACAACTCCTCTATGAACCCTCATTATAACACCCGATGGGGGCAAGAGCAAGTATCCCACACAAAAAACGCGCCTTGCCGCTGGAATGGGCAAGGCGCCGGAAGGCAGTTATATGGGCGAACCATGTTCACCCGCGCCGTTTAAAGGCAAGCAGGTGTTTGCGGAAACGCTGGGGCCGCAGGGCAAACCGCGTTTCACAGTACCGCCGTCAGCGCCAGGGCGTAGAGCGGCAGGATCATGAGCAGCAACTGCAAAACCTGTTTGGCCGCAATGATCGCCAAATCCATAGATGTTCTTTCCCCTCTTATCGGCCACCTTTTTGCGGCCCACCCACAATATAGGCCCAGATTTGAAAGTTGTCAAGAAAAGAATAATGTGCTATTCTTAAGGCAATATTTGTGGGGGGGAACAGCCATGAACATACAGATTTTTGGCACAAACAAGAGCTTTGACACGAAAAAAGCCCAGCGTTGGTTTAAAGAACGGCACATCAAATTCCAGATGGTTGATTTAAAGGAAAAGGGCTTGAGCCGGGGCGAGTTTGACAACGTCTGCCGTGCCGTGGGCGGCTGGGCCAAACTGGTGGACGACGCAGCCAAGGACAAGGATAACACTGGCCTTGCTGCAATGGCTGGACGAGAGCCAACAGACCGACAAGCTGTTTGAGAACCAGCAGCTTTTGCGCCAACCCATTGTACGCAACGGCAAGCAGGCTACGGTGGGTTATTGCCCGGAGGTGTGGGAGAAATGGGAATGAATCTGCTTTAGGGCAATACCGCATAATTCTAAGTGCCGATACGGCGAGCGAGGTGCGGCAGCTGCTAAGCCAAAAGCGCAGATAATACTGGATGTCTTATCGAGCATTTTGGCAACGCAGATGCCGTGCCGCAGCCGCCGGAGCGGTGCTTAAGCCGTCAGGCGGGAATTGTGCGGTATTGCCTTAGGTAAAAATCAAATCCGCTTTCCTCTTGACATTTCCCGCACTGTGTTGTACATTATAAGGTACAAATGCAGTGCGAAAGAGTGTACCCGCATCGTACTTTTGCAGCAAGCCGGGGGTTGATGCAAGCCCGGCAAAGCGCGGCGGGTGCTGTCACTTTCAAGCAGGTGCGGTGAGAGGGGGCTGCTCCCCTGCCAGCTGCGCCCGGGGTTGCCGCCGTTATCAGGGCAGGCGGGCTTGCTGGCCTGCCGCAAAGCGGCCTTTTGCAAGGCAACTTGGGTGGTACCGCGACTTGAACTTTTCAGGCCGTCCCATGATACATCATGGGGCGGCCTTTTTGTTTTGCAAAAACACGCCCCGCACATTTTCCAGGAGGTTACAATATGCCGAAAGAACTCGCCAAACAATATGCCCCGCAGGGCACCGAGGACCGCATCTACCAGAACTGGTGCGACAAGGGGTATTTCCATACCCAGATCGACCGCAGCAAAAAACCGTTTACCATCGTCATGCCGCCGCCGAACGTTACCGGCCAGCTGCACATGGGCCACGCCATGGACGAAACCTGGCAGGACATCCTGACCCGCTACAAGCGGATGCAGGGCTACGCCGCCCTGTGGGTGCCCGGCACCGATCACGCCTCCATTGCAACCGAGGCCAAGGTCGTTGCCAAGATGCGCGAGGAGGGCCTGACCAAAGAGATGGTCGGCCGCGATGGCTTTTTGGAGCGCGCCTGGGACTGGAAGAACACCTACGGCAACCGCATCGTCAGCCAGTTGAAAAAGCTGGGCTGCTCCTGCGACTGGCAGCGCGAGCGCTTCACGATGGACGAGGGCTGCTCCAACGCCGTCAAGGAAGTGTTCGTTCGCCTGTACAATGAGGGCCTGATCTACCGCGGAAACCGTATGGTCAACTGGTGCCCTCACTGCAACACCTCTATCTCTGACGCCGAGGTCGAGTACGAGGCCAAGGAGGGCAGCTTCTGGCATCTGCTCTACCCCGTCAAGGAGACCGGCGAAATGCTGGAGCTGGCTACCACCCGCCCCGAGACGATGCTGGGCGATACTGCCGTTGCCATCAACGCCGAGGACCCGCGCTACAAGCACCTGCACGGCTGCCATGTGGTGCTGCCGCTGCTGGGCCGTGAAATCCCCATCGTCTGCGACGAGCACGCCGACATGGAAAAGGGCACCGGCGTCGTGAAGATTACCCCCGCCCACGACCCCAACGACTTTGAGGTCGGCAAGCGCCACGACCTGCCGATGATCCGCGTACTGACCTATGACGGCCACATGACCGGTGCTGCCGACAAGGCCGCCGTCGATGCCGAGAAGGCTGCAGGCCGCGCTGCCGCCGATGAACCGGACGTGCTGGACTGCGGCAAATATGCCGGCATGACCGCGCTGGAAGCCCGCAAGGCCATCCTGGCTGACCTGGAAGCCTGCGGTGCGCTGAAAGAGACCGAGCCGCTGACCCACGACGTGGGCACCTGCTACCGCTGCCACTCTGTCATTGAGCCGATGGTCTCCAAACAGTGGTTCGTCAAGATGGAGCCGCTGGCAAAGCCTGCCATTGAGAGCGTCGAGAAGGGCGAGATCAAGTTCGTGCCCGAGCGCTTCACCAAGAACTACATCAACTGGATGAAGGGCGGCCGCGACTGGTGCATCAGCCGCCAGCTGTGGTGGGGCCACCAGATCCCCGCCTGGTACTGCGACGACTGCGGCGAGACCGTTGTTGCCAAAGAGGCTCCCTGCACCTGCCCCAAGTGCGGCAGCACCAAACTGACCCAGGACCCTGACACGCTGGACACCTGGTTCAGCTCCGCCCTGTGGCCGTTCTCCACCCTGGGCTGGCCCAACGAGAACGCCGAGGATTACAACTACTTCTACCCCACCAACACCCTCGTCACCGGCTACGACATCATCGGCTTCTGGGTTTCCCGCATGATTTTCTCCGGCCTTGCCTACACCGGCAAAGCGCCGTTTGACACGGTGCTCATCCACGGCATTGTCCGTGACAGCCAGGGCCGCAAGATGTCTAAATCTCTGGGCAATGGCATTGACCCGCTGGAAGTCATTGAGCAGTACGGCGCGGACGCTTTGCGCATGATGCTGATCATCGGCTCCACCGCCGGTAATGATATGCGTTACAGCGACGAAAAAGTGCTTGCCTGCCGCAACTTTGCCAACAAGCTGTGGAACGCTTCCCGTTTTGTGCAGATGAACCTGCCCGAGGACTTTGAGCCGGGCCTGCCTGCCGAAGACCTGCTGGACATGAGCGACAAGTGGATTTTGAGTGAGCTTGCCAAGGTCGCCGCCGAGGCCACCGCAAACCTCGACAAGTACGAGCTGGGCCTGGCCGCCGAGAAGGTCGAGAACTTCATCTGGGAAGTCTACTGCGACTGGTATATCGAGATCTGCAAGACCCGCCTGAACGGCGAGGACGCAGCCGCCGCCGACGCCGCCCGCAAGGTGCTCGTCTATGTGCTGGACAAGGCGCTGAAGCTGCTGCACCCCTTCATGCCGTTCATTACTGAGGAAATCTATCAGGCCCTGCCTGGCAGCGCCGAGACCATCATGAACGAGAAGTGGCCCGGCGACGAGAACATGAAGGTTTGGGCCGAGGACTGCGCCGACTTTGAGAAACTGATGGACTACATCAAGGCGGTCCGCGCCATGCGCGCCGAGATGAACGTCCACCCCGCCAAAAAGACGAGCATGGTCATTGAGACAGCCAGCCCCGCCGCATTCGAGAAGGGCGGCGCGTATCTGGCCCGTTTCGCCTTTGCCACCGACGTAACGGTCACTGCCAAGTACGAGGGCAGCACCGACGGCATGGTCAACGTGGCGACTCCCGACGCGAAGGGCTTTATCCCGATGATGGAGCTGATCGACCGCGAGAAGGAGCTTGCCCGCCTGAACAAGGAGCTGACGAAGGCCGAGAAGGAGCTGGGGATGTTCACAAACCAGTTGAGCAACCCGAAGTTCGTCGAGAAGGCCCCCGCAAAGCTGGTCGAGGAGACCCGCGCCAAGCTGGCCGCCGCCCAGGAGAAAGCCGCCAAGATCAAGGAGAGCATTGCGGCGCTGGGGTAAGTCTGAAGGCTTCCCCCGTGGGGGAAGCTGTCACCGCAGGTGACTGATGAGGGCAGCATTTCCGCCGCAGCTCGTTCGCGGGCAATACTGGCACACTCGCCCCTCATCCGGCCCTTCGGGCCACCTTCCCCCGCAGGGGGAAGGCTTTTCAGCCACAAACAAAAAATAACCCCGCCCCGTCAGGAACTGCATTCTGACGGGGCGGGGTTTTCTCGTTACAGCACAAAAATTGCAGGAAAAAAGTTCAAAGCGAATTACTTGCGGCGCTTGCCCTTGGTGGTCTTGCGGGTGTTGGTCTTGGCGGCAGCGGTCTTGGCAGCTTCAACGGTCTTTTTGACGACGGGCTTTGCGGCCTCAACAGCCTTCTCAACAACAGGCTCGGCAGCCTTGACAGCCTTCTCGACCACGGGCTTCGCGGCCTTGACAGTCTCCTCGACGACCGGCTTTGCGGTCTCGACAGCCTTCTCAACGACAGGCTCGGCGGCCTTGACGGCCTTCTCGACGGCGGGCTTTGCAGCCTTGACAGCCTTCTCAACAACAGGCTCGGCAGCCTTGACAGCCTCTGTGGCGGCCTTCTCGGCGGCAGCCTTGGCCTTGACGGCGGAAGCCTTCACACTGGTCTTGGGCTTGCGGGTGACTTCGTTGATGGTCCAGAACTGGTTGTCGCCGTTGACGTCAGCCCAAATCTGCAGCACGGTGCCGTTCTCGGTAGCCATGCCCGGGTCAAGCAGCTTGCCGGCCAGGTTGGACTTGATCTTCACGCGGCCATCGTTGGTCGGCTCAACGACCCACAGCTGGCTGGAAGCCTGTGCGCCCTCCCACTGGTGGACACGGGTGCCGTCGCTGACGCCGCCCATGTCCAGGTCAAGCATCTTTGCGGTGAAACGGTTCTGGATGCGGTAAACTCCGTCGCCTGCTGCGACGAAGTTCCACTGCTGCCACTCGGCGTTGGCGTTGTCCCACAGCTGGATCTTCGCGCCGTTGTCGATGTTATAGTCAGCGACTTCGACGACTTTGCCGTTAGCGGCACTGATGGTGTAGAACTTACCTTCGGTAATAACGGTCTGTGCAATTTTCTTCTTGGGTGCCATAATGGAATCCCCTCCTGTGTATTGTTAAAAATAGTGTATGTAAGGCGGCCTGTTTTCCCTCTGGCCGCGTGGTCAGGCAGCGCTTTTTGCGTGTCTACGCATACTATTATAACCATTTTTTCCCTCGTCGTCAACTTTTTGGCGCTGTTGCGGCATTTTGCACAAAAACTGCCGGGACAGCGGATGCTATCCCGGCAGTTTTGATTGATTTCAGGCTGTTTTGCGACCTTTTTCGACGGTTTAGCTGTTCTCGGCAAAATTGCCGGTGTACAGGCGATAGTAACGGCCCTTCTGGGCAATCAGCTCGTCGTGGGTGCCGCGCTCGATGATGCGGCCCTGCTCCAACACCATGATGCAGTCCGAGTTGCGCACCGTGGACAGGCGGTGGGCAATGACGAAGGTCGTGCGGCCATACATCAGGCCGTCCATGCCGTCCTGCACGAGCTTTTCGGTGCGGGTGTCGATGGAGGAAGTTGCCTCATCGAGGATCAGCACCGGCGGATCCGCGACCGCTGCACGGGCGATAGCCAGCAGCTGGCGCTGACCCTGGCTCAGGTTCGTGCCGTCGCCGGTCAGCATCGTGTTGTAGCCGTCGGGCAGGTGCTTGATGAAGGTATCGGCGTTCGCCAGCTTGGCGGCTGCCATGCACTCTTCATCGGTGGCGGTCAGGCGGCCATAACGGATGTTCTCCATGACCGTGCCGGTGAACAAGTGGGTGTCCTGCAAGACGATACCCAGCGAGGAACGCAGCGCGTCCTTCTCGATGGATTTGATATCGTGGCCGTCGTACAAGATCTGGCCCTTCTGGATATCGTAGAAGCGGTTGATGAGGTTCGTGATGGTCGTCTTGCCTGCGCCGGTGGAGCCGACGAAGGCGATCTTCTGGCCTGGGCGGCCGTACAGGTTGATATCGTGCAGGACGATCTTCTTCTCATCGTAGCCGAAGTCTACATCCTTAAAGACGATATCGCCCTTCAGCTCGGTATACTGGGGCTTGCCGTCAGCTCCGATGTGCTTCCACGCCCACATGCCGGTGGACTCGTTGGTCTCGGTGACGGTGTCGTCAGCGGCGTACTTCGCATGGACAAGGGTGATATCGCCCTCGTTGACTTCCGGCTTTTCATCCAGCAGCGCAAAGATACGCGCACCGCCGGCCAATGCCATGACAACAGAGTTCAGCTGCATGGAGATCTGGCTGATGGGCTGGTTGAACTGGCGGGTCAGCACCAGGAAGCTGGCCAGACCGCCCAGCGACAGGCTGCCGCCAAAGCCGCTGATGACCAGCGCACCGCCGATGATGGCGCAGAGTACGTAGGACAGGTTGCCCAGCTGGCCGTTGACCGGCATTGCCACCAGAGAGTAGGCGTTGGCCTTGTCGGCGCTGTGGAACAGCTCATCGTTGAGTTCGTTGAACTCCTTGATGGCGGCTTCCTCATGGCAGAAAACCTTGACGACCTTCTGGCCGTTCATCATTTCCTCGATATAGCCGTTGACCTTGCCCAGTTCCTGCTGCTGCTTGATGAAGAACTTGCCGGAATTTCCGGTCAGGTACTTGGTTGCCAACAGCATAACGCCGACCATAGCCAGCGCCAGCAGCGTCAGGGGGATGCTGAGGTAAATCATCGAGAACAGCACGCCGATGATGGTGACGATGGTGTTGACGAGCTGCGGCAGACTCTGGCTGATCATCTGGCGCAGGGTGTCGATATCGTTGGTGTAGACCGACATGATATCGCCGTGGGCGTGGGTGTCAAAGTATTTGATGGGCAGCGTCTGCATATGGGTGAACATTTCGTCACGCAGGTCTTTCAGCGTGCCCTGGGTGATTTTTGCCATCAGGCGGTTCTGCACAAATACGGCGCAGATGCCGACGCAGTAGAACGCTGCCACGCGGGCGATGGCGGCGGCCAGGCCGCTGAAATCCGTGCTGCCGGAATTCAGCAGCGGCAGGATGTACCCGTCAATCAGCGTTTGGGAGAACATAACGCCCTGCAGCTGGGCGAATACCGCCAGCAGGATGCAGCAGAGCACCACAATGACCTGTGCCTTATAGCGGCTCATCACATAGGCAAGGATGCGCTTGAACACCTTGCCTGGGTTTTCGACCTTGGGGCGGGGGCCGTTATTGCGCCCGCCGGGGCCGACCTTGACAACTTTTGCCTGCTGTGCCATTATGCCTCCCCTCCCTTCTCGTCAAAATCGCCGGAGCCCTTGGTCTGGCTGTTGTAGACATCCTGGTAAATCGCGTTGTTTTTCAGCAGGTTGGCGGGTGTGTCAAAACCGCTGACCCTGCCGTTATCCAGCACAAGCACCTTGTCCGCATTCTCCACAGAGGAAATGCGCTGGGCAATGATAAAGACCGTTGTGCCGGGGATCTTCTCGGCAAACGAGTGGCGGATCTTCGCGTCGGTCGCGGTATCGACGGCGGAGGTGGAGTCGTCCAGAATCAGGATGCGGGGCTTTTTCAGCAGCGCACGGGCAATGCAGAGGCGCTGCTTCTGGCCGCCGGAGACGTTGTTGCCGCCCTGCTCAATGTGGGTCTGGTACTTATCGGGGAAGCGCTCGATAAATTCATCGGCGCAGGCCTGCTTGCAGGCATCTTCGATCTCGGCGTCGGTAGCGTCGGGGTTGCCCCAGCGCAGGTTCTCGGCGATCGTGCCGCTGAACAGCTCGTTCTTCTGCAGCACCATGGCGACGTTGTTGCGCAGCGTCTCCAAATCGTAGCGGCGCACATCGACGCCGCCGATGGTCACGCTGCCCTCGGTCACATCGTACAGACGGGGCAGCAGCTGCACAAGGCTGGACTTGGCCGAGCCGGTACCGCCGATGATGCCGATGGTCTGGCCGGACTGGATATCGAGGTTGATATCCTCCAGCGCCTTCTTTCCATCCTTTTTATAGGCAAAGCTGACGTGGTCGAACTTGACGGAGCCGTCCTTAACTTCCATGATGGGGTCCTCGCCGTTGGTCAGATCGGACTGCTCGTCCAGGACCTCGGCCACGCGCCTGGCGGAGGCCATAGACATCGTGATCATAACAAAGACCGTCGAGAGCATCATCAGGCTCATAAGGATGTTCATGCAGTAGCTCAGCATACTCATCAGGTCGCCGGTGGTAAAGGTCGTTGCGCCGGAGCTGACGATGAGCTGTGCGCCGATCCAGGAGATGATCAGGATGCAGCTGTACACGGTCAGTTGCATGAGCGGGGCGTTCCAGGCCAGAATCATTTCCGCACGCATCAGCAGGCGGCGGACGTTCTCGCTGGCTTTCTGGAACTTCTCGCCCTCGAACTTCTCACGCACATAGGCCTTGACCACGCGGATGGCGGAGACGTTCTCCTGCACGCTCTCGTTCAGGTCATCGTACTTGCGGAAAGCCTCGCCAAAATACTTGGTGGCACGGGTCATGATGAACACCAGTGCGCATCCCAGCAGAATGACGGCGATCAAGTAAATGTTGGCCAGCTGGCGGTTGATGGTGTAGGACATGATGAGCGCCACGATCATGCTGGCGGGTGCGCGGATGGACATACGCAGCAGCATCTGGTAGGCATTCTGAATGTTCGTCACATCAGTGGTCATACGGGTGACAAGGCCCGCAGTGGAGTATTTGTCAATGTTGGCAAAGCTGAAAGTCTGGATGTTTTCAAACATCGCACGGCGCAGGTTGCGGGCAAAGCCGGTGGCCGCATGGGAACCGCTGACCGCACCCAGGATGCCGAACAACAGGCCGAACAGCGCAGCCACGATCATCTGAGCGCCGACGGTGTAGATGACCTGCATATTGCCCGGTGTGACGCCGTTGTCAATGATGGAGGCCATGAGCTTCGGGATGATCATTTCCATGATGACTTCCGCAATCATAAACAGCGGCGTCAACACAGAGACGAGCCGAATGCCCTTGGTTTCACGTCCGAGTGTTTTTAACAAGTGATATTTCCCCTCTCTTAGTTGGTATTTCCCTCTTCCAGGATGTGCTGCGCGTTGCGCAGGGTTTGTTCCAGCACAGCGCGGGCGACGGCGGCCTGCTGCGGGTCAATGCCCTTCTGCAGGTCACTTTCAAACTGTGCGATGCTGGCTTCAATTTCCGCATGACAGGCGCGGCCCTTGTCGGTGGCGACAAGCCGTTTCAAGCGGGCGTCCTTCTCGACGGCGCAGCGGGTGATGAAACCGTCCTGCTCCATGCCCTGCAAAAGGGCGGTGACGCTGGAACGGCGAATGTTGAACCACTGTTCAATATCGCGCTGGTAGACATCCCGCCCGTTGCGGTTGGCGCGGACGATGTCGCCAAGCACCATGCCCCGCACACCGGAAAGATCCGGGTTGACGCCGGAAATGCGGGCATCGAGCGCCCTGCGTATGACCCGCGCGCTCTGGTTCAGCAGTGCGCCGAAGTGAACATCGGCACAGCAGCCGCAGTCATTTGGCGATGGTTCGTGCATGATTTCCTCCCTTCCCTGTTGATTTTGCGATAATCAGTTAGATTGTGGATTGTTCACTTTCTAACTGTTCGTTTGCGTACTTTACTAGTATATCACAGGTTTGGGGAATGTCAAGAGGTTTTTTAGGTTGTGTCTGCGGGGCTTTGCGTGCGCGTTTGCCATCAGCCGCCGCTTTCCGGCTCCACCCCCAAATACGGCAGCGCCTTTCTTAGTACCTCAGCGCACACCGGGCCGGAGAGTGCCCCACCACTGGTGGTCCAGCTGTGGGGTTCATCCAAGCAGATCAGCACCGCAATTTTCGGGTCGTCTATGGGCGCGACCGACACAAAGCTTGCAATGCGCGCCCCCTCGTTAGCGCTGTCCAGCTTCTGGCTCGTACCGCTCTTGCCGCCGACACGGTAGCCTTCCAGCGCGGCCTGTTTGCCGGTGCCGCCGGTCACGACGCCCTCCATCAAGCGGCGCATCGTGGCCGAGGTTTCCTCGCTGATGACCCGCCGCTTCACGGTCGGTGCCATTTCCTTTATAATAGTCCCGTCCGGGGCCGTGATTTTCGCCACCACATAGGGCTGCATCAGCTCGCCGCCGTTCACCACCGCACAAACCGCTGTGAGCATCTGTAAATAGCTGACCTTGCTGCTCTGCCCAAAGGAACAACTCGCCAGCTCCACCGGGCCCATTTTATCCGCCGTGTAATACTCGCTGCGGCGTATCTCGCCCGGCAGGTCGATACCCGTTGCCTCCCGCAGGCCGAAGGCCGCAAAATAATCGCAGAAACGTTCTTTCCCGAGACGTGCGCCGATTTGGATAAAGCAGGGGTTGCAGCTGACCGCCAGCCCCCGGGCAAATGTCTCGGTGCCGTGGATGTGCCCATTGGCGCAGCGGAACCGCGTACCTGCGACAGAAATTTTACCCGCGCAGGTAAAATAATCTGTGGCCCTGCACGCGCCGGAGTCCAGCGCCGCCGACGCCGTGATGAGCTTGAACACGCTGCCCGGCTCGTACAGGTCGCTGATGGCCTTGTTGCGCCACTGGGCCTGCTGAGCTTTTTGCAGTGCAGCGCTGCGTTCCTCGCCGCTCAAGGCGTTCACGGTGTCGCGGACTTCCTTATTTATAAGAGTGCGCGGCGCATTGGGGTCGTAGTCTGGTTGGCAGGACATGGCCAGCACCGCGCCGGTGTGGACGTCCATCACGATGCCGACGCCCCGCTCGGCGACATGGTGCTCCTCCACGGCGGCGGCCAGGGCACTTTCGAGCCAATGCTGGATGTTCGCGTCGATGGTCAGCGTCAGTGTGTTGCCGGGTACGGCGTCCACCAGCGTTTGGTAGTGGGTGGGCAGGTCGTACCCCCAGGCGTTCTTGGCGGTCAGGATGCGCCCATTCCGCCCGGTCAATTCATCGTTGTAGCGCAGTTCCAGCCCCCACAGGCCCGCGTTGTCCACATCGGTAAAGCCCAGGATGCCGCCCATAAAGTTTCCTTCCGGGTAGACGCGCTTGGTGTCCTGGCGTATCTGCACGCCACCCACGCCGTTGGCCGTGCACCAGTCCCGCACGGCATCGGCCATATCTTTATCCACACGGCGGCGCAAAAGGCAGTCGTTGGAGCTGCGCTGGCTGAATTTTGCCAATGTATCGTCATAATCCAGTTCCAAGATCTCGCTCAGCGCCCGGGCAGCGGGTTCAACTTTGTCGTCGGCCATTTCCCGCGGGGCGGCGCGGATGGTCCAGCAGGTCTTGCTGGCAGCCAGCAGCGTGCCGTCGGCGGAGTAAATCTCCCCGCGGGCGGCGGGCAGCGTGGCCCCGCGCAGCTGTTGGTCGGCGGCACGGGCCGCGTAGCCGCCGGGGTCACGCAGCATCAGGATGAACAGCCGCACGACCAGCCCGCCCAGGCACCCCACCGCCAGCACCGCCGCCAAAAGCCGCGTGCGCAGGCGCATTTTTGCGTTTTGCTGCGGCGTAATATGACGCATACACTCTGCCCCCTTCCCCATACAATAAGCGTATGAGGCCGCAATGGGCAAAATGACGAATTATCGGCAGTAAATTCTCCGTATTGTCGATTGACCATTTAGACATAAAGGGTGTATACTGTATATAATAGATTTTGACATTTAATTATCAAAGTCAAAAAGGAGCATTTTATTTATATAAGGAGGCATAACCCTATGGCTAGATTTACTTTACCTCGTGACCTGTACCACGGCCCCAACGCGCTGGAAGCACTGAAAACGCTGCCCGGCAAACGCGCGATGATTTGCGTCGGCGGCGGCTCGATGAAGCGTTTCGGCTTCCTGGACCGTGCGGAGGCGTACTTAAAAGAGGCAGGCATGGAGGTTGAGCTGTTTGAAGGCATTGAGCCTGACCCGTCGGTCGAGACAGTCATGAAGGGCGCTGCTGCTATGGAAAAATTCCAGCCCGACTGGATCGTCGCAATCGGCGGCGGCTCCCCCATCGATGCCGCCAAGGCCATGTGGATCAAGTACGAGTACCCCGATATCACCTTTGAGGATATGTGCAAGGTGTTCGGCATCCCGCCGCTGCGCCGCAAGGCCCATTTCTGCGCCATCTCTTCCACCTCCGGCACCGCGACCGAGGTCACGGCGTTCTCCATCATCACCGACTACGAGAAGGGTATTAAGTACCCCATCGCCGACTTTGAGATCACCCCCGATGTCGCCATCGTTGACCCAGAGCTGGCCCACACCATGCCTAAGAAACTCGTCGCCCACACCGGTATGGACGCCATGACCCACGCCATCGAGGCTTATGTTTCCACCGCCAACTGCGACTTCACCGACCCGCTGGCCCTGCACGCCATCGAGATGATTCAGGCGGATCTCGTCGGCAGCTACAACGGCGATATGGAAAAGCGCGATGCGATGCACAACGCCCAGTGCCTGGCCGGTATGGCGTTCTCGAACGCTTTGCTGGGCATCGTCCACAGCATGGCCCACAAGACCGGTGCGGCCTTTGCTGATTACGGTGCCCACATCATCCACGGCGCAGCCAACGCCATGTACCTGCCCAAGGTCATTGCCTTCAATGCGAAGGATCCGACCGCCAAGGCACGCTATGGCGTTATCGCTGACAAGATGCACCTGGGCGGCGCGAACGACGACGAGAAGGTCGATCTGCTCATCAAATACCTGCGCGGCATGAACGACGATTTGAACATCCCGCACTGCATCGGTCACTACGGCCCCGACTCCTACCCCGCAGAGCAGGGCTTCGTGCCGGAGAATGTCTTCCTTGAGAGACTGCCCGAAATCGCCAAGAACGCGATTGCCGACGCCTGCACCGGTTCCAACCCGCGCCAGCCCAGTCAGGAAGAGATGGAAAAGCTGCTGAAGTGCTGCTACTACGACACCGAGGTCGACTTCTAAACCAGATTTATTCCTAACTTTAACAAGCCCGCAGTAACCTCCAAGCTGCTGTGTTCCCCTGCCCCGGCCGCGTCCCTCTGCGGCCGGGGCCTTGCTTTTTTGTAAAATAGGCAATATCCTTGCGATTTGATTTTTCGTTATTTTGGCTGCAAACGCTTCCGTTACAATGTTTTACGCTATATTTTGCACAAGTGTCAAAACGTTGATTTCGTATAAATTTTGCGGTATAATAACGGTAAAATCCAAGAAAAAAAGGAGTAATTTCATGGCAGCCACTGCAAAGCCGCAAACGCCGCTCTTCACTAAACGTGCGCTTTTTACCCTGATCTGGCCCCTGCTGCTGGAGCAGACCCTCAGCGTGACCATGGGCATGGCCGATACACTGATGGTCTCCGGCGTGGGCGAAGCCGCTGTTTCCAGCGTTTCGCTGGTGGACAGCCTGAATATTTTGATTATTCAAATTTTGTCTGCCCTGGCCACCGGCGGCGCGGTCATTGCCAGCCAATACCTGGGCCGCAAGGACGAGGAAAATGCCAGCCATAGCGCCGCCCAGCTGTACAGCGTGCTGGGCATTTCCACCATCACGGTGGGCGTTGTCTGTATGCTGCTCTCCCGCCCGATTCTGCGCGGCGTGTTTGGCAGCATCGACGACGACGTCATGCGGTTTGCCCAGCAGTATTTCCTCATCAGTGCGGTGTCGTATCCCTTCATCGGGCTGTACAACGGCGGCGCGGCGCTGTTCCGGGCGCAGGGCAACAGCCGTATCAGTATGCTGGCAAGCCTGGTCATGAACATCATCAACATCGCAGGCAACGCACTGCTGATCTACGGCTTCGGCATGGGGGTCATCGGCGCAGCACTGGCCACCCTGATCGGCCGTGTCTTTGCCGCCGTGTTCATCCTGTGGCAGAACCAGAATATGCACAACCCGCTGCGGGTCCAGCACTTTGCCGACCTGCGCCCCCGGCGCGAGCCGATCATGAAGGTGCTGTCCATCGGTATCCCCTCGGGGCTTGAAAATGGTATGTTCCAGATCGGCAAGCTCTGCGTCAGCAGCCTGACGTCCACCCTGGGCACCTCGGCCATTGCGGCCAACGCAGTGGCGAACTCCGTTTCGACGCTGGCGAACATTCCCGGCGCGACGATGAGCCTAGCGACGATTCCCGTCATCGGCCAATGTCTGGGCGCGGGCGAGAAAAAGCAGGCCCAGCGCTACACCATGACCCTGATGGGCGTTGCCATAACCGGCCTGGCGCTGGCCAACCTGGCGCTGTTCATCCTGATGCCCGAGGTCGTGACCTGGTTCAGCCTCTCGGCTGAGGCCTCGACGATGTGTACCCATGTGGTCCACTGGTTCAATCTGTTCAGCGTGTTCTTCTGGGCGACGAGCTTTACCCTGCCCAACGCCCTGCGCGCGGGCGGCGATGCCAAGTACACGATGACGGTCAGCATCATCAGTATGTGGCTGTTCCGCGTGATTTTGAGTTATGTTTTCGTCTTGCAGTTTCACATGGGCCTGACCGGCGTCTGGTTCGGTATGTTCATCGACTGGATCTGCCGCAGCCTGTGCTTCGGCGTGCGGTTCTTCCGTGGGAAGTGGATGGAACATAAAGTGATATAAGCCACAAAAAATCTCCCTGCCCGGCGTGGACAGGGAGATTTTTTATTTCATAAGGGGGAAACCTTACTCCACCATATACTCAAAATCAATGCGGCCCAGCGCCACATCGGCGGCGGCGACCTGAATCTTCATGGAGGAACCCAGCATCCAGCTTTTGCCGGTCAGGGGGTCCAGCATACTCACGCCGTCGATGACCTGCGGCTCGCCCTTGCAGAGCTGGGCGGCGGGCACAAAGCCCTCGACCGTATTGTCCAGCTCGACAAAAACGCCGCGCGGGGTGATGCCCGCCACCGTGCCGGTGTAGACCTCGCCCAGATGGCTGTGCATATACTCGGCCTTGTACAGATCCTCAACGTCGCGCTCGATGCGCACGGCAGCGACTTCCTGCTTGCTGGACTTCTCGCTGGCCTGCTGGGCAAATTCATTAAAGTCCTTCTGCAGCTGGCTGGCCGATGCGCCGGTGAGCATTTCGCTCAGAATGCGATGGATAGCCAAATCCGGGTAACGGCGGATGGGGCTGGTAAAGTGGGCGTAGTCCGCCAGCACCAGGCCGTAGTGGCCCAAGGGCTGCGGGGCGTAGCGGGCCTTCTGCATACTGCGCAGGATACCGGTGTGCACAGGGATTTGAATGGGCTGGTCGCGGGTCTCGTCCAGCAGGGCGGCCAGTTCCAGCTGCGTCGGGATGGGGTTCTTGAACTTGGCGTTCAGGCCGCAGGCCAGCAGTGTGGCGGACAGCTTTTCCATCTTCTCGGCATCGGGAGCCTCGTGTACACGGTAGACAAAGGGCACCTTGTTGGTGCGGCCCGCGTTGGCGGCGCACTGGTTCGCCAGCAGCATGAACTCCTCGATCATGCACTCGGAGGTGCCGCGGTCGCGCTTGACGATGTCCACACAGCGACCGTTCTCGTCCATGACAAGCTTTGCCTCGTTGGACTCGATGTCCATGCCGCCGCGAGCCTTGCGCAGTACAAGCCGCTTGCGGTACAGCTCATCCATGGTGGGCAGCTGGTCAAGCACGGCGGCGTACTTAGTCTGCAAGTCGGTCAGGTCTGCACCCTCTTCCGGCTCAAGCAGGGCGTTGATTTCTTTATACACGCCCTTGACGCGGCTGCAAATCACACTCTTGACGAACTTGTAGCTGCGGATTTCGCCGTTCTCGTCCAGACGCATCAGGCAGGAAAACGCCAGACGGTCCTCGCCCTCGTTCAGCGAGCAGATACCGTTGGACAGCTGGGTCGGCAGCATCGGGATGACCTTGTCGGCGTAGTAAATGCTCGTCGCGCGCTCAAAGGCTTCCTCATCCAGGGCGGAACCGGGGCGCACATAATGGCTGACGTCGGCAATGTGGACGCCCAGCTCGTAGCCGTCATCCAGCTTTTGCAGGCTGATGGCATCGTCGATGTCCTTCGTCTCAGCGGAGTCGATGGTGAAGATGGGGATGCCGCGCAGGTCCAGCCGCTTCGCAGCCTCGGTCGGGTCAATCGTGGCGTCGTCATAGGCGTGGGCCTCTTCCAGCACCTCGGGCGGGAACTCGAGCCGGACGTTGCGGCCGTACAGAATGGCTTTGGCGCACTCGGAGGCGTAGTCGGAGGAGCCGAACTTTTCGACGACGGCGGCGCGGTGGTCGCTGTGGCGGTTGCCGCGGTGGGTAATGAGGAAACCGACCTTGTCGCCCAGGTGGACGCCCTCGCTCCCCTGTTTCGCCAGCAGGAACTTCACATCGCGGCAGCCGTCCGGCTCAACGGCCAGGCGGCCATCCTCAGACAGGCAGACCGTACCGGCAAAGCGGTTGTTGGGCACGGTGACTTCGACGACCTCGCCCTCAGAGGAACCCTCCACGCGGGGATGGTCGAACAGCTTGACGTTGATCTTGTCCTGGGGCATCGCGCCATGCAGCGCGCGGCCCGGGATGAAAATATCGCCCTCGCCGTCGTCGCGGCTGGCAAAGCCGAAGCGGGCCGCCAGCTTGACCAGCGTGCAGGGGATGGCCTCGGGGGCATTGGCATTCACATAGGTGGCAAAACCCGGGGCATAGGTGCCGTTGCGCATCGACAGCTCGCCGGTGGCGACCATGGCCGACACGCTGGTGCGCAGGCGGGAATTATCCACCTGCAAATTGTTCTGCAGCTCGCGCAGCGTCATGGGGCGGCGCTTGACGGCGTTTAAAATGTTTTTCTGTAACGGTGTCATGTGTACTCCTTTAATTTACGTCGCACCGTCGTCCGGCGGTGCCCTACCAGTTTGACTTCTTTATATACTTTCACAAAAAACGGCCCGCCGGGGCGCTGCCTGCAAAGGCCTAAAGCGCTTGGCGGACCCTTTTGTTTTGTGCTTACCCTGCCAAAATCACAGGCGTGCGCTGAGGACGCAGACGACCAGCGTGACGACAAAGAAAACAATGCCGCAGACCTTGGTCAGCTTGGCCAGCTTGGCGTCCACGCCGCGCTCACGGCCAGCAGCCATCGTGGCGGAGCTTTCGCCCATGATCGCGCCAGACAGACCCTGGCCCTTCTGCTCCTGAGCGAGGGTAAAGACGATGATCAAAACGGATACGACGACGAGGACGACGCCGAGAGCGATCTCATACCAGTTCATTGATTAGCACTCCTTCTATTTCTATCCACGCCGCCATGACGTGAAAAGTCTCATGCACCGTACAGTATAGCATAGATTCCTGTACGATGCAAGCGCTTTTTTCACGTTTTGTGCGTAAAATCAGTTTTGCAGCGCAATTTGCTCGCCCTGCACCAGCGGGTAGCGGGTCAGCTTGGTGCCGTCCAGGTTTTCCCGGTGCATATCCACAGCGGTGATCTGGTGGTTGCCGTAGGTCGTGTAGTAATAAATGCCTTTGTCGGCGTTGCAGCAACTGGTGTAGAGCGTGATCTCATACTTGCCGCCGTCCAGCTCACAGCAGCCGCGCTGCTGTTCGACCGAGTGCAGGATGTGGAAGAACTGGTTGACACTCTCGGCCTCGCCGCTGCCGGATTTGGCGTTCATACGCACAAAGGCCGCACGGACAAAGCGGGACTGGCTGGACAGGTCGCCCGGCAGGCCCAGCCCGCCCAGGCCGCGGCTGTACGCGGTCAGGTCCAGCCCCTCGGCAAAGGTACTGGCGGGTGTGCGGGGCGACAGGGCACGGTAGTTGTTCAGCGCGAAAAGCTGCTGCGGGAACGGCGGATTGTTTGTCAGCACGCCCACCGGGTCATCATAAATGTGCAGGCCGTCGGCGGTGGATTCCACCACGATGCTGCCGGTCTTGTCGGCAATCAGCCAATGCAGCTGGGCCAGGGGCAGCTGGTCACTGAATGGAATATTGACGATGTTTGTCTTTTCCAGCAGCGTGCGGGCCTCGGCCAGGGTGGCGCAGCTGCCCAGCAGCCAGGGGATCAATTCAAACTGTGTGACGTTGTTTTTACCCTCAGCCGCCGGATGGTAGACCGCGTTGCCCACAAAGTTCAGCCCCGCAATGCCGAGGCCCTTCTCATTGACAGCGTCGTAATACAGCGGGTACTCCCCCGCCACGTAGGCCATGCCGATCATGGCGTATTTCGTGCGGAAATTCCCCATGCAGCGCAGGGCAAACGGATAGGCGCGCGGCGTGACCGTGACCTCGTCGCCGTAGGAAAATTCATAGTCCAGATTGCGGCCAAAGTAGAAATCTTCGGTTTTATACGTTGCAGCGGTACACATGGCAAGCTCCCCTTTTTATAAAAAATGTAGTATGTTTCTTATATTGAGATGTAGGGGCGAACATTGTTCGCCCGCAGCACACGACGGCAGCCGCAAAGTCCCGCGGTCGCACGCTGTGCGCCCCTACACATTTGGCGAGTCAATGCAACTAGTGTACCACGCCGGCAAGGAATAATCCACCGAGAAATTGTAAACAAATGGCGGCAGGGGTGTTTCCTGCCGCCATTTGGCTGTATATTACTGTTTTGCTTTTTTGGATGCCGCCATACCCAGGTATGCGCCGCCGCTCAACAGGAGCAGCGCGAACAGCAGCGTGACACTGCTGTTATCCCCCGTCTGGGGAATCGTGGGCACTGCCTTGCCGTCAGAAACTTTTCCTCATTTCCGCAGTATTTTAAGCACTTTTAACTGTGCGCCCCTATCCAAAATTTGTCAAGAAACGCACAGAAATTAAACATCCGCGCAAAAATCGCACAAAAAAGCGCACCGGCTTACCGCCGATGCGCTTGCAGACTATGCTATAAAATCAGTTTTTCTTTTCTTCTTCCTGCTTGGCGGCCTCGTGTGCCTTGTAGGCAATGCCCAGTTCACGCACGGCGACAATCAGAATCGCAACGACCAGGAAGATGGCGGCCATCGTGAGGGCGGAAGCTGCCGCACCTGCGGCCTCGCTCTTCTCCTTTTTGCCCTCGCTAGCCGGGGAAACGATGCTGATGGTGGCGTAGTTGGTAGCGCTGTCCATCGCCTTGATGCCGGTATCCACGATGGTCTCGCAGATGCTCTGGCAGCGCTCTGCATCGTCATCGGTCACCGAAACATTGATGGTCTGCGTGTCGCTGGGAACCGTCACGGTAATATTCTCGCGCAGATTGTCCACCTTGGTATTGACGGCGTCCTCGTTCTCCACATCGATATCCTCGCTGTCCAGCGCGTACTGCTTGGCGATGGGCGCGATGACGGAGTCACTGGAAACGATCTGCGAGAAGGAGTTTGCCAGCATACTGATCTTGGAGGACTCGTTCATATCGTTACTGGTGTCGATCACATCACGGTTCAGGTCAACGAACAGCAACGCCGTGGAGGTATATTTCTCTTCCTTAAATACCTTGGCCTTGACAAAGCCGACCACACCGCCGAGCACAAAGAACACCAGCAGCAGCGCAATGTAGCGCTTTGCAATCAGCAGGCCTTTTTTGCAAAGGGTGATGATGTCATAAATGTCCATTTCATCGTCATCGTCGTTCTCATAGCGGACGTAGACGTAGTTGCGGTCGGTCAGCTTCTCCTGGGCGGCGTCCTTGCGGTTCATTTCCTCTGCCATAAACTCTATATCCTTTCCGTGTTGTGTGCATACGAATATAGTTTATAATAACACATTTCCCGTCAAAAATCAACCGTGTTCGGCCAATCACTACTTGATTTTTGGCAGAGAAATCGATATAATAATAAAGTATCCGTATATTTCTGGGGAAAATGTCTCAGTAGAGCAGCCGGATAGAGCACACACCTTCTAAGCGGTTGTTCAATCCTCACTATTTACAATTTCATTTGATATACGCGCCAATAGCTCAGCTGGATAGAGCGTCCCCCTCCTAAGCGGCAGATTGTTCGATTCCTTCGAGCCTTGAAAA
>UMFZ01015437.1_pt1 | contig 22575 bp, 19 predicted proteins | sample 1965141 | NCBI WGS metagenome assembly UMFZ01 (sample SAMEA4836059, study PRJEB28245) | human gut metagenome | biome: gut microbiome; material: fecal sample | place: Denmark | collected 2008
TCATCCAGTACCTGCTCTCCGACGCCGGGCAGATCGCCGTATGGCCGACGATCGAGAAACACCTCGCGCCGGGCAAGGCGCTCTACTTCTCGCACGGCTTCGGCATCACCTACAAGGAGCGCACGGGCATCGTGCCGCCGGCCGACGTAGACGTGATCCTGGTCGCCCCGAAAGGCTCGGGGACTTCGCTGCGCCGCATGTTCATCGAGGGCCGCGGCCTGAATTCGAGCTACGCCGTATTCCAGGACGCCACGGGGCGCGCATTCGAACGCGTGGTGGCGCTGGGCATCGGCGTAGGTTCGGGCTACCTGTTCGAAACCGACTTCAAGCGGGAGGTTTACTCCGACCTGACGGGCGAGCGCGGCACACTGATGGGTGCCATCCAGGGTATTTTCGCGGCCCAGTACGACACGCTGCGCGCCCACGGGCACACCCCTTCGGAGGCTTTCAACGAAACGGTCGAGGAGCTGACCCAGTCGCTCATGCCGTTGGTGGCCGAGAACGGCATGGACTGGATGTACGCCAACTGCTCGACCACGGCACAACGCGGTGCGTTGGACTGGTGGAAACGCTTCCGCGATGCCACCAAACCCGTCTTCGAAGAGCTTTACGGCGAAGTGGCCGCCGGCAACGAGGCGCAGCGCTCGATCGACCTGAACAGCAAACCCGACTACCGCGAGAAACTCAACGAGGAGCTGCGCGAGATGCGTGAAAGCGAGATGTGGCAGACAGGCGCCGTGGTGCGCAAGCTCCGCCCGGAGAACAACTGATCCCCCGGAAGGCCTTGCAATTTTTCAGATTGTTTCGCGCTCCGGCGGGTCGTGTCCGCCGCCTCCGGCACCGCTTGTAAATCCGGCCTTCCCCGAGCCCCCGCCCCGGCGGGGACTTGAGAGGCGGCGACGCGGCGGGATTCCCGCAGCGGGACACAGGCGGCCGGCAATTAACAGTTTTGTAACGTAATATACAACAACAATCAATCTATGTGTGGTTTCGTAGGACTATTTGACATCCGCCGGAAATCGGATGCGCTGCGTGGGCAGGTACTGAAAATGTCGAAGCAGATACGGCACCGGGGCCCCGACTGGTCGGGTGTCTACTGCGGCGAGCGGGCGATCCTTTCGCACGAGCGGCTTTCGATCGTCGACCCCCAGTCGGGCGGTCAACCCCTGTTCAGCTGCGACGGGAAACAGGTGCTGGCCGTGAACGGCGAGATATACAACCATCAGGAGATCCGCGCCGAGCTGGCCGGCGAATACGATTTCCAGACAGGCTCGGACTGCGAGGTGATCCTGCCGCTCTACCGCAAACTGGGCGTCGGGCTGCTGGAAAAAATCAGCGGCATCTTCGCCTTCGCGCTGTACGACATCGAAAAGGACGAATACCTGATCGCCCGCGACCCGGTCGGCGTCATCCCGCTCTACATCGGCTGGGACAGCGACGAGCAATTCTACGTCGCATCGGAACAGAAAGCCCTCGAAGGGATATGCAGCACCATCCGGCCGTTCCTGCCCGGGCACTACTGGTCGAGCCGCGAGGGGAAAATGGTGCGCTGGTACAAGCGCGACTGGTTCGAGTACGACGCCGTGAAGGACAACGGCGCCGACATACAGGCGCTGCGCGAGGCGCTGGAATCGGCCGTCAAGCGGCAGCTCATGTCGGACGTACCCTACGGCGTACTGCTGTCGGGCGGCCTCGACTCGTCGATCATCTCGGCCGTCGCCAAGAAATACGCCGACCGGCGCGTCGAATCGAACGACCGCGACCGGGCCTGGTGGCCGCAGCTCCACTCGTTCGCCATCGGACTGAAAGGGGCGCCCGACCTGGCGGCGGCACGCAAGGTCGCCGACCATATCGGCACCGTACACCACGAAATCAACTACACCGTACAGGAGGGGCTGGATGCCGTGCGCGACGTGATCTATTATATCGAGACCTACGACGTGACGACCGTACGCGCCTCGACGCCGATGTACCTGCTGGCGCGCGTCATCAAGTCGATGGGCATCAAGATGGTGCTCTCGGGCGAGGGTGCCGACGAGGTTTTCGGCGGCTACCTCTATTTCCACAAGGCGCCCGACGCCCGTGCCTTCCACGAGGAGACCGTGCGCAAGATCAGTAAGCTGCACCTCTACGACTGCCTGCGCGCCAACAAGTCGCTCTCGGCATGGGGTGTCGAGGGGCGCGTGCCGTTCCTCGACAAAGAGTTCCTCGACGTGGCGATGCGCATCAACCCGGCGGCGAAAATGGCCAAGGACGGGCATATCGAAAAATGGATCCTGCGCAAGGCGTTCGAGGACATGCTCCCCTCCGAGATCGTATGGCGTCAGAAAGAGCAGTTCTCCGACGGCGTAGGCTACAACTGGATCGACACGCTCAAGCAGCTGACCGCAGAGGCGGTCTCCGACCGCGAGATGGAACACGCTGCGGAGCGTTTCCCGATCAACCCGCCCCGCAACAAGGAGGAGTACTATTACCGTACGATCTTCGAGGAACACTTCCCGTCGCATACGGCAGCGCAGTGCGTACCGTCGGTACCGTCCGTAGCGTGCAGCACCGCCGAAGCGCTGGCCTGGGACAAGGCGTTCCGCGACATGAACGAACCGTCGGGGCGCGCCGTGCTGGGCGTGCACAACACCGACCTGACACACGACACCCACCGACCCGAAACCGACTGAACCCGGTAAGGCCCCTGCCGAAGCAGGGGCCTTCCTTTATCGGATCGGAATTCATAAACGGCATCGCCCCGGCCACAGATACCTGTGACCGGAGCGATCTCTTGCGCCCTGAGTGGCCGGACAGCCCCGCGCCCGGCATCAGCGCCGCGGCTTCTTCGCGTCGGGTTTGCGGCGGGAGCGGCGGGCGGCAGGTGCTACGGGTTTTCGCGCAGGGACACGTTTTACGGCGGGCTTCCCGTCCCCGGGGTCTGCCCCGGGTGCTTCGGAAACTTCCGCAGCCGGGATATTCCCTGCGGCAGGTGCGGGGACTGCGGGGGCAGCGCCCGCCGTCCGGCGCGGCTTCTTGCGCACCGACCAGCCGAAGTGGCCGATGGCCTCGCCCAGGGCGAAATATTCGCCGTGGGAGTAAACGATCGGGCAGGCACGTTCGAGGCAGAAACGCCCCGTAACAGGGTCGATATAGGCGGCATCGACCTGCACGGCGACCACCTCGGCCAGGAACATGTCGTGCGAACCGAGGGGCATCACCTGCCGCACGCGGCACTCGATGCTTACGGGCGCCTCTTCGACGATCGGCGCCGCGACCTGCAAGGCCTTCCCGGGCGTAAGCCCCATTTCGCGGAATTTGTCGTAGTCGCGCCCCGACCGCACCCCGCACCAGTCGGCGGCGCGGGCCAGGTCGCGGGTCGTGAGGTTGATGACGAACTCCCCCGTGCGGCGGATTATTTCGTAGGAGTGGCGTTCGGGGCGTACCGAAATGTAGCACATCGGCGGGTTGGTGCATACCGTGCCCGTCCACGCCACGGTCAGCAGGTTATACTCTTCGGGCGTCGCACCGCAGCTCACCAGCACGGCCGGCAGCGGATAGATCAGCGTCCCGGGTTTCCAGCTCTCCTTCATCGGCAGCGTCAGTTAGCCTTCGCAAAGAAATTGCGGAAGAATACGATCTGAAAGTCGATGGCATTGCCCCAATAGGCACCGGTATGCCCGCCGGGGCGTACATAGAAATCGTGCATGATGCCCCGGCGCAGCAACTCGTCGTGGAAATCGTTGTTTACCTCGAAGAAGAAATCGTCGTAGCCGCAGTCGAAGACGATCGCCAGGTCGCCGTTCCCGAGCTGCGGGATGAGGTTGATGGGCGTAGCCTCTTCCCAGGCTTCGGGATGCTCCGTAATCTCGCCCAGCAACTGCGGGATCTCCCAGTTCTGCGGGAAAGGACGTATGTCGAGCCCGCCGCTCGTGCTGCCTGCGGCCCCGAACAGCCCCTTGTGCTTTATGGCGAGCGACATGGCCCCGAAACCGCCCATGCTCAGGCCCGTGATCGCGCGTCCCGAGCGGTCGCGGGCTACGGGATAACGCGCTTCGACGGCGGGCAGCAACTCGCGAATCATGAAGGTTTCGTAGAGGCTCTTCTCGCGCACCTTGCTGTCGAGGTACCAACTGTTCCCCACGCCGGGACAGATGAAGGCGATCCTCTCGCGGTCGGCGATTGCGGGCAGCGAAGGCTTGATCTTCAGCCATGCCATCTCATCGCCCGAGTAGCCGTGCAGCAGGTAGACCACCGGACAGGGCTCAGCGGCGGATGCGCCCTCGGGCACGATCGCCACGACGGGTACGTCACGATCCATCGAGGGACTGTGCACGGCAAGCGTGTCGACCGTAGCCGCAGAAACGACCCGCACCGCCAGCAACAGCAAAAAAGTAAAAATAAAAATCCGTTTCATGGTATATGGGTTTAGTGAAGGCAAAAATACGAAAAAAACGTATCTTTGCCATATGCTAACGGAATTCATCCGATACCTCAGCGCCGAACGGCGTTACTCCCCGCTCACCGTCCGCAATTACAAACACGACGTCGGGCAGTTCCTGGCATGGCTGGATTTCGACGAGGCGCGCTCCGACCCGCGCAGCATCACCGCAGACCAAGTGCGCGAATGGATCATCCACCGCACGGAGGAAGGCAAGATCGGCGCGGCGTCGATGAACCGCGAAATCGCCTCGATCCGCACCCTCTTCCGGTGGCTGCTCCGCACGGGGGCCATCGAAAAAGACATCTGCCGGACAATCCCCTCGCTCAAGACCTCGCGCCGCCTGCCGGCCTTCATCCCCGAGAGCCGCATGACGGCCATCGTCAGCGAATGCGAAGAGGCGGACGGGGATTTCGAAACGACACGCAACTCGCTCGTCATCCTGATGTTCTACGCCTGCGGCCTGCGCCTTGCCGAGCTGGTCGGCATCGACCGCGACGACTTCTCGGCCGACTACGCCTCGCTGCGGGTACGGGGCAAGGGAGACAAGCAGCGGATGGTACCGATCCTCGAATTCGTACGCGAAAAGATTTTAAGTTACCTCGACCTAATTGCGAGGCAAAATATTTGCAATTCTGCGGAAAAAGCACTATTTTTAACACACAAAGGAAAGCGCATATCGCGGAGCGTCGTTTACCGCATGGTACGGGCGGAACTGACCCGTGCGGGCGTACAGGGCAAGAAAAGCCCCCATGTGCTCCGCCATACATTTGCGACGCACCTGCTGAACGGCGGTGCCGATATGCGCGAGATCCAGGAGCTTCTGGGACACGCTTCGTTACAGGCCACGCAGGTCTATACGCACAACAGCATCGCCAGGCTCCGGGAGATATACGCAAAGGCCCATCCCCGGGAAAAGGGAGGGAAGTGATTAACTTTTATAAACTGTAAGGCTATGAACGTACAGATTCAATCCGTGAAATTCGACGCCGACAAACGGCTGGTCGAATTCGTCGAGAACAAGATGGACAAACTCGACCGCTTCGCAGAGCGTTCGACGGGTGCCGAGGTCATTCTCAGACTCGATAAAGACTTTGAAAAGGGAAACAAGATAGCAACGGTCACACTCCACATGCCGGGCGAAGACTTGGTGGCATGCCACCAGTCCAGATCGTTCGAAGAATCGGTGGACGAGGCGATCGACGCCATCAAGCGCCAGCTGGACAAATTCAAAGGCAAACTGGAAAAGTAACCCCACCAACCAACCAATAACCTAAAACGAAGCCGCAGCCGCCCCTCATGAGGCGGCTGCGGTAATTTTCAGCCCGGCAGTTTGCGGCGGGCGCACTCCGGCTGACGGGTTCCTGCTGACGATTTCCGCCCGGCGGCATGCCGTCCTGCACTTTCTGCCGGCTTGTCTTAGGGAGCCTCCGGCCCGGCTGTTCATCAGCGGCAACAAACCGCCGACTCTCCCAAATGCCCGCCCGGCAATTTCCGACCGGCGGCTTCCTGCTCCGGCAATTTGCCCGCCCCGGCCGACTGTCCTGCACCGCCCCCCCACACAAGACTGCAAACGGACGGCAGCCGGAAACAGGAAACAGGAAACAGGAAACAGGAAACAGGAAACAGGAAACGGCCGCACTTGCGTGCGGCCGTTCGGAAGCCTTGTAGTGGATAGGGGATTCGAACCCCTATGTCGTGCGTGAGAGGCACGTATCCTAACCCTTAGATGAATCCACCGTGTCGGTTTTGTGGTGCAAAGATAACGCCTTCTTTGAAAACTGCAAAATTTTCCTGCAAAAACTATGATTTTTTTTCATAATGCACACAGCTACACGCATTTTAGCTATCTTTACACGAAATACAACACGTCCCGACAAATGAAACGCATCAAAACAGCAATCCTGCTCGCAACAGCAGCGGTGGCAGTCACGGCCTGCAACAGGAAGCCCGTCGTTCCGGAATTCGGCATGTTGCCGATCGACACGCTGCTCGGCACACAAGACAACGGCTGCAACATAGAATACCGCTTTGCCACGATCGGCAATGCCGGAAAATCGGCGGCACTGGAGGCCATCGAAAAAGCGAATATCGAATATTTCTTCGAGTTGGAGGAGTTCGCCGGTACGGCACGCCAGGCCGCGGACTCGGCCATCCTGCAGGTCGCCGCGGACATCGTACTGCCCGAAGGGATGTCACAGGGCATGGGCGCCTACGAAATCTCCGTCGAAAGCGAAGGCTCCGTGCAGGACACGCTCGTTACCTACTCGATCTCCCGGTGGAGTTTCACGGGCGGGGCGCACGGCATGTACGGCATCGAATACCATACCTATTCGATCACAGACGGATACGAACTCTCGCTGGCAGACCTGTTCACGGCCCCGCAATTGCTCGGCATGGAGAAACTGCTCCGCGAGAAACTCTACGCCCAATACGGGACGGACAACGACGAAGGGCTGGCCGAACAGGGCTTCTTCCCGGAATACATCGCCCTGACGGAAAATTTCCAGATCACTCCCGAAGGCATCACCTTCTATTACAACCCCTACGCGATCGGATGCTATGCACTCGGGGCCGTCGAAGTGGCGATAGGCCGCGAGGAGCTGGAGCAGTTCTGACATCCGGGCGGGACGCCGCCCCGGCGTATCCGGGCTCACGCCCCTACATTCCCGGAACCCGGAACCCGGGACAATAAAAAAAGGCCGGAGTCTCACGACTCAGACCTTTTTCTTTTGTCGGGGAACCACCCCCTTCAAAAATGAGGTACAATCGGAGGTATTCGACTTTCGGACGAGCACCGCCCTTCGAGTCTTAGTAACGGATTGCCGCTACAACCTGCCGATTTCCTCAACCAACCTAAAACTACTAACCTAAATGAACCTTAAAACTTCACTGCAAAGATACGTGCCATTTTTGAATTATGCAAATATTTTACGAATATATTAAATATATTTAACAATTTGGTAACATTAGCCCGTCAAAAAGGGCTCAGGAGGCTTCCAGGAAGCATTCGGGCAGAATGTTAAAGATAACGGAACACCCTTCGGCGACAAAAAACCGGGGTTTGGAAAAGCTAATTTCAGGTAGACCACCATGCTCCCGATGCTGACAAAATTCTAAAGTCCGCACCGTCGGCCGGGAGGGGAAGGGCACAAAAAAAAGGAAACCCGGTATTCCGATGGAATACCACAGTTTCCTCACCAACCTAAAACTACTAACCTAAATGAACCTTAAAACTTCACTGCAAAGATAAGGTGAAAAAACATGCCGTGCAAGTTTTTATTAAAAAAATTTTCGAATTTTTTGATATTTTTTAATAAGTCGCATGCATTCCGTTATCTAATAACATGTAAACATGCAAGATAGCCGGGTACAGCCTATCCCGGGTGATCGAAAATATTTTTTCATATTCTGCGCAGTATTCCCCTCCGGCGCACATTTATATAAAACGGAACACGATAAAAATGGAGTGCACATACCCTGAGCGGGGATAAATCACTACCTTTGTACGATGGACAAGAAGCTACGCGTTACCCTGAACGTGAGAATACAGCATCCCGGCAGCGGGATGCCGCGGCAGGAATTTTGCGGCCGGTTGCGTACGGCCGCAGCGACAACGACGTCTAAAACCCTAATTTGCCAATGACGGTATCACTGATCATCTCCACCTACAACTGGCCGCGGGCCCTCTACCTGTGCCTGGACAGCGTAATGCAACAAACGGCCATGCCCACGGAAATCCTGATCGCCGACGACGGCTCGGGTATCAGCACCCGCGATGTCGTCCGCCATTTCGAGGCGGTGTCGCCCGTCCCCATCCGGCACATCTGGCACGAGGACAAGGGGTTCCGCCTTGCCATGATCCGCAACAAAGCCATCGCGGCGAGCCGCTGCGAATACATCATACAGATCGACGGCGACCTGATCCTGCAACGCAACTTCATCCAGGATCACATGATCTTCGCACAACGGGGCTGCTACGTCACCGGGTCGCGGGGCATCATCACCGAAATGCTCACCCGCAAGGTGCTCAGCGGGGAGATCACCTCGCTCACGCCACTGATGCGGGGCGTACGCAACAGCAACAACGTCATCCGCATCCCACTCATGGCATTCCTCTACCGGACGCTGGGCCCCACCCGCTTCGTCAAAGGCTGCAACATGGCCTTCTGGCGCAACGACCTGATCCGCGTCAACGGTTACGACGAATCGTTCTGCGGCTGGGGACGCGAAGATTCCGAACTGGCGATCCGCCTCGACAACAGCGGCATCCGCCAGCGGTGCATGAAGTTTCGCGGCGTGGTCTTCCACCTCCACCACGGCAAATGCGAGCGTAACAGCCTCTCGGCCAACGAGGAACGTTACCAGCAAACCATCCGTGAACACCGCACCCGCTGCGAAACCGGGCTTGCACGCCACTTGGCAACAACGGAACAGACCCGCGTCCCCGAAACCGAGGTAAAAATCCCCGTTCCCGCCGGCACGGGCCATTGATCCCGGGACAGAAACATCCGGCCCTGGAAACGGCATCCATAAACGTCAGTGCCGCCCCGACCGGGGCGGCACTGACGTTTTCTATCGGCGGCGGAATTTTTCCAGCAGGGGATAATAATGCAACTGCCGACGCAGTTTCCATTTGCGCACCAGGTTCAGGGGCTTGCGTTTCAGCCCCGCATGCCCCCGCACGATATAATCGTCCACGGCATCGAGCACCCGCGCCGAACAGCGGCAGTCGCGGTGCGGTTCGTGGTGCATGGTGTAGCTGCGGATCTCCCCCATCAACCCCTCCGGCCGCGTCAGGGCACGCTCGATGGCCGGGCCGACGGCCTCCGGCGTATCGACGTCGATCAGATGGGGCCCCGGATGCGAATTGCGGAACGTCACGACCGGCTTGTCGAGGAACATGAATTCGAGGATGATCGACGAGCTGTCGCACAACATCACGTCGGCCTGCTGCAGAAGCGGCATCTTGTCGGAACCCTCATAAAATATGACGTTCTCGTTCTCCTCCGCAATACGTTTATAGCCGGCTATGATCCCGGGGTCGGTCAGCTTGGGATGGAACGTGATGACCCAGTCCCACGGATGGGTTTTGGCCAGACGGTCGATCTCCGCCATCAGATGGGGCGCCGAACAGACATTGCGCGTGAAGGTCGGGGGGTAAAGAATCACCGGATGGTCATTCTGCGGTTTGCGCTGCACTTCGGGCGAGAAATAGGTGTCGGCTTTGGGCCAGCCGGTCTCGTAGACCCGGAAGAAGCCGTATTTCTTTTCCAGTTCCTTGAAATAAGGCGTGCTGCTCGGCCCCTGCGTACAATAGATGTCGAACCATCCGCGCACCGTGAAGTGGTCGTCGACGGCCTCGATCCGCTTCTGGATCGCATAGCCGTGGAAAAGCGCCACCTTCACGCCCGGGATAAAATCGGGGATATAATTGCCCGGTGCAAAAACCGCGACCGGGTTATAAGCGACCGCCTCCCGGATTGTCCCCAACCGCACCTCGCCCTCTTCGAGCACGACGGGACACCCCTCTTCGATAAACCAGGCCGCCTCGCCTCCGCGGCGGCGGATTTCATGTTCCAAAGGCCTCAGGATCGAATAGGCATAAGGCAAAGTAACGTACAACAGGTATCTTTTCATCGTTCCAGGTTTAGGTTACAACATTCAGCGGTTCAGTGCGCCAGCCGCCGCTTCAGGCTCTTTCCCCAGCGCATCAGGGTCGAGACGGCGAGCACCCCGGGGCGCATCCACCGCCGCCTGTCCATTCTCAGCAGCAACCGGTCGCAACGGCTGAAGAACCCTCCCAACTCCGCGCGGTAGCGTCCGACCTCCGCATTGATCCCGCGGGCAAACTCCGTACCGCCGGCCCACGGGTTGTGGCTCTTGCGCAGGTAGACCAGGTACCAGCGCATTTTGTTGAGCAGCAGGTAGAACTCCAGCCGGTCGCCGAGGATATCCCGGTGCCGCACCAGCTCGGCACGCACCGCCTCGCTGAATTTAACGCAGTAGCCGATATCGAGCGGCGAACGGTTGGCCGACCCGCCGCGCTGCACATACCCGTAGCCCACGTAGTCGATAAACCGGACACGCGGCTGCTGGCAGCCGATCTGGATGTTGAGCAGGCTGTCTTCCCCCAGCCGCAGCGGATAATGGCGCAGCTCCTTTTCGAACAACGCCCGGCGATAGAGCCGCCCCCACACGGTCACGGAAATGGCATGGTAGAGCGACGCAACGAGGAAATCCAGCCCTTGCATGTCCGATGTGCGCATCTCGCGCCTGGGCGCTTCGTAGGTCTTGCAGATACGTTTGTAATCGCAGCATACGATATCGTACCCACCGTTTTCCCCGATGGCCGCCACCAGTTTCTCCAGCATGCGGGAGTCCCAGACGTCGTCGCCGTCGAGAAAACAGATGTAGTCGCCCTGCGCATGGCGGATACCCGTCTCACGGGCCCTGGCAGTTCCCTGGTTGACAGTCCTTACGACGACGATGCGCGCGTCGCGCTCCGCGTGGCGGCGTGCCACGGCCTGCGAACCGTCCGTCGACCCGTCATCGACGACGATAGCCTCGAAATCCCCGTACGTTTGCCGTCCGACCGAATCGAGGCAGGTATCGAGATAGTTTTCCAGGTTGTAAACCGGAATAATGACCGATACCGCGGGCTTTGATTTTTCCCTTTCCTCCATCTATGCAATCCAATTTATCGCTTTCACGATCCGGCTGCCGGCTCCGTCGTAAAAATCCATGTTTCTGTATAATATCCCTTTATCGTGCCAGACGCCGCCGCAAACTGGTACGCCAGCGCAATCCTGTCGTCAGCATGACGACGACCGGGCGCATGACCCGGTAACGGTCGAGATCCAGCAAAAGCATCCGTGCCCGCGAATAGCGCGCTCTGAGCTCGTCCCGGTAACGGCCGGCCGATTCGCGCAGGTCGCAGACAAACGGCCGGTTCCCGACCCACGGGCTGCGGCTTTTGCAGACATAGACCGAATACCAGCGCACCTTATTCAGCAGCGCATAAAATTCGGCCTGCCCCCGAAGCGATTCGCCGTGCCGTTGTAACTCCCGTTCCACAATACTACAAAATAAGCAGCAGTAATCAAAATCGAAACTTCGGTGATTGGACGACGACGGCCGCTGTACGTAATCATAACCCACGTAATCGATGAAATGAACGCGGGGAAGGCGGCAGGCGATCTGGATGTTGATCATCGTATCCTGCCCCAGCCGCAACGGATGGTGGTTCAGTCCGTTATCGAAAAGTTCCCGCCGATAGAGTTTGCCCCAGAGGGTCACCCAGATCGAATGGCGAAGCGTCGCTTCGAGGAACTCGAGCCCTTCCATATCCTCCGTCCGGGATTCACGGTAGATCGCCTGGTAGGTCTTGCAGACCCGCTTGAAATTACAGCATACGATATCGTACCCGCCATTCTGCCCGATCGAGGCGGTCATCTCCTCCAACATGCGCGGTTCCCAAAAATCGTCGCCGTCGAGGAAAGCGATGTATTTTCCCTGCGCCCGGGCAATACCCGTCTCGCGGGCACGCGCAACGCCCCGGTTCGGGGTGCTCACCACGATGATCCGCGGATCGCGCTCAGCATAGCGACGCAGAAGCCCGGGCGTACCATCCGTGGAACCGTCGTCCACGACGATGGCCTCGAAATTCCCGAGTGTCTGCGCCAAAACCGATTGCAGGCACGTATCGAGATACCCTTCCAGATTGTAAGCGGGGATGATTACAGAGACCTCGGGAGAGGGTAACTTGCTTAAAGATTCGTTCATTTATTTTATGTAGTTTGTTACTGCTTCTGCGATACGTTCGCCGTCCAGGGCGGCAGAGATGATGCCCCCGGCGTAACCGGCACCTTCACCTGCGGGGAAGAGCCCCGCGGTTTGGGGATGCATGAGCGTCACGGGATCGCGCGGAACCCGGACGGGCGACGAGGTGCGAGATTCGACGCCCACCACGATGGCTTCGTTCGTCACAAATCCCCGCATCCGCCGCCCGAAGGTGGCGATCCCCCGGCGCAGCCCCTCGCCGATAAACGAGGGCATCCACTCGTCGAGCCGCGAAGGGATAATACCGGGGATATAGGAGGTCTTGGGCAAGGCCGCGCTGGGGTGTCCGGCTACGAAATCGGCGACGCGCTGCGCCGGGGCGACCTGATGCTCGCCGCCGTGCTGCCGGGCCAGCTCTTCGAACTGCTGCTGGAACTTCAACCCGGCCAGCTCGCCCCATTCCGCACGCAGGTGCTCGAAATCCGCGAGCCGCACTTCGGTCACCATGCCCGAATTGGCATAGGGTGACGTGCGGCCGCTGGGCGACATGCCGTTGACCACCGACTGCGCGGCATCGGTCATGGCCGGAACGATGAACCCGCCGGGGCACATGCAAAACGAGTAGACCCCGCGGCCGGCCTCCTGGCTCACCAGCGAATAAGCCGCCGCCGGAAGGTATTCGCCCCGCGTCGGGCAGTGGTACTGGATCGAGTCGATCAACGCCTGCGGATGCTCGATACGCACGCCCATGGCAAAGGCCTTCGCCTCGACGCGCACGCCCCTGCGGTAAAGCAGCTCGTAAATATCGCGTGCCGAATGTCCCGTGGCCAAAACCACGGCCGCCCCTTCGACAAACGTGTCGCCGCACCGCACGCCCCGGATACGGCCGTTGCGGATTTCAAGATCCGTAACGCGGCTGCCGAACACGAACTGGCCGCCCGAGCCAAGGATCGTCTGCCGGATATTCTGCATGATGCGCGGTAACTTGTCGGTTCCGATATGCGGATGGGCTTCATAGAGGATTTCGGGCGTGGCGCCATGGAACACCAGCGTCTGCAACGCCTTGTTATAATCACCGCGCTTCTTGCTGCGTGTGAAGAGTTTGCCGTCCGAGAAAGTCCCCGCACCGCCCTCGCCGAAAGCGTAGTTCGAATCGGGATCGACCGCCCCGTTGCGGTTGATCCGCGCAATGTCGACCTTGCGCGCTGAAACGTCGCGCCCCCGCTCCAGGATAACGGGCTTCAGTCCCAGCTCGATCAGCCGCAGCGCCGCGAAAAGCCCTGCCGGGCCCGACCCCACGACTACGACCTCGGTATGTCCCGACACATCAGGATAATCGAAATGCACGGGTGCGGGCTGCGGCTCCCGGTCGACATAGACCTCCAGCGTCAGGTTGACCTTCGGTTGCCGCTGCCGAGCGTCGATCGAGCGTTTGACGACCCTCACCAAGGCAATATCGTGCTCCGGCACACCCAGACGCCGCGCGGCAAGCGAAGTGTAATACTTCGCGTCGGCAGCCTGGCGGGGCGTTAAAACGAGTGCGACATTCTGCGGCATAAGCGGATAAATTGCCTACAAAAGTAAATAAAAAAGGCTTATAATCACCCGCCCCGGATTGTGAATTGTGAATTTTTATATACCTTTGCACATAGCGAGCGGATATGGTGTAATTGGTAGCCACGTCAGACTTAGGATCTGATGCCTTACCGGCGTGGGGGTTCGAGTCCCTTTATCCGCACAAAGGAGCCTTTTTCGAGGCTCCTTTTTTGTTGCCCGTTCGGTGCAAAAAGAAGAAAATCGACTGTATATCATCGCTTTGCACAGGTTCGCCCGAAAACCTCTGGCGGAAACGGAAAACATTCCGCAGCAAACCTTCAGGTGGCAAAAAGGTGGGCAGAGCCCAAAATCGGCCTCCAAAAAGAGAATTGCCACCTTTTTAGCACTTAATGCGTTGTTTTGCAGTGATTTACCCGACAATAAAGTTTTCTTGCAGACGTTTTACTAACTCTTAAAACCGTCACGAACATGAGACAGGAAACTTTTACCATCCTTTTCCTGATGCGAAAAGGAAGACCGAAAAAGAACGGTTTGGCGTCGATTTACGCCCGCATCACCACGGGCAGCCTGCGGCAGGAGTTCTATTTTCATTGCGAGGGCAAACCCGAATTGTGGAACCAGAAAAAGGAGCGGATGATGGGTACGAGCCGTCTCGCACTGAAAGTCAATGAGATGCTCGACGAATTCCGCGTACAGATTTTAGACATCCGCTCCAAACTGCTGGCCGAAGGCTTTGCCGCCAATGCCGCACAGATCAGACAACGTTACCTCAATCCACTGAACAATACGATGATGCTTATAGCGGGCTTGACCGACTATGTGAAGCGGCGGCAGGGAGAAGTAGGCGTACGCATCACGCAGCGCACGGCAGACAAATACGAGCGGCTGCTGCGCTACCTCAAACAGTATCTCGCCCAACGCGGCAAAGCCGAGGACATTCCCGTCGAACGGATGAACTACGAGTTTCTGGACGGCTTCAACCTCTTCCTGCAAACCGCCCACCGCTGCCGCCACAACGGGGCGGTCGCCGTGATGGACTGTCTGCGCAACTTTGTCCTCTACTGCCTGCGCAACGAGTGGATTACGAAAAACCCGTTCCGCTACTACAAACTCAAAGAGGACGAGGTGCAGGCCAAAGAGCACCTCACGGCGCATGAACTGGAACTGCTGACCCGCAAGGCGCTCGACCGCCGGCTGGCCCGCATCCGCGACGTTTTCGTTTTCTGCTGCCTGACGGGGCTGGCATTCGCCGACGCCGACCACCTGCGGCGCGAGCACCTCTCGCAAGACGACGAGGGACGCTGGTGGATTCACAAGCCCCGCGAGAAAACCTCCGTGATGAGCCGCATCCCGCTGCTTCCGGCCACGCTCGAAATCCTGCGCCGCTACGAGCACGACGAAGTATGCGTCGCACGCTCACGGGTGCTCCCCACGCCGAGCAACCAGAAGATGAACGCCTACATGAAGGAGATCGCGGCCGTGTGCGGCATCGACAAGGTGCTGACCACCCACTGCGCACGCCACACCTTCGCCTGCATGGCCGTCGAGTACGGCATGCCGATCGATGTGCTGGCCAAGATTCTCGGCCACTCGAACACCAACATGACGCGCCACTACGCCAAATTCTCCGAGACGGTCATCGGCCGCGAGATGGAGGCGTTCGGCGAGCGGCTGGCGTCGGCTACTTGATACCTGAAAGGATTCGGCCAAAAGCGCCCCTCGGATGAGGGGCGCCGACGCCTATCGCTGGCTCTCTTCAATCAGAGAGTTGCGCAGCAGATCCAGAAACCGTGTCAGCCGCAGTTTACGGTTGACGACCGCACGACGGCATTGGATGGGGTTGTTGATACGGACATTGAACATCCACGAGAACAACTCGACCAACTGTTCCACATTGGCACGGGTACCGTCGATACGCCGTCCAACGCCGGCACTATGCAACGCCGTAATCAACTCCATAAGGTCCGTGGGCGTGAACGGCTCGGCCAGATAAAGCGCCGAGCGCGGTTTTTCAGGCTCCCGCAACCGGTCCATGACCGCAGGATGCTCGATACGCAGGTAGACCATCCGCATCTCGAAGTCCAGATGTGCGACGGTACTTTCCAGAAGCGCGACGAGCGCCGCCGGACGCCGTTCCTCACAGGAGCGCAGCCGCACGAGCCGATTCCGGGCACGGGACAGAGCGTGCAGCATGTCGAGCGGAGCGCACTGCTCCGACGCCACGAGACGCTGCACGCTCCCGACGAAACGCGCATACGAGGTTTTCAAACGTTCAGTATCGCACTGCCCGGAGTTGCTTTCCAGCGACGTGCATAACAGTTTTATAAAATGGCTGTTCTCCAAAAAACGCAAATTCTTCGACGGGTTCTTCTTATTTTTATGAGTTTTCATTTTTCATTCTTTTTGTTTGCTGTTTATGACTTACAATTCCGTGTGGGCAAAACTGCAGGGCGGGCCCCGCACCCGTGGACAGATGGAAACGTCACTACAGAAAACACCGAGTCCCGGAGTTCGAAACTCCGGGACTCGACAACGGGCAAGCACATAATTTTCCGATCCCGCGTCACATTGCAGGCGATGCCGGAGATCGGAACCGGCTGGAGGAATCAGTCGTACGGATGCGGATCGTGCATTTTTTAAGAATTAAACAGCAGAAATTGCGTTCCAAGGCGGCAAAGGGACACAACGGTCGTTCCTCGCGCACAAAACAGCCTTCGAAACCGACATGCAGGATGCGGTCGTCAGCGCATCAGGAAACAGAAGACCGAACTCACGGGAAATCCGCCGCCCATGATAGCGAAAGCCAAACATCCCGTCCGACGACAGCAACAAGCAACCGTCGCTCTCATCGACCGCGTAATAAGAAGGCTTGTCCCAACGGCAACCGAACCTGTTCGGACTGGGGAAATGCCGCAAAACGAACCGACGAAACGGACCGGGCAACCGCTTCGCCTCGATGATGCGTCCCGGAAGATTTTCGGAAGCCCCGCCGACTACGAAGAAAAAGACACCGGCCAATGACACCAAGGTCGGTAGAAGGCGAACCATCATCACTCTCATTGCAAAGGATTTCATATGCTTATTGTTTATGCATCCGGATCAACGACGGACAATTTCGCCGTATAAACCCGCCGAGGCTATTGTATTGGATTCCCAACCTTCGAGCGATGGATTTCAAATCTTCAGACGTCGTTTCATACAATCGGATAGCCTCGGCGTATTTCTCCATGCTGCGACGCGAGATGCTGCGACCGTTTTCCATACGCATCATACCCTGCCGGGCATAAAGCTCCGGCTCATGCTCTTTCAAATACTGCCGGAAACACTCCGGGTGCAAGCCGAACTCGGCGGCAATCTCCGACGTGGGTCGGTTCTCCGCACGCAGCCGCTCGATGGCCGGAGCGTATTTGGCCGCCGTGGGTTTCTTGTACTGTTTGGTCTGAGAAAGCCGAAGACCGCTTTCTTCCTTGTACTCGACTCCCCGATGCGCGAAGACCAACTCCGGATACCATGTACGCAAATGATTGCGAAAACCGCCGAGCGAAACACCTGTCGCACGAACGATCTGCTTTTGTGTCATGGCGGTAGTCTTATACAGCCGAACGGACTCCCGGTATTTCTCCACCTGCTCGGGCGACGGTTCGTGTCGGTTGCCATTACCTGTAAGCGCCCCTCGCCGACGCTGCGATTTGGCCCGCTCACGCTTATCGGCACGAAGACGGACCAGATCCTTATGGTAAAAGAGAAGATGTTCGTGCAATCCGGAAAAAGATACGCCGCATTCGTCCGCAACCTCTCCGATAGTCTTATCCGAGGTCCGAAGCATTTCCACCGACGCGGCATATCGTTCCGTGCACCACGGACGAACGCCCCGCGGCTGATTATCGCTCACGCCCAGACGACGGCGCACCTGTTCCCGGCGTTCGAGAATGTCCGGATAATGGGCGTGCAACTGATTGGACAAAGCCGTAGGATCGAGGTGGAACAGACGGGCGATCCGGGAAACATTGAGTTCGATATAAGCCACGTCGTCGCAGGCCCGTATCGCATCCTTATATTTGGCATGGGCTGCAGGTGTCTGACCGCGCCGGTTCCGCAATTTTACGGCGGAAGAAGCGGCTTCAATTCCATGACGAGCCAATACCAGCTCCCGGTGGTATTGGCACAAATAAGTCCGGAAACCGCTGTATTTCGCATGTGTCAGCGTGCAAATCCGTTTCACCGAAAGCGTCGTCGAACGATACAGCGCCAACGCTTCCCGATACCGCTCCTCAGTTGCAGGCAAAGGTCCGCAGCGACGCTTCGGTGGAATTTCGTTCGCTACCATGGATCATGCATCGGCCTGCCGCAAGGAAGAAAAATCCCGAAATGCCGTAATCGGCAAACCGGAGAACTCGGCATGCAACCGTTCGAGGTGCATCGTTTCCCAACGGTACAAGTTACGGCAGCTTGCCGTATGGAAATTCTCCCGTCCGAGCGTAAGATGGTGGGCATACGCCTCGCCGATACAGATGTCGCCGTGAAAAAGCGATATCAGATGCTGCAAGGTGATGCCGGCAGGGTCCTTCATCAGGGCATAACGACATTTTCCCCCGGTGCGGACGATATATCCGCCCTGCATCAGGCGAGTGACCGTAGCACGAAAAAGCGATTTGCAACATCTCTCGGAGGCAAAAAACGACAAATCCGTTCCCGGCTGCGATTCACGGTCCCGAACATCCCGCTCCGAAGGACCGAGGGTCAACAGAATTTCTACAGCCATGATAACTTTCGAAGACAACATAGATGCTACAATCAAAGATTTTCATCCAAACCCAGCAACGCCCCGATCTTGCCCATGAGCCAGAACGGAAGGCAAAACACGGCTGCGATCAGGGCGCAGCCCAAACACGGCAACACGATTGCCAGACAAACCGTTTTCCGAAACGCCCCGGAACAAAGGCTCCGGCTGCGGGCAAATATATCAACCGATATCATCGACATAAATTTTCATCGACCCAAACAGCATTTTCCACAGGGATCAAACCAACCGGCACCTCTGTATCCTATTGTAAAATTCAGCCATCGCCGTACAGAAATAAGGAACGAACCACAAGATACCGACCACGGAAACCACGGCAAGGAGGAACCAGCCGAGAAAACTCATCCAGAGGCGGAAACAAGCCCATTTATGGCCGTACATCATCGTCCAACTCTCATCCATAGCCTCCGTTACGGACAAATCCTCCCGGTCCCGCAAGAGAAAGAAAGTCATCGAATAACCCGATGCCAATATGATTCCCGGAAGAAGGAGCATGACCGCACCTCCGGCGACAACGGCGAGGAACAAGACGGAAGCCGTCAAAACCCGGAAATAATTCCGAACGGACCCGAAAGGGGAGAACAGATCGCCAACCCGAACGATACGGCGGCAACTGACCTTCAAGAACGCCCACTGACAACCGGCCGACAACACGGGCAGACATAGGGCACAAATACCGTAACAAAGGTGCGCGGAGATGACATGCAACCGGCAACAAGCGGCCGACAACAACGCAAAGAGCAAGACGATCCCAGCACAGGTATTCCAACGGCCCGCAAGGCTCGAACGGGCTGCACGCCGAATCTCGCAGGATTTTAAACTTCGTATCATTTCTATTCTATCAAGTCAAAATCCGATAAAGCAAAACCAAAAAAATAAGGACAATCCCCAGCAAAGAGAAGAAACAACCCTGATAAGCAACCCGCTCCTTGCGGGCCGAAGTCGTCACACGGATATTCGTCGAGTCATTCATATCTTACCAACATGGCGAATCCATCTTATTCGTCCCGTTTACTACGCGGACGATAATGATCATGGTTGAGACTCTGTAAACGGGCACGCTGAAACTCCTTGTAAAAATGACGCACGAGGACCGCCCCCACGCCTGTCAAAAACACCCCGCCCATGAAGAGCAGAAAATTCCAAAGGGTTGCGTCGTAAAAAACACCATCGCCGAGAAAATCGACGTCATCGAATAAAAGCATCATAAAGAATAAGTTCGGGTCAGAAATCAAAATATTCACCGCCGGACGGCCAGCCACACCAGCAATACCAGCAGAAACAGGTTGAACAGGAGACTGGTCGAGACGAAGTAGCACAATACGCGCAGACATCTGTCACAAGCGTTCTTTCGAGGCATCATATCGTTCTTCATAGCAAATTTTATTTTCAAAAGGCATATTCACGGAAACAGATTCCTTGCGGAGCACGGATTTGCGGCAGTCGCGCGAAAAGTCGAAGAAACGTTTCAGCGGCGAACGACCGAACCGCGCATCGAGCACCCTGTAACCTTTGAAATGGCACAAGTGCCCGCAGTAAGAGTTCAGCACGGCGCGGATCTGCAACAACCGGGCATAGAGCGCTATCGTAGGACGGCACCCGGACTCCAAACGCCGGACCCTACGGCAGAAACGACCGGCGGAGACCTTACCGACACTCGGAAACGACCGACAGCATATCTTCATTTTTTCCGCTTTGCATGTCATTTTTTAATCCAAAAAATCATTCCCACAAACCTATTCCAAAGCCGAATTCAGCCCCGACAACCCGACAGTTGCAAGCGACAATGGAAAACATCCTTCGTATTCAGGTCTTATTCCGGCCTTGCGATAACCTTTCGAAAAATGAAAATACTGCGACAGCGGAGAGTGACGAAACTGTCTGTCCAAAATTCGATAAGCTTTGAAATGACTTAAATAACCGCAATATGAATTGATCACCGACAACATCTCCGAAATTCTCCGGGCCGACAACTCCGACTGCCGGCACTCGGCTTCCATCCGACGAACGGCCCTACGGAAAAAATCAACGGTCCGACTTGCCGGATAACGACGATAAGGTTTTATACAGGCGCCCAGAAACAAAATGCCTTTCGAATAGTGTTGCAGCACGATTTTATCGGGATGCAGGGTCAGATGCAGTTCCGAAGCGAGAAAATTCCGCAGGCAGGGAATCAAAGCCCTCAAATAATTCCGGTCGGGGTGCACGATGTAAAAATCATCCACATAACGCCCGTAGTGGCGGCAGCGCAACTCCCGTTTGACATATTGATCGAATTCGTCCAGATAAACATTGCTGAAAAGCTGCGAAGTAAGATTACCGATCGGAAGCCCGCATTGATCCGGTGTATAAAACAAACTTTTCGAACGGGGAAGTCCCTGCCACAGACTCCGGTCACCCAAAAAGAAACAATTACGAGTCGGATCGTTGAAAACGATCTCGCGCGTCAGGTAACGGATCAAATCGTAATCGAGCAGTTGTTCCCAAGTTTTGCCTCCGGAAGCCGGACGTCGGGCATAGCGGTCGAAACGCATGCAGAGCATATCGAAGAGTTTGCGTCGGTCGATATTCATGAAATAACCCCGAATGTCCAGTTTGAGCAAATAGCAGGAGCGGCGGAAATTATCCGAACACGACCGAATATGGGATTCCAACCGTCGAATGCCGTAAAGCGTACCTTTGTCCTTACGACAAGAATAACTGTCGGCGATGAACGAACGTTCGAGCATCGGAGCGATGTAATTGAACAGCAGATGATGCACGACGCGATCGCGGAAATCCGCAGCGAAAATCTCCCGCTTGACAGGAACCTCGGTGATGAAGCACATACTGCGCCCCACCCGATAACGCCGTTCGGCGATTTCGTGATACAACGCGACGAGATTTTCTTCGAGCCGCATTTCGAAATGAAGCTGGCTCCGGGAATTGCGTTTATTGCGGCGGGCATCGTAATAGGCACTGAAAATATCCGCCAATAGTTTCTCATCAAGCATGACCGCAACTGTTAAAATGGACGAACGGGAGACACACCCTTGCAGATGCTTGGACACAACGCACCGAGAAGCCGTTCGCCCGGTTGTTGTTGTTCAACGGGTTCACATTGCCCGAATTGAAGTTCAAGTTGCCTGCGTTGTTGCTGCTGGACGAGTTCGGCGAGGACGACCAATAGTAGCCGTTGGAGCCGACATTGTTGAGCTGGCCAGAATCGTTGTTGCGATAGCCGGCAGCAGGAACCTGAAGCAATCGCTGGTATGAATGTTCCGAAGGAAGGCAGCGGCCTAACACCGGAACAGACTGAGTGGGATAGCTGACGGCAGCGCATACCGGAAACCGAGCCTCATGCGTCGTTACGCCGCCAGCGGATTGCTGAATCTGCGAATCGCCCTGTCGGAAGCCATAGCCCGCCGACACTCCGGATTCATCAGGTTGTTTCTTCTCGTTCGCCATAATCATTCGTTCGGGTCGTTAGCCGGGATTTCCGTCAGCAAGGTCCCGGTCTTTGTCTTTCACATATTTCTGCCATGCGGCCAATTGCTTCGATATGGATTCCATCTTCTCGCAGGCCAAAGCGAACTGTTTGGTCGAAATCTGCTTCGTATCGTGCAGCACACGCATCAGCAGCTTGATGGAAACCATCCGTTCACGGGCCTCCCCGATATGCGGAATTTTCCCTGCGGAGCCGTTCGCCCGGTAAATGCACACGCACAATCCGAGCAAATCCTTTTTGAGCGTCTCGCCTACCGTATAGCGGAAATCACGCTGGAGGTTGGACGAAAGTTTCAAAATTTGCAGCAACAGGTCATAACTCTGCTTAAAAACCGGCAGGTTGTCATAAATGGCCATCGATCACGCGTTTCAATTCGTCGATGAAGACAACGCACTGCAACGGAGTAGCCGATTCGAGCCGGAAACCGCGGATCATCCGAACGAGCCGCTCGGATTCCCCCTCCGATACATTTTCCGCTCGCCCGACAGCCATTTCCTCCGGTATCGCCGCCGAAGCGGCGGGGAC
>UMFZ01033852.1_pt1 | contig 22420 bp, 9 predicted proteins | sample 1965141 | NCBI WGS metagenome assembly UMFZ01 (sample SAMEA4836059, study PRJEB28245) | human gut metagenome | biome: gut microbiome; material: fecal sample | place: Denmark | collected 2008
AAAGAACTATCTATTTTCGTTGATGAATCTGGTGATTTCGGAGAAACCGATAATAAGAATCCATACTATTTGCTAACGTTAGTATTGCATGATCAGAGTAAACCATTATCATTGAGTAAATTAGAATGGTTAGATGAAAAATTAAGAAATTTATTTCCAAGCGGATCTAATACTTACGTGCATGCAGGTCCAATAATAAGAAAAGAAAAAGAATTTAATTGTTTAGAATTAGAAGATAGGCGACATATAATAAATTCTTTATTTCATTTTGCAATATCATCTGATATAAATTATATTTCTTTCATTGTAGATAAAAGAGAAAGCAACCAATCTCCCATTTGGTTACACAATCAACTAGTAAAAATGTTAAATCAATTCATAGATCAAAACCTCACCCTATTTACTTCATATGACAAAGTTAAGCTATATTACGATTTAGGACAAAAAGAAATTACTAACATTCTTAACAGTGTTTTCTATTCTCGTTTACCAAATTATCTATTAGGAAATACTAACGTCCATTCTTATAGACTATTTCAGGTAGCAGATTTATTATGTACATTTGAACTATTGAATTTAAAGAAAGGATTAGGTGGATTCACTAAATCAGAAACTATATTTTTCGAAAATCCAAGAAAACTCAATAAAAATTACTATAAGTCAATCAAACGTAAAAAGTTGAAATAGCAAAAAAATCGCCTCAATTATCATAGAATATAGATAGGATTTTATATTACTTTGGTATTTTGCTTTTAATCATTTCTAATATTCGTTTTTTTCGATCGATCGTGAAACGTTATTATTGGAATACGTAACTCTTTTGATGATTTACAAATGCTTTTTTTGTTCACAACTAAGTCTATTACTATTTTTTTATCTGTGTAACTCAACCTTCCAATCTCATGCATAACAATTTCATGCATGGTCTTATTGCTGACTTCTTTTTCTATATTTTGTTTAGCAGGTATCAATTCAATGAGCGTATGACCTCTCAGACTGTTTTCATTTACAGATTGCTCTTAAAATAATATTTTTCTCATTTGTTATCGAATCAATTATCCAAAAATAGTTTTAAATATCAAAAAAGCAGGAAACCGATAGTTTTTTCTCTATCCTTTCCTGCTTTATCTTTCTTTTAAAGCTTTTTTATACAGCTATACTACCACTTTACTGTCTGCTTTTCTTTCTTAGGAATGCAAGACCTGCACCGGAAGCTAGCAGTAATGCAAGAATACCTCCTATATTTGTTACATCTCCGGTATTCGTTTCGTCCTTTGAATCTTCCGGCTGTTGCGGCTTGATTGGTTTGTTTGGTTCAATTGGCTTCTCAGGATCTATTGGTTTATTTGAATCTGCTTTTACCAAATTTGCATACGCATCTTCAACTGTTTTCATCAATTTTTCCATTTGTTCGTCATTGACATCGGAAGTATCCTTAACAGCTTCTTCTAATTCTTTTCGAGCCGTTTCAAATACATTCCAAGATTCCTTTGTATAATCCTTTTGATTCAAGGAAGCAACGCGGTCCAACAATTCCTTTGCTTTTGTTGTATCAGCACGCTTTACTAGTACCTTTCTATGTGCGTTGATTTCCTCAATTAGCTTTTCCACCTCTTCATCTGATGTCGCATCTTTATTTGCTAATAATTCTTTCGCAGCCTTTAAGGTATCCTTTGCAGCTTTTTCATACGCTTTAATTGAAGTTTTGGTATATATTTTACTCAAATCTTCTTTTACAAGCGCATCTAAACGACTGTAATCTATACGGTAAACCACATCACCCGGTTTACCTTTTTTCGTACCATAGGCTTCAAATTCTACGATATGATCGGAGGTGCTTGTTTTATTGTTATTACCATTCACATAAATTCGGATATAACGTGCATTTACCGGTTTTTCCAAATTAATGGTTTTTCCATCGACAGTCTCTGAATATAGCTCATCTTTTCCTTTGCCTAGGTTATGCACATTACCTTCTTTATCGGAGTTGAATACAACTGTCTTATTTTTGAAATCTTTATCATTGCTCAACACGATAGCAGTCGGTCCGTATGTTCTTCCATCTGCATAACGTGTCATATGAAGCTTATTCAATTCACATTCTGTTCCAAGATCAATTTCAACATAACGTGAATGAAGTTTATTATCGCTTGTATCTGTTAACTCCAGGTAATTACTTTGATAAGTCTTATTACCATCGTTAATATGAGCGAATGGACGATCACCTTTCTCAGCTACTGCTTTATTTTCAGTTACATCAAAAGCACTAACCTTCACATCTTTGTTCAAACTACGTGCCGCAACATTTCCGCTAATATCTTTTTCATCAACATAATTTTCTACTTCATCAAATGCCAATGCTTGATCTAGCACTGTGATATAAGATGTTTTTCCTTCTAATCCTTTCGCAAATACCAATTCACCTTTTTCAAGTTTGAAATCCGCATTTGCTTTGTTATAGGCTGATCCTACCAATTCTCCATCAATATAAAGCTTCAACATTCCATTGACTTCTTTGACTGCCGCAAACTGATGTTTCTTGCCATCTGCAATCATTCCTCTTGTTTCAGATGTAACACTTCCATCTTCTTGACGTGTTTTCTTGACATATTTTGAATTCGCTGTTGTCCCGTTCATCGTGAATGTCAAATATCCTTCTGCATCAATTCCAACGCTATACCCATTTTCCTGTCGCATGATTTCGGCACCCTTAGATACTGTTTCAATCGTTCCTAATACCGTAAATCCTCCGACTCCGTCAATAGATAATGTTTTCCCTTTATGAATTTCTTTTCCATCTAGCTTACGATTTACGATGCTGTTTACGATATCATCTTTATAATAATCATCAACAACACTTAAAGAAGTCGTATTTCCCGTTACATCTTTTACACCGTTTACTTTTACTTCAATGTCAGATAGATCATCTACTTCCTTTTGTAATGTCAATGCTACTGTACGTAGGTCTTCCTTCAATACAACCTTTTCTACTTTGTTATCGGCAACTTTAAAATTCTCTGCCTTCGGTGTACGAATCGTTTCATTAAATTCCACTTCAACAACCTTATTATCACCGTGGATAGAATTTACCGTTGCACTTGTTGTATCTTTTTCACCATATTGCATGATCAATACTTCTTTTGGTTTCAATGTAAATGTAATCTGATTACCGTAAGATAATGGTTCGTTGGTTTGATATTTATCAATATCACCGATAACAACTTTCCCATACACGTCCTTCATGCCTTCATTTACGCCTACCAAACGATCATAAGTCAAGGTATAGGTTTGTTCTACATCTTTCGGATTTCGGATAGAAACGATTCCTTCGTTTCCATTCCAACAGGAATATCCGTATACATCTCCGGTTTCCGGATTTCCACCGAACATTTTTGATTTTTGAAGAATATCGAAATTATCTTCAATCCAATTTGCAGCTTCGGCATTGATATCCCATTTATCATCATCAAACATAGATGGACTGTAGTAATATTCCCAGAATGCCGTACCACGTGTTCCTAACATATACAAATGTTCACGTAATTCTTCATCACTGTAATTGATTAAATAGTTTGGCTTTCCTCCGGGAGCGCTGTTTGCTGTCTTTGCATATACCGGATCGTGGTTATAGAAATATTTGTTTGGAAGCTGCCATTGATTTTCATTAAAGAAATCATAGTAATCTCCATCACGGTAAGTTAACATTGCTTCTTGGTCGGTAGAATTAAATTTATAATTAAATCCACTATCTCCCGTATTCTGCATCCAAACACTGTTTACCCACTGTACATGCCAAGGGCTTGGATTAGTATAAGAAGTCATATTTAACCATAATCCCTTATCTCCACGTTGTGCACGCATATCCTCAAACATGTCTGTCCAACGTTCGTATGTTTCACTGATAGTATAAAAATCTCCACCTGTTACATGATAATTATTTGGCGCAGTAGATGGTTTCAATAACATTCCGTCTAATTTCCAATAGTTAATATCAAATTTTTGTTGATATCCTAAAAAGATATCCGTTACAAGCTTATTCAAATAACGAGCATCGGAAATATTGATATCATTTCCTGATTGATGATTCACAGAACCTAAACCTGCATTTTGAATCCAATTGGCAATCGTAGTTTGTGTTCCATATCCCCCGCGTGGTCCTAACCATAAACCGAAATTTGACCCGAACTGTTGAACCTGTAAACTTGAATCATATAATTCATTAGGGAATTTACTTGGGTTTCTATCAAAATCCCAAAAAGAATTGTAGTTGATCCAACCATCATCAACAACATAAGAATCTAGTGGATTTACTCCATGCTGTGTGAACCCTTTTTCTACTTCAAAAAAACTGCTCTTGATATTTTCAGCTGTAATATTCTTCATGTTATCATACCAAGAGTTAAATTGTTGTCTGAAGTCAGTTGGCGTTGCAATCGTTTCGATATATTCATAGAAATCTGACTGTACTACCAAATAATCCGTACTTCTTGCCGCACCGACAACACTGTCCCATGTAACCATCTTACCGGCTTGTCCATTAGCTCCATTATAATTGTTATATTCTGTGAATTGTGTATCTATATCCAAAGACTTCCCATAGTGATAACGGATAAATCCGTTTTGTTTTTGTGTTTTACTATTCAATCTTATTTTGTTTTCAGCTTCGGGAAATTCACAGCCCCAATACATTGCACCTACATAATAAGGTTGTCCCAATTCCAAATAATCTCCCTTCATATTCGCCATATCGGGATTATCTTGTAATTCGGGAATTGTCCAATAATTTTGTGTTTTATCCCCTAATTTTCCATTCGCCGATGCATCTGCTTCCGCAAAATCCATATTTTCCAAATCAATATAATCAATCTTGGCTTTTTTTGCATCAGCTTCCGGAACACTGATTTCCAAATGCTTACGCATGAAGGAATCGCCGTGTTTCATAGTTATTACTTCTTTAACAGTATAAACTATGCCTCTGGCAGTGATTGGTTTAAATGTAAATGTTAACGATTTTCCGCCATCAATATCATTTACCTGCGGTACACCGTCTACTTCTAAATTACTGCTCTTGATCGTATCTTCTGTCTTAGGTGGAAAAACCGCTTTATCTTTGAAAAATTCAAACTCGGAGCAGCAAGCAACTTCTTTATCTACACCACTTTGCTCTGGTTCATATCCGGATACAAATTCAATTCTTACATGCTGAGCTGTTACTTCCTTATCTAAATTGATATAAGTATCTTCCGCATTGTCAAAAGTCCCTGTATAAATAGGCTGTGCCGTCTTATTTTCTGCACCTTGCTTTAATTCTTCTTGACTATTTGCTGTATAAAGCCTAAATTCCTTCACATGACCGCTAACTGTTGGAACTCCGTTATGAACTCTTTGTTTATAATGAAGGGATTGGAAGGTTTCCTCTTTCTTCAAATCAATATAGATATTGTGTGGATATTTATGCTGTTCATCTGTGGTACCTTGGTATTCGGAATGATAATAAGTGTTTTCATCTCCATCAAACATTTTAGAAGCAGGTCCGTTAGTTCCTTCATGTGTTGATTCACTATCAGAAGTCGCTTCCCACCCCTGTGTATTTAGTTTATCTTTCGGAGCAACAAAACCACCTTCATTTTGACCGTTATCTAATGTTTTAATAACAAATTCTTCACTAGATGCCGGTGTTAATACCTTTGGTGTTTGCCCTGTGCGATAGTTTGTGATTTTTTCGGTTTTTAATTTACCATTCGTTAAACTAAATGTACGAGTAATATACTCATTACCGAATGTATATAGATTTTCATTTTGAGATAGAGAAACAATACCTGTTTGTTCTTTTTCCGCAACAACTTCTTGTGCTTGCACATAGGTTGAGCTTAGAGGTAAAATACTTCCACAGCTCATGCACAATGCCATAAATGCTACTGCGCCTTTATAAATCGCTTTTTTCTTCATATTAACTCAGACAAGAATTCCCAAAATTATGTTTGGGTGGAATTGCATTTCCCTTTCTTCTTTCGTTTCTGCCTTGTCTATCACAATTCCGTTTTTAAAAGCTATCGTTGATGCTTTTGATAAAAAATAGATTATCGATTCTTTGCCAGCTATACAACTCCTTCATTTATAAAATTTCAAAGCGCTTTGTGTATGCGCTTACCAATATATAATACCATAACCCCCCCCCAACCTTTTTATACTTTTTAATGATTATTTTATACTTTTCAACAAAGCATACAAAAGAATGACATCGCACCTACACAAAAAGCTGCATAATATCATAAAAGTTTATCATTTAAAGCATTTGAATTCTATAAAATAACAAGGATCATCTGTTTAAAATAATATGCAAAAAAACCGCTCCACCTCTCTAAAAAGAGCATGCAAAGCGGTCTTTCGATCTATTTTTTATATGTTATTCGATATGATGCTCCTCACATAGCAATAATCGTTGATCCTCGATTTTATAATGTATCGCATGCAGTCTTTCCATTAACAGTCGATCATGCGTTACACAGATGATACAACCGGTAAAGTTATCCAACAGCTCGATTATCAACGGACTGCTTAAGGGAGATAAATTGCGCGTAGGCTCATCTAATAATAGCACATTACAGCGAAGCTTAATAAAACGCAAAAAATAAAGCTTTGCCTTTTGCCCTTCACTTAGCTCTCTTATCTTATGTGTCATTTCTTCACCGGTAAACTTCATAGCACCTAATAGTTCTCTTGCTCGTGTAATATCCTTACGCTCCTTGCTTTCTGCCAAAAATTCAATCGGTGTTTGTTCATAGTCCATCTTCGCTTGATAATCTTGTGGCATATAGCCCAAGCAAATGTCCTTCCTCTGCCATAGCTGTGCGTATATTTCCTTTAGCAGCATGCTTTTCCCCGTACCATTATCACCGGTTAGAATAAGCTTGTCCTTCCCCTTAACAAACAGTTTTACATCATACAGCAAAGCTCTTTCCTGTACCTGCAAGCAATCCAATTCCATATCCAATATCGTTTTATTAACCGGCAATGCTACATTTTCAAAAAATATTTGAATTCCTTCTTCCACGCTGTCAACATGCGCATAGCTTTCTTTTTCAAAGCGTTTCTCCTGTGCCTTAATAGCTTGCATTTTCTTCTTCAGCAAGGCAGCCTGTGAGGGATTACGAACTGTATCATTCAATGCATCATGAACTGCATTTTTTACATCATTCAGCTTTTGCATTTGCTTCATATATGCTTGTTTTTCTTTTCTTGCCTGCTGTATCGCTTTATCAAGCTGTGCCTTACGTGTTTCCACATATTCCCGATAACCACCCTTAAAAATCGTATGGCGGCATTTGCTTTGATGATTTAATTGTTCCAGATGCAAAATCGTAGTAGCACTATTTTCCAAAAGCTTTACATCATGAGAAATAAAAATAATCGGTAATGCACAGCTTTTCAAAAAGCTCTCTAGCCATTCCAATGCGGCAATATCCAAATCATTGGTTGGCTCATCTAATAGTAACAGTTCCACCGGTTCCTTCATCAGTTTAAGAATTTGCAGTTTTACCTTTTCTCCCCCACTTAAACTCCCCATTGTTTGATCTCTTAACAGCAAATCACTTGGCAGATGCAATCTGCCACAAAGATTATTGAATTCTTGTAATTCATTATAGCGTTCAACCGCTAGTTCCTCCTCAGGTTCTTTTTTTAAGATATAATCACAGATGCATACAGAATCCCAAATACGTGGAAGTTGCTGAGGTAAATAGCCGATATGCTCCATATCACACATAATTTTTCCATTCACGGCCATATATTCTTCGACCGCTTTGCGATTGATTATACATTTCAACAACGAACTTTTGCCGTTGCCCTCTTCTCCAATAATAGCAAGTCTTTCCATATTTCCTAGGGAATACGAAAAATCCTCGATAAAATAATGATTCTTTAAATCTTTAATTGTTAAGTTTTCAAATACAAGCATGAAAATCACCTCCAAATGAGGCTGTGAACAGAAAAAAATAATGAATATGGCATCTATGATTTAGCTTCATTATCTTTATCTATACATCTTTTCACGCTCCAATCTTTCTTTATTATAAAAAGCATGGATACTCTTGTCAATGTCAATTTTCAAGTTCCATCACAAATTATGAATCGAAAATGATCATGTCTTAGTGTAACAAAATTGATTTTGTTCCAATTTATACAAAGAAGATAAGTATAGCATATCGTTTCACACGATTCTCATTTCTACGCAGGGTATGCTTCTTTCAAAACGATCCACACTATAAAAAGAAAGGTGGCTTATACATGAACTCTTTTTGGATAACACAAGCAAACTCTCAAGCATACCCTACACTTTCAAACAGTACCAACGCAAGCATTGTTATTATCGGTGGTGGCTTATGCGGCTTGGCAACCGCTTATTATCTTTCTCAAAATACCAAGGATATCATCATCGTGGAAGCCGATCGAATTGCTTATGGCGCAAGTGGAAGAAGCACCGGTAAAATCAGTGCTCAGCATGGCTATATTTATCACGACCTGCTTACTCGCTATGGTAAAAAGCTGGCAAAGCAATACTATGAAGAAAATACAGCTGCACTTGCCGCAATTGATGAAATCATCAAAAAACATGCAATCGCCTGTGATTTTGAATACTGCGATGCAACACTTTATGCAATGAATGAGGAGGAAGTAAAAACATTGGAAAAGGAGTATCAAGCCTATCTTAGCTTAGATATTCCTTGTACCTATCAAACAGCAGATAGTTTAAAATCTCCGATGCAGGCACAGCTTACCATGCATCATCAAGCTCGCTTTGATCCATATCGTTATGCAATAGGTTTGGCAAGCTATCTTGCGAAAAAAGGTATTCGTATTTTTGAACATTCCACACTTCGAGATATAAAAAAAGCCGATGACTGCTACCACCTTTATGTAAATGAGCATATCATTACTGCCCATGATGTCGTATTCGCAACACAATTTCCTTTCCTTGATGACAAGCGTTTTTACTTTGCCCGAATGTATAGCGAGCAGGAACAAATCATTGCCTTTGCCAAGGCGAATATCAAGCAACAAATGCTGTTGCATATCGGAAATCACCCGATTCAATCCATTCATGCCTACCATGATCATACGCTTGTTGCCGGCAACTCGCATAAAAGCGGACAGATGAAAAAAGATAGCTACAACGAATTACAAAAGCTTGCGCAAGCATGGGTACAAGGTAGGTTTCTCACACAATGGTCCTCACAAGATTACATTACCTTTGATAAGCTGCCAATGATTGGCTATTTAAGCAGTGAAAAGGAACATCTGTATTTCGCAAGCGGTTTTCGAAAATGGGGAAATACGACCTCTCATATTGCCGGAAAACGCATTGCCGCTATGATTTTTCATCAGCCTTATCAAGAAAATATCTTTGCCCCTGCTCGCCTTTCCTCTTTCTTCTCGCTTAGCTTTGTGAAAGAAAACGGCAACGTGCTATATGAGTTTTTCAAACGGAAAAGAAAAGCAGAGGACGTTGATTTTCCATCGGTTAATGAAGGCAAGATCATGAATTTCGATGACCATTTATATGGCGTATATTGCGATGAGCATAACATGCTGTTCATTGTAGATATTACCTGTCCACATGCCGGCTGTATTTGTAACTTCAATACAGTGGATAAAACTTGGGATTGTCCTTGTCATGGTTCACGCTTTTCCTATCAAGGCAACATTATAAAAGGACCCGCGCAATATCGCCTCAATGCCTTTGGCGATGGGTTCAATACACTGGATCCTCATTTCTTATTAAAAGATGATGATACTAAATAATCTTTCGCAAACGCACATAGCTCTGTATAGAGCTGCTGTGTTGTGTCATCTTGAAAATGATATTTCGTAAGCATTTTCTCATAATAGCCCTGCTGTAAAATACGCTGCATCGTGGCTTCATAGTGAATATCAAACAACAAAGCAATATGGGATATCCATACATCAAGCATACTTTTGCGTATGGAGGAGTCAATTGTTTCCTTGCGTAAAAACTGCTTTACTACGGCATCACTTAAGCAGCTGCCTAATAGCTCTTTTTCTTCACAGCCAAGCATTGCCTGTGTTGTTTCTAAACAATGGGCTTGAAAAATATCGCACTTATCGGCATCTCGAATAATACAACAATGCTGATATTCCCTTAAAGATAAGCCTTGTGCAATATGATAGCGGTTATGATTTTCTATTGCGCAATAAATCAAACCTTGTTCTTCTTTTGAAAAGTTGAGATCTATTGCAATATGCTGATGCTTCAAAATTTCAACACCGAGCTTCGCATGATCTACGCTTTTGGCATCATAAAAGGTTTGGAAGCGTTTGATCTGTTCAAAGCGTCCGATATCATGCAGCATACCAATCGTATAAGCCAAATCCTGCTCCTCATTGGAAAACTTTAATCCCTTGGCAATCGCAAGAGCATGATCCGCAACACGTAAGGTATGCGCGATCTTCAGTTGAATTTGGGGATTGCTTTGCTCATACGCCTTCGTATAGGACAAAAAGTAGTTTTTAACAGTTTCTTTATTCATAGGGGCTTCTCCGTAACAAAGCAATACATAGCAACAATGCCAAACCTTCGGCAAATGGGGTTGCTAACCAAATGCCATCGAGCTTGCACAACAGCATCAAGACTACAAGTCCTAGCAAAACAAAGACAAAACCTTTACACAAAGCTACAACGGTTGCCATATTGCCACGCTCAATGGATTGAAAATAATACATAATCACAATCACCGGTGCCGTAAAAAGAAGCGATATAAAGTAATAACGAATTCCTTTCGCCGCTAAAGCAATGAGCGCTTGATCCCCGGAGGCAAAAATCGACGCAAACATTCTTGGAAATAACAGAAACAGCAAATAAAGCAATGCCGCACAAGCCGTACTCCAAAAAAGTGCGGTTTTTAAGCTGCTGGCAACACGTGCTTTTTCTCTCGCCCCGTAATTAGTAGAAATAATCGGCTGAGCTGCTTGAGCAAAACCATTTAATAAGCCGCGGCAAACATAGGCAATATTAGTGATGATGGAAAAGGCTGCCAAAAAAAGTGCATCGGCATAACGCATAATCACAAAATTAAAAATGATTACGACCACCGCAATGCTGATTTCCATCAAGGCGCTGCCAAATCCGTTTTTTAAGATCCGTTTCAATGCAGCCAAATCCCATGCATTTTTAACAAATCTTGCCTGATGATTACCAAACAAGAAATGATAGCCCATACCAAGTACGACAAACAGCGCTCCAATCACTGTCGCAATTGCAGCTCCGCCAATTTCCCAGCCAAAAGTGATTACAAACACATAATCTAAAACAATGTTGGAAATATTCCCGAATAACGTAATTCGCATAGCGGTTTTCGGGGCATGATCTCCACGTATCAAAACACTAGCGGAATACATTAAGACAAAGATAATCGAGCCGGCAAGCACAATGCGCATATATTCACCGGCATAGGGTAATAACGCTTCATCACTGCCAAACAAAAGCGCCAGCTGATCGGTAAACAGATAGCCGAAGATACTGCATAATAAACCAAGTATGCTCATACCTGCTATGCTTAAAGTAAACACTTTATTGCGTAAATCTGCATCATGATTACCTTCTGCAATCGCCATGATGGTTGCACCACCTACCCCAAAGCATAAGCCGATTGCAGAAAACAGACTGAACAAGGGCATAGCAATATTTAAAGCAGCAAGTCCTACACTTCCGGCACCGACGGAAATAAAATATACATCGGCAAGTACATACATCGAACTAGATAGCATTGCGATCAGTGTAGGCACTAAATAATGCATATATAAACGACGAATTGGTTGTGTTATGAATGCATCTCTCATACTTCACCTCGTAACTTCTGAAGAATATCGACACACTGTGTCTTATTTTCTTTTGTAAAGACACACAAAAAGCTTGTAATACCTACCTGTTTTGCCTGCTTGATATCTGCTATTCGATTTCTTGGCTGTGCATTTAAAATATGCATGCGGCAATCCTTATCACAAAGCAGTGGATAGCGTTGTCCCTTGATATCGACAAGGGCATATTCCGCTTTACGACACAAACCGCATTGCTTTTTATCGCTATCCTTTTCTATTGCATTGATCGCACAATATTCCGATAGCATCAATTCCTCTCTTCCATACACCGGATATATAAAGTTTCCCTTTGCCTGATAACTTGCTTCATAGGCTTTTACAATTTCGCAGCATTGTGCTAAGCTTGCCTCTAAAGAAAAGCATACTCCCCTCGCTCCTCTTTGAAAGAAGAAGGCAGCGCTGTGATGATTGATAATATTGCAGGAAGTATCACAAAGAAAAGGACGTTTTGCATAACTACCGCCGCTTTCCTGAATCATAACAAGCTCATCGGGATAAGCCTGCTTCATTACACGCGGAGTGCGTACATAGCCCTGTTGAAGTTTATCATGCAATTCCTCATACATAAAAATCATCGCAATACCGGCTTTTTGACAAGCCTCATACTGTTCCTTTGTATGTACCACCGCTATGATCGGCGCTAAAGGCGACATTTCTTTTTGTTTTGGCAATGCTATGGATTTCGTTAAGCGATGTGGGTGTCTTAGCTTACGTTGATTCGCTAATTGTTCTAATGCTTCTCTGCGCATGCGATTGATTTCTTTGATCGGTAAAGTCGTCTGTTCATCTACCGTAAGCTCGATGCCCTCCAATTGAAAAATCGAATCCTTGCTTTTTTGAAGCTGTTGTACGATTCGCTCCTTGGAAAGCGGTGTTTTGATTGCTTTTTCTACCTTATCTAAGGATTCGCAAGCAGCATAAAAGCCGTCTGTATCCATTACACTGAGTCTTGCATGAGCACCAAGCTGCATGGTAAATTCGGCATACGCCGCTACATAGCGCTTATTCTTCTTATAGCTGTCCTGCAAATCCAAAAGCTGTTTACAATCGCTTGTTTTCAATACCCGGCTGCCCTTTTGCGCATAAAAGGTTTTATCAAGCTCAACCAAAGCACCTGCTTCTGCTTGTTTTACCAAATAGCCGTTCACATACAGACGATTGATCGTAAAGCCACAATCCTCTTTCTCATTCAAGACTCGAATGCCATCTCCTTGTGAAAGCTGTTTTGTTAGTAAAATCTGTACCTTATCCTTGGTAAAGGAAACGATTTTACCGATTTCGATTCCCATGTGATTGGGGCGTAGTGAATTCATTAAATGGCTGCCCATCTCATGAAAGATATGTCCTGCGGTAAAGCCGCGATTAAAAATCTTTTGCATTTCTTCCCTCAATGCTGCACTCACTTCAAAAGGCTCTTTCGCCATGTAGGCATCAATCGCCTTACGATAGCAAGCAGTCATAAGCGCAACATATTCCGGACGCTTCATACGTCCTTCGATTTTAAAGGAATACACACCGGCATCAATTAGCTCCCCGATATGGGAAAGGGTGTTCAAATCCTTTGGTGATAACAAATATTTATGTTTTCCTTTTAAGACCTGCGTCCCATACATATCCGTTTTTTCTAAGCTATACTGCATACGACAATTTTGCGCACATTCACCTCGATTTCCGCTTCTTGATAAGGTTAAAGAACTCATAAGACATTGTCCGGAATAGGACACACATAAGGCTCCCTGCACAAAAACTTCAAGATCCATTCCAAGTTTTGCGTACTCTCGAATATCCTCGATACTGGTTTCTCTAGGCAATACGACTCGTTGAAAGCCAAGCTCCTTCATCAGCGCAATCCCTTCACGATTATGAATATGCATTTGCGTAGAGGCATGCAGCTCTAAATTCGGATAACGCTGTCGTACCAGCATTGCTAATCCCAAATCCTGTAAAAGTACGGCATCGACATCTAGCTCTTGCAGCTTTCCAATATAATCAAGACAGCTATGGATTTCTTCTTCATAAATCAAAGTATTCACCGTTACAAATACCCGCACACCGTATTGATGGGCATATTCAACAGCCTGCTTCATTTCCGCTTCATCAAAATTATTCGCAAACGCTCTAGCACCATAATGCTTTCCCCCTAAATATACTGCATCTGCGCCATTCATCACCGCTGCCTGCAAGGCCTCTAGTGATCCGGCAGGGGCTAACAATTCTACTTTTTTCATGCTGCATCACTCACTTTCTTTGGGCGAAAAATAGCCTTCATCAATGTTGATACCATTAAAATGCCTAAAACTAGAATACCTGCGATTGCCATTGTTTCCACGCCAATCGTTAATGCTTCCAATACATGCCCTTGGATTGCGGCTAGCATGGTACGATACATGCCGCCACCCGGTACAAGCGGTATAAGCGCACATACCAAAAAGGTCGTTACCGGCGTATGACATACACGTGCCAAAATTTCCGCATATAAAGATAAAGAAACAGAACCTAGCAGCATAGAAGCCATTTCTCCACAGCCCAACTGCTGCGCCAAGCGATACATCGTTGCGCCAAGCATACTGCCAATCGCTGCCAACACTAAGTTTTTTCCTTTGATATTAAAAAGCACACCAAAGCCAAGAGCCGCAAAAAAACTGCCGACGATTCCCAAAAGCATGTTACATTCCTCCCTTCATTCCGATACTTAATACAAAACCGATACCGGCCGCAATCGCTACTGCCACGATAACAGCTTCCAAAGCTCTTGCGACACCGGATACATAATCCCCTGCCACTGTATCACGAATGGCATTGGTAATTGCCAAGCCCGGCACCAAAAGCATGATACTGGAAATAATCATGATATCCATATCTGCTTGCGGATCAAGGGTGTGAATGCCTAATGCCAAAGCAGCTGCAATACCGGAAGCAATTGCATTGATAAAAAAATTATTCAAATGATAGGTATTCATAAACAAGGTAACGGCTTCAATGACCATACCGATAAGAAAGCTGTAAAAGGCTGCTGTCCAATTTCCTTCGAAAAACAAGGCAAAGCCACTGGCACTCAAAGCAGAGAAAAAAAGCATTTGTCCCATGGAATAATGCTTCATGTGAGCAATTTCCGTCAAGCGCTCATGCAGCTCATCAATCGTAAAATGACGTGTGGAGCTCTCTCGGGATAATGCATTGATTTGCGCAATGCAATTCAGATCCACTCCCTTACTGCGTGTACGCAATACCTTGGTATGTGTTACTCCGTCAATTGTAATGGATAACATGATACCGGTAGAAATCACAAAGCTTTCCGCCTCCTGCACTTCTTTAAAACTTTTGCATAAGCGTACCATTGTTTCTTCTACACGATAAATTTCCGCTCCGTTTTCAATCAATAATTTTCCTGCATAGCCACATACATCTAACAATTTTCCGGCATTCATGCGATCACCTCAATCATACGTTACAAGTATATCGCAAATAGCTTCAAAAAGGAAAAGGATTTTTAGGATTTTCTTTTCATTAGTTATTTTTTCCTCATCATTTATAAAATGTTATTGTCCTTTTCATTACCTCTGCTTTTACAGCTTTTATTTCCATAACAAAAAGGCATTCGACCACCTAAATGAAAGAATACCTCTTGTTAATCCTATTTATGAATCACTTATTCTTGATTCGTCATAGCTTTTCTTTTTCTGTATAAAATGTATCCGCCGATAGCACTTATGCCAAGCACAGTGAATGCTGCGGTTAAATTCGTATAATCTCCTGTACCTACATCATCTGAATGATCTACAGATGGCTTATCTGATGGATTTTCATTTGGCGCAGATGGATCTTTATCAACCTTTACCAAAGCCTTTTGTGTATTGACTAAAGCATCTGCGGCTTTATCCAAATCCTCTTGTGTGCTATTTGCATCTTTCAATGCTTTTTCTGCTTCTTGATATGCAGCTTCAAAAGCGGTAAAGGATTCAACCGTATATAAATCTTTTTCAGATAAGAGCGGTTTTGCATTTTCTATTGCCTGAAGCAATTTATCACGATTGACACCGGTTCCTTTTAATGCCAAATATTTCTCTGTGATTTTCGCAATACCATCATGTACGGTATTCATATCCTTAGCAATTTCCTGTTTACCAGAATCGGTTAAGTAATAGCCTTTGGATTCGTATCTTGTATCAAAAGAATTCAACAAGGCATCGACATCAGCCTGCAATTGTGGAAATTCCTCAGTCATAAGCATTAACTTATTCACATCACGAACCCCCTGTGCCATTTTTTCCAAACGAATAGAGCTTTTTGCGGTTGGATTGGCAACGTTTTTCTCATCAGGGAAGATCAAGAAACAATCTCCCGCTTCAAAGGAAGAGTGAGATGTATCTCTTAAAGGATCTTCTACCCAAGCATCGTATGCCCAACGCAAGAAACCGGTAGTACCGTTTTTATAAGCAAATAAAATTGACCAATAATTCTCAGCCGGAGCACTTAAGGAGAAGTTGCCCGAATGTGTCCCGTACATGAATATAAGGTCGTTTTCAAGCCTAACGCATTTCGATCCTTTAATAGCTGTTGGAAAACTTCCGGATTATTTTGCACAACGGTATCTCCCACATTCAAATCATCAATTCTGCGTGCTAGCTTAGGGTGCTCTCCACCGGTTAAATTATCCATCGCACCGGCTGTTTTTAACGTCTTTCCATCTTTATTTTTAATTGTATCCAATAGATTAAGCGCTGTTTCACTCAAGCCTCGCTCATCAATTCCTACATAAGCATCGTCAAACCAACCTTTTTCATCAAGATGCTTCACCATTGCTGTAAAGAAATCCGTCCAAACCTCATTATAACGCTTAGAACCCACAGTAAATCTTTCTTTTACTAGCTTTCCATTTTCCCAATAGGTAAAGGAATTATGCCATGGTGCAATACTGTAAATAACAATCTTATCACCGATACCTAAATCCTTATTGAATTGTACCCACTTATCAAAATCGGTAAAATCGTATGTAAAGCTGCCATCTTTTTCTTTCGTCCACTTCACCATTGACGGATAATGTACTTCATTCTTACTGTATGTCTGTCGATCCCAAGCATCTTCATTGATTGTAGTTGTAATAGCATGACCTCTGATGCTCTTATATTTTTCCATAATGGATTCTAAAATCTCAAAATGCTTTTTAGAGAACGGTTCTACACCATAATATTCTGCACTGCTGTATGGATATTGCCATAATTCAATATCAAAGCCGTTTTCAAATTCAGTTGCGTCCGGTAAGACCACATTTTGCACATTTACATGATAAGTAAACGTTAAAACCTCTTTTGTATCCTTACAGGAAACCTTAATCGTTCCCGTATATACACCTGCTGTGGTATCTTTGGGAATATTTACATTGACCCAAATCGGTTGTACGCCTGCAAAGGGAATATCAACGGCATCTTTTGTATATAACACATCAGAGCTTTCCGCACGATTTCCTACCGGATAGCGATTCGGTGCATAACCCCACCCCGGCATTCCGGTATAAGCATCTACGGATTTCACAAAAGTAGCATCTACATTGCTTGCGTCAATTGTTCCGTATGCATTCGTAAAATCACTAACCTCAATGCTTACATCTTCTAAACTTGAATCCTTCGCAATAATCGCAATTTCGGAAACTGCACTGTCATTTCGCCAAGCTGAAATGGTTTCTTCCATCTGTCCCATAGTGCTTACTTTTTCATAGGTATCCTGTGTATATTGTAAATTTTCATCTACGATCGTTCCGGCAATTTGCTTGGTCTGCGGAAGAACTTTGACTTCCATCGTTTTTACAACATCACCACAAGCCACACGAATGGTTGCACTACCTTCCTTTAATGCCGAAAGCTTTCCGTTTTCATCAACACTTACAATGTCCGCATGATCCGATGAGAACGACAAATCATCCATTGGAGCATATTCCGGTACACTTGTCGCTTTGATCTGCTTCGTGCTTCCCTGAATTAGAGTCATAGAAGCATCAATAACAATGTCCTTTAATACATACGGAGCATGGTAAACCTCTGCCTTTACGACCTGATTTACAATTTTACTACCGGTTTTTGTTTTTGGGGTTACGGCTTTTAAGGTATGTGTACCTTCACTTAACCCATCTACCACATAAACCAATTCATCATGTCTGTTTTTTGCATATAAATCAACGGTTCGTTCATGTTCACCATCAACCGTAAATTTCACAATTCCATGTACAGGTGCTTTGGTAGCCGTAATGGTAATCTTATTTCCGACGAATGGAATTTCATAGTAGCACTGTTCGGCTTTATCATCAGAAGCACCTAAATCAATATATGCCTCTTTTTCTCCGACAGTCCAGCTTGCGCCTTCATACGCATGATACTGAAACGCATTGTATTTTTCTTCTGTCTTATTCGGTAGAATCGTTTCTTTTACAGTAGAACCTTCTTTTGCGCCGAATACCTCAGCATAGCTTACCTGAAGTCCGGTACCAAAAGGTAATGTTACAGAAACCGTATGTGTTCCATATTCTAAGTCTTGCTTTTCATATAACGTGGTAATTTGATTAGCACTTCCGTTAATCGTAAGTGTTTCAACATTTCCGTTATCTAATTGGAAGCTGTTTTGATTATCATTTTTCACACCATATAGCTTTACACCGGTACCCTTAAACGTAAAAGTGTATGTATGCTTTTTTGCTTCCTCTTGATCCTGCGTCCACACCCAATGCTGTGTTTTAGCCTCATGAGATCCATTGATAGCTTCCTTGGTATCGGCAGCCCAACCTTTTTTACCAGTTGAATCGGTTGCATCTGAGAAAGTAAAGTAATGATCTAACGCTTGATCTGTCTGCGTATCATCGACAATTACCCCATTTTCTGCTTTCGCAAGAATGTTTATCGGCTGTGTTGGAAATATTGTTACAAACATAAACAATATTACCTAAACAAAGCTGCAATCCTTTTTTAAACATCTGTTCATCTCCTTTTCCTATGAATGACGTACTTTTTATAGATTTTATCATAACATGAATGATTCTATCTAAATGTAAGCCGTTACCTATCTAATAGTACCTTAAACCTCTTATACGTTATTTACATTTTTTAACATTATTTTTGCACTTTTTGATAGCGGTATCATAAACTACGCAGCTATCTTTTTATTATGATGCCAAATTACTTTCATTTCTTTAATTAAAAGCATCGCCTTCAAAATAAAAAAACAGAAGGAACATCATCGTTCCCTCTGTACTATCAGATTATCTCAATCGTTTTCTTGTCATCAACAGGATTGCTACACCTGCTAAGCAAAGCAGTGTTAAGGAGAATGCCATATTGGTCGTATCTCCGGTTCCTACTCCTGCATTAGCAGCCTTCTTCAATGCCTGCATTGCTTCCTTTAGGTTTTGATATGCCGCTTCTACATCACTGCTTCCCGCTGTTTCATCGGCAAGTACGCTTTTCGCAGTCTGTAAAGCTTTTTCAAACACCTTCCAGCTTTCCTCTGTGTAATCCTTCGCATGCTTGTTGCTTGCTTCTGAAATCAAGTTTTCCAACATGGACTTATCCACAGGAATTTCTACGATAACCTTTTGTAAAGCTTCTTTAGCTTGTACCAAAGAGTTCAAGGCAGTATCGACAGCTTCTTGCGATACATCGCTGTTATCCTTTACGATCGCTTGAGCCGCAAGTAAGGCTTTTTCATATACGCTCCAAGTTTCTGCCGTATAATCACTTTCCTTCAAACTCTTATATTCCTCTAGCTTCGCTTTTAAGGCTTCGACATTTCCTCTAGGCACAAGGTTCGCTTTTTCTGCTTTGATTGCCGTCAGCATTTGTGCGACAGCCTCTTTGCTGCCTGCTTCATAAAGCGCTTGTGCTTCCTTTAACAACACGTTCATATTCTTAGCACTGCTTGTTGTCATATTCTTCACAAACTCTTTGACCTCTTTTACAAGTGCCTTTAATTCATGAATATCAACCAAAGCAGCCTGAGCATCGCTTAGATTCTCTAACATTACCTTCAACTGTTCTGCATTTACATCAGAAGAATCCTTGATTACAGCTTCTACCTTAGTCAATGCCGCATTAAATGCTTTCCAGCTTTGCACCGTATAGTCGCTGCTTATATATCCTAAAGCCTTGATTTCGTCCACCAATGCCTTAGCATCAGCAGCATCCGCACGAAGCTTCAAGCCATCAAGTGCCGCCTGTAAGCTTTTGGTAGCACTGTTTACCTGTTCTTGTGTTGCCTTATCTGAGCCTTCACATGCAACAGCTTCTTCCAAGGCTTTCTTTAACACCTTATAGCTGCTTGTTGTATAGCGATCAGCTTGTATTGCCTTCGCTTCCTTGATTGCCTTTTTTAAAGCTGTTTTATTCACCGTTGATATTTCCGGTGCAGCAGCAATCGCATCGTTTAATGCCTTTTGCGCAGCATCAATTTGCGCTTGGGTTGCATCGTATTTACGATAAACCTCTAATGCTTGTGTATAAACCTTTTCCAATACTTCCGCTGCCTCGTGCATACCAGCTTTCTTTAAGCTTGCAATCGTGATTTCTGCCTCAGAGATAGCGTTTAATAAGCCATCACGATGGATATAGATAACACCGTTTTTCTCAAAATCTTTTACAGCCTTGGAAATTTTCGTTTTCCATGCCTCTACATCATTGGAGCTTAAGCCGGCTTGAATTGCCGCATCTGCCTCCGCAAGCATCGCTTCCACCGCTTGTTTTGCTTCTACGCTATAGCTGCCGTTGCTGCCATCGTATTTTTTTGAAGCTAAAAGTTCTCTTACTTCTTCGATATAGCTTACCAAAGCAGGTGTTGCATCTAATTCATAAATACTGAACTCTTTAACAGAGATATCACTTTTGGCTGTTAAACGAAGCATGTCCGCAAAAACAACCTGATCCAATAGGAATAGATTATCCGCTTTTCCAGCTCCGTCATAAACTGTTGTCCATTGCTGATCATCGGCTGATCTTACCTCAATCTTATATGCACCTTCATTGCTTAACAATACCTGAAGCATATTGATATCCACCGGCTTTGCCAAAGTAATTTCAACACCCTCATTGGCTTTCATTTCATGAGCGGTATTTACATCAGCATCTAGCATATTTTCCGCTCCGGCAGTAATTTGTGCATTTAAAGCAACATTTTTCGGTTTTCCTAAATGAACATCTACTTCATATAAGCGTTTTTCCGCTAAACTTGCAGGACCTTGTCCGTTATTACCAAGATGCTTGAAAATAATCTTAGTCGCATCACGATTTACTTTTACATTAACACTACGGTTTTCCAAAAGCGCATTGGTATTGGAACGATCCAAAACCGTTGTACGCTCACCCTTCGCATTTTCTGCGTAAACCATGTATTTTAATCCCAATTCTGCTTTTTCAAAAGTAAAATCAACACTTTCTACATAGTAGTTTCCATGCAAATCGTAAACAATTTCTTCATCTGTAACCCTTGCAAACGTATCAAGATTATTATCCAAAGTTGCCGCATAGGCTTGTGCTGCACTTACTCCATCAAGAATCCCCTCACCGAAGATAACCTCTGCATCACTTGGCTCTACGATCGTAAAGGCTTCTAGCTCGGCAACATCAAACCAACCGTTACTCTCTTGGGATTTTCCTTTGTAGCTTACCCCTAGCTTTTTGATCTTCTTATTCACAGGAATGGAATATGTATGCTTGTTTTCTTTATTTTCAGAATATACGATTGTTTTTTGATCCAGTTCATCGATCACATATACATCAAAGATATAATACTTCGTATAGTTTTCCTTTTTAAAGGTCAGATCAATATTTTTAATATCGTAAACACCTTGTAAATCAACTTCTACATTACCACTGTTTGTTTCTTTATTTCCATCATAGCACCATGCTGTATCCACATTGCCATCGGTTACATATTCAGCTTTAAAGCCTCCGGCAGTATTGGTGCTTGATGCACTTACCGGTTTTTGTAATGCAACATTTTTAACTTCTTCCTTTTTCTGACTGCTTAATGCCATGACCTTTAATTCACTCATAGCAGGAGAAGCGGCATAAGCTGCACCTTGTCCGGTAGAATCTGCAAAATGTACCTTAACCTTTCGTACATCGGTTATAGTTTCAGGAATGTCGATTTTATACACTGCATCTTCAAGTACTGAAGTATGATCCGTTTTATCTAGGATTACCGTTTCCTTTCCTGTACTGTCAATAACCGATACCGTAAATTTGAAAGGCAAGCCTGCTTTTTCAAAAGATACCTCAACATATTTGGCATCATCATAGGAATAAGCTAAGTCTAGAGTTACCGTTGCCGGATACATTTCTTCCTTGCTTGCTTTCCATACCGTTTTCCATAGGGTAGCGGTATTGTCATCGGTTAGTAAGGAGATATTGGTTTCGGAAGGCTTATCACACTCTGCCACCAAACCTTTTGCGACATTGTAATACGTTGTCGTTTCCAAAGCTTTACCGAAAATCTTAATCTCTGCGATACGCAAGCGCTGTTCACTGCTGCTAGAGCGTGTATTCAT
>UMFZ01032065.1_pt1 | contig 22391 bp, 20 predicted proteins | sample 1965141 | NCBI WGS metagenome assembly UMFZ01 (sample SAMEA4836059, study PRJEB28245) | human gut metagenome | biome: gut microbiome; material: fecal sample | place: Denmark | collected 2008
CAATGTTCTTTTAATTTAGCCTTGACTTTTTATTTGCAGGCTAATTTAAAACATGAATGAGCAAGCATTAAATAAATAACCAATAAAAATAATACCAACAGTAACAATAACGGTAAATGTAAGCAGCAGTTTTGGTTTCACTGCTTTTCTCAGCATAATCAAAGAGGGCAGGGACAGAGCTGTTACAGCCATCATAAATGAGAGAACTGTTCCAAGTCCAGCACCCTTAGCGAACAAACTTTCCGCAACAGGAATTGCGCCAAAAATATCTGCATACATAGGAACGCCAACCAGAGTGGCAAGAGGCACAGAATACCAATGACTGCTTCCCAAAAGTGCTTCCACATATCCAGCCGGAATAAAGTTATGAATGGCGGCGCCAATCCCAACACCAATAAAAATATAGGGTGCCACTTTTTGAATGGTAGACATAAGCTGTTCTTTGGCATATACAATACGATCACGCTGCGTCAAGGATGCCGCTTCCAAATCAATAGCAGGGGCAGAACGGATAAAGTCTTCCACATAAGCCTCCATTCCCAATTTTTCAATCAATAGCCCCCCAAGAACCGCCAGCACCAAACCAACGATTACATAAGCCACAGCAATTTGGAGTCCAAAAATACTAGTAATCAAGATCAGGGAACCGAGATCTACCAGAGGAGATGAAATCAGAAAAGAAAATGTAATCCCTACCGGCAATCCTGCACTTGTGAATCCAATAAAAAGAGGAATAGAGGAACAGGAACAAAAGGGCGTTACCGTTCCCAAAAGCGCAGCAAAAATATTTGCTGATAAACCACGAAACTTAGATAAGATCTGCTTTGTACGCTCCGGCGGAAAGAAGCTTTGGATATAGGAAATACCAAATATCAACACCGAAAGCAGGATAAATATTTTTATCACATCGTAGAAGAAGAATTGCAGACTCCCGCCAATCCTACTTTCCAAATCTAATCCAAACTTAGACAATAAATCACCAATCAAAGTATTGAGCCATTTCATGCCTAGAATCTGATTTTGAATAAAATTCCAAACTTCCAAAATATAAACCCCCAATATATTTATATATTTAAAATTATCTATTTGTTATATAAACCATATGAATTATATAACAAATTATTTCTTAGATACAAAGATCACATCATCTTTGGCCATTTCAGCTGTTCTCTGTAAAAACTGAGCTACTTTTTGAAACTGATCCGCATTTAAGCGATAATGCATCCATTTGCCTTCTTTTCGTCCAATCACCAGATCAACATCACAAAGTATTTTCATATGGTGGGAGAGAGTGGGCTGCGTGATATGCATTTCATCTAACAGCATGCAAGCACATCTTTCTTCGCCTTGGAGCATTTCTAAGATTCGCAATCTGTTTTCATCCCCAAGGGCCTTAAAAATTTTTGCCAATTGATTGGGCTGTACTGTCATATTCTCACCTCATATTCATAATCGTCTATATAAGTATATAAAACACATTGATAATTGTCAATATATAAATGAATGCATTTGAAAAAACAGTCAAAGAAAAGTGGGGAAGTGAAATAAAAAAGGATGGGAATATTTCATCCCATCCTTGAATCCGTTTCTGATTCTTATTTGAAGTATCTGTTGTACAGGCCCAGGAATGCTTTACCGTGTCTAGCTTCGTCACGACCCATTTCGTGTACTGTGTCATGGATTGCATCCAAGTTAGCCAGTTTTGCACGTTTAGCCAGATCGAATTTACCAGCGCAAGCACCGTTTTCAGCATCGATACGCAGTTCCAGATTTTTCTTTGTGGAGTCTGTTACAACTTCGCCCAGCAGTTCAGCGAATTTTGCAGCATGTTCAGCTTCTTCCCAAGCAGCTTTTTCATAGTACAGACCAACTTCAGGGTAGCCTTCTCTATGAGCAACTCTTGCCATAGCCAGGTACATACCAACTTCTGTGCATTCGCCTTCGAAGTTAGCTCTCAGGTCAGCCATGATGTCTTCGCTGGAACCCTGTGCAACACCTACAACGTGTTCAGCAGCCCATTCCATTTCGCCTTCCTTCTGTTCAACGAACTTATCAGCGCCAACATGGCAAACAGGACATTCTGCAGGAGCAGAGTCACCAACATGAACATAACCACATACGGAACAAACAAATTTTTTCATAATCATTTTCCTCCTTGAATTAAAAATATATGTAAAATCGAAGTAAACTATTTTTACTTGATAATTATTATAAATTACTATACACTTTTTGTCAATCCATTTTATAAAAAAATATGAAAATTTGCAAAAAAACTGCATTCTATGATAAACTAGTAGAGCAAAGGAGGAATTTCATATGAAATCACTGGAAATTAACCAGATTTATCATGGTTTTCAATTGAAAAAATGCGAAAAACTGGGAGATATTTCTGCCACGGGATATCTGTTTACCCATATCAAAAGTGGCGCTAGACTTTGCTATATCGAAACAGAAGATAACAATAAAGTATTTTCTGTTTCCTTTAAAACACCGCCTGATAACGATTGCGGAACACCTCATATTCTAGAACATTCTGTGCTGTGCGGCTCTCGGAAGTATCAGGCAAAGGATCCATTCAACGAATTGGCAAAAGGATCTTTGAATACATTTTTGAATGCTATGACATATGCAGATAAAACCATGTATCCCATTGCAAGCTGCAATGAAAAAGACTTCCATAATATAATGGATGTTTATTTGGATGCAGTTTTTTATCCTAATATTTACACCAAGAAAGGGATTTTTCTGCAAGAAGGCTGGCGTTATGCAGATGGCGGAAATTCTCCGGAGATCACAGGCGTTGTCTTTAACGAAATGAAAGGGGCATTATCTGATCCTGAAAGCAGACTTGCTGGCGTGATTGCACGCAGTATGTTTGGCAATACCACATACGGCATGGAATCCGGTGGTGATCCTGACGCCATCCCTAATTTGACTTATGAAGCATTTCTGGATTTCCATAGAAAATATTACCATCCATCCAATGCTTATTTTTATCTGTATGGTGATATGGATGTCTTTTCTTGTCTGGAACACATTGATACAGCTTATCTTTCTAATTTTAATGTATCAAATGATTTGCCAATTATTACTGAAACCAATGTTCCAAATGCAATGGAGTGGATATCCGCTACTTATCCTGCAGAAGAAAATGAAAATGACCTGGAGAAAGGATATTTTGCCTACAATATAAAGGTAGGAAAATGCACTGACCCCAAACGGATATTAGCAATGCAGCTGGTAGGTTATCTTCTGCTGGAAACAAATGCTTCTCCACTCAAAAATGCACTGCGTGATGCTGATGTTTGTGAAGAAGCAGAAGGCTATTTTGATTCCTCCACATATGAAATGATTTACAGCATCATTGCAAAAAAAGGCAAAAAACAAAATGCCGAAAAATTCAAAAACATTGTTGAAGATGTACTCAAAAATTTGTCCATCCATGATTTTGATCCAGAACTTTTGCAGGGTGGCATTAAAAAACTAGAATTCTTGCTGCGTGAAGAAGATTATGGTTCCAGACCTAAAGGGCTGATTTATAACACACGTTTGATGAAAAGCTGGCTCCATGGCAAAGATCCATTTGAAAGCCTACATCAAATTGAAATCTTTGAGGAATTAAAATCAGAAATCAAAAATGGATATCTGAAACAGTTCATACGAGAAGTTCTTCTGGAAAACCAGGAAAAAACCTGGATTGTATTTATGCCGGAAGAAGGAAAACAGCAAAAAGATGATGCTGCCTTTACTGAAAAAATTTCTGCTCGTATTGCAGCAATGACACCTGCGGAAAAACAGCAGTTAGCAGAAGATAAAAAGGCGCTTTCCGATTTCCAGGATGCCGAGGATACACCTGAAATTCTGGCACAAATTCCACTGCTGCAACGGGAAGATATTTCTCCCGAGCCACAGAAAATATCATTCACAGAAAAAGAACAGGATGGTATTCCTTTTATCCATCTGCCATTGCAGGCAAAAGGCATTGACTATGTAGAGATTTGTTTTGAAACAAATCATTTGCCAAAAGACTTAGTTCCGTATTCTGGATTGCTGGCAGAAGTCTTGAGTAAACTGGATACCAAAGCAACAGATTTTGCGGCTTTGCCTAAGAGAATCGACCAGATTTTTGGCGGACTTTCTTTCTCTAATGATATTTATAGCAAAAGTCAGCAGGAATATCGTGCTTTTGTAGGTATCAACTTTAAAGTACTTTCCGAAGATCTGGCAGAAGCCTTTGACTTTATCAAAGAGGTTATTTTCAGCAGTAATTTTTCTGCTGTGCAGAGTCTGAAAAAGATCGTACAATCCGCAAAATTAAAAGGAGAATCTTTCTTCCAGAATCAAGCTCATTTGGCAGCCATTTATCGGAGTCGTGGTGCTGTTTCTGCTGGAGCTTCTGTAAAAGAACAGACATCTGGTATTGCGTATTTCCATTTCTTAACGGAATTTGAAAAACTTTTGAACGATAAACCTGAGTTTGTCACTGCGCAATTAGAAAAAACAGCAAAATTGGTATTTACCAAAGAAAATGTTACAGCCATTCTTGGATGCGACTCGTCAGAATCAGAAAATCTTGAAAAGACATTTTTGAATTTTGTCCATACATTGTATACAGAAGAGTGCAGGGGAGTAGAAGAGCGTTTTTCTGTTGTTCCACGAAAAGAGGCATTCTCCATAGCTTCTCGTGTACAATACAATATCAAAGCATGGGATTTGGCTGAAATGCAGCAAAAATACAATGGAAAAATGCAGGTTTTAAAAACTATCCTGACGTTGGAATACCTCTGGACACATATCCGTATCCAGGGCGGCGCCTATGGATGTGGCTGTAATTTCCAGAGAAACGGTAGTATTTATTTTTATTCTTACCGCGATCCAAACCTGAAAAATACTTATGATATTTATGATCATCTTTGGGAAGAAATCGCTAATTTCCAGGCAGATGAACGTCAAATGACAAAGTATCTACTGGGAACCATCAATCGTTTTGACCAGCCAAAGACAAACGCAGAACTGATGGATTACGCAGCAGCCATGTATTTTACAGATACAACACAGGAAATGCGTCAAAAAGAACGTCTGGAGATTCTGGAAACATCCGCAGATGATATTCGACAATTTAGTGGATTTTTAAAAGAATTATCTCAGGTATCCAATATCTGTACCATTGGTGGCAATGAAAAAATCAAAGCAGATCAAAATATTTTTGAAAGTATTCAGAATCTAATACAATAAAAAAATTTTCTGGCAACAGCACATGGATAAAGTAATCAATCTATGTGCTGTTGCTATATAGCGATACCAAATATCTTCAAAACGAGCCAATCAAAGTTTTATGAACTTAGACAGGGGATCTGTTTATGGAAATTCTAATTCTTCGCAAAACGTAACTTTTGCGAAGAAATTATACTATTTTAAATCGAGATCTACTGTTTATGCCTAATCATTGCTATAACTGCCATCCGAATCAATCTTTTATTTTTTCTCTATCATACATAGTTCCGCCTCTCATTTCTTTTATCAGAGATATCTCCATCACAAATTCTCCATAATCTCATTTTTACTTTTATCTTATCTTTTATTTTTTTTATTGAAAGATATTCCTTTATGATCGTTTAAAATAATTACTGCAAAAACCATATCAAATTATATCTAATTGTTATTGCTGGTTTTCTTAACATTACTAAAACTTTTCAGCCATTACCTTATCTTGAATGATCACCCTAATTTATTTACATAATATAATTATGGTCAATAAATGTACAAAAAAACAGACAGCAAACATTCCCTTGCCTGCTGTCTGTTGTCATATCTTATTTTTAATAACTTACGTTTGGTACACCTAAATAAGATGCCGGATTTACATAAGAGCCATTTACCAATACAGAGAAATGACAATGGTTACCTGTTGAGTTACCAGTACTGCCGCATTTTGCAATAGTCTGGCCTCTGGATACTGTTTGACCTTTGGAAACAGTCAAAGATGAATTGTGACCGTACAATGTAGTCAAGCCACCACCATGACTGATCATAACTGTATAGCCATAGCCGTTCATCCAGCCGGCATATGTAACAACGCCGCCTTCAGCTGCAACAATTGGAGCACCATAAGCAGCTGGAATATCATAACCACTATGAGATTCCCATCTGCCAGAAACAGGGTTCGCTCTTTGTACAAAACCACTGCTCAAGCTTGAGGAAGAAGCGCTTCTGGATGGTACAGGCCATCCCAAGCTGCCACTGCCAGTATAGTATACTGTTGTGCTTTCCTGCTGTTTTGCGATTTCATTCAAAACTGCCTGATCGGCTTTTTTATTTGCTTCTACCAACTGTTCGTATTTATCTACGTCGTTTTCATAAGAAGCAATCAAAGCTTTTTTCTCATTTACAACTTCCTGCATACTAGCCATTTTTTCGTTGTAATCAGCGACAATTTCTTCCTGTGCAGCTTTTTCTTCTTCAATCTGTGTTTTCTTTTCAGAAATGGTATTCTGGATTTCCTGCAATTCATCTAACATCTGCTTATCATAAGCCATAATGTCATTTACATATTGCATACGCAAAAACAAGTCAGAAAAACTCTGTGCATCCAACAAAATTTCCAAATACCCAGCAGCACCTTTTTGCTGTAAATATTTCATACGTTTTCCGAGCAGTTCAAATTGATCATTACGTTTCTTGGTTGCTTCTTCCAGATCCTTCTGACATTGTTCCAAAGAAGCAGTGATGGCTGCCAAATCTGCTTCAGCTTTATCCAGCTCTGCCTGAATGCTGTTCATCGCCTGATCCATGGTATTCAATTCTTCTTCCAGAGAAAGCTTTTTATCTTTCAGATCATCAATCGCTGCCAGAGCTTCTTCTGTCTTTTTCGAAAGTTCTTCTCTCTCAGCCTGCAATTCCTTTACTGTTTTGGCGTATACCAAATGGCTATCAGGAATAACAGCGGTTAATATAAAGGTAGAAAGAAGAACGCACATGATTTTCTTATATGGATAAAATTTCATATTCTCGTCCTCTTATCATTAGATTTTTCTTTTTATCATGTTACATTATACTTGATTTTGACGGAATTTGAAAGACAAAATTCAAATGTTTAATTATTTATTAAGGAATTATTTCCTGCAATGTAACAATTTGAATGGACAAATCTGCCTTTTCCTCCAAAGTGCTGACAGAAATCATATAGTCATTCCATTGGCAGGTGTGAAAATAAGCAGCAGGAGTACCTACGCATGTCAGAAACTGATTGCCGTCTGATACGGAAAATTCTTTTGCTTTCTGAAATATGCTTCCACCATGAAGCTTAATGATACTTTCTTTTCTTGTCCACAGTTCAAAGAAGCATTTTTTCTTCTCCAGATCACTATGCTTTTGCCAGTACGAAAAATCTGTTGGAGAAAGCATCTTTTCAGGAAATTTAGGCAATACGTTTCTCATTTGTTCTATATCAATGCCAATTTCTTTATGGCTCCATGCCAAAATGAGGTATTCCCCGCTATGGGAAATATTAAAGAAAACATCTGGAATATCCGAAAAATACGGCTTTCCATTTTCACCATACATCAAATGAAACGCCTCAAAACCATGCATGCGGGCGATATATTGCAGCAGCATTCTGCCACCTAAAGAAGTCAATCGCTTTTTCTGAGATTTTATTCCTTCTATATAAATACGATCGCTTTCTGGAAGCTGTTTCATCGCTTTCTGTTGCATATGTTCATTTTGCAATGATGTCAACGAAAATAAATATACTTCCACACCACACCTCATTTCTGACACGCAAATAAGACGGTTGTCTTATTTGTTATGAGAACAACCGCCTTATTCTTTTCACATATACCTTGATTATTTTGCAATGATGTTTACAATCTTACCAGGTACATAGATTTCTTTCACAATGGTTTTGCCTTCCAGACGAGAAGCCAGAACTTCTTTTGCCTGTGCCAGAACAGAATCTTTGTCTGCATCAACGGAAATAACCATAGTATCACGGAATTTACCGCTAACCTGCAGAGCGATTTCTACGGTATCCTGTACCAGTTTGCTTTCGTCGACTTCAGGCCAACCTGCATCAAATACAGATTCTGCATGACCCAGTTCTTTCCACAGTTCTTCTGCGATGTGAGGTGCGAAAGGAGCCAGCAGAACAACCAGAGTTTCCAGTGTCTGTCTGTCTACGCCGCCTTCTTTTTTGCCCAGATCGATGATCTTATTGGTATATTCCATGAAACCGCTGACAACAGTGTTCATTGTCAATGCTTCCAGACGGTTTGTGATGTCATAAACCAGTTTGTTGCGCAGATATTCCATATCTTTGGAAGCTGTTACATTCAAGTCTTTGTTGTTGTAAACCAGTTTCCATACACGGTTCAGGAAACGGAATACACCGTCGATACCGCTATCATCCCAGTCACAATCCATTTCAGGGGGACCTACGAACAGTTCGTACATACGCAGAGAGTCACAGCCGTAGTTCTGAACCAGATCGTCAGGAGAAACAACGTTGCCCAGAGATTTACTCATCTTGCTGCCGTTCTTTGTGATCATGCCCTGGTTGAACAGTCTCTGGAAAGGTTCTTCGAAAGGAACCGCACCGATGTCATACAGGAATTTTGTATAGAAACGTGCATACAGCAGATGCAGAACGGCATGTTCAATACCGCCTACATACAGGTCAACAGGTGCCCATTTTTTCAGCATTTCCTGGCTAGCCAGTTCTTTGTCGTTATGGTTATCTACATATCGCAGGAAGTACCAAGAAGAACCTGCCCACTGAGGCATTGTGTTTGTTTCTCTCTTTGCAGGTCCGCCACATTTCGGGCAAGTTGTGTTTACCCATTCGTCAATGTGAGCCAGAGGAGATTCACCTGTATCTGTGGGTTTGTAAGATTCTACCTGAGGCAGCAGTACAGGCAGCTGATCTTCGGGAACAGCAACAGCGCCGCAGTGTTCACAGTGAACGATAGGAATAGGTTCGCCCCAGTATCTCTGTCTGGAGAATACCCAGTCACGCAGTTTATAGTTTACGGTCTTTTTGCCTAGGCCTTTTTCTTCCATAATATGAGGAACTTTTTCTTTTGCTTCGAAAGCTTTCATGCCGTTCCAGTCGCCGGAGTTGATGATTACACCATCGCCTGTGTAAGCTTCTGTCAGTTCTTTTTCTTCTTCGCCTTCAGGCAGGATTACCTGAACGATAGGCAGATTGAATTTCTTAGCAAATTCAAAGTCACGTTCATCATGAGCAGGTACACACATTACAGCACCTGTACCATAGTCAGCCAGCACATAGTCTGCAACCCAAACAGGAATTTCTTTGCCGTTAACAGGGTTTACGCAGTAAGAACCTGTGAATACACCAGTTTTTTCTTTGTTGGTCATACGATCAACAGAAGATTTTGTGGAAGCTTCGAAGCAATATTTTTCAACAGCTTCTTTGCATTCAGGTGTTGTCAGAGCAGGAATATCTTTATATTCAGGAGCCAGTACCATGAAAGTACAGCCATGCAGTGTATCAGGTCTTGTGGTGTAAACAGTGATTTTTTCATCGCTGCCAACAACCTTAAAGTCTACTTCTGCACCATAGCTCTTGCCGATCCAGTCAGACTGCATTTTCTTAACTTTTTCAGACCAATCCAGAGTTTTCAGATCTTCCAGCAGTCTGTCAGCATATGCTGTGATCTTCAGCATCCACTGACGCAGATTTTTCTTAGTAACAGTAGCGCCGCAGCGTTCGCAAGTACCGTTAGTAGCTTCTTCGTTTGCCAGAACACATTTACAGCTAGGACACCAGTTCAAAGGCATTTCTTTTTCATATGCCAGACCATGTTTAAACATCTGAACGAAAATCCACTGTGTCCATTTATAGTAGTTGGGATCTGTTGTATCTACTTCTCTATCCCAATCGTAGATTGCACTGATTTCATGCAGCTGTCTTTTTACGTTTGCGATGTTGTTTGCAGTTGCAATGCTGGGATGGATATTATTTTTGATAGCAAAGTTTTCAGCAGGCAGACCGAATGCGTCCCAGCCCATGGGATGCAGTACCTGATAACCCTGCAATACTTTATATCTGCTGACTACGTCACTGAGAACGTAACCTCTCCAGTGGCCTACATGCAGACCTGTACCGGAAGGATAAGGAAACATATCCAGGCAGTAAAATTTAGGTTTTACATCATCTTCTTTGTTGATGGGATTCTTTTCCCATTCAGCACGCCATTTTTTTTCAATTTCTCTAAAATCATAACGCTGATTCATTTTGAATTCCTCCTTCGTGTTACAGTTTGGGCACTGTCAAAAAAAATCCCTCCATCTCGTTAGAGACGAAGGGACACTCCGTGTTACCACTCTAGTTTGTTTCCGCAGAAACACACTCTTATGCCCGATAACGGGGGCGACCGTTGCCGTCTACTTGCCAGAGGCGTTCCACGGAAAACTCAAAGGCCAGTTCCATTTTTCGCTCTGTCGTTTCACACCAACCAACGACTCTCTGGAATAAGCAACCAAATGTACTACTCCTTATCAATGTCTTTTCTCGAAAACATTTATACCATATTTACCAAAAGAAATCAAGTGATTTTATGGATTTTTTTCTAAATCAAGGATAAAAGCCAACGAAAAAGCTTGAATCGACAGATTTGACACCAAAATTTGTATACATTTCCCAGAAAAAGAAGCTGCATCGTTTTTTCTTCTTTAATTTATTTACATAATATAATTATGGTTAATTATAGCACATATAGAAACATAAAAGCTATATGACAAGCACTTCCAATCATCACAAACACATGAAAAATTTCATGAAAACCAAATCCAGCAATGGGCAGCTGCGGTTTCTTCAAACCATATATAACAGCCCCTATGGTGTAAGCCAAACCACCAGCCAAAAGTAATCCTATCCCCTTCCAGGAGACAGCCTCTTGCAATGGAACGAAAACAATGACTGCCAGCCATCCCATAATAACATATAAAGAAGTAGATAGCCACCTGGGTGCCTGCATCCAGAAAATTTTCATAAAGACACCACCAATTGCCAAAATCCAGATCAAAGCAAGCATTGTCCATCCCCACGCCCCAGCAAGCGGCACAAGACAAATAGGCGTGTACGTTCCTGCAATGAGCACAAAAATCATAATGTGATCTATTCTGCGCAGAAGTATTGTTTTTGCTTCAGAAACATTCAAAGTATGATAGATGGTACTTGCTCCATACAAAAGCATAAGGGACAATCCAAACACGGCAAAACCTATGACCTGAATGATTGCATCTTGGTGTGAAGCTTGAAAGAGCAATACAGAAATACAGGGAATACATGCCAATAAGCCAATAAAATGTGTCAACGCACTAACCGGATCTTTGATACTATGCTTTACCAAATCTATCAACCCTTTCATCTAGTATTTAATACTATATATTGAGATATTGATATGTTAACATGTATTCCATAAAGTAACAATAAGCAAAATACACAAAAATGTTGAAACATAGTATGAAATACTATATAATAAATTTCAATAGGAAAAAGGAGGGATTGCATGGGAACATACGAAGAAATTCTGGAAACCTTCAAAAAAAAGCTAAAAACTGTTTCCGTTGTGGAAATTGCAGATATTCCCAAAATTGACTTATATATGGATCAAGTCACTACATTTATGGATCAGGCACTGACACCATACAAGCGGTCATCCGATGGCAAGGTTTTGACCAAGACCATGATCAATAACTACACAAAAGCAAAGGTTCTTCCGCCGCCAGTGAAAAAGAAATACGGACGTATGCATATCATGCTGCTGATTATGATTTTTCATTTGAAAACTGTTTTATCCATAAAAGATATTGCTACTTTATTCCAGCCAATCTTTGCCCTTCCTACAAAAGAAGAGTCTGAAAAACAAACTGAAAAGATTTATGCTGGTTTTATCTATTTGCAGAAAGCTACCCTGACTTATATGCAGGCTTCCGCGGAAGGTATTATTGATGATACGCTTTTCCAAAAAGAAATCATGGCTGAGTATGATGAAGAAATGAAAAAAGTCATGCTGATCTTACTCTTAGCCATTCGAGCAAATGCCGAAAAACATCTTGCAGAAAAAGTACTGGATTTATATTTTTATTAAAAAAGAAGTCAGAAACCAATTGAATGGTTTTCTGACTTCTTCTTTATTATTTCCCTAATTCTTCTAAATCTTTCAAATAATCTGTATCACAGCAGTATTGATATTCCGCACTGGTTGCGTACTGTTTGACTGCCACGGTGGATTTATTGATTGCCTGAAGTGTTCCGGCACCGGCTACGCAGCCACCAGGACACGCCATACCTTCCAACAAATAACCATTATATTTTCCTGCTTTTGCCAAAGTCATCAGTTTTTTGCACTCACGCAGTCCTTGAGCGCTTTCTACTTTAATCTCCTGATCTGGATACATCTTTTTAATGCAGTTTACAACGGCTTCCGCAACACCGCCTGCAATGGCAAAGTTACGTCCATCACGACTTGCTTCAGAAACTTCCTTTTCTTCCTCCATTGCTTCCAGATCAATGTTTTTCGCTTCAAAAACACCCATCATTTCTTCAAATGTCAGCACAAAATCGATATCGCTGCGTACGCTTTTTCTGCTGGCTTCCAGTTTTTTTGCTGCACAAGGGCCAATGAAAACAACTTTTGCTTCCGGATCCTTCAGCTTAATCAGACGTCCTGTCAATACCATAGGTGTCAATGTCATAGAAACACAATCTTTGAATTCCGGGAAAAGCTTCTTCGCCATTACTGACCATGCCGGACAGCAGGAAGTTGCCATAAATGGCAGTTTATCAGGCACATTTTCCATGAAATCTTTTGCTTCATCCGTTGCACATAAGTCAGCCCCCACTGCAACTTCGATCACATCAGCAAAGCCAAGGGCTTTCATAGCGGCACGCAGTTTTCCGGGTGTTACCTTCGGGCCAAACTGCCCAACAAAAGCCGGAGCTACTGCCGCATATACACGATGTCCTTCTTTCATGGCATGGATCATTTGGAAAATCTGACCTTTGTCAACAATAGCCCCAAAAGGACAATTTACCAGACACATGCCGCAGGAAACACACTTATCATAGTCGATTTTCGCTCTTCCATACTGGTCAGAACTAATAGCATCAATGCCGCAGGCAGCCGCACAAGGGCGTTTCTGATGAATAATTGCGTTGTAAGGACAAACATCAATACATCTGCCACATTGAATACATTTTTCCTGATCGATAACAGAACGACCATTGATAATATGAATGGCATCTTTTGGACAAACTTCTGTACAGGGATGTGCCAAACAACCCTGACATGCATTTGTTGACACAACTTTATTCTCTGGACACGCATGACAAGCAAATTTGATGATATTGATCAATGGTGGATCATAATACTTCCGTGCAATGGCACTTTCTTCGATCCCATCTGAAACAGGTGCAGATTCTGCTGCTGTTCTTACAGGCAGACCAATGGCAAGACGCAGCCGTTCACCGATAATGGCTCTTTCCAGGAAGATGCTTTCTCTGTAAGACGCTAATTCACCGGGCAGAATTTTAAATGGCAGTTGTTCGATTTTCTTTGCATAGTCACCGCCTTCATAGGCAAGACGCGCAACCTCCGTAAATACTTTTCTGCGAATATCAATAACTGATGTGTAAATTCCTCTCATAGAAACTCCTTTAATTATAAATGTATTTTCCTTGTACCACACACAAATGTACTTCATCCGCCATCCATTATATCATAGCATTTCATACTTCACAATTTTATATTTTCATTTACTTGTTCTTTTACAGAAACATTACGTTCGTGACATTTTACTTGTTTTTCTGTCCACACAAGCAATAAATTTATAATTTTTTGCTGTTGTACTTCAGATAATGGAACACCCATTTTTACACCGTACCATTTGTTTAAACATCCCCTGCAACAACAGGCCGTAGCATGTTGTGCCACAAAAATAGGATGTCCTTTCATAGGTGTCTGTTTCCCGTCGTTTTTGGGATTTGCCGGCGCCAATCTTTCTTTCACAAATTCCTTTGCATGCAGTGCGATTTTCTCCATACCTACCCGTTCTATATAAGAAAAATCTGATTCTTTTAGATAAAATTTACTTCTAAAGCTTGATTTGGATAATTTTTCCAACGCTTGTTCAATGGTTTGCATACATATTTCGCCTCCATTCATTTGTATCATAGCACTTTTCAAAAAAGGCACAAGAGCGCTTTTGTATTTTTCCGAAAAAAGTATTGCTCTGTGCGATAATTCGTATTACATTAGTAGATGAAATTTGCTATTCATAAAGGAGAACCGTTATGCGCGCAATATCAAAAAATCAAATCACAGAAGGTGTTATTTGGAAACAGCTGCTCTTTTTCTTTTTCCCTATATTATTGGGCACGCTGTTCCAACAATTATATAATACAGCAGATACTGTTGTCGTAGGTCGTTTTGTCGGCACAAAAGCCTTAGCGGCAGTTGGCGGCTCTACGGGACAGATCGTAAACCTTGTTGTCAACTTCTTCGTCGGACTTGCATCCGGTGCCACCGTTATCATTGCCCGGTACTACGGCGCAAGAGATCGAATCAAGCTGAATAACGCCCTTCACACAGCCATTGCTTTGTCCATTGTGGGCGGTATTGTAACAGCTGTTGCAGGAATTTTGCTGACACCATTTTTATTGCAGATGATGAATACACCCGCAGATGTTATCGAAGGATCTACCATGTATCTGCGTATTTATTTTGCCGGTATCATTTTTGTTTTTGTTTATAATATTGGTTCCGGTATTCTGAGAGCTGTTGGTGACTCCAAACGTCCTCTTTATTTTTTGATTGTTTGCTGCTTTTTAAACATCTTTTTGGATATTCTTTTTGTTGTTTATTTAAAGCTTGGTGTAAAAGGGGCTGCTTTTGCCACAGTGATCTCTCAGGCTGTTAGTGCACTGCTAGTCATTCTTTCTTTGACCAAATCTGTTGACATCTATCGTCTGCGCCCCAATAAAATTCGTTTTTACAAGAGCTTGCTCATTGCTATTGTAACCATTGGCCTTCCGGCCGGACTTCAGTCAGTCATGTATGGTATCTCCAATATCATCATCCAGACATCCTTGAACAGTCTGGGTACGGAAACGGTTGCGGCTCATACAGCCTTCGCAAAGATCGACGCTATCTATTGGATGATCTCCGGCGCCTTCAGCGTTTCCATCATTACATTCATCGGTCAGAATTATGGCGCACGCAAGTTTGACCGTATGAAAAAAAGCATCAAAGTATGTCTGTTCATGGACTTGATCGCGTCATTGCTTCTGACAACAGTCATGATGGTTGCAGGGCCTTACCTCCTGCGTCTTTTCACTTCCGATCAGGAAGTTATCGAAATTGGTATGCAGATCATCCATATTATTGCACCATCCTACGCACTTTTCATCTTTATCGAAATTTTGTCCAGCTCTTTACGTGGTATGGGCAATGTGGTGATTCCTATGTTGATGACTTGCGGTGGTGTTTGTGTACTGCGTATTTTGTGGATTTTCCTTTTTGTAAGAACACATTTGAGTGTTACCACCATTTTGATGAGTTATCCCATCTCTTGGGGTTTCACAGCATTGCTGTTTATCATTTATTTCATGTTTTATCAAAAGAAATTTTTCCGCCGCTGTATGGAAGAAACAGAAACGCCGGCAGAAACAAACGCATAAAAAAAAGGCAGACAAATTTAGGGGCATCTTCATAAGAAAACAAAGAAAGCTGAAATCCTCATCAAACAAAGGATTTCAGCTTTCTTATTTTTACTAAGATATTATTTGATATGTTTTCTTATGAAGACAGCCGCCGCACTTCCCCTTAAGAAATCAAGGAAAAGGGAAACCAATGTTTTCTTAAGGGGAAGTTACTTGTCTGCCTTTTTTATATATAAAATGATGTACTTTAATCTCCAACACCAAAGTCCGTTTTTTCATAAAGCACTTCCACCGAAGGATCATCCAAAAGCCATTGATAGGTTTCCATAAACCATGAAACCAACTCTTCATCCCGTTTCACCGATGTGCTGTTATTCGTGAATACGTTGACAGTTCCAAGTGGAAAATGCTTTTTCAAAAGCTCAATATCTCTGGCAATCATTTCTTTTGTCTGCCCTTTAACGCCTACCATCAGACAAGGAGATTCGAAATATGCCCTGACTTCTTCCGGTGATGCAAAATCAGCGTGCTTATTCAGATAATTTTCTCGAAAATCCCAATCAAATGTCTCCACACCGATTTTGAAAACAATGGGAATCCCCATGTATTCGCGCATGCGTTGGAGTTGATGCCGATACATCCAATGGGCTTCGAAGAATAATTTCTGAATCTTCTTTTCATGAATTAAATTACGGATTTCTTCTAATGTTTCTTTGGGAAGTTCAAAACAGCTTCCAGAATTGATGACTTCCAGTACGCCGTATTTTCCTGTTACACGGGAAAGCACTTCCTGGTTCAAGCGCACCATAGCATCTTCATCTTTTGAATTATCCGCTATATAGTCACAGAAAATGCATTTCCCCCAGGCACAAGGACGTCCCTGAAGCAATACGATTTCCCGTTGATTTTTGTTTGTAATTTCATTATATCTTTCCATGGAAATTTCCTTTCTGTACCTTTTGTTTCAGAGAAGCAGGCAGCATGCCGTAAAGCACCACAGTGCAGAACAAAATGACAATACGATCCAAATAATCGGTGATTGCCTGCACAACGCAAACGCTGGCTGTCATTCCAAGGCCGCCTGCATGCAAAAGCTGCACCAGCAAACTGGAACCTGATGATGTAATGCCACCAAAAACAGCTGCTGTAATCGCTGAGCTGACAATGGTACCAGGTAAAGAAATACAAAGAGCCGTCAGCAGTAATTTCCAGAATTGTCTGCTATCCGGTCTGATTTTCTGAAAGAAAACAGCAGCCATAACACCTACAACCATTTGCACAGGAATGTAATAAAATGAGTAAACATCACTGGTGCATCCACTGATGATGCCGCTTAGAATACCAGGAACCATACCATAGACAGGCCCCAGCATAACTGCTGATAACACTGTTCCTAAGGAATCCAGATAGATCGGAAGCCGAAGCAGCAGTGCTAAATTTGCTCCCACCACATTCAAAGCCGTGGCAATTCCCAAAAAACAAATCTGCATAACTGTAATTTTTCTCATTTTACAACATCCCCTTTCAGCATTTCCACATAATCTTCTTCATCTTTTGGCATCCAAACACATTTGCCAGCATCTTCCACCATAATCTGACGCAGCACATGGCGTACATCTGACGCATCTGCACCAAATACATGGGTAATGAAAAAGGTCATGAAACGATAAGGGTCTGTTTCTGTTAAAATATGGCTGTTTTTTTCTTTTTTCCAGAAATCATGGGCGTCTACCACTGTCTGTCCCAAAGATATTCCGGCTGTTTCCACTGTGGTATAAGCCGAAAATCCCTTGCACAGGCTATGGTCAATACAATAAGCAACTGCAAGTGGATCATTGATGACACAGCCAATGACGCCTTCCTGTTTCCAATGAAAGTCAAAATAAAAACGTGTGATATTGCGAATAAAGTTCCCCATTTCTTCGGACAAACAGGTCATATATTCCACCAGATTAGGGGTTAATACAATTTCTCTGGTAACATCCAAGCCAATCATATGGATCTGTTTCTGACGCAAAGTCGGATAGCTTTCAAAAGCTTCATATACCACTTTTGCCGCATCAGGATCACACCAGTAATTGTATTCTGCTACCGGTGAACAGTTGCCATGGCTTTTGTAGCTGCCACCCATCGTCACCAATTCTCCCACCCCCTCAAGGCACGCAGGATAATCCTGTATCAATCGTGCAATGTTTGTGAGAGGGCCCAAGGCAATGATGGATACATCTTTCTGTTCAGACAGCGTCTGTGCCAGAAATTCGATGGCCCCTTCTTTGGGGCGCACCTGGGTAACATTCGGCAGAAAACTTTCGCCTAGCCCATCTGCACCATGGGTATCTGTGGCATCCACATAGGGCCGCACAAGGGGCTTTGTTTCCCCCAGATACACAGGCACATCCAGCCGTTCCAATAGCGCAAGGACTTTCAAGGCGTTCTCTGCCCCCTGTGTTGTCGGAACATTTCCACACACCACCGTGATTCCCAACACATCCAGTTCCGGCGACCGCAGCGCCAACAGCAGCGCCAGCACATCATCAATGCCGGGATCACAATCAATAATTACTTTTTTTGCATTCATTCTCCAATCTCCTTTCCGATTCTTTTTTCGCATCGGTTCCCGCAGCAACAGGAATACCCGAATGCGAGATTGAGATACTTGGTTTTTTATACTGGGAAGTTCACGAACCAGTCCGACAGATGAAACATAAATTTCAAACTGCCGATTATATAAATGCAAAAGAAAGTATAGCACAAAATTTTCATGCTGTATAGTAATTTTGCAGCATGAACTTTCTAATCATTGCACCCATCAAAAAACAAAAGAAAAAAGGCCTTCTGATGGCGATACATCAAATTAGGCCCTTGTTTTTATTTAGTATTCAATGAAATCTGACGCAAACTCCTGTGGAAGGATCGCAGAATGACGACATTCCTCTCTCAGCTTTGCATAATCCTCTGGTAATGCATCAAGTGCATCTTTTAAAGCTTTTTGAATTTGAAGCACAATGGATTGAAACAACGGTGTTTCATATACATCTTCTATGGCTTTCAAAACATCTTTCGCATAAGAAGAAGGACATTCTACCCCTGCAAAATCTATACAAGCATCATTCAGTCCATTCAGCATCTCATCAATTTCTACGAAATCAACAGCGTCACAGCTTTCGAACTCATCAAAGTCAAGGCGTTCTCCATAAATGGACAGCAGCTCCAACATCAAAAAGGAAGCCCAGCATAAAATTTCCCACTGCACCAAATTATCATTACCTTCTGGAAAATGATTTTCGTAATATGCAGATTGCCCCTCTGTTAATTCCTCGCCAACCATAAACTCAAGTACGCAGGAATAAAGAGAATTCGCAAAGTCTGCAAAATCAGAAGGTTTCATTTTTCCATCTAAATAGTCCCAAAGCATCTGTATGGATTGGTAAGTAATAGGAAGCGGCTCTTCTCCATTTTCCTGAAGACCCTGCTCCAATGTATGCATATATTGCTCCAACACAAGAAGATTACCCAAAAGCCGTGTTTGATCGCTGCTGTTTTTAAATGCCTCATCTGCCAACTTACTGCAATTGGATACCCAATCTCCGGCATCTTTTCTGTTCAATGATGCAAAGTCACAAAAAAGTGTGTGTGCTGCCATAAAATCATTCCTTTCCTGATGGATTCTCTATATGAATCAGCATCTCTTTTGCTTTTCGTATAACTTCTGTTGCCATAACAATATTTCTGCTTTGTTCTTCTATGGGGATATCTACAATGGCATTAAAGGGATTGTGCATTTGCTCGCATCCCAAATACATAGATTGGTCAGAAAATACAATATAGACATGATTTTGGATGATCTTCGCGAATCCCAGAATATCCTCTATGACTTGCGATGTCAGAATATAAAACGCGTTGTGACCATTTTCAGCATATACAGAAAACATGCTGTTGAATGCTTCATTCTCTGTTTCTACTTTTTCCCGAAGGGTCAATCCCTTTATCTTCCCACTTTGTTTCTTGGGGAAAATCTGTATAGCCGTTTCACTTGTTTTAAACGCGTGAAATGTGGAAAAAACAATCACCTGTCCATCAAATACCGTTAAAGCGGAATTATCAGATTCATGTGTTTCCACAGTGCTGGCTCGAAAACGGATTGTCTCATATGTACCTTCAAAATAATCTCCAGATTCATAAAATGATTTTTCCCGTCCCGGCAAAAGACCCACTTTTGCCAGTTCATCAAATGAGATCCCCTGTTTTGCGGCATATTTCAAATTGGAAAACCCAGGAACTTCTCTTATTTTCAGTAAGGCGTACTTGTTTTTATAATTATCGCTAAATTCATTATATGTTTTCTTCCATGACAGCAAAAGATAAATCCTCATCGCCGCTGCCGCTATACAAAACGCCTACAAAATCTCACCTAAAATCATCAGTGTGCCAATCCTAATGGTTCCTAAGTCCAACTCCTCACCACTGGTCAGGATCAAAAAGAGTCCGATATTTCTTGGCTTTAACATAACAAGAAGCAACAAACAACAAAAACCACTTTCGGCATTTTTTTCAAAAACTTCGTTTTCTTCACCGCTTTTTGACGCAGCTTTTCCAGCTTGACACCACTGATGTTTTGTTTGATCATCGCCATGATTTTTCACCTGCCCATTTTAACTATTTTCTGTTTTGCAATGCTGCTGATACGCCGGCATAATGCCATACTTGTCTGTAATGATCTCTTTAGATAGAGGCGTATCAAAGGGAATAGTTGTGTATGGAATCATTTTATACGGCTTTTGCCCTTTCCAAAGGGCCTCATATATCTTCCAGCGCTTTGCTGTCATAGAATCAGGATTGGAAGCATCTTCTCTTTGCCAATATTGCCCACCCAAAAGATAACTTTCCATCATTTCTTCCCAATTCTGAAAATATTGCTGTGCCTTTTTTCCAGCTTCTACACTAATCTCCAGAACTTCTTCCATGGAAACATAGCCCACAAAGTAACACCACTGTATGATATAAGCGGCACGCCCCATATCCCAGCCAAGGAGTGCATTTTCACCATATCTTCTGTAAGCCATCATCATTTTAGGAAGAAAACTGTCTTCGTCGGCTTTTGGATTTTCCTGCTTGGCAACCTCAATCAGTTCTTCTTCTGAATAACCACGATAGATATTTTCCAATTTTGCCATTTCTTCTCCATACCATACCCGCATGCCGGAACGAATCAGACGCGTCATCGCATCCATAGCGCTTTCGTGTCCCTGTATGCCCCAGTAATCCCAAAGAGATCTTTTTATGGAATCAACAAGTTCCGGTTTATTTTCATTTCCGGGATAGTAAATACCTGCCATGTAACGGAAATTGTCTTGGTTAGTCGCCAGCAGTATAGAACCGGCTGTATTCATCCATTGCAGTGTTGGTGATAATGGTGTGTATGTATCACCTCTTTGTTCCCTTGGTCTTTGGACACGAATACAAACAGCACGAAGAACCAGAATAAAAACCAACGACAGCACAATCGGTATCAGTGCAGGCATTAATGCCACCAAAAAAGATTTCATAGACCCCGCTCCCTTTTTAATTTTCTATCTGCTCCTGTTTCAGAAAACTACGATTACGAAGCAATGAGAATTTCCTTTGCCATTTGGATAAATTCCGCATCTTGTAGGATATTCTTTGTTTGCTTTGAAACAGGTTCATCCATACTTGCATCAAACATACTGTCTCGTCTGACTGCCACAAATAACTTTTCATCCCGAAATACAAAGGATACCTGCCCATTCATGACGTCTGCAAAATGCATGATTTTTTCCATGCGCTGCGGCGTCAAGATGTAATACGCGTTATGCTCATCATGTGCAAATACGCTGAAACGGCTGTTAAACACTTCATTTTCCGTATGAATTTCATTTTCAGCCTTCCAGCCAATCATATTGGACATAAACTTTTTCTCAAAAATCTGAACATGTCCATTGCTTTTCTTTTTGTCGTCAAATTGATCCAAACAAATCATCTGTCCGCTGAATATTTCTTCAACACGATTCTTTTTACTCATACGAACCATTTTACGTGTACACACGTCGCTTATCTGAAATCTGATGTTTTCATATTCTCCCATAAGCAAATCTTCACTATCGTAATATCTTTTATCACCACAGTTTACGGCTGCCGCATTTCTGACATCATCCCATGTAAAGCCACCTTTGGGCACATATTGGAGTTTTTCAAAACCTTCTACGGCATTGATAACTTGCAGTACATACTTTGATTTAAAACCTAAATTAAACTTATCATAAGCATGCTTTACAATAATCATCCATAAGAGCAAGCCCGTTCCCAGTGCCACAACAGCTACTACAAGAATAATCTCTACAACGAAAATTACGGCTTCTACACCAGACAGGGTAGCTATTCCATTCTCCTGGAATGCAAGCATACACCCCACGACTATATAAACAAGCAGCATGACGACAGATAAAACGATAACAACTTTCTCAAGCTTTTTTGCTTTTAAGCGCATTTTCTCAAGCTGCGCCTCCTGTATCGTCTGTTCCATGATATATCATCCTTTCAGTCAAAATTCATTTGAAATTCCTTCTTTGTCTCTTCCTCTTGCTAAAAATTCGCTTATACTCACCCCAACTGTTCAACCAATTCCCATTAATTTATGGTAAAGTTTGGATCTATATTAAATAAGTGGACACGATTTATAAACAGA
>UMFZ01005378.1_pt1 | contig 22360 bp, 28 predicted proteins | sample 1965141 | NCBI WGS metagenome assembly UMFZ01 (sample SAMEA4836059, study PRJEB28245) | human gut metagenome | biome: gut microbiome; material: fecal sample | place: Denmark | collected 2008
AAATGTATCAAAATCAACCTGCTCCTCAAATAATGGCTCAATCTCAATACCTGTATTATTTTCAACAACTGCTACCACTTCTTCTGCTACTACTTCATTATTATCCATTTGATTTTAACTCCTTTGCATTAATTTCTCATCATAATATGTAATGTCGGTTGGAACCGCATTACTATTAGCTAGTATACCATAAACATACTCAAACCAATCTTAAACCGATTAATCTTTTAATATATCTTATCAACCTCATCTTCATACACTGATTCAGTATGAGTATCAAATAGCACCCATTCCACCAGGTCAAAACAATCTGGATTATCCTGCAAGAACCGGTTTACTGTATGTACCGCAATCTTTGCTGCCAACTCAACAGGAAAACTATATATTCCCGTTGATATTGAAGGAAATGCAATAGACCTGATTCCATTATCCATTGCCAGCTTCATGGAATTAAAATAGCAGTTAGCAAGAAGCTCCTCTTCTCTATCTCTGCCTCCATTCCATATCGGTCCTACAGTATGAATAACATAATCGCATGGTAAATTATAGGCTTTTGTTATCTTTGCTTCTCCAGTCACGCATCCGTGAAGTGTCCTACACTCAGCCAGAAGTTCCGGTCCTGCGGCTCTATGAATCGCACCATCTACACCGCCTCCGCCAAGAAGAGAGTTATTTGCTGCATTAACAATTGCCTGCACATCTGTTACTTTTGTTATATCTCCTTTTACTGTCTTAATCAAATACATCTTTCTTACCTGCCTGTTTATTATATTACCTCTGCCTCAAATGGCATCAGAGACAATTTAGCAATTTTGAAAAACTGCTTTCCGAAAGGAATTCCGATAATTGTTATACAACATATCAGACCTGCCACAGCATTTCCAACTGCCATAGGGATTCCTGATACAATCAGCCAGATAATATTTGCAATTAAGCTAACTGCACCGCCACCATATACCACTTCTTTTCCAAACGGAAAAAATGCCAAACCTGCAAACTTAAAACATTGTAAGCCTATCGGTATTCCTATTATGGAAATGCACCACAGACAACCTGCCAAAACCCACGATAGTCCACTCAACAATCCACCACATATAAACCAAAGTATATTTCCTAATATGCTCATATCAATATTCCTTCTCTATCTCTCCATCTATTCCATACATTTTCTTGAATGCATCAAGGTCTGCCTGATTTTTAATCAGCATAACCTCTTCTATCTTACCCGTATGAATGTCCTTAAAGCCTGCAACCTGCTCACCATTACATATGCTTGCCTTGATTACTGGTTTCTTATTTTCTTTATCATATGTCTTCGTAACTGTCTTTTTCTTAAAGAGTCCCACTCTGAGCACCTTCTTTTGACTTTGCCATCAGTATAAGTTTTTCAAAGGACTGTGCAAAACGTACATCATCTTCTTCTGTACGCTTTCTCGGTCCCCTAATATGATTCTTATGAGAGCTGCGTCTTGCCTTCTTGTTAAGATGTCGTTCCATAAGCATCTGATCTATGTTATCATTCGTGTACCACTTGCCAGATTGGTGAATAGCATAAGCACCTTTTCCAAGAGCCATAGCAGCGACACCATAATCCTGCGATACTACTACATCCCCTTTATGACAAATGCTGATCAGTTTATAATCTACTGCATCTGCTCCTGCACCTACCACAATCACATCGCTGTAATCAGAATACAAAATGTGATTTGTATCACACAGCAATGTGGTGGAAATATTGTATTTCTCTGCTATTGTCTCTACAATGTCCACTACCGGACACGCATCTGCATCTACAAATATCTGCATTTTCTCCTTAAATCCATTTCATATCAGTTATAGTTAATTGGTGTTCGTACTTCTATAAGATTTCCTGATGGATCATAGAATCTTACAAGTTTCTGTCCACCTTCAAGTTCCGTTAATTCCGTAACATAACTTACAACATACTTGCCAGACTCCAGTTTTTCAATAATGCCTTCTATATCATTATCTTCAAAATAAAGTTCTGTCATATTGTTATGTGGAGTTGTATGTATTTTTGTACTATCATACCATACATCTACATCTTGTAACACAAGCCCCTCAGACATTATCACATTGCCTTCCAGCCTTGTAATCACACGCAGTCCAAACAGTTCTTCATAAAAATTAATTGATTCGTCAATGTTATCAACAATAATCAATACATTTTTCAAACTCATGATTTATGTACCTGCCTCTCCATTTCTCGTTGAATCCATGTCATAATTACATCTACAAGATAATCCTGCTGCACCTGACTCAATTCCTTGCCTGGCTGCATTTTATGCCACTTTCGGATGCACTCCCTACAGCATGTAGCTGTTGCGTGCTGAGCAATAAATACCAGCTGACCACGCATTGGTGTCTTCTTGCCATCATTTGCTATATATGCCGGAGCTTCTCTCTTTGCAATAAAGTCCTTAGCATGTTGTCTTATTGTATTAAGGTCTCGTCTCCTGACTCGGTCGTTGCTCCTGCTACGCAGGGTCGTCCACTGGACGACCGCAACCTTTTTCATTTATGTAATCAATATCTTTCTGCTTCAGATTGAAACTGCTTCGGAACTTGGAATTATCCAGTCGTTCAAACAACTGCCTATACCAGTACTCATTCAAATTCATTTATACTAATGTATAATCCACCTAACATTACTGATATCTGCTTATTATGGAAGCAGCTTCCAACTTTATTTTTTCAGGATTCTCTAGATATTCTTCTACAATTTCCTTTTGTAACTTAGTTCCTGTCATTCCATCATACTCTGTATCTGGATCTAAACAACGAATTCTACCGGATTGCATTCTTATACCACTATAATTTCTGAAAATATCAGACACGGGTTCACCCGTGATTTTCATTTCCCTTATTCTTAGAATAGAACTGATTCTATGGTAATTCTCATCAATTATCTCTGGCAACATCTGTTTCGTTCTAAAGTATTCTGCTACAAGCACAACCACTTCTTCTCTATCCCAGTTTCTCTGTTCATTCTTTTCGCTCATATAATTTACCTGCCTGACTTAAATGATGTTCCCAACACGTTTCTTTTTCATATTATTTATCAGTAAAATGGGATCTTGTAAATACTCTCTCATTTTTTCATATGAGCCATACATTTCATCTTCGTATTCATCCTCAGTTATTTGTGATTCTTCCGAATCTGTATCATATGATGAATGTGCTTCTGCAACTAACATTAATTCAATTGTATTTGGTAGCTGTTCCTTTTCTGCTTTTACAGTGGTTCTTTCAAATTCGTATGCTAACATAGCCCGATATATGGATTCATTTTTTCTTGCAAACCCATTGCTTAACAAAAAAGCCAACTTCTCTTCTGTTGCTTTATTATTGACTTGTTCATAAAATTTCGCCCACTTATAAAAGTTTAGATTCTCAATAATTCCTCGATTAACTTTAATAAACTGTACCATATTAGGATTAAATTCAATCCATTCTTCTTTCTTATTAAATGAATACAACAGCTCATTCATATCACTATACAAAGCACCTACAACATATCTCTTGCAAGCACTTTTAACTTTCTTACACAGTTTGATTCGATCTTCATCCCAGATTTCATTCCAGGTAACATATTTATTTTCAAAAGATATCCTATAAAAATCATAAAGTATTTGTTCCAACACACATTCTTTGTGATCTGCTGTAATTGCTTTTTGTCGAACATTATATTTAACTACAATATTCCATGATATTTCCGTGAATCTTGAAAATACCTGTTCAAAACTGATTCTACCTTTTGAATCAACCTGATCAAGACAATCTATAAGCGACTTAAAGAAAAGAAATTTATAGCTTGTTTCATTTATTGAGTGTGTAGAAAACAACCAGTTCACGGTTTTCCACATCTCATCATCTGATAAAGGTCTTTTGCTATAAGTACCCTCTTTCAAATCATATCCCATAACTATATTCCTTTCTGTGCCTTGAGCATTTTTATCATAAGTTCAGGGTCATTTAAATGTTCCTTCAGCATTGCATCATTTTTACTATCTCTGTTTGTTGTCTCTTCTTTCAATCGAAGGATCTGGTCGTTTTCCTGTTCTGTTTCATTTGCAAGTAATGCCATTTCCTCGGCTTCAAACAGCATCTCTAATGTATTCATTCTATTAGAACGAATATAACTTAGTCCTTCTCTAACTATCGAGTAATCGCTATTATCAACGAGTCCTTCTTTTGCTTCAAATGATTTGTAATACAGTTCTTTTGCATAACCAAGATTGACATGATAAACATTTTCAACATCACTCAGCATATCCAAGTATGCAAAATTAACACCGCGTTTCAATTTTATCTTTAAATCATAATCCAATAGAACAATATCTCTGTACTCAATGGCTTCTACTAACGAACTATAAAACGGAATGAATTCATCTGTCGATGGCAAAGAAATTAATCTGTCCATTAATTCTTCCAATTGTTCCTCAAACTGAATTGCTTCTGTCAAAGTGCAGTTTTTGCATATATCCTTATCGTACAATCTACACCCCACAAAAAATCCGTCTCCTGTTCGAAAAAGAAAAATATTAAAGCCATCATTTGCTTTATTGATTATCTTCATAAAGAAAAAGCAGCTTCTAACCCCATCTTCAAACTGGCACAAATCAGCTGCAAAGATTTTTGTTGCTATCGTTCCTCTATTAGTTTTTCTACTTATATCGTCATAAATATATACTGAACCTACATCTTCAATAAAAGAACGCTCATCAGCCCCATAAATTTCCTGCTCATTTCCAAATAAAAAAATATATCTCTCAAGGTCTTCTTCTCGGCATTTTTCTCTTCCATTAATCAACCCCATGCTAATTAATAAGTCCGATATTTCTTCCGTTGTGAAATCTATATTCTCTAATAATGGCTCTTCCGTGATGGCTGTCCAGTCTTCCAATACATTCTTCATATTCACCATCACTTATTGATAAATTTTTCAATACCTTCTTTCAATGCATCTCCGTCTTGCTCTTCATCAAAATGTCTTACATAATCAAACATTTGTTTCAGGTAGCTATCTTCATCAATACATTGATCAACAAATTCTTCGTGTAACACTTCTAGTCCACCTAAAAAATATGAATTATATATCTTCATATTGTCACTGATGAACTGTTTCTCTTCCTTCGTATTTTCCGCAAAGGTAAATGCTCTGTAAACTCTTTTTTCCAAATCTGGTTCAGAATCAGTATCCAATAACATTAATGTTTGATAAACGAATTTCAATTGTGCTCGTCTTTCTTTAAAAACATCAGCCATCATTCCGGCTTCTCCACTTACAGTATTATCAATAACACCTTTTCTATTATATTGATATCCTATCATTGGACAGAGAATATATGCGTCAATATATGCATTAAATATTTTGAAGTTATTGTGCTGATCTCGATCTGGTACGTTTCCTGCCAATTCACATAAATCTTTCCAGTAATTTGCATGTTTACCTGTTATCCTAAAGCTTGTATCAAACATAAGTTCCTCCTTATCTAAAGTGTGTAGATGTATCAATTTCCTTACCATTTGCATCTTTATCTTTCTCTATTATATAGCTTTTACCCACGTATTGATTCAAATTTGTAGATGCATATTCCCAGTCTTTTTGCATTACAGCCATAATAACCTGATTAGCTGTTTGTGGTAATATTTTGCAAATATTATCAATATGTATTTCATCCACATTAGAGAACGGTGCGTCCATTACAAGCGGATATACTTGTCCCAATTTCATTTCATCGTCATCAAGGATTTTATCCTTCGCCATAGATACTAAACTTGCAATAAATGCAAAACTCTTTACAGCTTTTAAACCATCAGATTCTTCTGTTGTAACATCACTGTACTTTACTCTATATTTATCATCAATCAGTATAGATCTTTCTCCATGATACATTTTCTTAAAATTCTCATTTACTCGAATCTGTAATTGTTCTCGTACAATTTCTTCCTTTCCCTTATAGGTTTCAAGAAGCCATTCATATACCTTCTGCGAATATGATATGAATCTTGCAACTCTTGCATTCTTCTTACTGCTTTTTGCATATTTATCAATTGCCGATTCACAATTCTTAATATTCGTATCACACCCTCCAATATTGGAAACACAAGTGTCATAATCTTGCTTTGCTTCAACATATTTTATATGTGCATCTTTTCTATCTGCTTCAATTTTTTTAGCATCAGTATCATCAATAATTAATTCTGATTGCTTTTCAAGTTCGTCATTTAAATCACCAATCGTTCTGACAATATATCGGATATTCTTGTATTTCTCTTCCATATTACTTTTATAATCTTCAGTTCCTGCAAGATATCCCTCAGCTTTGGATTTATATGATTGAACTGCTGCACTTAAAACTTCTGGCGGAAGAATTTTTCTTTCTTCCATTACTTTATCATATGGAATCGTACCCTTATCTAATTTTGTTCCACAGATACAACGTCCTCTCTTAATAAGAAAGTCTATCGCACCTTGTTCCATATCAGGTACACATTCAACATTTTTATCAGTTCCCTTAAGTGAATCTAATTCTTTTAGCACCTCACTAATTCCAGGCATTCCAAAATATGCAAATGCTCTAAATTTAGGATCACTAAAATAATTAACCATATCTTTCTTTGCACGTTCAAGTTTTCCTTTCTCTGAACGTAATGTAGTTTCGATACGATCTCTCTCTTTCTTTGCTTGCTTTACCTGCTCGATATTACTTTTCGCAAGCTGAGCATTGTATTCTGCTTCTTTCGATTTCCAATAATCCATTTGCTTTTCAGCATTATCTCTCTCAATAACCAATTGCTCTTTTTTCTTTTTAAAAGTTTCTAAACTATCCTTTGCTTTTTGTGCATTCGCATCTCCTGAGGTATCAATACTATTTTCAAAGCTTTTTACAACTCTTGATAAATGAGTGCTTGCATTTTCTAATACATCTAATCTCATTAATCCCCTTACCGCTTTTGATAAGTCCGTTCGATTTGCTATTCCAGAAATTCGCTCTCCACCGAAAAAGAAATAATCCGATAAATCCTTAGGTAATACTCTATCCATAGATTCAGTAATATTAGATTGATCAATAGGTGTTTTTGTTTGTCCATCACTTTGCAGATATTCCAGTGTAAGGTTCTCCTCTGGTTTTTTATTAAGCGTAACCGTCCACTTGCCTCCGTCAGATGTTCTATCGTTGCAAACATATTTATACTGTCTTTTAATCGTGTAAACCTTGCCATCATGAGTAAATGTTACAGCAACCCAAACATCCTGTGTATCTCCTACTTGCATATTGTCACGAACATCACTATTCAATAGAAATGGATCTTCAAATCCATTTTTCCCATAAAGGCACCATTCAAATGCTCTTACAATAGTGGTTTTACCAGATGTATTTACACCAATCAAAACTGTTACATTTTTCTCAGGATCGGTAGAAAATTCAACTTCCTGATGACCAATATACTGTCTGAAATTATATAGTTCTAATGTATTAATAATCATTTCTTTTCTACCTCCTTCATTATCATTCCTTTAATCTTTTCTTCCATCGCAGGATTAGACTCTTTTTTTACTATATTATCAGTCTCCATTTCAAGAATGCGTAACTTTATAGTATCCAATTTTTTTTCATCAAAATTCTGTTCCATCGATATCTTCCTCCAAATCTTCTTCCGTGATTCTATATGCACTTTCTATATCATTGATTAATTCATCTGAATCTCTCGAATTCAATGCGATATCACCAAACTCTTTTATCCTTGCCAATTCACGTTTTGCCAAAGCCCTTTCGCAATTATAATCAACGCTAAATTCGTTTGCCTCTTCTAATGGCTTAACCAATGTGACAAAATCATAAATCACTGCAAATGGTTTGTCTTTTGCAAGTCTTAGAACTCTACCTCTTCTCTGAATATACTCCTTGGGATTTGTCGTGCTTGCCAAAATAAATGCTGTTTTAATACTTGGAATATTAACGCCTTCATCCAGACACTTAATTGCTACTATTGCCTGATATGGATCTGCTGTTGCAAACTTTCTTTTTATCATTTCTCTTTCAGCTGCGGATTCATTTGATGTAAAATGCGTTACTTTCATTCCTAATTCATTTCCTAATATCTTTGATACAGCAACTATTTGTCTTTCACCATCTTCATCTCTAATATTCTCTTCATCATCTGATTCAAAATTTCTTACTCTTGTCGCACCACAATAAACTAAAATATGTGTGTCATCCTTAAAATCTTGCATGATTGTTCTTAATTCTGTCAGCTTACTTTTTGCTCCAGCTACAATTCTCGCCCTTTGCAGTAAAAGCATTTTTCCTCTTTCAGTTATTTTCACTTTACCTTTTTTATCTGTATGACATTCTTTTGATATTTTGTACGAAATATCTTTATAATCTTCTATTTCTTCTTCATCCAGATAAACTACTATCGGATGATAATAATATGGTGTAAGTTTTCCTTCATCAATTGCTCGTTTCAAATCATACTCAATGCACTTCTTTCCAAAATACATTTTAAGGCAATCCGTGCCTTCTTCATCTCCATGTCTATCCAATGTTGCAGAAAGTGCTAATCTATATTCTATAAAAGGGTACAATTTATTTCTCAAAGTAGTAGACCCAAAATTGTGTGCTTCATCTACTAATAATAATGTATCCTTCCCCAGATTAGTCATTTGTTTCGAAACAAATTTCGATGAATATGTAGCATTTGTTGTCACAAAGCAAAGACAATCAATCACTCCAATTGAAAAATCGAAAATGTCATCTTCTAGCCTCTTTTTCCAATTCTTTTGCTTTGAAGCAGAATAACCTATGATTGGAGTTAGATTAAATAATTCTATATCTTCTACCCACTGCTCCACTAAATGTTGGTAAGGACATACTATGATAATTGCAAGTCTTCCTTTATCCTCGTATAACCTTGTCACCGCACCAAGGCCAGTATAGGTTTTACCAGTTCCAGTCGCCATATCAAATATTCCCTGATAATCTTGCGCAGCCCATTTTTCTATTGCATCCTTTTGGTATCCTCTTAATTCAAATCCCTCCGGGATATGTGGAATTCCTTTTTTAGTTGAAGTCGTTTCAATTATTTCTTCTTCATCTATATCATAATTAACAGTTTCTTTTCTGCTAACTTTTATTCGTTCTTTTATAACATCTGGGAATTCAATTATTTCTAAATTTTCATCATCATTGTTCCAAAGCATATCAAAGTCTTGTTGCATTTCTTCAGCATATTGCTTTGATTCTTCCCATGATGTAAACACTACTATAGATTCGTAATTATTATAAAATGCATTTATGGTCTCATTAAGAGAACCCGTAAACACAATTTTATTTCCTTCGCTATCCTCTACAATTCCTACCTTCTCATGATACATGCCTGTAGACTTATTTGGAGGTGTAAATGCTACTTTTATCTCAAGGTGACCTTCTTCAATTAAATGTGCCAATAAATTCAAGCGTTCTTCCTGGAAATAATTTTCAGGTTCCTTATATTCTCTTAGCATTGCATCTTCGATTATTTTTTTCTTTTCATATCCTTTATTGATTGCTTCAACATCTTCTTTGCTCAAATACGGAGACACTATAAACTGTATCTTACCGCCATTTTTAACAATCCCCGATAAACCCTTAGACAATTCAATCAAAGCTGTTGATGAGAAGAAGCCAACTGATCTTTGATATAAAACAGCCTCTTGTAATACTGGAGTATAGAACTCTTTCACAATATTGTTTTTATATGTTTTATAATGCTTTAACAAATTCAATTCTTGGAATGACATTCTATCACCTCCCAGTCATTTTTCACTCTACAATTTGATATTCCATTCCATTTAGAAATTCTAATGCCTTATCATCATGTGTTTCAACGCACACTCCGCAGTATGCTTTATCGGTAACAGGAGTTGGAACAATTTTACATTCCAATCCTGCATCGTTTATTTTTTCTTCTGCCTCAAAGACATTACTTGTGCTATAAAATACAATATGCATAATTTCACCTACAATCGCTCAGTACATTAATTACAGCGTCTATTTCTTGTTCTGTATTCAAATAGTTTAGGCTTAACCTAACAACTCCTGTCTCTACTGTTCCAAGTGCTTCATGCGCTAATATTGCACAATGGATGCCACCACGAGAACAGATATCATTCTTATCCAATATTTCAACTATCTCACTTGACTTATATCCAAACACATTAATTCCTATCGTGCTTACACGATTTACATCTTCATCATAAATCGTGATATTATCCAGTGATTTCAATTGTTTCATTAAATACGTCATTAACGTATTCTCTTTTTCTTTTATTCTTTCAAAATTGCTTTCGCAATATCCAATTGCCGAATTTAGTGACCATATTGCTGGCATATTAAGAGTACCTGCTTCATATCCTTCTGGAAATACATCAGGATTGACAAATGAATCACCAAGTACTCCTGTTCCGCCCTGAATCAATGGTTCCCATTTTGGAACTTCCTTACAGCACAATCCTCCTACACCTGGCATTGCCATCAAATCCTTATGACCTGTAAATGCTAGATAATCAACACCATCATTATCCATTGATATTCTTACTTTACCAGCACCTTGTGAAGAATCCACGAAAGTGGTGATTCCTTCTTTATGCATATAATTCAACCAGTCAGCTGAATAGATCACTCTGCCTGTCAAATTACTCGCTAATGTTAAGCAAAAAAGTTTCGTGTTATCTTTTACATACTTGCTAAACATTTCCTCTGAAGTAAGCGCCAAATCTTCTCTACCAATAATAGAATAGGTTATCTTACCGTCTTCATATAACTTGTGTATTGGTCTTAATACTGCATTATGCTCATAACAAGAAATTATTACATGGTCTCCTTGCTCCAAAAATCCGTCAAAGAATAAATTAATTGCCTCTGTTGAATTTTTGGTAAAAACAACATTGGTATTTGATAATCCAAAATAATTCGCCACTTTTTTTCTTGTTTTATAAAGCATTCTGGACGCCTCAATTCCCAACCGGTAACTTCCTCGTCCTGGACTCACGCCAACTCCTTTAACAAAATACTCAAATGCCTTGTATACTTCCTCTGGCTTATATTTTGTTGTTGCGGCATTATCAAAGTAAATCATTAACTTTCCTTCTTTCCTGCAACTTTGTCACAAATAATGCAACCATTATAAAATTTGGCAATACATTTTTTGCAATGTTCGCATTTATTCTCATCTATTTTGTATTGTCCATGTATTGTATCTATTGCTCCATGCGGGCAAACAGAATCACACGCTGAACACCGAATGCAAAATTGATATTTTCTCAACTGGCATTTAAGCCTGTTCACAAGATTAGTAACATCAATTCTTTCTTCTGGTAATACCTTCACAACATTTGTTCCAAATGTGATGATTAATTCAAAACACTTTCTATATTCGCCAGACTTATCATTATCAAATACTGAAATATATGTGGCATCTTTTTTTTCGACAATCTTTAAATCACCAAATGGTTTAAACAGCTCAATTACATCTTTATTGAGTTTTTTATCAATAATAATGTTTCTTGCTGTGTCAGATAAGTTGCAAGGCGTATCCATAATTGTTACATTCTTGACTTTTAAGCCACTTGCCCCTCGCCTTACTTTCCATTTACCTTCTTCATAGTATTCTTCTGGATCCGGCTTGTTGGCACGCACTGCAAAATCAATCACCATATCTTTCCAGCGTTGCATATCTTCCGGATGATAAATTTCTGTCAACATCATTGACCAATCTGAGTTATTTGGACAACACCAACATCCTACTCTTTTATATCCGTATTCATAGCATTCATTTACCAAAATATTTTTATACAATATATAAAGCCATACATCATAATCTTTCCATTCAATAATTGGCATTGCATTTATCTGGGTGGATATCTTAGAATGTTCTTGCGTTCTTTCATATCCCTTTCGAGCAGCTGATTCGCTATGTCTAATTCCTAAAAATGAAAGACTATTCCCTGGTAAATTTTCCAACTCTTTATTAAGATTACTTGTTTTGAATATAGTGCAGCACCATCTCTCATGCTGACTTGGCGGGCCAAATACTTTACATAGTTTAAAAAAATCATTTTCCGTTTCGCTTGGAATCATTGGTACTTGAGGATTTTCTTTACGAAACTTATGTTGAACATATTCATAAGTCTCTCTAAATTCCAAAGTTGTATCACCAAAAAAATGAACAATTGAGTTATCTTGTAACGCATCTCTCACCAGTCGACTAACAACTGTAGAATCTTTTCCACCAGAAAAAGAAACTGTAGGGATATACTTATTATCAGCATATTCTCCTGTCGAATACTTTTCATATATATCTGCAATATACTTTTCTGCTTCGTATATCAACCCTTTGATATACGCCTCATTCGCCCTTACCACCCCCATGTAGGGAGTGTAATCTCGTTCTATTTCAATATTATTTCTTAACTCTTCTGCATAATTAAGATGTTCTTTATTCCTGTACCACTCTATGTATGGTATTCTCCGAATCTCTCCATCATAAAGATATCTACTGGAGCCAAAATACCATACTTTTTTATCTGACAAATCTTCTCCCACAATTTTGCTCAAAAGTTTTCTCTCCTGAACAAATACAGGATTACATATAGAACCTTCAGATAACTTTTTCAATTTTCCTTTGCATGTTAATTCGTGTAACTTCTTATCAAATACCGGTTCGTTACACTTCTCGCACCAGTAGATCATCAAATATCTCCAATCTTACATAATCTCAGAAAAGATTTTTGCTAATACCTGCATCTTCTCATCGTAACTTAATGATTCACCAAAGTTGTCGATGGTAGATTTAATCTTATTAAACATAAGCTGACTAGTTCCTGACAATTCACCTTTATTAAACTGTGTAATCTTTTCTTCTTCGTTTCCTGTACTTATAGTAACCTTTATTTCGTCAGCACCAACATTATCTTGCACTTGATAATTATTCAGCTGAGTTACCATCTTAGAGAAAGCTTCATAAAAATCTTCTATCTTAGAATCATTCCAATATTCAATCTCAAATCCAGTGACTACCCTTCCTAACTCTTGCACAATTTCTTCATCACTTGTTGCCAAATTCATATTTGCCAAATAATCCAACATCATACTTGTCTGATAATCAAATGACTTAAATCGTTTTTCTTTCCATTCAGCTTCATACAATCTATTCAACTCTGCCGTGATTGAAACATCAGGTTCAATATCCAGTACTGTTCGTACTGCCTTTTCAATAGTTTGTATTTGCAATTTTGTAACACTTTCAAGTTCCAAAACAATCTTTTGTATGAGCATCTGAAGTTCTGATAAATCATCGTCTAACTGCAATAATGTTTCGAAGAAAAACTTATTATAATCTTTATGCGTAATACTCATTATTTCTCTATAAAGTTTTGCCTTCTCTGATACATACTTATTTGTGGTTCTGGCAGCCTTAGATATAGCAACAAAATGCTTATTCATAGCTTCATACAATTCTTTCAATCTATTCTTTGCCTTTGTGTCTACATAACGCGCAAATATCCTTTCCAACCCTTCAATATAATCAGTTTCTGTTTCAGTCCAGTTACAAATATACAAACTATAATCTTCTGGACTCTCTAGTGCTTTCAACAACTCTTCTTCACAATAATCATGCTCTGAACCATGAAAATAAATAGAAACATTTTCATAATCTCTCAGTTCAAACGCAAGTAGCACTGAAATATACCCATCTCTCAAACCATACGGCATTCTTTTCAATACGTCGTATAATTCCTCTATGCTGGTTTGTCCTTTCATACATTTTCTAATGTATTTGCCAATCTCATTTGAAACATACCGTCCTGCTATTTCCCCAGTTGGTAATGTATTTAAAGCTCCGATGTTATCTTCTCCATCAAATAATCCATTCTTTGATAAGACAGAACGGATAATTGAATGTTCTGGAGATAAAGGACTACAATCTTCCAACATATTTTCTTTATTATTCATAATATATGAAAGTGCTTTTGACCTTGCCAGCCTTATTGCTCCCGACACCATATTCTTATTAATCAAATCATTATTGACAATAATGGTTTTTGGAAAACTATTCATCATAATTGTTGAAGCAATTTCAGCTATATCCTTATCACTTCGTGCTACATACTCTTGTCCTTTTGATACAACTGCAATACTATCCATTTCAATATTTTTCCATCTTGCAATAATATCGCGTAAAACACTTTTTTGTTCATCAAGATATAATTCTAACTCTTTCTCTACGGTTGGATCGTCTTTCTTTAATTCTTCTCTTATAGAATAATAATATTTAATAGCCACATATCGCTTAACCTCATATAGAATTTCCTCTTCTTTTTGATTAATAACCAAAATGGCTCTATTGGGCAGATTATCTTCATTCAAATACTCTGAAATTTCAAATTTCTTATCAAGTACAAAAACAATCATTCCATCATAATACTTAGGAAGAAATCTCAACAGAGTCTTCTTCGTAAGATCTGCTTTTAATGCAAATATCGGTAAGAAAATACGATTCATACGATAATGCCAATTATAATCATATGGATATATCACAAAATCTGAAAACTCTTCATTCAGAATTGAAACCGCGGTCTCATCTGTAACAAAAGATATTCTTTCATCTATCATAGAATCAAAATCATAAATACTGCTATCCAAAAAATCATAATATCCATACTGTCGCATATATTTTATAATTTTTTTCTTTTCTAATTCCGTAATTGCGTCTCTTACCAAATCTTTTTTTGCATCAATTACATTTATTAACGTCTCTATATCTGGTGCCAGCGTTCCCAAATCATTTATGATATAAATGACTGCCATTGCTTTTAATACTCGAATTTCTAAACTCTTCTCTGTATTACTACCAAGTTTATTCATAGCCACTTGGTATTTCTTATATACTTCTCTTGCCTCACCACTTCGATATGAACATATATTTTCTTCAAAGTAATCATATATTGCATCAAGTCCAATAAAATGAAACTCTTTTAAATCCAATTTTTCAAGTTGTGAGAATAATGAATGATCCTCATCACTTGCCAAATATGTGAAAAAAGTTCTTTCGTTCTGTGCCACTTTCTTAGACAGTCTATCCAGTGCATATAGAGTAATTGGATGTAATGGAAATCCTCCTTCAAATGGATTTATACCATCATTTTCTGGTGGTAATAAGAAGCCTTTGAAATCATATGCCTGAGTATATAGTTCATTCAGTTGCTCCTGATACCTGCGCTTAAATCCATTCCATTCCTTTGTCTTAGGTATAATATGTGGAATTAATGATAAGCATTGATCGTACTTAACATTGATTGAAGTTGACTTAAATCTTCCCTCAATCTTCTTCCATTCATCACTAATGGATTTTTTCATCTTATCTGTATAAAGCGATAATTGTTTATGAGATACCAATATAAGATAATCATCAAAATCTGAATGATCACAAAACTCGGCTAAATCCTGCACATCTTTTACCTTAATGTTTTCTCCTGTATCCTCTATATATCTACCAAACTCATCAAATACAAATATGATTCCTCTATAATTTTCAGATATTACTGTATTTGCAAGTGTAATATTATCGATCATATTACCTGCTTCGCTTACAAACTCTGCTCCATACGTCATAGCTCTAAATACAATATTGAACTCTTTCTCAGATTTTGAATCATAATTTTCTAAACCATTTATCAAATCTGTTTCCTTGATTTTATTAGACTTAAATATCTCTTTAAGTCTTTTATTTGATTCCTGTCCCTGATTCCACTTATTGATTAGTTTTAAAGCATCATCAAAATAGCTCTTAAAACAAATATCAATATTGTTTCTTTCCAATTCCTTCTTCAGCGAATATGTTATACATTTATCAAAGTCTCCAAAATTAGCATAAATCGGTACTACAAGATATGGTTTTTCTTCTTTTACATACCTCTTTATCTCTAATGCAAGTTCTTTATCATATTTTGATATTGCCTTCAAGAATTCTACTATGCCTTTTCCATCAGTGTTTACATGGCCTAGCAAATCACTAAATACAGTTAATAAATGTGATTTTCCAGTTCCATATGAGCCATACAGTATTCTTGAATGTACATCTGCATTTCTATTGATAATTCCTAACAAATATTCTCGCAATATCTCTGTTGTAGTAATATTGGGAATAAATCCAGCTAACTTCTCATCATCTTTCATATCAAAACAAATATTAGCCGAGTACTTATATTGTTTCTTTTTAGTAACTAAACTTGTATAATTCATTATTTATCGTTCCTTATCAACATAATATTTGTCTACCAATCCAGCATAATCATAACCATTAAATTCAATAAAACGATTTCCAAAGTTATTGTTCAGATTGATATACTTCTTATTTTCTGCCTCTACGAGCAATTCAAGCAGCTTAGAATACTTCATTCCAAAATACTTTCCGATCTGCCCTTTTTCCTCCATTAATTTATCAATGTTAATCTGCCTACCATTAGTGCTATCATCAACATTGTCCATTGCAATAGCATAAATAAGAATTTCTAATGGAACTTCTTTGCCTGTAAGACTTCTTTTTTCATATGAGTTTTTTCCTGTTTCTTTCAAAATCTGTAATGGTGCTAAAAACGGATATGTATCTTCATCCATAATACTGTTTTTATCAAATTTCCCATCACCAATATAAGTATTTTTTAAACAGTTAAACTCTTTTTCAACCGCAGCCTTCTTAATTTTCATTCCATTCACAGATAAATATGAATGAAAGCCTTCCACAAACGCATCTTTTGTGAATGTATTCTGTTTCCACTCATTAAACAGCCAATACCACGCAGTAGCATTTTCTTCATTTAATGCTAAATTACGATGCATCAAAAGTAATGATCCTTGTCTCTGAAAATATAAATCATGCTGTAGTATACTATTGTAAATTGGTTCTGGAACTAAACGTATGCCTCCTTGTTCTTTCTCTTCATGAGTAAGCATCATTGCATCCGACCAATACCTAAGAGCTTTTATCATTACGCGACCCAAGCCAATATTATCAATAGCTTCTTGTTCGCTACTTGGAGTAAAAATCATAGCATCTTCTTCTACCGCCTGAATGATTTTTGTTCCCCATCCACTTCTCATATAAAAACTACCATGCTTATTTACTACCATTGTTGTTCTCCTCTATCTCAAAACTTGCAATATCTCCTAAATCACAGTTCAAATACCGGCAAATACGTTCCAAGACATCCATAGACACCTTTTCGCCCTTTCCCATCTTTGCGATAGTTGTAGAACTAATATTTAACTGCTCTGTAAGATCCTTCCTCTGCAATTTTTTATCAATCAATTTTTTCCATAGACCATTATAAGATACCGCCATAATTAACACCTTTCATCTTCATTGCAGGATATATATACTTGGTCTATAGTATATCATAATTGCTCAATTTTCGCTAGTATAATCTTTAGAAATATAAAGATTCGTTTTATTTTTATAAATTTTTGAAACATTGTGTATTTATTGTTATTACAATAATAGGTTGGTTAATTCACCAACCTATCACACAACAAATTAATCAGACTCACACGCTTTTTCCAACGCCAAGTCTCCTTCCATACCTTTATCAACAATTCTACAAACAACCCCACCATCAACTACAAATACTACCTTTCCTTTAGCCTTATCTCCAATCTTATCATACAGCCTGCCAGCACTCATCGACTCACCCTTAACAGTAAATGGACTATTTGCTACATATCCAACTTTACCAAGTCCCTTAATCTTTACCTGTATTGCTTCCTTGTCGTACTCATTATCCGGCTCTTTCTCAAGTTTAACTTTCATTCCTTTTTCCATAAAATCACTGCCAAAATAATGGCTGCAACCTGCTATTGTAAAATAAAGTTCTTCCATAGTGGTCTCCTTTCCGCAAGACTTTGTCAGCATTACCAATCTTCTCCGTACTCATCCATTGCATCATCTACACCATCTGCATAATCGCTGTCTGTGTCATATCTGTCATAGTCATAATCGCCATCCATATAGATATCATCATAGCCATCATCATAAGAGTCATATGTACTCTTCTTTATCGTTGTACTTTTCTTTGTACCACTGCTATATGATGACTTGTTTGTAGAATTTGATTTATTATTATAACTACTGCTTGAACCAGAGTTACTTGTACTACTCTTTGAAGTACTGCCAGACGATTTATTGCTATATGATGAACTGCTATGGGATGTACTGCTTCCCGTATATGGTTTATGCAAATAACAATAGCTGCTTCCACTTGCCTGCTTATTATCACATCCTGCCTTAATACACTTAGGCTCACTTGCTTCACCTATGGAACCTATTACAAACAGAACACCTATTATTACAAGGAATATTGCAAGTCCCTGTCCAAATAAATTCTTTCTCATACAAATCAGCCTCCTTTGCAAAAAACTCAGTCAAAATCATAATCATCCGGGTCTAACCCTGCTTCTTCCAATGCCTCTGCCCTGTCATCAGGATCCATAAGTTCTAATTCATCAACATCAAGTCCTGCTGCCATTGCATCAATCTCAAAATCATCCTTTGCGTCATCCTCGAAGTCTCCGGCATCTCCAAATAATGCTTCATGTTCTTCCCTGCTGGTGCAAAGCATTTCTCCTGCAAACATCATTTCTGAGCTATCTATTTCTCCATCGCCATTTAAATCCATCCAATTTCTCATTGCCATACCTCCTGTAATCAAGAATTATCAAGGTTATTTGTTTCTTTCTGATTATATCGTACTACTTATGCTGTCCTATAATCATCCCTTGTATATCGAATCTTTGTTCTTTTACATAGTTATTCATCTTCTTCAAGTTGCTGTTCTATTTTCTCTTCTCTGTAATCAATAATATCCGCTATCATAAGTACTATCTCTGACACCGCCACTAATATTAATCCAGTCCTTGCAAGTGTCTTTCCTATGGAATCATCTGTTTTCTTTGCTGCCTCAGCACTTTTTCCAAGCAGACCTATCAATCCTATATTTGCCAGTCGCTGTAAATTCCTATTTATAGATTTATTTTCTCTATGAATTTCTCTTAATATTGTCTTATTTGTCATGGTAATCATCCTCCTTATTTTCAACCAACCATATCTTCTACTATATGCATATTCTCTTCCTGACCTTTATCTACAAGCTGCATTTTGGTTACTTCACTATGTTCCGAAACTTCCATTATGTCTTCAATTTCCGCCAGATTATCTTCACAGGTATCAGCCAGAGATTCACAATCAATGTAATCTGTTAATGCATACAGGCAGTTAAGTTCTTTCGTTTTTGCTTTCTTCTCAAGTCTCAACTCTTTAAGTCTCTTAAATACCTTATATCCCTGAGCCACATTGCAATTGGCATCTTCTGTTTCTAGAAGTATGTTTTCAATCTCAGTATCTATCTCTTTGATGTCTATTTGTAGATTTGTTATATACTGCCCGGCATTTCTATAAAACTCCACCTGCTGTCTTGCAAATGAAACCCAGTCATTCTCTTTTCCATCAAATGGAGTGTAACTTCTTTCTTCTGCCATTGGTTCTTCACCATCCTTCTCATCAAATTTTGGTTCAACGCTGTATCTTTGCTTTGCATCTGAACTATCAGGAGCTGTTCTATATAAATCATCTCTTTGCAACCGCCTGTCTTTGAGTATACAATTTTCAAACAACTCTTCGTATTTTCTAGGTTTATACTTTCTTGTTTCCAAGCCTTTAATGCTTTTTAATGCCTGCTTTGCTCTGGTGACATTGGCATTCGTCCCAAAACCTGTTTGAAAATATTCTATTCTTTGAAGCTCATCCTTGATATCTCTTCTGTTTTCCCTACACACCCTTAGCAGTTCAATCAGATCAGCTGCCTCATTATCATCTGTTTCACATAACTCAATGTAGTGAAGAATATCGCATATTTTCTGGTCTATATCTGAATGTTTTTTCGACAACTCATCCCTATAATCCTTCAGTCCTTCCACTAGATATGTAAAATGGGTAAGATACTCTGCCCAGTCCATTTCCGACAGGTCATACGATGCAACATTTTTCTCAATCGGTTCTGTTACTTCATCATAAGTTAATTCTTTTATAGTTGAAACATATTCATCATCACTATTTTCTTCCTGCTCTTCTACAAGTAATGCACTGGAATTGTCATCTATTTCATTACTGTCTGATACTTCTCCGCTCATGTCTTCCTCTGTTTCTTCAATCGGAACCATACAATAAAATGATGCTTTTTTTCCTACACATATACGGCTGTTCGCCTGTGCAAATGTAAATATTGTTGCATCCTGTTCTCTCGCCACAGCTACCAACTGATCTGCTTTATCAGTCCTATAATAGTGACCGCTATAATCCATTATGTAATATAAAGAATCCGTTCCCATAGGCACCTCCTATTCTAATGTTCCATCATTTCTGCATACTTCGTAATATTCACACATAATGCAGCATCCTCTGCATTCCTTAGCACGTAATACTGTTTTTCTAATCCAATACCATAACCTTGCCACTCTGCCACCTCATCTGCTTGAACACAGAATGTGCCTCGGCACATTCTCGCGCCTGCGGCGGTCGCTTGCGACATCTACCTTACACGCCGCAGTGCGCATCCTCGCGGAGCGTTTTTTACTTTACAGGAAAGCAATTTCCTGTAAAGCAAAAAAATAAGAACCAGTAAGAGTTTATCTCTTATCTGATTCTTATTATAAAAACTAAGGTGTCCCATAAACACACCTTGCATATCGAATTTTTGTTCTTATTTTTTGTATTGTTTTATCAATCTGTCAATTTCAGCATTCATCATTTCAACCACATTTTGCGGTCCTGCAAGTGTTATCCCCTCTCCAAGACCTATGATCCACGCCAGAAACTGCCTGCTGACTGCAACCTCTACATTGACTACGAAGCGTTTATCATCCAATCTGATCATTGATACATCTTTACCAAAGCGGTCTATCATTACACCAGCAAAAGAGTTGTCGCACTCAATGCGCACCCACTCTTCTTTGCCTCCATACATGCCAAACATTTTTCTGGCATATGCAGCCATATCAAATGATTTAAATGCCTGCCTTCCTTCTCTTCCCTTACCGTTTGACTTGATATAAAGCATTTTATCTACACGAAAATGTTTAATTATTCCCTCATTACTGTCATACGCAATTAAGTAATAATTTTCATCATCCCAGGATAATGACCATGGACTAACCTCGTAAAGTGCTCCATCATGACGCAGTTCCATCTTCTTGTCAACATTCCACTGAAAATACTGGAATGTTATCCTCGAATTTTCTGCTATTGCCGTATGTATCCTGTCAACATTGTAATAAATACTCTCATTCATCGTCTTTACACGACCAGCCACAAATACTTGTCTGTGTAACTGCGATGCTTCATATTTACTTGCCAATCCTTCTATCTTTTTTATAAGCTCATTTGACTTTTTGGCTGTGATGAATTTTGCAGACTGCACAGAATCAACCAATAATTTTAATTCTGCAAGTTCAAACTGTCTGTTACCTATATGATAGGAATATGTCCTGTCTTCCTGCGTTCCTATAACATCCAGACCATACACTCTTAAATTTTCAATGTCATTATATAAGCTTTTGCGCTCCGCACTTATATCATACGCAGCGAGTGCATCTATAATCTCCGGCATAGTAATACTGTGCGTTTCATCAGTCCGCTCCAGAAGAATTTTCATAAGATATATCAGTTTCAATTTCTGATTTGATGATTTAGGCATATAGCACCTCCAAACTCCCCGATAAAACTAAAAACTTCTCTTATATGATACCATAAATAACCATATAAGAGAAGTTCCTTCATTCCTGCAAGTCCTAATGTCGGTACACTATTATATTTTATCTGCATTTGCTACTTTGCAGAGCAACATATCACAATTAAAACCAGTACTATAATAGCAATTATTAATAAAACAGGCTGGGTAAATAACCATAATACTGCGAATAGCAATACAAAAAATCCTACAAATTTACCGATTGCAGCTATTCCTGAATAATCCCCATCACAAGCGGCAATGATTGAACCAACAACAAATATTAAAATAAACGTCAATATATGCATAACTGCCACCTCCGTAAATGTTCTATTTAACTCATTTATCATGCATCTGTTCCTTATGCTTTATTTATAGCACTTTATACTGTCCAATAATCATCCCTTGTACATCGAATTAATGTTCTGTATTGCAACATATCCGCATCAAAAAAAGGACGCAGGATTTCTCCCAATGTCATTTAGATAAGGATTATACAAAGAACAGTGTATA
>UMFZ01012346.1_pt1 | contig 21873 bp, 16 predicted proteins | sample 1965141 | NCBI WGS metagenome assembly UMFZ01 (sample SAMEA4836059, study PRJEB28245) | human gut metagenome | biome: gut microbiome; material: fecal sample | place: Denmark | collected 2008
TCAGAAGATACAAACTGGTTGACAATTGTTGCACAGGTTGCGGAATCGCCGGAAGCGTTCTGCAGGTCAAACTTCACATTTTCCTCACCCAGCAGTTCTGTCAGTGCATCCTGAAAGCCCTGGGTTGCTGCATCCAGCGCTTCGTGCTGTACCAGCTGACAGATACCAATGTTATACACCTTGCCATCTGCTGCTACCGTATCCGCTGCTGTATTTGTTGTCTCCTCTGTTGTTGCTGCAGGGGTTTCTGCCGCTTCACTTTCTGCCGGTGCTGCAGTGTTTGCTGTCGAGCCGCAGCCAGCCAAAGATGCCGCGGTCATTGCCAGCACAAGGGAAATTGCCGCTAACTTTTTCATTTTCCGTTCCTCCTCATAATCACTTTTTACGCTTTAACGCGTGCAAGCGTTAATCCATTGAGTAAACTATACACCGCAGGCACTGCTTCGTCAAGTATTTTTTCTATTCTGCTATCACAATCGTTCCCATGCGCCCTTCCTGCTTTTCTGAAAGCCGATTTTCATGCGGGCATGAAATCAACTTTCAGAAAAGCACAATTAAATTTGAAAAAAAGAAAAGGCAGGGGTCAGCCCCTGTCTTCCTTTAATACGATATGTTCCTGATCTTTGAAAATACTGTTTTCCGGAATAAATCCGCGCACCCGCGAAAGCGGATAAACGTTCGTATGTCTTCCGATTACCGTTCCCGGATTTAACACGCTGTTGCAGCCAACCTCCACGCAGTCACCCAGCATCGCGCCGAATTTTTTCAGACCGGTTTCGATGTTTTCTTCTGCAGATTTGACAACAACCAGAGTCTTGTCGCTTTTTACATTCGAAGTGATGGAACCTGCACCCATATGTGCCTTATAACCTAAAATGCTGTCCCCGACGTAATTATAATGCGGAACCTGCACTTTATTGGACAGAATGACGTTCTTTAACTCGGTAGAATTACCGACAACTGCGCCTTTTCCGATGATTGCGCTGCCTCTGACAAACGCGCAATGTCTGATTTCCGCTTCCTCATCCACGATACAGGGACCGTTTAAGCAGGCAGTCGGCGCAACAGTCGCGCTTTTTGCCACCCAGATATCCTCTCCTCTTTTTTCGAAGCGATCCTCCGGCAGAGCGTTCCCGAGTGCTTTGATGAATTCCTTGATATAGGGCAGAACCTCCCACGGATACTCATACTGCTCCAAAAGCGGTGCAGCGATTGTTTCTTCCAGATTGTACAGGTTTCTGATCTTCATTGCTTCCATCTTCTTTTTCCTCCTGTTTCTGCCGCCTGAATGCGGCGAACGTTTTGCAGAAAAGCCCTAGCCTTCCGCATTTTCTTTCTTTTCTGTCCTTTTTTTTGCTGTTCCTGCTTTTTTGACAGCCGGTGCGGTTTCTTTTTTCTGGTAAAAACCGGCTATCGCATCGAACTGCTGATATAAGATGGACTGATTGTGCAGCTGTTTAACGATATTCGTCCTCCTGCGTACAAAATCATCCAGTTTATCCATATATTCTCCGGATGTAATCGTCCCCTCCGCAACACCGGTCAGCCCTTTTTCCCAGCTGGCAGTCAGCGCGGGATTTAATAGTGGTCGGATCGAATCTGAAACCACATCGTAAATCATTTCGCCCATCAGCGTCGGCGTGATCGTCTGCGTCTTTTTATTCAACGCCAGATACTCGATCGTGACAAGCTTTTTTAAGATTTCCGCACGCGTCGCAGAGGTTCCGATGCCGCTGCCCTTGATCTGTGCCCGCAGCTCTTCGTCCTCAATAAACTGTCCCGCATTTTCCATTGTCAGGATCAGCGAGCCGGAATTATAGCGCTTCGGCGGCGAGGTTTCGCCTTCTTTGATAGAAAGAGAATGCAGCGGAAGCAGTTCTCCTTTTTTCATAGTCTGTAACACCTTTAGAAATGCCTCGTCGCAGGAAAATTCCTCTTCCTCTCCGTTTTTCTCCTCTTTTTCTTCTTTTTTGGAGCTGAAAAAGGATGGGCGGCTGACGCCCAGATACCCTTCCTGTGTCAGCACCTTAAACGAAGCAAAAAAACGTTCACCCTGCGGCAGCTGCTGCGATTTTACAAGCACCGTCAGCGATACCTTCTGGGAAATCGCCGGCGGATAAAAGATGCTCAGGAAACGTCTTGCAATCACTTCATAGACCTTTGCCGACGCAGGAGAAAGACTCCGCAGCGCCGAAAAGCCCTGTCCGGTCGGGATAATCGCATAGTGATCCGTGATCTGTTTGTCGTTGACATAACGGGTTTTTGCAATTTTCTGATAACTCTTTTCTTCCAGAATCTGCGCTGCATATGCGCTGACCGGAGCGAAGTTGCGAAGTCCGCCGATATTTTTATGGATTTCCTTTGCAACCGCGCTGGATAAAACACGGGCGTCCGTTCTCGGATAGGTCGTCAGTTTTTTTTCATAAAGCTCCTGCGCGATTTTGAGCGTTTCATCCGGACTGATCTTAAACATCCGGGAGCAATCATTTTGCAGCTCCGCCAGATTATATAACAGCGGCGGATTTTTCTGTTCTTTCTTTTTTTCACATTTTTCCAGAAAAGCGCCTGAAAATCCGGGGGACATCGCGCCTCTCGGCAAAATTGCACCCAGCTTTTCCATCAATGCCTCGGCATCTTTTTTTTCCGAAAATCCGTTTTCTTTATATAAAAGCGGCGAAAGGTTCCAGGCACTTCCCTCTACTGCGCGCCATTCTCCCTCGAACGGCTTTTCCTTCCCGTCGCCCATCGGAATCCCAAAGGCTCCCGTCACACGGTAAAAAGGCGTTTTTACAAACGAACGGATTTCGCGTTCCCGGTTGACGACCATGCCCAACACACAGGTCATTACACGGCCAACGGAAATCACCGCACGGTCGCGGCGCAAGTAGTTTTTGACATGGTTGCCGTATTTTAAAGTCAACGCACGGGAAAAATTGATGCCCATCAGATAATCTTCCTTGGCGCGCAGGTAAGCTGCGTTCGCCAGATTATCATATTCCGACAAATCCTTTGCCTCCCGCACCCCGCGCAGAATCTCTTCCTCCGTCTGAGAATCAATCCAGACCCTACGGCGCTTTTTTCCGTGAATGTTCGCTTCCTGCTCCACAAGTCGGTAAATATACTCTCCCTCTCTCCCGGAGTCTGTACAGACGTAAATTGTATCGACGTCCGGACGGTTCAACAGCGAGCTGACGATATCGAACTGTTTTTTGACGCTCGAAATCACTTCATATTTAAAAGTTTCCGGGATAAACGGCAGCGTATCGACCGACCACTTTTTATATTTGATATCGTACACTTCCGGATAGCTCATCGTAACCAGATGACCAACGCACCAGGTCACAATCGCCTCTTCCGATTCCAGATAACCATCCCTGCGGCTCATCTGATATTTCAGCGCTTTTGCAAACTCCTGGGCCACACTCGGTTTCTCTGCGATAAATAACTTTTTTGCCATACACCTCTGTCCTGTAAAGCAGCGAAAGGGAGGTAGCTTCTACCTCCCGTCGTTTTCTGCTGTATGTCTCTCTTTTATTTCTTTGTGATATATCCCTGTGCTTTGAGCAGCTCTGCACAAAGTACTGCGCCGCCCGCTGCTCCGCGGACCGTATTGTGGGATAAGCCAACGAACTTCCAGTCGTAAACCGTATCCTCTCTCAGACGGCCGACCGAAATTCCCATGCCGTTTTCATAGTTGACATCCAGCGCAATCTGAGGGCGGTTATCCTCCTCCAGATACTGAATAAACTGTTTGGGCGCGCTGGGAAGCTCCAGTCTCTGCGGCTCGCCGGAAAAATGAACCAGACGGTCGATTAACTCTTCCTTGGTAGGCTTTTTCTTAAACTTCACAAACACAGCTGCGGTATGTCCGTTTAAAACAGGCACACGGATACACTGGCATGTGATAACCGGGCTCTGTGCCGGAACGATCACGCCGTCCTCCACTTTACCCCAAAGACGCAGCGGCTCCTTTTCGCTTTTCTCTTCCTCGCCGCCGATATAAGGGATGATATTTCCCACCATCTCCGGCCAGTCTGCAAAGGTCTTGCCCGCGCCGGAAATCGCCTGATAGGTCGTAGCAACCACTTCATAGGGCTCGAACTCTTTCCACGCAGTCAGGACAGGCGCATAGCTCTGAATCGAGCAGTTCGGTTTTACAGCAACGAAGCCTCTCTTGGTACCGAGTCGTTTTTTCTGAGATTCGATAACTGCCGCATGCTCCGGATTGATCTCCGGAACCATCATCGGGACATCCGGTGTCCAGCGGTGTGCGGAGTTATTGGAAACAACAGGTGTTTCTGTCTTTGCATAGGCTTCCTCGATCTTTTTGATCTCGTCCTTTGTCATATCGACAGCGCTGAATACAAAATCAACCTGAGATGCTACATGCTCCACATCGTTAACGTTTAATACGATCAGGTTCTTTACCGCTTTCGGCATGGGTGTGTCCATTTTCCATCTGCCGCCGACTGCCTCTTCATAGGTCTTGCCTGCGGAACGGGGGCTTGCTGCAATGGCAGCCACTTCGAACCAGGGATGGTTTTCCAGCAGTGAAATAAACCGCTGACCAACCATGCCAGTTCCACCCAGGATGCCAACTTTCAGCTTCTCACTCATTTTTTCAATTCTCCTCTCCTGTTTTCATCCAGATTACTCCGGTTGATGGCTGTTGCCTTTCATCCGATCGGAAATTGTGTTTCCATTTCAGATTTATATCAGATAGTATCATATTTTTTACTTTATTGCAATAAAGTAAAAATATTTTGTCGAATCCATGGGCAGATATGTCATTGCTATGCAACATCGATGCGCAATTGCAGCAGCTTCCGCATATGATAAAGCAGATCATGTCAGGATTAGCCTGCAAAAGAACCCAGTTTCAGGGCAATCCTGCCAGAAAGAAGGGAAAAGCTTATGGACTCTGTCCTTTTAAAAGCACAGGAACTGTCCTATTCCTACCACACCCTAAACGGCGAAACGCCCGCCCTGGATCGGGTTTCCTTCTGCCTTTACCGCAAAGAATTTCTGGCGATTGTCGGTCCCAGCGGCTGCGGCAAATCTACGATTTTGTCCCTGATCGCCGGCTTGCTCACCCCGGGCAGCGGCGGCATCACGTTTTATGGGGAAAATGGTCATCAGCCCGGCATCGGCTACATGCTGCAGCACGATCTTTTATTTGAATGGCGAAACGTCTGGCAAAATGTTACGCTCGGACTGGAAATCGCCCACAAGGATACAACCAGGAACCTGGAACGCGTTCGCAGGATGCTCTCCGACTACGGGCTTCTGGAATTTCAGCATAAAAAGCCGTCTCAGCTTTCCGGTGGCATGCGCCAACGGGCTGCCCTCATCCGCACGATGGCGCTCGAGCCCGATATCCTGTTGCTCGATGAGCCGTTTTCAGCGCTGGATTACCAGACCCGGCTGACCGTTTCCGCCGATATTGCTGCCATGATCCGTAAGGCAGAAAAATCCGTCATCCTCATCACCCACGATCTTGCAGAAGCTATCAGCCTCGCCGATCGCGTTCTCATCCTGTCTGCCCGCCCCGCCCGTGTCAAAGCAGAATTTCCCATTCACCTGACTGCCGCAGACCATTCGCCGCTTGCCGCACGGCGCGCGCCGGAATACGGACAGCTTTTTAATCAGATCTGGGAGGAACTGTCCAATGAAAACAACTGACCAAACACTGTCCGACCAGCAGCTTTTCCTGCTTGCTCACAGACGCCATCATCATTTCGTCCACTTTGCCCGGATTTTTATGCTGCTTCTTTTCCTGACAGTCTGGGAGTTGTTCGCAGACTTCCATATCATCGACAGCTTCTTTTTCTCCAGTCCTTCCCGTGTCGTCGCCTGCTTTGTCCGCATGGTATCCGAGCGTTCCCTGTTTACCCATATCGGTATCACGTTGACTGAAACGGTCATCAGTTTTTTTCTCGTCGCCCTCGTAAGCCTTTCTGCCGCCACGCTTTTATGGTACAGCCGCCGGTTGTCTGAAATTTTGGAGCCGTTTCTCGTCGTTTTAAACAGTCTCCCGAAATCCGCACTCGCTCCTCTTTTGATCGTCTGGCTCGGCACCGGCATGGATACGATCATCGCCGCCGGCATTTCCGTCGCCATCTTCGGTGCAATCATCAACCTTTATACCGGATTTTTGCAGGCAGATCCTGAAAAGCTTCTCCTGATCCGAACGCTCGGCGGCACCAGACGGGACTGCTTTTTCAAGGTTGTCCTGCCCGCTTCCATTCCGGTCATTTTAAGCAATATGAAAGTCAATATCGGGCTTTCGTTAGTCGGCGTCGTGATCGGCGAATTTCTCGCTGCCAGACGCGGGCTCGGCTATCTGATCATCTACGGAAGCCAGGTACTGCAGCTGGATATGCTCATTACATCCATCCTGCTTTTGTGTATCATTGCGATGGGGCTTTATCAGCTGCTGCAGTTTGCAGAGCACTGTTATAAGAAAAAAGTGTAGGACTGTGCAAAGTGTTTTTCTATAAGTTAAAACAGGCATCCGGAAGTTCGCTGCTTCAAACAGCGCTCTGGGTGCCTGTTGTCTTCTTTTTGCCGCGCACAGCGCTCCCTGTCAGGAAATCTCCTTCAGGAAGTCTCTTTTTGAGGGAAGCGCGTGTTTACTCCGTTTTCTCCTCTTCCGGCAGGATGACGTGCACGGATAATACTCGCTTTTCTTCCATCTCAGTTACTTCCACATGGGTACCTTTATAGTCGAAGTTATCCCCAACCGAAGGAATTTTCTTTAACTGTTCCATAACCCAGCCGCCTACGGTCGCCGCCTCGGATTCATCCTCCTCATCCATCAGGTCGAAAAGCTTCTTCACGCTCGCCCGTCCGCTGAACTTATATTCGCGCTCAGAAATCTGCACGATCTCCTGAACGACCTCGTCGTGTTCGTCCCAGATTTCGCCCACCAGCTCTTCGAGGATATCCTCCAGCGTGATCAGGCCAACCGTCCCGCCGAATTCATCCAATACGATCGCGATATGCAGTTTCTTTTTCTGAAGCTCCTGCATCAGCTCATCGATCTTCTGGTTTGCTGTCGTAAACAGTGCCGGACGCATCACTTCCCGGATGCTGGTATCCGTCCCGTAAACCCGATTATAAAAATCCTTATGGTACAAAATGCCGACAATATGATCCAATGTTTCTTCATAAACCGGAAGTCTGGAATAGCCGGTATTTGCAAATACTTCTGCAGCTTCCTCCTGGGTACTTTCCACAGGGATTCCTTCCATATCGATCCGTGGGGTCAGAATATCTCCCGCCTCCAGATCGTCAAAGCTCAATGCGCTGCGCAGAAGACTTCCTTCTTCTTTATCAATGCTTCCCTCTTCCTGCGCTTCCTCTACGATCGTAAACAGTTCTTCCGATGTAATACCCTGACTGCCGGACGTTTTAAACAGACAGGACAACAGCTTCTTCCACTGCCCGAACATCCAGTTGATCGGTGTCAGAACGATCCGAAGCCCATTGATCATCGGTGCGGAAAACATAGCGAATTTTTCCGGGGATTCTTTTGCGATGCTCTTTGGCGAAATTTCACCGAAAATCAATACCACAACGGTGATCACCAGTGTGGAAATTCCCGCGCCCATCTCTTCTCCAAGAAGCTTTACAAATAAAATTGTCGCCAGAGAAGAACATCCGATATTGACAATATTGTTACCGATCAGAATCGTCGACAACAGGCTGTCGTAGTTGTCAGAGAGCTGCAGCACCAGTGCTGCCCTCTTGTTTCCCTTTTCTGCCTGATTACGGATTCTGACTCTGTTGATTGCTGAAAAAGCCGTCTCTGTTGCTGAAAAATATCCGGACAGGATGACACAGATAATAATAATCAGCAGCATGACTCCATTACTTCCCATGATATTCTGATCTCCCTTTACTTTGGTTTAAACTTTACTTTGGTTTGAACTTTACTTTAGCAGAAAGAGAGTCATTATGCAATTCTTTTATCAATTTTCGGATGCCTCAGATATTTTCTGGCTGTCTGTAGCGGACGTGGCGGTTGTATTCACATTTTCTGTGCTGCCGTCTGACTTCGGTGTATCTGCACTCTCCTCCCGCCAGTCTACGTCTGCCCCTTTGGATATGCCCACATTTTCTGTGCTGCTGTCTGACTTCGATGCACCTCCGGCTTCCTGGCGCCGGTCTGCATCTGCTGCAGCTTCGCCCTCGCTTTCCTGGCGCCGCTCTGCTTCTGCCGCAGCTTCCTCCTGACGTTTCCGCTCCGCCTCGGCTGCGATCTGCTCCGGTGCTGGCGGTATGTTGTCTGCGTCCGTTCCGATCTGTTCTGTTTCAGATGTATTGCTTCCAAGGGCAGGCTGCATCGAAAGGGCAAGTCTCACAAGCTCATCTCTGCACTGCTGTTCCTCCTGTGCTTTTACCTGCGCATGCGCCTGATCGTACACAATTTCTGCTCCGATGATCTGACCATCTGCCAAACCACAGGACGGTACATAGTAATCGGTTGAACCCGCCTGCTTGCTGCAGATCAGCACCCTTCTGGTCGCATTTGCAGGCTCCCCGCAGGTATAAATAAACCCCCAGTAAGGTTCCACGCCAGGAGCCCAGTCCACCCAGACCGGATAGCCAGAGCAGTCATCCCGGTGAACATGGTAGGATTCTTCTTTGTAACAGCCATCCTCCACGCTATGCACATGGCCATGTGTCCCGGTATAGCAGCCCCCTGCCGTATCGCTCTTTTCCGTGTGCGGCTGGTTGCCGGAAGCATCCACATGATAATGATACTGATAACGGATCGTACCCGGAATCTCTTCCACGCCAATGACGAGCTTCTGATCAATGTTTAAAATTGCTTCCGCCAGCTGGGCAAATGTTGCGTCCTCGTTTGTGGAAACTCCTTTTGTGAGCAATGCGGACGCCAGCTTTTTCTTACCATTACTCACAGATGTAAAAACCTGATTCATATCCTGTTTCAGGCCATTGTTTAACTCCTCCAGATAGGATTTCAACTCTTCCGTATTCTGTCCGGCAGATACATTCAGATCTCCGAACTGCTTGGCAAATGTCTGCTGCAGCGTCGTCAGGTTCGTCTGCATCCCGTTGTCCAGCTCACCGATTCTCGTAAACAAGCTTTCCACATTTTTGCCAACGCCGTCAACGTTCTCATTCAGGCCGTTCACATTCTCGTTTAAACCGAAAATATTGTTGCCGAGCCCGGTCACGTTTTTGTCCAGTCCGCTTAAATTCTGGTCAACCCGGTTCATTCTGTTTTCCAGAAGGGCGGAAAGCTCCTGCACTCTCGTCTGCAGCTCTGCTGTCAGCGAACCAAAGGCGGCTGTAATCTGCACCATATCGGATTCCAGCATATTTTTTAAATTGCTCTCAACTAAAGCCAGACTTCTGATTGTTTCCTGTCTGCTTTCGTCAACCTCTTTTAACAGCTGCTTTTGCTGCTCGGTCAGCTGGGTCTGTTCCTGTGTCCAGAGTTCCCGGTTCTTCTCCTCTGTTGTGCGGACTTCCTGCACCAGATTTTTCAGGTTCTCATAAGAGGTGTTCAGGCGGTCCTCCAGCTTGGACACGGTCTGATTGACAGACTGCACCGACTCGTTGATTCTGTTGATCTCCGTTATGGATTCTTTGTGATCGGTATTGTCCTGTTTTTTCTGGGCATCCATTTCCTGCATGATTCTGGAAATTTCTTCCAACGTCTTTGTGACATCTGTATGGATACTCTCCATATCCGTCCGGATTTCATTTACCTTCGTATGGGTCGTTTTTTCCAGATCGGTCACTTTTCCGGTCATCCCGGACGCATTTTCTTCCAGCCTGTGCTGAATCGTTTCTACCTGCAGCAGACTTTCCTCGCGCTGCGCAAGCTGTGCATTGACCTCGTCAAGCTTTTTCTGATTGTCGGCAATATTCTGGTTTAACTGTTCCAGACTCGTTGCCGCCGATTCCATCTCTCCTTTCAGTGCGCTGCTCACACTGTTCTGCATTTCCTCCAGGGAAATGCTCTCGGTCTTTCCCGCCCTCTGCACGGAATAGCCGATTCCTGCACCGAGTAAAATCACGGCAATCGCCGTCATCGCAACGCCCGCTGCAGCTGCCTGTTTTTTCTGGGAATTTCTTTTTCTGCCTTTTTCCTCTGTTTCAGAGCGAAAGGTCTTTTTAGAATTGTTTGATTGCATGGGATTTTTCTCCTCCCACAAGACGACGTCCGACGGATGTATCGGAAGGATACGTCGAAAACAGCCGGACGAAATGACGTGAACCAACAGGGTAGAACTCAGGCTTGTCCCTCACCCGGTTTGCGCGTCCAAGGAGTGTCTGCTTTTGCATAAACCTCCTGTCTGACAGCAAAATCTGACTGTCTGTTTGATTTTTTAACTCTGGAAACTGTCGTTGAAAAACGAAAATCAATTTCTGAAAACAATAGCATCCCGTCCGGGGATCTTCTATTGTTTGAAAAAGACTGCAGACCCAATCGGCTATCTGCAAAAGAAATGGAACGTTTTCGTTCCGAAAGGATATTGCCTCCTGCTATTTCTGCATGGGGCGAACTTTCCGAGCTCCTGCTCTGTATGTGTCTGGATGATAGCACGAAAAAAGAGAACCCGTCAAGCGGATTCTCCAATTTTATAAATTGATTATAATTGGGATATAAAAATTTAATGAAAGCGAGTGACGTCCAGATTTAAAAAACGATATTTCCCATGCGCCGTCACATCTGGTGCCGCACAACGCTGTATTCATCCCCGGAACGGTAATAGGGACAGTCATCAAACGTGCTGCTCAAAAATTTCAGCATCTCGTCCTCGTCCAGATCCATTTCGCAGATATAACATTCATAATCCTCATCATAACTGTAATAAGCGCACGCTTCACAGTTTGTCATTTTTTCTGACCGCCTTTCCCTTGAAGAAACGCTGCGGAATTTCAAATACGAACACAATTCCAAGCACAATCGCAACCGCCGCCTTGAGGGCAGAAAATCCGCGGGTAGAAGCTTCGTCCAGCTGTCCCGTCACCAGGTAATAGCACGTCCAGTATATTCCGGCTCCCGGCACGAGCGGTAAAATGCCACAGATTAAAAAAATCGTCACCGGGCAACGCTCCCGCACGGCAAAAAAACGGGACATCAGAATAACCAGCACTGTCGCCAAAAAGACAACGACCGCTTCCGACCAAAAGCCCGTCCGCATCCACAAAAAAACATAGACCGCCCAGCCGGACGCTCCGATCAGACCGCAGTAGGGATAATATTTGGAAGGCACGCCAAATAACGCACCGAACGCAACCGTGCCGATTCCAGCCGCAAGAATCTGAAGCAAATCCGTCACAGCATGACACCTCCCGTCAGATGATGATAAATGCTCAGCACACAGCCGACGCCTGCCGCCACAGACAAAAAAACAAGCACCGCGTCGATCATGCGGACGGTCCCGGAAATGTAATCGCCGTCCGCAATGTCCCGGATTCCGTTCGTAAATGCGAGTCCCGGCACGAGAGGCATGATGGAACCGCTGATCATATGGCTCATATCCATTCCAAACGGCATATGGATAAACAAAAGACTACACACCGTAATAATGATTCCGCCGCCGATATTTTCCACAATTTTAGAGCATCTGCCGTTTAACCAAAGCAAATACAGATACAGCAGACACCCGATCACAAAGGCTGCGACACAGTCCTGCCACATTCCGCCGAACATCAGACAAAAACAGCCGCTGCCAAGACCGGACATCAGCACCAGCGCCCTTTTGGAAGCGCCCGGCGCATTTCGGATCTGTTCCAGCTTTTCCCGGATTTCCGGCAGTGTATATTTTCCCTCTTCTATTTCCCGTGAGAGCTGATTGACCGCCGCAACCCGATGAAGCTGTGCACCGCGAACTGGAATATGCTCCACCCGGGCAAAGCGTTTTTCATGCTCATCTCCGGACGTCAGAAAAATGCCGTTACTGAGTACAAAGGCGTTTTCTGACTGTACGCCGAAATGATGACAGATCCGGTCGATCGTCTCTTCCACACGAAATATTTCCGCGCCGTTTTCCAGCAAAATATGCCCTGCTGTCATCGCTGCGTCCAGCACATCCCGCTGATCCAGCTTTATTGTCTGTTCCTCCTGTGACATCCTGATCCCCCTACAAAAACTCTGGTTCATGACAATAGAATGCTCGCAGAGTGTGCATTCTATTGTTGCTTTTGCAGCCATCTACCCTTGCGCCGAGTGCACATCCTCGCGAAGCGTTTTAATCGTATAGAAACAAAGTTTCCTATATGATAAAAATGCGCGCCCAGCTGCTACAATCTCAGGCGCGCATCATTATTCATGGCAATAGAAGCCTCATGCACCGTGCATTCTATTGTGCTATTTTACATGTTTTCCAGAAGCTTGTCTACACTTACCAGCTTTACGCACAGAACAAACAGCTCCGTTGCCTGAACCAGCTCGTCGATCGGAGGGAAGGAAGGGGCGATACGGATGTTGGAGTCATGAGGATCCTTCTTATAAGGGTAGGTTGCCCCGGCACCGGTCATGACAACTCCGGCTTCCTTTGCTTTTGCAACGATCGCCTTTGCACAGCCGTCCAGAGATTCAAAGGAAATAAAGTAGCCGCCGTGAGGCTTTGTCCAGGTACCGATCTCCAGATCCCCCAGCTCTCCGTCGAGGATTTCCAGCACTGCTTCAAATTTGGGACGCAGAATCTCTGCATGCTTTTTCATCTGCGTCTCGATGCCGTGGATATCTTTAAAGTAACGCACATGACGCAGCTGATTTAACTTATCGTGACCGATCGTCTGAATCGTCAGATGTGTTCTTAAATCATCCAGGTTTGCCTTGGAAGCAGAAATTGCAGCGACGCCGGAACCGGGGAAGCTGATTTTACTGGTGGAGCTGAATTTATAAACCATATCCGGGTTGCCAGCCTTTTCACACTCGGAAAGCAACTCCAGGATAACATCCTGAGGCTCGTCATACAGATGATGTACGTTGTAAGCATTGTCCCAGAAAATACGGAAATCCTTTGCCGCAGGCTTTAAGGCAGCGAATCTGCGGACAGTTTCGTCGGAGTAGGTGTAGCCCTGCGGGTTGGAATACTTCGGTACGCACCAGATACCCTTGATGGCTTCATCCTCGCTGACCAGCTTTTCCACCAGATCCATATCCGGACCCTGGGGAGTCATCGGAACATTGATCATCTCTACGCCAAAATATTCTGTAATCGCAAAATGACGGTCATAGCCTGGAACCGGGCAAAGGAATTTTACCTTGTCTAACTTATGCCAGGGAGTCATCCCCATAATACCGTGGGTGAACGCATGGCTCACTACATCGAACATTACATTCAGGCTGGAGTTGCCGTAGATAATGATATTATCTGCAGGCACTTCGATCAGTTCTCCCAACAGACGCTTTGCTTCCGGGATGCCATCCATAACACCATAGTTACGGCAATCAATTCCTGCCTCACACTTCAGATCTGTAAAGCTGTCCAGTACATCCATCATACCCATGGAAAGATCCAGCTGCGCTGCGCTCGGTTTACCGCGGGACATATCCAGTTTCAGTCCTTTACCCTGGAACTCCTTATACTGAGCCTCCAGCTGACTCTTTTCCTGCAGTAACTCTTCTTTGCTTCTGTCTTTATAAGCTGTCATGCTTCCTCCCATTCTGCCGCGTAACCGGCCTTTCATTTGCGAGTTTATTTACTTTTTTACTCTTCCTTACATTATCCACAAATCAGAAATGCTGTCAAGACGAAACTTTTTTCAAAAAAGACTTGCCAAACCGATGAAATATCAGTATAATATCTATTGTTGGAGTTCTGCCGGAATAGCGCAGTTGGTAGCGCAACTGATTCGTAATCAGTAGGTCGAGGGTTCGAGTCCCTTTTCCGGCTTTTCTTTATAGGAATTTTAATTCATGACAATAGAATGCACGCTCTGCGAGCATTCTATTGTTTAAGGCACTGGTGTTCCAGTGCCTTTTTGTTTTCCCAATTCACTTGTAGCTGTCTGCGAACAGATTTTATGCTCGCATAAAAATCTGTTTACAGACAGCTACAAAGGGAGCGCTATTTCATGCGTAAAAGAAGCTGCGCAGTCTCATACTACACTTTATTCCAGCTCGAATGCGCCGGTATAAAGCTGATAATACTTTCCTTTCTGCGCGATCAGCTCATCATGGCTGCCGCGCTCGATAATCCGTCCATGCTCGAGAACCATGATCACATCGGAATTCCGAACTGTGGACAGTCTGTGTGCGATAACGAATACGGTTCGTCCGTGCATCAGCGCATCCATACCTTTCTGCACAATCGCCTCTGTTCTGGTATCGATCGAAGATGTCGCCTCGTCCATAATCATAACCGGCGGATCTGCAACTGCAGCACGCGCAATCGAAATCAGCTGTCTCTGTCCCTGGGACAGATTCGATCCGTTACCGTCGATTACCGTCTGGTAGCCTTCGGGCAGACGGGTGATGAAATCATGCGCACCCGCAAGCCTTGCAGCCCCGATACACTCTTCATCTGTCGCATCCAGCTTGCCATAGCGGATATTTTCCATAACAGTGCCGGTAAAGAGCACCGTATCCTGCAGAATAATGCCAAGAGAACGGCGCAGATCCGCTTTTTTTATCTTGTTGATATTAATTCCGTCATAACGGATTTTGCCGTCCGCAATATCATAAAACCGGTTGATCAGGTTTGTGATCGTCGTCTTTCCGGCGCCGGTCGCGCCTACAAACGCCACCTTCTGTCCGGGCTCTGCGTACAGACTGACATCATGCAGGACGATTTTATCCGGATTGTAACCAAAATCCACATCCTTCAGGCGCACGTCGCCCATCAGACGCGTATAGGTCACGCTGCCGTCCGCGCTGTGCGGATGCTTCCATGCCCAGATATCTGTACGCTCGCTGCATTCGACCAGTTCACCATTTTCTTCTTTTGCATTGACCAAGGTTACATAGCCATCGTCTGTCTCCGGCTCTTCATCCAACAGGCTGAAAATACGATCTGCCCCCGCAAGACCCATGACAACTGAGTTGACCTGATTGGACACCTGTCCGATATTGCCGCAGAACTGTCTTGTCATATTCAAAAAAGGTACGGTAATACTGATGGAAAGTGCCATGCCTGACAAACTCAGGTTCGGCGCGCCGGACAATAACAGCATGCCTCCAGCAAGCGCTACGACAACATAAAGGATATTGCCCATATTCATCAGAATCGGCATCAGCATGTTCGCATAACGGTTTGCCTGACAGGACATTTCAAACAGCTCGTCGTTGACCCGGTCAAAATCCTTTTTTGTCTCGGTCTCATGACTGAACACCTTGACAACCTTCTGTCCGTTCATGATCTCTTCCACAAAGCCCTCTGTCTTGCCGACTGCGATCTGCTGCTTTAAGAAAAAATGTGCCGAGCTGCTGCCGACCTTTTTGGTAACGACAAACATCAATGCAACGCCACAGAGCACGACCAAAAGCAGCCACATGCTGTAATACAGCATGATGGAAAAAATCGTAACCACGGTGATACAGGAAATCATCAGCTGCGGAATACTCTGAGAAATCAGCTGGCGCAGCGTGTCGATATCGTTAGTATAATAGCTCATGATATCGCCGTGGTTATGTGTATCAAAATACTTGATCGGCAAATCCTGCATGCGATTGAACATCTTTTCCCGCATCTTCTTCAGGGAGCCCTGCGTGATAATCGCCATTCCATAGGAATACGCATAGCCTGCTGCCAGAGACAGCGCATACAGTACAACCAGGATGAGGACCAGTCTGGTCACCGTCGGCGCTGCCGCCGCCCAGTCCTTCGTCTGCCAGTACTGCTCGACCACTGCGATGATATTCTGCTGAAAAATAGCGGGAATCGAGCTGATCAGCGCATTCAGTACGATGCAGACCAAAACTAACGGCAGAAGTACCGGATAAAACTCGAACAGCATCCTGATCAGACGCTTCATCGTTCCTTTTTTCGCCTGTCCCTTATTTTTCATCAGAATCACCTCCCTTGTTCTGGGAAGTATATACTTCCCGGTAAATCTCGCTCGTCTTGAGAAGCTCTTCATGGGTGCCGATATTGCAGATCGTACCGCCGTCCATGACCAGAATCCGATCCGCATCCTGCACGGAGGAAATTCTCTGTGCGATGATGATCTTGGTCGTTTCCGGAATGTACTCACGCAACGCCTTGCGGATCTGTGCGTCCGTCTTGGTATCCACCGCACTGGTCGAATCGTCGAGAATCAGGATCTTCGGCTTCTTTAACAGCGCTCTTGCGATACAAAGTCTCTGCTTCTGACCGCCGGACACATTGCTGCCTCCCTGTTCGATATGCGTATCGTATTGATCCGGGAACTGCATGATAAATTCATCCGCCTGCGCCAGACGGCATGCTTCCTTTAATTCCTCATCCGTCGCGTTCTGGTTGCCCCAGCGCAGGTTTTCCTTGATCGTTCCGGAAAACAGAATATTTTTCTGCAATACAACTGCTACCTGGTTGCGCAGCGCTTCCAGATCATATTCTCTGACGTCTTTTCCGCCAACCTTTACAACGCCCTCTGTCGCGTCATAAAGTCTGGAAATCAGTTGGATCAGGGAAGACTTCGAAGAACCGGTGCCACCGATAATTCCAATCGTCTCCCCGGAACGGATATGCAGATCGATATCGGCAAGCGCCATCTTCTCCGCCTGCAGAGAATATTTGAAGCTGACATGGTCGAAATCGATCGAACCATCTGCCACTTCCTCCACCGGGTCTGCAGGACTTGTCAGCGTACTGTCCTCTTTTAACACTTCCACGATTCGCTGTGCGGATTCCGCAGCCATCGTCACCATGACAAATACCATTGAGAACATCATCAGGCTATTTAATATCTGGAAGCTGTATACTAAAAGGGCAGAAAACTGTCCGACGTCCAGATCCAGGCCGCCGCTCGTGATGATCGTATAAGAACCAAAGGACAGGACAAAAATCATAACCACATACAGGCAGAACTGCATCAGAGGGCTGTTGATCGCCAGAATCTTCTCCGCGCGGGTGAAATCCTGACAAACCTCTTCTGCCGCATGATGGAATTTTTCTTTTTCGTACGCCTCGCGCACAAAGGATTTTACCACGCGCATGCCCTTGACATTTTCCTGAATCGAATTGTTCAGAGCGTCGTACTTACGGAATACCCGTTTAAACAGCGGGCCTACCTTATGGATCACGGCAAACAGTCCGATCCCCAGAATCGGGATGACCACCAGGAAGATCAGCGCCATCTTTCCGCCCATAATAAACGCCATCGTAAAGGAAAAGATCAACATCAGCGGGCTGCGGATCGCAAGTCGGATCAGCATCATAAATGCCAGTTGGACGTTCATAACGTCCGTCGTCATTCTCGTCACTAAAGACGAGGTAGAAAATTTGTCGATATTTTCAAAGGAAAAATCCTGAATCCGGTAAAACATATCCTTGCGCAGGTTTTTGGCGAATCCGCAGGACGCGGACGCGCAGACCGAACCGGCTCCAGCTCCGAATGCGAGGGACATAAGCGCCATCACCACCAGAATCAGACCATACCGTGAAATGACGCCCATACCGCTTCCGGCTTTGATTTCATTGACCAGCTGAGCGACTACAAACGGGATGATACATTCCATGACCACTTCCAGAGATACCAGAATCGGTGTCAGGATCGAATCACGCTTGTATTCCCTGATCGACTTCATCAGTTCTTTTATCATACTTTTTACGTTTGTCTCCTTTCATCTGTGAAATTGCCCGTTCAAACGAGCTTTGTGTCCACCTTTTGCCCCGGCAAGCTATGTATACACTCAAACCGGTGCGTAAAGAGGAAAAAAAGCGGCGAGCGATAAGGCTCGCACGCCGACTTTTTCTGCTCTATGCAGATATGAAATAATTATACATGGATTTTCTTGCAAGTCAAGTCCCAGAATCCAGATGTACATCCATCTGCGGATACGGAATGCGGATGCCCGCTTCATCGAAGCCGTATTTGATATCCTCCAGCATCGTATAGCGCGCCTGCCAGTAGTTTTCCTTCTTCGCCCAGAATTTCACAACAAGGACAACACTGCTGTCTGCCAGTTCGTCTACGTTGACTGTGATCTCCCGCTCCGGAAGCACATACGGGTTTTTTTTCGCAATTTCCTGCACTGCTTTCCGTGCGCTGCGGATATCAGAATCATACGAAATTCCGACTTTCAAATCCACACGCCGTTCCGCCTCATCCGTCACGTTCGTCAGGCTGCTGTTTGCGAGGTTTCCGTTCGGGATCAGAATAATCTGATTGTCATAGGTTGCAAGCTTCGTATAAAAGACAGATATCTGCTGAACAATCCCTTCGTTACCGCCCCCTTCGATGATATAATCTCCGACATGAAACGGCTTCAGCATCATGATCAGGATTCCGCCAATACAGTTACTTAAGCTTCCCTGGATCGCCAGACCGATCGTTACGCCGACCGAACCGATCACCGTCGCAATGCTTGCTGCCTCCACACCAAACAGCTGCAGAATCATGAACACCAGAATCGTATACGAAACAAACTTAATCGAGGAGTCCAGAAACTGCGCCGCTTCCTCCGACGCGCTGGAACGCTCCATCGCCCGTCTGAAAAAATGCCGGATCATCGCAATCAGTCTGCTGCCGATCACAAACAGGATGAGCGCCAGCACCGCGCGGACGCCAAGCCCCAGAAGCTTGTCCGGCAGCTCGTTTAAGTAGCGTTCCAGCAGGCTCAGCTGTTTTTCCATATCCTTTAAGGATTCGTCCGGTGCAAGGCTTTCTATCTCCTCGCCTGTCAGCGTCACAGAGGATGTCAAAAATGCTGCGCCGGACATCAGCACCTTCCTCATGCTTTGGTTCCTTTCGTCACTTTCGCGGAAGAGGTAGACTTCTTAGCTACAGACGCAGGCTTCTTAGCCGTCGGCTCTTTCGGTGCGACAGCCTTCGCGGTCGCTGTCTTTTTGCGGGTCGTGCGGCGTGCAGGCTTTTCTTTTTCTTTTCCCTCAAGAATCGCGCTGTCCGCCTGCTCTGCCTTTTCGGTCAGCTCTTCCTTCAGGGTTTTCTTTTTCATGGCAGCTGCTTTCTTCGCAGCCTCTTCCACCGCTTTTTTGGCAGCAGCCGTTTTTCTTACGACCTCTTCTGCTGCCTGCCTTGCCACCGCTTCCTTTTCAGCTGCCTCTTCGGCAGCTTTTCTCGCAGCTTCTTCCTTCTTTGCAGCCTCCTCCGCTGCTTTTTTAGCGATTGCTTCTTTTTTCGCAGCTTCCTCTGTAGCTTTTCTCGCAGCCTCTTCCGCCGCTTTTTGGGCAGCCTCGGCGATCTTTCTGCGCTCTTCTTTTTCTTCGTCCGTGTAAGGCGTATAGGCAAAAATGCTCACAGACAGCGGCGCCTGATGCATCAGGATCGAATTTTCCCTGCCGTCGGATGCGATTTCTTCCGCTTCCAGTACATAGGAGTTAATTCTTCCTTTTCCGCCAAAGGCGATATCGTCAGAGTTTAAAACTTCCGTATATTTTCCTTCAAAAGGTACACCCACCCGATACTCCGGTCTGTCCACGTTTGCAAAGTTCAGGCATACCAAAAGCGTCTCTTCCTCTTTGTCGCTCTTTCTCAGATAGGAAAGCGTGCATTCGTTCGCATCAATGCAGTCAATCCATTCGAAGCCGTCCCAGCTGTCGTCTTCCGCATACAGCGCAGGATATTTACGGTACAGCTCATTTAACCGCTTCACAAACCGGCGTATCTGCTCATGATGATCATATTTTAGCAGTTCCCATTCCACGCCCCGCTCTTCGTTCCACTCGTCGTACTCTGCGATATCCTGTCCCATAAACAAAAGCTTCTTGCCCGGATGCGTCATCATATAACCGTAGCCTGCGCGCAGGTTCGCGAATTTGTCCGCTTCCTCTCCCGGCATCTTGCTAAGCATCGACGCTTTGCCGTGAACGACCTCGTCATGGGATAACACGAGCATAAACTTTTCGGAATACGCATAAACCATCGAAAACGTCAGATCGTTGTGATGATACGCACGGAAATATGGGTCATACTGCATGTAGTCGAGGAAATCGTTCATCCAGCCCATATTCCATTTCATCGTAAAGCCAAGACCACCATCGTTTAAATCGCCCGTCACCTTCGGCCATGCTGTGGATTCCTCCGCGATCGTAACCGCGCCCCTGCCGCGTTTTTGAATCATGCTGTTTGTATGCTTTAAAAATTCGACCGCTTCCAGATTTTCATTGCCGCCATACATGTTGGCAATCCATTCGCCATCCTGCTTTCCGTAATCGAGATACAGCATTGAAGCGACCGCGTCCATCCGGATTCCGTCTGCATGGAACTGCTCCACCCAGTAAAGCGCATTGGCAATCAGGTAGTTGCTTACCTGCGGTCTGCCGTAATTATAGATCAGCGTTCCCCAATGCGGATGCGCCCCCTGTCTCGGGTCTTTGTGCTCATACAGGCATGTCCCGTCGAACCCGGACAGTCCGTAAGCATCTCTCGGAAAATGGGCCGGAACCCAGTCCAGAATCACGCCGATTCCTGCTTTGTGCAGCTCGTTGACAAAATACATAAAATCCTGCGGTGTGCCATAACGTGCAGTCGGCGCATAATAGCCAATGACCTGATAGCCCCAGGATCCATCCAGCGGGTGCTCCATAACCGGCATCAGCTCCACATGAGTATAGCCCATTTCCTTCACATAGGAAATAACCTTCGGTGCAAACTCCCGGTAGTTATAATATCTGCGGCCATCCTCGGGCTTTGCAAAGGAGCCCAGATACATTTCATAAACGCTCATCGGCTCTTTTTCAGGACAGCTTTTTTCTCGTGCCAAGATCCATGCTTCATCTTCCCAGGCAAAGCCATCGATGTTGCGAACAACAGATGCCGTGTCCGGGCGGAGCTGTTGTCCAAATGCATAGGGATCTGCCTTCAGGTAAGTCAGACCGCCCTTTAATTTCAGCTCAAACTTATAATTCTCGCCCTCTCTAACTCCGGGGATAAAAATTTCAAAAATACCGGAATCCCACAGGCGGCGCATCTGATGTCTGCGTCCATCCCAATGGTTAAAATCTCCCACAACACTGACCCGCAGCGCATTCGGTGCCCAGACTGCAAAATGTACGCCCTGGGTTTTGTCGACGGTCATCATATGCGCACCAAGGATACGGTAAGCTTCATAATGGATTCCTGCCGCAAACCGCGCCGTATCCTCTTTGGTAATGACCGGAGCAAACCGATAGGGATCTTCAAATTCTTCTGTTGTGCCATCTTCCAAAGAAGCCTTTAATGTATAGCTTCCGATTTCTTTACCGCCAACCAGTGCGGCATAATAGCCAGCCTCGTCCGCCTGCTCCATTTCCACGGTCGTTTGACCGGGCAGCTTCAGTTCCATCGAAACAGCGCCCGGATAAAATGCCTGCACCACCGTCGCATTGCCTTCCCGGTGCGGTCCCAAAAGCCGGTGCGGATCGTCCTCCTCAGAATAAATAATTGCCTCTATTTCAGGCCAGTTCATCAGCCTATACAGTTTTTCGTTCATTCGATACCCTCCTGCCTGACGCTTTTTCCGCGCCCCTCTTATTTTTATTTTACCCTTCCCGGGCACAATAGGCAAGGGAAAATGTCTAAGCGGTGTACTGCACGGCAGTCCCCTGTGCGCTATCTGTGTCAGATATTTGTTTCGTCATTCAAAATACTTCGAAAAAATATTTATTTACAAAATCCGTTTTTGTTTGCTATAATCCTAACCAATAAATGGTAGTCGCAGGGAAACACATGACGATGGCATTGCCAATGGCATGAAAAGGGCGTGTGAAAAAACGAGAAATCATTTTTTACACGCTC
>UMFZ01004866.1_pt1 | contig 21490 bp, 16 predicted proteins | sample 1965141 | NCBI WGS metagenome assembly UMFZ01 (sample SAMEA4836059, study PRJEB28245) | human gut metagenome | biome: gut microbiome; material: fecal sample | place: Denmark | collected 2008
TTTCAGTATATCATACTGTCTAACAAATGGGGTGCAGTTCAGATTTCAGCGTTTTTATATTATTGTGTTTTATGAATTTGCAAGACATGATAAAACAAAATCAAGGGGAATGTCCATTCTGTTTGCGGTTTCTTCCGGGGACAAACCGCTTTCAATGAAACGATGGACAACAGCTCCTAAAGTTTCGCTAACTTCAATGATATGTTTGTCGGGGTCATAAAACCGAATGACTCGCTGCCCCCAAAGATGTTCAAACAATTCATGAACATAGCTGATTTCAAAGGATTTCAGATGATTGCAGAAAGCGTCTATGTTATCTTCCTCAAAATATAGCTCTCCGGCATTGTTTGGCAGGATGACTTTGTCTGTTCTGATAAAGGATTTCCAGGTATCCGTGGTCTGCAACACAACGCCGCCAGTAAGTGTGACATTTGCGCCAAAGTCAGCTACAATGTCCAGACCTAGAACATCGTGGTAGAATTGTTTGCTTTTTTCCATATCTGTGACTGCCAGTAATGTGCTGGTATATTTCATATTTTCCCAACTCCTAACAATAATGTACTTTTATCAAAACAAGAAAAACAAAGGCAATGCAGGGACACAAAGACAATACAGAAAAAGTAGTATTCCATAAAGTCCACCCATGAGAGAACCGAAAAACAGAAATCCCATGAAAGACAGGTTTGCCAGAACAGAAGGAACTTTGGATAAAAAGCCCTTATATGCCCAGCAAAGGAACAGACAGCTGTAAAAACCGATCCATATTAGGCAATAGGGATTTACAGGTGACTGAAGGGGTAAAGAGAATTGGGCAAAAGCCAGAGCGGGGAAAAGAAAAGTCAGCAGGTAAACTGCGATTTTGACCCATGAATGGGTGTTTGCCCATGTTTTGATGTTATCCATAGCCAGACCTCCTTTGTCGGAAAATCCTTCTTTTTTTCAGTATAGCAGAGGGGATTTCGTTTGACAATGATAGGTGCATATGCTATCTTTGTGGTAGGAATTTTGCGGAGTGCTTTACGAAAGAAACAGAAGGGAGAAACGATTGTGAGAGCAAGTTGGGACGAGTATTTTATGGAGATTGCGGAGATTGTCAAGACCAGAGCCACATGCCTGCGCAGACAGGTGGGGGCAGTCATTGTAAAAGATAATCGTATCATCACAACAGGATATAACGGAGCCCCTGCGGGCCTGAAGCATTGTACGGAAATGGGCGGCTGTGAACGTCAGCGTCTTGGTATTCCCTCCGGCGAACGTCATGAGCTTTGCCGGGCTCTCCATGCGGAGCAGAATGCCATCATTCAGGCTGCAAAACTGGGCATTTCCACAGAAGGCGCTACCATTTATATTACATTGCAGCCCTGCGTGATCTGTGCGAAAATGCTCATTAATGCCGGTATCAAACGCATTGTCCATAAAGGGGAATATCCCGATGAACTGTCCAGAAAGATTCTGGAAGAAGCGGATATTGAAGTGGTGAAAATGGACTGAGCATTTTTGTGTGCGTAGAACATCAAAAACTGACCTGCATCTGACTTTTACGACAGGAAGCGGGTCAGTTTTTTTGCATGAAATCACTGGTTTTCGTTTGCCAGCAGATTATTTTTATTGTATAATATTTTATTAGTGATTTCTTGAGAACAGAGGTGAAAAGCTTTGGCAGCAAAAGGGAGCAGCACGGGGCGAAAGACGACGAAATCCCCTGCGGTGAAGAAAACGGGCAGCAAAAGCACAAAAACAACAACTGCAAAAACAACAGCAAAAAAAGCGAGTCATACAAAAAATACAAAATCTGCACCCAAGCGGGAAACCACCCGTATGCCGGAAAGCAGAGAACGATTTGGCGACAGTATTCTGGATGAAGTAATACTCATTGTTATCATCGTTATATCGGCGGTGGTGTTCATCAGCCAGATTACCAGTAAAATGGGGATCGTTGGTCAGGTCATTGGGGGATTTTTCCAGGGACTTTTGGGGGTCAGCGGCGTACTTTTGCCGGTACTGGTCATCATTTACTGCGTCTGGATGCTTATGTCAGAAGAGCGGAAATGGCCTTTGGTGCGTGCCTTTGGCGGCGCTCTGTTCCTGCTGACAGTGGCGTCAGCGGCGTATCTGTTCCATCCCTTGAATGTTTCCGGGGATCTTGGTTTTGGAAAAAAAGCCATGGAACTTTTTAACAACGGTTCTTTGACAAACGGCGGTTTGATCGGCGGCCTTTTTGGCGGCGGCCTCTTTGGACTGCTGGATGCATTGGGCAGCGTTATCGTTCTGCTGGCAATGCTGGTGATTTCCCTGATTTTGGCAACGGGGCGTTCTTTCTTCGGTGCCATGGGCACACTGGCAGACCACCAGAAAGTCAGAAGACAGGTGCGCAATGAGAAAATCAAAAATAAAGCTGACCGCATCCGCCAGGAAGAAAAAATCGAAGCGGCACGACTGGAAAAACAGGAAGCAAAACGCCGTCGTGTAATGAGCAAAGAAGATTTCAACATTGAGCTTCATGAAGTGGAAGCGGCTGAGCATCCTGAGGTGAAAGAAACGGTTTTCCGTCAGAAAAAACAGGATTACAGCGTGAAGAAACGGGAACCCATTTACGACTTTGTCAAAGAAAACGAAATGCCTATGGAAGAACCCAAACGGGACTTCAATGTGGTATTCGGCGGAAAATTGCAGGTGGATGAGCTGGAACAGGGCACACAGATGCCTCCCAGATCTACGGAACGCTTTAAAGTGGTAGAACCACTGAAAGAAGTTGCCAACAAGCCGGAACCTGCGGAAATGACGGAGGAAGAAGCGGTATACGAAAAAATCTTCGGCGAAGATAATACCGTAGAAAATATGGCAGAAGAAATGCCGGAAGAAGCATGGGATATGGAATCTCAGGCGGCAGCCCTTGCAGCAGAAGCCATGCGTGCAGCAGAAGAAAAAACAGACTTCCATTTCGCAGATTTGGAAGATGCAGAAGAAACGGTATCTCCAGAAATGGACATGCCAGAAGTGGAAGAGCCTGCGGCAGAAGAAATGCCCGTGGAAGAAGTACAGCCTATCGTAAAAGAAGTGCCGGCAGAAACATCTGTACCGGAGCCTGCAAATCAAGAAACAACAAAAACGGAAGCACAAAAAGAAGCAGTACAGCAGCCAGCAGCACCTGCGGAACCGGCAGAAAAGCCTTATGTGTTCCCGCCTATCAATTTACTGGGACGTGACCCCGGCAATACAGCTGGTTCTGGGATTCTGGAACAGCAGAAAAACGGCAGAAAACTGGAAATGACATTGAAAAGCTTTGGTGTAGAAGCCCGTGTCATCAATGTCAGCGCAGGCCCCACCGTTACACGGTATGAAGTTTCTCCCAGTCAGGGGGTTAAGGTCAGCAAGATTGTCAATCTGGCAGACGACATCGCCCTGAATCTGGCTGCCAGCGGCATTCGTATTGAAGCGCCTATCCCCGGTAAAGCCGCAGTGGGTATCGAAGTGCCAAACAAAGAAACCAAGTCCGTATATCTGCGGACAGTGCTGGAAAGTGATGCTTTCCGCAAACACCCCTCTAAGCTGGCTTTCGCTTTAGGGGAAGATATTACAGGCAATCCTATTGTCACAGACATTGCCAAAATGCCCCACCTGCTCATTGCCGGTGCAACGGGCAGTGGTAAGAGTGTCTGCATCAATACACTGATTACAAGTATTTTGTATAAGGCAGATCCGAAGGAAGTCAAACTCCTTTTGGTTGACCCCAAAGTGGTAGAACTGAGTGTATATAATGGGATTCCTCATTTGCTGATTCCCGTTGTCACCGACCCGAAAAAGGCATCGGCGGCACTGAACTGGGCAGTGAGAGAAATGCTGGAAAGATACAATGACTTTGCGGCATGTGGTGTCCGCGACATCAAAGGCTTCAATGCCATGAAGGAAGAAAAAGGCGAACCGGAAGCGAAAATGCCCCAGATTGTTATCATCATCGACGAATTGGCGGACTTGATGATGGCAGCACCTGGCGAAGTAGAAGATTCCATCTGCCGTCTGGCACAGATGGCTCGTGCGGCAGGGATGCACCTGATTATTGCGACGCAGCGTCCTTCCGTAGACGTTATCACCGGCGTTATCAAAGCCAATATCCCTTCCCGTCTGGCATTTGCCGTTTCCTCCGGCATTGACTCCCGTACCATTTTGGATATGGTTGGTGCGGAAAAATTGCTGGGCAAAGGGGACATGCTGTTCTATCCTTCCGGTCAGTCAAAACCTTCCCGTATTCAGGGGGCTTTTGTAACAGATAAAGAAGTGGAACAGATTGTGGACTTCCTGCGGAAAAGCAGCCGCCCCGGATATACACAGGAAATGGTGGATCAGATTACAGCAGTGGCAAAAACCACTGGCGGCCTCAGCGAGGAAACAGACGGGTTTTTCGAACAGGCAGTGGATTTGATTCTGGAAAAAGAAAAGGCTTCTGTTTCCATGCTCCAGCGTCAGTTCCGCATTGGTTATAACCGTGCGGCAAGACTCATGGATGAATTGGAAAGACGGGGAATGGTTGGGCCGGAAGAAGGCAGCAAGCCAAGAAAAGTCCTTATTACCAGAGCACAGTGGGAGGAAATGCAGTCTCCCACAGAGGAAAATCCATAAAAGAATATGGATTTCATACAGGTTGCACATTGACAAATTTCGTCTCATATAGTACCATTTTGATAGAGTCATATGACTGACGGAAGTGGAGTAACCACATGGAGTATGACAGATTTGATGCCGACCGTCTGGGCGATTACGCTTGGATTGTCGGCTTTTTTTCAAAGTAGGACAGGCAAGCGCAAGGACATATTGGAATCGGAGAGAGGAGTTTTTGAAGATGAAAACAGATTTGCAGATTGCACAGGAATGCACCATGGAACCCATTACCGCCATTGCGGCGAAAGCTGGCATCCCCGAAGAATATGTGGAATGTTATGGAAAGTATAAAGCCAAAGTGAGTGATAAATATTATAATCAGATCAAAGACAGACCTGACGCAAAACTGATTCTGGTAACAGCTGTGAACCCTACACCCGCTGGGGAAGGCAAAACAACAGTTACCATCGGTCTGACACAGGCCCTTCAGCAGATGGGCAAAAACGCCCTGACATGCCTGAGAGAACCCTCTCTTGGCCCCTGCATGGGTGTCAAAGGCGGTGCAGCTGGCGGCGGCTATGCACAGGTAGTGCCTATGGAAGACATCAACCTGCATTTTACAGGTGACCTCCATGCCATCACAACAGCAAACAACCTGTTGGCTTCCATGGTGGACAACCATATCCAGCAGGGCAATGAACTGAACATCGACCCTAGAAAGATCGCTTGGAAAAGAGTTGTAGACCTGAACGACAGACAGCTGCGTCATGTGATCTCCGGTCTGGGCGGCAAAGTAAATGGTGTTCCCAGAGAAGACAGCTTCCAGATTACTGTTGCTTCTGAAATCATGGCAATCTTCTGTCTGGCAAACGACCTGCATGACCTGAAAGAAATGCTGGGCAAAATCATCGTTGGTTATACTTATGATGATGAACCTGTAACAGCAAAACAGATTGGCGCAGACGGCGCCATGACAGTTCTGCTGAAAGACGCTCTGCAGCCTAACCTGGTACAGACACTGGAACACACACCCGCGTTCATCCACGGCGGCCCATTCGCAAACATTGCTCACGGCTGCAACAGTGTGCGTGCTACAAAATTTGCCATGAAACTGGCGGACTATGTGGTAACAGAAGCAGGCTTCGGTGCTGACCTGGGTGCAGAAAAATTCTTCGATATCAAATGCAGAAAAGCTGGTCTGAAACCTGACGCAGTTGTATTGGTTGCAACTGTTCGTGCATTGAAATACAACGGTGGCGTTGCAAAAGCAGATTTGAGCAACGAAAATCTGGATGCACTGGCAAAAGGTTTCGTAAACCTGGAAAAACACATTGAAAACATCCAGAAATACGGCGTGCCCGTTGTAGTTACACTGAACCACTTTGTGGCGGATACAGACGCGGAAGTGGCTTATGTAAAAGAACGCTGCGAAAAGATGGGCGCAACATTTGCAGTGGCAAAAGTATGGGCTGACGGCGGCGAAGGCGGCAAAGCGCTGGCTGAAAAAGTTCTGGAAACATTGGAAACAAAAGAAAGTAATTTCCATGTGCTGTACGAAGACAACCTGTCCATCGAAGAAAAGATCAATAAAGTATGTAAAGAAATCTATGGCGCAGGTCATGTAAGCTTCACAGCGGCAGCGAAGAAAACACTGGCGCAGATTGAAAAACTGGGCTTTGAACATTTCCCTGTTTGTATTGCAAAAACACAGTACTCCCTGTCTGATGATCCTAAGGTACTGGGTCGCCCCGAAGGTTTTGAAGTAACTGTAAAAGAAATCCGCATTTCTGCTGGTGCAGGCTTTATCGTTGCACTGTTGGGCGACGTTATGACAATGCCCGGTCTGCCTAAGAAACCTGCGGCACTGAACATCGACATTGATGCTGACGGCAACATTGTTGGTCTGTTCTAATCAATCAAATCATAAAGGAGTTATGCTATGAAGGCACAACGCATCGACGGAAAGGCTATTTCCGATCAGATCAAAGAAGAAGCTGCCTTGGAAGCACAGGAATTACAGCGGCAGGGGATTACCCCCTGCCTTGCTGTGGTTTTGGTGGGCAACGATCCCGCTTCCATGGTATATGTAAATAATAAGAAAAAGGCTTGTGAAAAAGTGGGTATCCTGTCTCGTTCCTACGAACTGCCGGAGGATACGGAAGAAAAAGATCTGCTGGCACTGGTGGAACAGCTGAATATGGACAATAGCGTCCACGGGGTGCTGGTACAGCTGCCTTTGCCGCCTCAGATTGATGAGGAAAAAGTCATTCTGGCCGTAGACCCCAAAAAAGATGTGGACTGTTTCCATCCTTTGAATGTAGGCCTGCTCCATACAGGTCAGAAGGGATTTTTGCCCTGCACTCCTGCCGGTGTGCTGGAACTGATTGAACGCAGCGGTCATACCATCGAAGGCAAACGCTGCGTCGTCATTGGACGGAGCCATAACGTAGGCAAACCCACTGCTATGCTGCTTTTGCAGAAAAACGGCACTGTCACCATTTGCCATTCCAAAACAAAAGACTTGAAGGGTATCTGCAAAGAAGCGGATATTCTGGTGAGCGCAGTTGGCAAGCTTCACACTGTCACCAAAGATATGGTGAAAGAAGGGGCTGTTGTCATTGACGTTGGCATGAACCGCAACGAAAACGGCAAGCTTTGCGGCGACGTGGATTTTGATGAAGTCTGCGAAGTGGCTGGCGCTGTTTCTCCTGTGCCCGGTGGCGTAGGGCTCATGACCGTTGCCATGCTCATGAAAAACTGCATCACAGCGGCAAAACTGCAGAACGGACTGTAAAAACGAGAATATCATTGACGTGTAAAAACGTGGGTGATATTCTTTTTTTATAAGGAAAAAGAGGTGAATGAATCAAAACGGAAAAGGGGGGAAATGAAATGAAAGTACGAAAAATTTGGATTGCGGTACTTTGTGTTGTCATTGGTGTAGTCTGGTGGGTAGTGCGTCCACAAAGCTTGGTGCATGTGGCAGGCATTGCAGACAAAGCAGAACAGATCACCCGTTACAGCATCAGTGCCGTGGATGATGATGTGGAGCAATGCTGGGTAACAGAACCGGAGGATATGCAGGAGATTTGGAAGGCACTGGAAACATCTAAGGTGACTTTTGTACCGAAATCATCAAAAAGTGTGACTTATGACGGCGATCAGGTCATGTATCACCTGCGGATTTACGAGGGCGAGGAACCGGTGGCAGAGCTTGGCTTTTTGGATGATGGACGGGTATTGGGGGATACCTGGGAATATCGTTACAAAGGAGAAAATCCCGCGGCATGGACCCAGATGCTGGAAGGATTGCTGGAAAAATACATAAATTAAGCGAAAAACATAGATTTTTTGCAAAAAGTATAGTATACTCATAGGATAGACAAAGAAGCGGAGCAGAGTTTTGTTCCGCTTCCTTTATGAGAATAGATGTTTTAAGGAGGAAACCAATGAAAGGAACGGTAGCATTTACCTCTTTGGGCTGTGACAAAAACCGCGTAGACAGTGAAGTCATGCTGGGTTTGTTGCAGGAGAGAGGATATCAGGCAGTAGCGGACGAAGCGGAGGCAGACATTATTGTGGTCAATACCTGCTGTTTCATCCGGGACGCTCTGGAAGAAAGCATTGAAACCATTCTGGAAATGGCGAAATATAAAAAAGAAGGAAAGTGCAAAGGTCTCATCGTGGCAGGATGTCTGGGACAGCGCTACGAAGCGGAATTTTTTGATGAGATTCCCGAAGTAGACGCTATCTTGGGTACCGCCGCTTATGAAGAAGTGGCAGATGCCGCTGACCGGATTCTGGGAGGCGAACATACCTTCAAATGTCTGGAAGACATTGACAAACCCATGAAAGACGAAAACGGCAAATTGCGTGTCCTTTCCACAGCGCCTTATTTCGCTTATCTGAAAATTTCTGAAGGCTGTGATAACCACTGCACTTACTGTGTCATTCCTAAAATGCGTGGCAAACACAGAAGCCGCACCATGGAAAGTCTGGTGGAAGAAGCAGAAATTCTGGCAAAGCAGGGCGTGAAGGAACTGGTCATTGTGGCACAGGATACTTCCATTTACGGCAGAGATCTTTATGGTGAGCCCAAACTTCATGAATTGCTGGAAAAACTGGCGGCAGTGGAAGGCATCCAGTGGATTCGTCTGCTGTACTGTTATCCCGAAACACTGACACAGGAAACCATCGACGTCATGGCAAAAAATGAAAAAATCTGTCATTATATCGACATGCCTATCCAGCATGGATGCGATACCGTACTGAAACGCATGGGCAGAAAGAGCAGTCAGGAACTCATTCGTCAGACTGTGAAAAAACTTCGTGACGCTATGCCGGATATTGCCATCCGCACCACACTGATTGTGGGCTTCCCCGGAGAAACAGAGGAAGAATTTGCGGATTTGCAGAAATTTGTGGAAGAAATGCGCTTTGACCGTCTGGGTGTATTCTGTTACTCTCAGGAAGAAGGCACCCCTGCGGCAAAAATGGAAAACCAGATTGACGATGAAGTGAAAGAAGAACGCCAGAGAATCATCATGGACATCCAGAAAAATATTGCCGCTTCCCTGTGTCAGCAGGAAGTGGGCAAAACACTGGAAGTATTGGTGGAAGGCAAACTGACGGAAGAAAATGTATACTGCGGCCGTACCCGTTGGGATGCGCCGGACATTGACGGCATGGTATTTTTCCATGCAGAGGAAGAAGCCTATTCCGGGGACTTCGTTTCCGTGAAAATCAAAGAAGCCGGGGACTATGATTTGATGGGAGATGTGGTTTATGCAGATGAATTTACCGAATAAGCTGACAACCATGCGGGTGATTCTCATTCCCGTATTCCTGTTGGTGCTGTTCCTCATGGATGAGCCAATGAACCGCTATATCGCGACAGCGATTTTCATTGTGGCATCCCTGACGGACTTTTTGGACGGTCATATTGCAAGAAAGTATAATCTGGTAAGTAATTTTGGGAAATTTATGGATCCGCTGGCAGATAAACTGCTGGTTATGTCTGCGCTGGTATCCATGGTGGCAATGGAAGACCTGCCTGCATGGGTCGTTATCGTGATTCTGGCAAGAGAATTCGCTATCACCGGATTCCGTACCCTTGCCATGGAAGCCAATATCGTCATGGCGGCAAGCTGGTGGGGCAAGATCAAGACAACCACACAGATGATTATGATCATTCTGGTGCTGCTGCATCTGCCTTTTGCTGCAATGCCCATGATCGAAAATATTCTGGTGGGTCTGGCAGTATTCTTTACTATTGTGTCCGGTGTGGACTATATTGTGAAAAATAAACAGGTTCTGAAAGGATAATCTATGGGAAAAATCAGAATGGCAACGGCGGCAGATACCAAAGCAATTTTGGATATTTATGCCCCTTATATTGAACATACCAATATCACCTTTGAATATGTGGTACCCACAGAAGCGGAATTTGCCAGCAGAATTGAGGAGATTCTGGAGAAATATCCTTATCTGGTTTATGAGGAAGATGGCATCATTGGCGGATATGCCTATGCCCATCAGTTCATGGTGCGGGCAGCTTCCCAGTGGGGGGCAGAGCTTTCTGTTTATCTGGCACCTGCTTTCCAGAAAAAAGGACTGGGCAAAGCCTTTTATCGGGCGTTGATGGATATTTTGCGTTTGCAGAATGTAGAAAAGGTCTATGGCTGTATCGAAGCCACCAACCGTGCCAGCTATGTGCTCCATACCAGTCTTGGCTTTGTGGAAACGGCGGTATTTCCTCGCTGCGGCTTTAAGCATGGCAAATGGCTGGGGCTTATGTGGCTGGAAAAACCCATGGTGGAACGGCGGGAACCTTTGCCTTTCCAGAAGGTATGGGATGTAGACGAAAAGAAAATTGCGGAGATTTTGGAGAACCGCTCTAAAGAAGTACGTAGTTGAAACAGACGGAAATCAGAATGAATCTGGTTTCCGTTTTTTTCTTTGGGAAATTGCAATTTCCCTTTCTTTTCGGTACAATGATACCAGTATGACCCAAAAGGAGGAATGGTTTTGGAACGGCAGATTACATGGACAAACAACGGCATTGGTATCATAGAGGCAGAAAAGCGGCAGGGAATCGCACCTGCTTTTCTGGCAGAAGAAGTTGTGGAAAAAATCGCGGCATTTCACAGCTCCGTACCCGGTTACGCAGTGACACCTCTTGCGGAACTTTCTGCAAGAGCAAAGGAACTGGGACTGGGAAATATTTTTGTGAAGGATGAATCCCATCGCTTTGGGCTGAATGCCTTCAAAGGACTGGGCGGCGTTTATGCCGTTTCCAAAGTTATTTGCGAAAAATTGGGGCTGGATTTGGAAAAAGCGGATTTTTCTCAGATTTGCTCCGAAGAAAATAAGGAAAAAATCAAAGATATGGTATTCATCACGGCCACCGATGGCAACCACGGAAAAGGCGTTGCTTGGGCGGCGAAGAAATTCGGCTGTCAGGCTTATGTTTATATGCCCAAAGGCACTGTGGAATGCCGTGTCCAGGCAATCCGTGACGTAGGCGCCACAGAAGTTCTGGTGACAGATTATTTTTACGACGATACTGTCCGTATGGCTAACAAAAGAGCCGAAGAAAATGGTTGGACTATGGTGCAGGATACAGCATGGGAAGGCTATGAAAAAATCCCTACTTACATCGTGCAGGGCTATACCACATTGGCAAAAGAAGCCGTGGAGCAGCTCAAGGAAAAAGGTGTAGACGCACCGGATTTGGTGATTTTACAGGCGGGCGTTGGTGCTTTCGCTGGCGGTGTGCTGGGCTATCTGGTGAACCATTACGGCGAAAAACTGCCCAAAGTCATCATTGCAGAGCCGGACACCGTTGCTTGTATTTTTGAATCAGCAAAGATCAATGACGGCAACCCTCATGCGTCCACAGGCAGCTGCGAAACGGTTATGGCTGGGCTGAACTGCGCGGAACCTTGTCTGGTGACCTATCCTACACTGCGGGACTATCCTGTGGCTTATGCCGCATGTCCTGACTTTGTGACAGAAGAAGGTATGTGGCTGCTGGGTAAACCTTTGGCTGGGGATGACAAAGTCATTTCCGGGGAATCCGGCGCCGTTGGGATGGGGCTTTTGTATGAATTGACTCAGAATCCCGATTTGGCAGAAATCAAAACCAGACTGGGACTGGATGAAAATAGTGTGGTACTCCTCATCAGCACCGAAGGCAACACAGACCCTGACCATTACGCAGAAGTGCTGGCAAAAGAAACCTTGTAAGAAAGGTAAAAGAGGCGTATCATATCAGAAGATAACTTTTTGGAGGTGCAGAAATGAAAGCAGAAATCATTGCAGTGGGAACGGAGATCCTGCTGGGAGATATTTTGAATACAAATGCTCAGTATCTGTCCAAAGAACTGGCACAGCTGGGCATTGAAGTTTATTTTCAGACAGTGGTAGGGGATAACCCCAAACGGCTGAAAGATACCATTTTTCAGGCATTTTCCCGTGCTGACCTGATCATCACCACCGGTGGACTTGGGCCCACAGAAGATGACCTGACAAAAGAAACAGCGGCAGAATATTTCGGGGAAGAACTGGTGCTGGATGAAAGAGCACTTGGCAGAATCGAAAAATATTTCAAACGCACAGGCAGAACCATGACAGAAAACAACCGAAAACAGGCTATGGTGCCCAAGGAACACGGCATTGTGCTCTACAATGACAACGGTACTGCCCCTGGCATCATCATGGAGAAAAACGGCAAGATCATTGCTATGCTGCCCGGGCCTCCCAAGGAAACCATGCCTATGTTTGAAAATCAGGTGAAACCTTATTTGCAGAAAAAACAGGAATATACTTTTGTTTCTGAAATCCTGCGTGTAGCAAATGTAGGGGAAAGCGCTATGGAAACACTGGTGAAAGACATCATTGATGCCCAGACAAATCCTACCATTGCGCCTTACGCAAAATACGGCGAATCCATCCTGCGCATTACAGCGAAAGCAAAATCTGAGGAAGAAGCTCACGAACTTATTGCGCCTGTGAAAGCGGCTCTGAGAGAGCGTCTGGGCAACGCTGTTTACGCCGAAGGGGAAACCAATATGCAGACCGTTGTGGCACAGATGCTCCTGGAAGGGAAAAAGACTATTGCTGTGGCAGAATCCTGCACAGGTGGTTTGGTGACTTCCGCTTTGGTGGAATATCCTGGCATTTCCGAAGTGCTGCTGGAAGGCTGTGTCACATACACCAATGAAGCGAAAATGCATCGTTTGGGTGTGAAAGCGGAAACACTGGATAAATACACCGCAGTGAGCAGAGAAGTAGCGGCAGAAATGGCAGAAGGAGTAGCAAAAACCAGCGGTGCGTCCATTGGTGTTTCCACCACAGGCATTGCCGGCCCTGACGGCGGCACAGAAGAAAAACCTGTGGGTCTGGTTTACATTGGTATTCATGTGAACGGCAAAACAACAGTGACAGAATATCGCTACACTGGCAAACGGAACCAGATTCGGGAACGTGCGGCTTTCTATGCACTGGATCTGCTGCGGAAGGCATTGCAGGATGAAGCATAAGGGAGATTTGCTGCTGTTTCTGGCAGCATTCATCGGTGGCAGCGGTTTTATCAGCAGCAAATATCTGTTGGATTGGGGCTATACTCCTTATCAGGTCATTTTCGGCAGATTTCTGGTGGCAGCCCTTTGTCTGGGGATTTTTTACTGGAAAGCATGGAAAAACATCACCAAATCTGAATGGAAGGTGGGCAGCATATTGGGGTTGCTTTTGGCGGCAACCTTTCTGCTTTTGACTTTGGGATTGCAGTATACAACGCCATCTGTCAATGCCTTTTTGTGTAATACACAGGCGGTGGTGGTGCCTTTTATCTGCTGGTTTGCTTTCCGGCAGAAACCGGCAGCTAGCGTGATTCTGGCAGCAGTGGTGACAGTGATTGGCGTTGCCATGCTGTCTGTAACAGATGGACTGCGGCTGGACTTAGGCGCGGTACTGTCCTTTGGGGCATCCATTGCTTTTTCCTTGCAAATGGCGCTTATGGGACGGATGATTGCCGATTGTGATTCAGTACATATTGCTTTGGTGGAAAATGCGGTGGTGGCAGTCCTTGCGTTTTTCATTTCCCTCATTATGGGAGGAGATGTGCCACCCCTTTCTCAGGGGGCGGTGGGGAATTTCCTCAACGCAGGTATTCTCTGCACAGGGGTGTATTTTGTGCTTCAGTCTGTGGGACAGAGGTATACATCAGCCAGCAAAGCAGCCCTTATCATCACAACAGAATCTATTTTTGCGGCAGTGATTTCCGCTGTACTTTATGGAGAACGGCTGACCCTTCGGGGGTATGTGGGCTGCATCCTGATTTTTGGGGCAGTATTGTTGGCAGAAGCCCCTTTGGGGAGAAAAAAAGCGGTTGACAGTCCTGGTAAAATCGAGTAAAATGAGAACATAAGTTCGATTTATTTGGAAAGGTGGTTGCGGCATGGCAGCAGCAAAAGCAAAAGACAGCAAAGACGAAATTAAATTTGAAGATAAACAGAAAGCATTGGACGCGGCTCTGAGCCAGATTGAAAAACAGTTCGGCAAAGGTGCCGTTATGAAACTGGGTGACGACAGCGCAAAAATGAACGTGGAAGTAGTTCCCACAGGCTCTTTGAGTCTGGATATCGCCCTGGGTGTAGGTGGTGTGCCTAAGGGAAGAATCATCGAAGTATATGGCCCTGAATCCTCTGGTAAAACAACCGTTGCTCTGCATATGGTAGCGGAAGTGCAGAAACGCGGCGGCATTGCCGGCTATATCGACGCGGAACATGCTATGGATCCTACTTACGCAAAGGCTTTGGGTGTAGATATTGACAATCTGTATATTTCTCAGCCTGACGACGGCGAACAGGCGCTGGAAATCGCGGAAACCATGGTACGCAGCGGCGCCATCGATATTGTTATCGTGGACTCTGTTGCGGCTCTGGTTCCTCGTGCGGAAATCGAAGGGGAAATGGGTGATTCCCACATGGGTTTGCAGGCAAGGCTTATGAGCCAGGCTCTGCGGAAACTGACTGGTATCACCAAAAAATCCAACTGTACCGTGGTATTCATCAACCAGCTGCGTGAAAAGATTGGTGTGACATTTGGTAACCCTGAAACCACTACCGGCGGTCGTGCCCTGAAGTTCTATGCTTCTATCCGTATCGACATCCGTAAATCTGATGTGATCAAACAGGGTACAGACTTTGTAGGGAACCGTGTGAAAGTGAAAATCGCGAAAAACAAAGTGGCACCTCCCTTCAAGACTGCGGAATTCGACATTGTTTACGGTCAGGGCATTTCCAAAGAAGGGGATATTCTGGATCTGGCATCCGAAGTGGATATCGTAAACAAGAGCGGCGCATGGTACGCTTATGGGGAAACCCGTATCGGTCAGGGACGTGAAAACGCAAAAACATTCCTGAAGGAACATCCTGACATGTGCAGAGAAATCGAAAATAAAGTCCGTGAACATTATGGTCTGCCTACACTGACAGATGGCGTCATGGAAACAGCCGTGGAAGAAGAAGCAGAACCCAGACTGGACTTGGATGTGGAATAAGCGTAGAGATTTTGTGGAAATCTCTTGAGAAAAAACAGGAATCTGTTGATAAAGCAACTGCCCATTAAGAAAACATATCAAATAAAATCTCAATATCATAAGAAAGCCGGAATCCTTTGTCATCATAAAGATTTCGGCTTTCTTTGTTTTCTTATGAAGATGCCCCTAACAGATTCCTGTTTTTTCATAGAAAAGCCCAGTTTGTAAAGGTTTCTTTTGACGCAGACAGGAAAACTATGATATAATAAGCAAAATATCATGGGGAAACAGGCGTTTTTCCAGACTGGATGAAAACAGAAGTTGCTTTTTGCGAGAATGCAAAGGAAAAGGGCAGCTTTTTTTGTGAAAGAAATACTTGAGATTTAGGAGGAATATGGATGTCCAAAGACAGACAAAGTCATATCAGAAACTTTTGTATTGTGGCACATATCGACCACGGCAAATCCACATTGGCAGATAGATTGATCCAGAAAACAGGTCTGCTCACAGACCGTGAAATGCAGGAACAGGTACTGGATAACATGGATCTGGAAAGGGAAAGAGGTATCACCATCAAGTCCCAGGCGGTCCGTCTGATCTACCGTGCCAACGATGGGGAAGAATATGAATTCAACCTCATTGATACACCGGGCCATGTGGACTTTAACTACGAAGTATCCCGCTCTCTGGCAGCCTGCGAAGGTGCGATCTTGATCGTAGACGCGGCACAGGGTATTGAAGCACAGACACTGGCAAACGTGTATCTGGCATTGGATAACAACTTGGAAATCCTGCCTGTTATCAATAAAATTGACTTGCCCAGCGCAAATCCCACTTGGGCAAAACAGGAAATTGAAGATATTATCGGGATTCCCGCAGAAGATGCACCGGAAATTTCCGCTAAAAACGGCGTGAATATCGAAGAAGTGTTGGAACGTGTCATCACAGACATTCCCGCGCCCAGCGGTGATGTGGATGCGCCTTTGAAAGCCCTGATTTTCGACAGTGTGTATGATCAGTATCGCGGCGTTATCGTTCTGATGCGTGTCTTTGACGGCAGCATCCGCAAAGGCTCTAAAGTCAAAATGATGGCAACAGGCAAAGAATTCGATGTTGTGGAAGTTGGTATTTTCGGCCCTGGTCGTTTCCTGCCCGTAGAAGAACTGAATGCGGGTATGGTAGGTTATTTCACTGCCAGCATCAAAAATGTAGCGGATACCCGCGTAGGCGATACCGTTACAGAAGCGGCAAGACCGACAGCGGAAGCGCTGCCTGGTTATAAGAAAGTAAACCCCATGGTTTACTGCGGCGTGTTCCCTGCGGACGGCGCAAAGTATCCTGACCTTCGTGATGCACTGGAAAAATTACAGCTGAACGACGCTTCTCTGTTCTTTGAACCGGAAACATCTGTGGCTCTGGGCTTTGGTTTCCGCTGTGGTTTCCTGGGACTTCTGCATCTGGAAATCATTCAGGAAAGACTGGAAAGAGAATATAATCTGGATTTGGTAACAACCGCACCCAGCGTTATTTATAAAGTATATCTGACAGACGGCACCCAGTTTGATTTGTCCAACCCCAGCAACATGCCCGACCCTGCTCGTATTCTGAAAATGGAAGAACCCATTGTAAAGGCAGAAATCATGCTGCCCAAGGATTATATCGGGCCTATCATGGAACTGTGTCAGCAGCGCCGTGGGGACTATATCAGCATGGAATATCTGGATGAAAGCAGAGCTATGCTCATCTACGAAATGCCTCTGAATGAAATCATTTATGACTTCTTTGATGTATTGAAGTCCAGAAGCCGTGGTTATGCGTCCTTCGATTACAGTCTGGTTGGCTATAAAGAAAGTGAACTGGTGAAACTGGATATTCTGGTAAACAGAGAACCTGTGGATGCCCTGTCCTTTATTGTTCATAAAGATTCCGCTGTGGAACGCGGCAGAAAGATGTGCGAAAAACTGAAAAAGGAAATCCCCAGACATCTGTTTGAAATTCCCATTCAGGCAGCCATCGGCAGCAAGATCATTGCCAGAGAAACCATCAGCGCTCTGCGTAAAGACGTATTGGCGAAGTGCTATGGCGGTGACATTTCCCGTAAGAAAAAACTGTTGGAAAAACAGAAGGAAGGGAAAAAGAGAATGCGCCAGATTGGCAGCGTAGAAGTGCCTCAGCAGGCATTTATGAGCGTGCTGAAACTGGAAGAAGAATAAAACAGTTGCGAATATGGAATAAAATAAAAAGCAGTGTGAAAGTAATTTCACACTGTTTTTTTATTTTAAAAGAATGCGAAATCAATTCAAAGAGTATCAATGGATATAAGTTTATAAAAATAAATAATTTATTTTATGAAAAAATGTAATTGATCTATATGAAAAAAACGCATTTCTGGAGGATTTTAGTAATGACGCAAAAAATCCTATTAAACATATTGGAATAAAATAAAAAAGAACATTTTAGGAACGCTAAACAGAACGTTTGGGAACACTTGGAAAGGTATAATTATAAAATAATTTATACATGAAGGAGGTAAATTCAAGTGAAGAAAAGAGTAGTATCATTTCTGACCTGCATGGCAATTGTCAGCAGTTTATTTGGTAACCAATTTGCCATTTATGCTGATGATAATATCGCTATCGATGCAGCACCATCAGAAATGATCGAGTCAACAGTACTTTCAGAGGATGTACCATCAGGGCATGATGAGTTGTCAGATGGTGATGCGGCTGAAAATACGTTGAGTGAAAGTGTTCCGGTAAATGAAAATTTGGAAGGTGAAGAATCTCCGGTACCGGAAAATAATGCAAATGCGGATGGTGTTGTGGGGCCGCCGGAAGAATCGGAATTACCGAACCTTGACAATCTTCAGCCCAAACCGGATACGCCGACTGTTTTGGATGATGGTATGGGAATGATTGTAGAGGTAACCGAAGAGGACATGGAGGATGTAGAAGTTATCATGCCACTCAATCCGGAGACACCTGATGAAAGCGCAACAGCGAAATATGGTTCCTATATCAATTTTGCTGACGAAACAGATACTTTCTTTGGCGGAGAAATCATTACGATTTATAATGGTGTAACGATTTCAGGAAATATGGCAACTGTTCCCGAAGGTTCTTATACATTGATCTATTTACCAAAAGACAGTTTCGAAAAACCCAGTATGAAAGATGTTTCTTTAAGTTTTGAAAAGATTAAAGAGGCAGAAATTTCTGAAAATGAAACAGATTATATTGTGAAAACAATTTATAAGGAACTGTATGGTGGATATAACAGTGCGACTCCTGTAAAAGTCAGTCTGCGAAGAGGTCAGACAAAAAATCAGAGCAGACATAACATAAAGCAGGAGTTTTATACGAGTGATGATAAGCTGAAAGCAGAAAGTGAACTGGCTGTAAATGGGAAAGCAAAATTAGAAAACGCTGAAAGTACTTATCATTCTACAGTTAGAATGGTTAGCGAAGTAAATGAAAATTTTGTTGTAAAAGAAAATACGTTTATTCCTTTTGGCGTAAACTATTTTAGATTTCCAAACTCAAATGAAGTAGATCCAAGAGATCGCAGAATTTATGCCACTATTCCAGAAGGAGTGCGGGTAAAAGAAAATTCAGGATGGACATATGATGAAACGCTCAAAAAGTGGTATAAAGATGTACCTGTACAGCAGTTAAATTATGATACAACCAAGATAGAGCTGGATTTCAGCGGAATAAATCTATCTGAGAATGACAGTAAGGAAAAAGCAAGAGTATTCCAAGTGGATTTTTCTGCACAGCCAGTAGAAAACGGTGAACCTCAAACAGATTTAGAACCATATAAATGGGTTTCAAGAAGAAGTTATTATATTTTGAAGGTAGAGGTTTCAGAGGCCGCCTATATGAGCATTAGTACTCGTAGACAGATCGTGTATATGAATAAGGACTATGGGCTGTATCAACCAGATAGTTGGTGGAACAGCATAAATACTATTAGTATTCCCTTTGACAAAGGTCTGCTTGAGAATATACGGATGTTTTTTGATCATCAGCTCATTTCTTATTATAGAATTAATAATCATAAGGGTGATGAAGAAACAAGAAAGCTGATCATTACATCAGCTCGCACAGACGTACCTTTATATTCTTATCCCAGTCAGATCCGTTTGAACATTATCGGAAATGAAGAAACAGTTGCATTTATGAGAAGTAAGCTGGAAGGTACAAAAGCCTATGGTATTAAATTCGATGATACAAAAGAATTGATTACTGACCAGGTACCAATCACAACAACCTCAGATTTGAACAGTTCTTTAAATGATACAGACTGGTGCAAATTTGCAGAAAACGAGTATAAGGCAATTGTTTTTGAGTTCCCCAACGGTGGAATTGAAATGGTGGGGGAAAATGAAATCAATAAATTCAGCTCCGTAGTTCATACCAATGTGGTGGCGGATTTGAGAGAGCGTTTGGTTGATGACTTGAAAACAAAAATGGACAAAAATGAAGAACCCAAAATAACAGCACGAAATTCGAATCCGGCTGGTTATCCCAGTTATGATGACTTTTCAGATGTTTATGTAAAGGAATGGTTCAAAGTAACAGATGATGCCACAGAACTTTCAGAAACAAATGCAAGTGCAAGATCAGATACAGATACTTACTATACTTTGCAGTTTGAATCTATTTACAGGAACACGAATATTAATGTCACAAATGGGAAGTCATTTTTTGTGGAAGATACTCTGACAACAGAGTTATCTTATACACACAAAAGAAATGGGAAAGCTTCAGACGCGACACAGCCAGAAAATTTGAACATTTATTATCTTGTTCCGGATGGTCTTGAACCCATTGAAAATAAAGAAGTTTTTGAAAGCATGGAAATCATCAGAGGATATCAAGACGGATATAATTTGATTGTTGCGAAACCAAAGAATATTAAAATTCCAAACCTCATACCGAATGATACTTCCATCAGCCGTGCGGAAACAAATCGATATTCCATTGATTTTAAGGCTACCAAGAGATTGGATATTGGAAAATATTCCATTTTTGCCGCAATGTGTCTGGACAATAACCAGGTGGATATCAGAAACGGACGGCAATACGGCATACTGCAAACGGATACGCCAAGCGGTGTATTTTCTAACATTACAAAGGATGCAAAAAACAGACCGGAAGTAAGTACCAGCTTCACCAATTTTGGCAGTGTATCCTTTACCATTTATCCCCCTCAAAGTCTGGTGGCTTTGAAAGATGTCAAAATGGCGGAGGAAGCAGATACAAAATATTCCTCTTCTGTTGGGAATAAGGCAACCATTGGAGATAGAGTTGATTATCGTTTAAGACTGAAAAATAACAGTACTTCTGAAATTCGCTCATTGACGGTAATTGATATTTTGCCCTTTGATGGAGATAAATCCATTGTCGAAAACCAGGATGGAAAGTATACCGATCGTGGATCAAAGTTCAGAACACCTTTGATCAGTGTGCAGGCACAGGAGAAATTTGATATTTATTACACCACGGATGCAGTCCAAGGCACCATCAATGAAAATAAAAACGCCAATTGGCAGCGTCAGGTGGATGACATGTCAGCAGTTACAATGTTCAAGGCTGTTTTGAAACCGGGTCAGACATTGGGAGTGAATGAGGTTTATGACATTATTACCCATAACGTCATTGCGGAAAATCAGGCCATTGATGACAAGGAAAAAGCTTTCAACTCTTTTGCGTTAAGTCTGAACAATGAGGCTACATTTATCGAAACAATGAGAACAGAAGTAGAAGTAAATTATGCCAAAAACGACGTAACAGTGGAAAAAGTAGATGCGAAAGATGAATCTGTAAAATTAGAGGGCGTTACTTTTGATTTATATTCTGCTCATAATGACAGACTTTTGGCTTCAAAATTAACAACCAATCGAAATGGTGTGGTAATCATACCGGATCTGCTGGTTGGCAAAGATTATTATTTGAAAGAAACAGCGACAGCAGCAGGCTATGTGCTTTCTGCACAGAACATACCTTTTACAGTGTCTGAACAGGCAGAAAACAATAAAATCGTGATAAAGAATACAAAAGATGTGTTGTCCATACCCGTAGAGAAAAAATGGTCTTCCGAAGCTGGAGGCCCTGTCAAAGTAAATCTCATGGCAAATGGAGCAGTAAAAGGCACTGTCACATTAACAGAAGAAAACGAATGGAAGCATACATTTACAGACCTTCCAAAGTTAGATGAGGAAACAAAAGAGGCAATCCAATATACCGTATTGGAAGAAGAAACCGAAGCGGATGGAACCGTGAAGATCGGGGAAAACACTTATCAAGTGGACTATAGTCAATAAAAAAGACACGATTTTTAAATATA
>UMFZ01040069.1_pt1 | contig 20612 bp, 17 predicted proteins | sample 1965141 | NCBI WGS metagenome assembly UMFZ01 (sample SAMEA4836059, study PRJEB28245) | human gut metagenome | biome: gut microbiome; material: fecal sample | place: Denmark | collected 2008
TTAAGGATGATACGAAAACTGGTCGTGGAATTAGAATTATACCGAGAACAACTAATGTTAATATAGAAGACTGCACATTGAAGCAGGCCGAAGAAAAAGCGAAAATGGAATATGATGTAGGAGGTGCTGCAAGAGTAAGAATTCCTACCATTTACCTAAGTCTTTCAAGATTGTATCCTCTTGGAGAACGTAAGGATACAGTAAAAATCACGGAAATAAGAAAAACGAATCCTTTTTATCAAAAGAAAGCGGATGAGAAATATAAATACTGGTACAATACGGTGATACCCAATTCAATAAAGAATGAAGCAGTTTTATCAAAGATCGAGAAAAACACCTGTTCAAGAGCTTCACTACATATGGATATTAATAATACGCCTACATTATCACAGTCCATTGGACAAGATAATCTTGGGAATATTATCAGTGCATTGGTGGATATTTATATGTTGTCATTAGATGATGATTATAAAGGCGCTTTATTATGTATTGATGAGATTGATGTTTCATTGCACCCTGATACACAGATTAGGCTGTTGGATTTGTTTAACCAGCTATCAGAAGAACTTAGTATTCAATTTGTGGTAAGCACTCATTCCCTGACTATACTGAAAGAGGTGTTGAAGAAAGAAAAAAGAAATAGTACAGATTTTAAAGTTGTGTATTTAAAAACACCTTCTGCACCTTATGTTACAGATAGGAAGTCATATGAACTTTTAAAAGCAGATATGTTCGGTAGTTTGAGTTTTCAACGTCCGAAGGTGAAAGTTTATTTTGAGGATGAAATTGGAAAAGCTGTATTTGGAATGCTAATGGATGCCTTTCGGAATATATACCATGTAGTTGAAAGTAATATTGAAAACCCTGTTCTTAGAAATAGTTCAGATGTAAGAGACTATGCAAAAATAAATGATAGCATACATAGTTTGGGGGGATTATTGCAGTTCACAGATAACACTAAACATATTTCTACAATTTTAGGATGTGAAGAATTGTTTAAAGTAAATGATGCAGATGAATATTTTAAACGTGTTATTTTTATTTTAGATGGTGACGCAAGATATAAAGATCCATTACAAAAACCTAAAATAAGAGATTATTTAAATGAGAAATATGACCCAAAGAAATTGAAGTTGAATGACAGAAACCATACTCGGAATATTTGTTTCTTGCCAGACTACTTTGCACCAGAATCTTTTCTCTATGCAATAATTCATACAGTATCAAGTAAACCGATGGAACATTTGTCATTTTGGCGTGGACTTGATTCTAATGAAACTACTGCTTTATATACCTCTGAGAAAATTGGTGCTATGTTTGCAGGCTTATCAGGGGAATATAATAATGATGATTTAAAAAATATTTTTACAGATTCTTTTGAGAATGAAGTATGGCAGTTTATTCAGAAATCAGATATAGTGACATATTACTATTCTGATTATAAAACTGTTGGAGAATTATTGTTGTTTTTAGAAAATTTAAAAAAAGCATATGATATGGCCTTGCCAATAACATTATCAAACAGATACAGTTAAGTGAAAACACTCCAGGATTGTGTGATTCTGGAGTGTTTTTTATAGCTATTTTTTCCCTTTTTTACGATTCGGCAGAGCCTTTAACAGCTTTGACCTTTTAAAAACATCCTTCATAACCTTATGCTCGTCCACAGAAAGGTGGTCGAACGGAATCTGCATTTCATCACAGAAGAAACGCCAGAATTCTTCGATAGGGTTGCTCTTGAATTTTAGGGTCTGCAAGAAACGCTGTACCTTTTTATCGTTGGACATAGGTCGTTCGATAGGTGCGGATTCGGCAGCGTGTTCATGGTTTTCACGAATGGTGCGGATAATATTGTCCCAATCACTGTGAATGGTATGGAAGAAGTATTCTTCCTCCTGAATGTGTGAGCTTTCCAGAACTTTCAGATACAGGTCATTGGCATCTGGATTCTTCTGTTGAATGATTTGCAGGCGGACAGCATCCAGCCAGTCATTCATATTTTTAATCTGCATGGTGGCGATACCGTCAACATAGATTTCCGTATCGGTCATTAGTTTTATAAAATCCGGATGTTTGATGATTTCACATAAAAGCCTGTTATTGAAACGTCCACTTTTCAAGAGTTCTATAGTTTCGTCGTCCAACATCAACGCATCTATTTCGGTGGATGTGGATTCTCTAATTTCAGTGTTTCCAACAAGCCATTCTAAAGAGACACCATAATAGTCAGCCAGACTGTTCAGTATAGCAATATTGTATTCCTTATTTTCTTTATTTTCATATTTGCTTAACGTAGATCCGGTTATTCCAACAGCAGATGCAACAATATCTTGGGTCAGTTTGCGTTCTTTTCTTAAATCTTCTAATTTTTCTTGTATTGATAATTGAGTTTTCATAGGCATCCTCCTGATGCAGATATTCTACCATATTTCAGCATAATATTACAATGTGCCTCGGGTTTTCCAATCGGAAAAAACGGGGCATTTTTGCGTGAATTTTCGACCATGGAAATAATCCGGGAATTTCGATTTTTCGGTGTATGATGTAGCCAGTTCAGAGATGAACGAAAAATTGAATGACCGTCTGAGATGAGATAAACCGCCATGATCGTAAAGAGAGCGCTTCCGTAAGGGAGACTGGACAGCACCGCACAGGGGATATGCCTCCAAGGAAACGTCAAGGGTAGAACGGCAAAAGCCTGTTTGTGGAATTGCAAGTACTATTGCATTTCCACAGTACATAGAGATTTTGACAATCTCTAAATAAAAATCAAAGGAGAAAACAGATGAGATTATCTAAGTATGAGAAAGAAACTATTATTTTGACCAGTGAGGGGGATGACACCGTTCAGATTTACACATTCAACGCATCGTTGAAACGTAGGCTTGCAGAATATGCAAAAAAGTATCCGCATCTGGCAAGATTGGACAAATGGACAGCCGAAGGAAGCGTGACTTATGTTCTGGATAAATCCAGAGTATCTATTCGTTTGCTCCCGCCACTTTCTGAGGAAAAACGGAAAGTTTTCAGTGAGTGTGGTAAAAAATACGGCATGAATGCCAGCAGAAGACTTTTGGAGCAAGTTGCAACTTAATGTCGTTTTACAGGAGATATTCATTCAAAATGCCAGTTTCAGAGCTGGCATTTTGTAATGCTAATATAACAGCAAGGTAAAATATCAGGTGTAATTCGACAATTCAAATAGTGCGGTCTGGAATTGGCAGATTGCCTATACGAAGGAGGAACAATGGGAAATGTATATGGCTATGTTCGTGTCAGTACCAAGGATCAGAACGAAGACAGACAGCTTATCGCATTACAAGAAATGTCTATCCCTGAGAAAAATATCTTTGTAGATAAGCAATCCGGTAAGGACTTCAAACGTCCGATGTACAAACGAATGTTAAGAAAAATAAAAAAAGACGATTTGCTTTATGTGAAAAGCATAGATCGACTTGGAAGAAATTATGCTGAAATTTTGGAACAGTGGCGAATACTCACGAAAGAAAAAGGAATTGATATCGTGGTTCTGGATATGCCACTTTTGGACACACGCCGAGGAAAAGACCTTATGGGAACTTTCCTGAGTGATATTGTTTTGCAGGTATTGTCTTTCGTTGCGGAAAATGAGCGAACCAATATCAGACAGAGACAGGCAGAGGGGATTGTGGCCGCAAAGAAGAGAGGGGTTCGCTTTGGAAGACCTCCAAGTCCATTACCGGAGAACTTCCATGAAATATATCAACAATGGAAAAACGGTAAAATTACCGGTCTGGCAGCTGCAAAAGCGTGTGGAATGCCGATGTCCACATTTCGCTACCGAGCGGAAATTTACGAAAAAGCCAAGTTGTTGTAAACAGGTATTTTTACAGGAATGTGTACCTTTTCGACACAGGAAAAAATATGCTTTGACCGTTACCAGAAAGCCTTTAAACATCTGGAAAAACGCTTGTTTTTGTGGTATGATTTAAGTTAATGAAAAAAACAGGCATTTTACAGAAAGGTACACATTTTGGAAAGTGCCGTTTGAGATAACACAGGAGGAAGCATCATGGTTCATAATGATTTAAAATTCTTTACCAATGAACCGGAAAGAGATTTATACAGCCGCTTTGCCACAATTCTGAAAAGCAATACGCAATTCTTTGATGTTCTGGTTGGTTATTTCAGAGCCAGTGGTTTTTTCAAAATGTACGAAGCTCTGGAGCAGGTAGAGAAAATCAGAATATTGGTTGGTCTGAATGTTGATAGATATACGGTTAAAATTATTGACCGTGTAAATGATGAAGCAAAATATGCTGCAATTTCGACTGCTGATGGCAAAGAGATTATTGCAGATGAAATTGAAAAAGAGTTTGAAACAGCAGCAAGCTCTGCAAAGGTGGAAAAAGGTGTCCGTGTTTTCATGGATTGGCTGAAATCTGGAAAACTGGAAATACGTATGTACACTGAGGCACCAATTCATGCAAAAGTTTATATTATGCGCAAGGATCAGGATAAAGTGCCGGACACATTTGGTAGTGTGATTACTGGTTCCAGTAATTTTTCTGAAGCTGGTTTGGTAAATAATCTTGAATTTAATGTGGAATTGAAAGATTACGCAGATGTCAAGTTTGCACTGGATAAATTTGAAGAACTATGGGCGCAGGGTACAGATATTTGTGACACTTATATCGAAGCTGTGGAACAGCACACTTGGATGAGGGATGATATTACTCCTTATCAGCTGTATTTGAAGACACTGTATGAATTCTTTAAAGAAGAAATCAATGCAGATAAAGAGAATTTTGAAACTCTGCTTCCGGAAGGATATATGCGTTTGCAGTATCAGATAGATGCGGTAACACAGGCAAGACAGAAGCTGGATGCATATAATGGGGTATTCATTTCGGATGTTGTAGGTCTTGGTAAAACTTATATCTGCGCAATGCTTGCCAATAGTTTCAACAGAAATGCATACAAGTTAATTGTATGTCCTCCTGTATTGGTTGATTACTGGAGAAGTGTTTTGCAGGAATTTGACGTTGCTCGCTGCGATGTGGAATCCCTTGGTAAGTTGGACAAGATTATTGCAAGAGGAACCGACAAATACTCTTATGTGTTTGTTGACGAAGCACATCGTTTCCGTAACAGCGGTACCGAAGCCTTTACAGAATTACATCAGATTTGCCGTGATAAAAAAGTAATTTTGATTTCTGCGACACCAATCAACAACTATACCAGTGACGTGGAAAACCAGATTTATCTGTTCCAGGCAAAGCAGAGCGGTACAATTAACGGAATTAAAAATATCGAAGGATTTTTCCGTGGTCTGAACGCAAAACTTGCGAAGAAACCAAAGGGTTCGGCTGCATATATGGAACAGCTTCGAGAGAATTCGGAAATTATCCGTGACAAGTTGATTCGTGAAGTTATGATTCGCCGTACCAGAAGTGAAATTCAGCAATACTATGCAGATGATCTTGCAAAACAGGGTTTGACTTTTCCGAAAGCAGGTAGTCCGGAGAAAATTATTTATTCCTTTGACGAGGAAACGGATGATGCATTCTCTCAGACTATCAATATCATCAAGGATTTCAAGTATGCCCGTTATACACCCCTGCTTTATCTGAAAGATAAAAAGAAGTATGCAACCATGCTTGCAGCACAGCGCAACATGGGTGGATTTATGAAAGGCATCCTTGTAAAACGTCTGGAAAGCAGTTTTTATGCGTTCCGTAAGACTTTGGAGCGTTTCATTGAATCCTATGAGAAATTCATTGAAATGTCCAAGACTGGAAAAATCTATATCAGCAAGAAGGTAAATGTGTATGACCTTTTGGATGATGGAAATACACAGAAGCTGATGTATCTGATTGAACAGCAGGATGTCATGGAATTTGAAACAAAAGAATTTTCTTCTCAATTCTTCCGTGATTTGCAAGCGGATTTGGCACAGTTAAAATCCATGCAGTTTATTTGGTCATTGATTGGAAATGATCCGAAACTGAACGAGTTTAAGCGGAATCTTACAACAAATCCGTTGATGAAAGGTAAAAAGGCGATTGTCTTTACCGAATCTACGGAAACAGCACAGTATCTGTATGAAGAATTAAAGGAAATTTACGGAGAAAGAATTATCTATTTCAGTGGTCAGAGCAGTGCTGCATTGAAGGTCGAAATCGAAGATAGTTTCAATCCGAAATTTAAGAATAAAAACAACGATAAATATGACCTTCTTATCACTACGGACGTATTGGCAGAAGGTATCAACCTGCATCGTGCGAATGCTCTTGTGAACTATGATCTTCCCTGGAATCCAACTCGCATCATGCAGCGTGTAGGACGTATCAATCGTGTTGGTACGGAGTACGATCGAATTTATGTATTTAACTTCTTTCCTACTGCACAGAGTAAGAAGCAGATGCCATTGGAAGAACGTATTCTGGAAAAATTACAGGCTTTTCACGATACACTTGGCGAGGATTTCAAATATCTGTCTGATGATGAAGAAGTATCTTCCAAAAAGCTGTTCTCAGATTTGACCTCTGATTTGGATGGCGAGGAAGAAAGTACTAACCCTGAATTGGCTTATCTGGCTATTATCCGCCAGATTCGTGACAATGACCCGAAACTGTTTTCGATGATCAAGCGTTTGCCGAAAAAAGCAAAGGCAGGTAAGTCTTCTGAAAAGGTATCAGAAGATTCTACAGTTACTTTTATCCGTCAGGGCGCATTAAAAACATTTTTTGTTAGCTCTGAAGCTGAAACTAAACAGCTGTCCTTTATGCAGGCGATTGATTTGATTAAGGCAGAACCGGATGATGCAAAAGTCAGTGTTTCAAGTAAGTTTTATGAACACTTCGACAGTAACAGCACCGCCTTTGACCAGATGCTTGTGGCAGAGGAAGAAGTTTCTACTGAAAAAGTAATGGTTGCCGGCAATGATGCGAAAATCATTCGTTTGCTGAAAGCAATGAAAACGGAACCACGCCTTACCGACGATCAGGAGCAGACGATTGAGAAATTGATTATGCTCTGGGAAAACGGAGAGATTCCGGCAAAGGTTTCGAAGGATGTCATGAAAAAGAGCAAAGTTGTTGGAGATGTTCTGGAACTTTACTATGAAATCCTGAAATTAGTACCTCCAACTTACTTCGAGGAACGCAAGAGCCAGAAAACACAGGTAGATGGGGAAAAACAGATTGTTCTTTCCAGCTATCTGAAAACGGGAGGTACACGATAAATGAATGCCGTGGTTAAAAAGATAGAAACAATACTGAAAAGTCCGTATGATACAAAGAATTATGTTGATTTGATTCGAGAAATCTTTCCTAAAGTCAGCATGGTATCACCAGATAAGTTCAGAAAAGAATTTACGAATTTTTCATCCCATATTGAAGGTTCCATTCATGTGGGTAATTATAAAACGCCAGACAAAAAGAATATCATTATTATGGCAGTTCAGCTAAAGAATGCAGGATATGTTGAAAATTCCAGAAGCACTCAGCGTAGCTATGCCAAAAAGCTGATTGAAAACGCTAATGCAGATGCTGCATTTATTGCTTTCTATACAGAAGGTGAGCCAAAATGGAGGTTGTCTTTTGTTCGTCTCGATTATGAAATGAAAATCGAAAACGGACGCCTGAAAACAACAGAAAATCTGACTCCTGCAAAGAGATATTCTTATCTTGTGGGTGAAAATGAGCCTTGCCATACAGCAATTAGCCGATTTGAGAGATTTATCATTGACAGTATGGCAGATCCGGAACATCCTACACTGGATGATTTGGAAAATGCATTCAGCGTTGAAATGGTTACGGATGAGTTTTTTAAACTGTATTGTGAAAAATTCCATCAGTTGCGTGAAAAGCTGGAAGAAAATGAAGATTTCCGTATTGAAGCAGAACAGCATAACTTCACTTCTGCCCAGTTTGCAAAGAAACTGATGGGACAGATTGTATTCCTGTATTTCTTACAGAAAAAAGGTTGGCTGGGAGTAGGCGCATGGCCTAACACTTTGACTGAAAAAGAATATAAGAATGCTTACTATGCCCGTGGAGCAAAATCCAGAGAACTAATTCCGATAGTATATCGCCCTGTTGGGGATGGTACATATCGTATTTCCAGTGCTGGATTGAACAGTATCAGCGATGAGGACGAAGCAGTCCTCGCCATGTGTGTAAAAGGTAAGCCTTGGGGCAGTGGCCCGCATAATTTCATGCGTAAACTGTTTGAAATCGCAGAAAAGAAGAATCAGAATTTCTTTGATGAATTACTGGAACCGCTGTTCTATGATGCACTGAATGTAAACCGTGGAGAACAGGGGTATTGTCCTGCTCTGCATTGCAGAATTCCATTCCTGTCCGGCGGTCTGTTTGAGCCGATTGATGGATATGATTGGGAACACAATAATTTCAATATTCCGAACGAAGTGTTTTCCAATGCTGCGACCAAAGGTCGTGAAGCAGATGGTATTCTGGATATTTTCGACAGATACAACTTTACTATGAGCGAAGATGAACCGATGGAACGTGAAGTAGCCATTGACCCTGAAATGCTGGGTAAGGTCTTTGAAAATCTGTTAGAAGTAAACGACAGAAAATCCAAAGGCGCTTTCTATACACCTCGTGAAATTGTGCATTATATGTGTCAGGAAAGTTTGATTAACTATCTGACCAATACATTGCAGATAGAGGAAGAAGCAATCCGTGAGTTTATCCTGTACGGTGACTTTATGAAAGATGAAGATACTGTAAAAGAAAAACGTCAGGGTAACGGCGGTATGTATATTTCTGAAAGCCTGTTCAAACTGGATGCAGATGGAAATGTTGTTGTAGACAGACTAAAGGATGTTGATGAAGCATTGAGGAATGTCCGTGTTGCAGATCCGGCAGTTGGTTCCGGTGCATTTCCTCTTGGTATGCTGAATGAGATTGTCCGTGCAAGACAAAATATTTCTGCTTATATGGCAATCAATATGAACACATATAATGCCAGACTGATGTATCAGATGGAACGCTCCCCACATAACCTAAAATACGAAACTATCAAAAACTGTATTTTCGCAGCAGATATTGAACCATCTGCGGTAGATATTGCACAGCTTCGTTTGTGGTTGTCGCTGGTAATTGATGATGAAATCAACCCAAATGCACAGAGTGCTTTAGATGGTCATAAGAATCCGTTGCCGCTTCCAAACTTGGAAAGTAATATTCTCTGTGGTAATAGCTTGATTGATGAATTTGAGGGAACCAGACTGGTTAAAGAAAGTGAATTATTTGGAGACAGTACTTATCAGCTGGACATGAATCATTCCCGTTTTGAATCCATTGTCAGTGCGTTGATTGACAAACAGAATGAGTTGTTCCATTGTGATAACACAGAAAAGAAAAAACAACTGAAAGATGAAATCGAATCTCTGCGAGATATGGTTATACTGTCACAGTTGGAGGGCTGTGGTTCTGATAAAATCCAGAGATATCACGAGAGCAAACGTATGGCATCCAAGCCGTATGTCCTCTGGCAGTTAGATTTTGCAAGAGTGTTCCGTGAAAAAGGGGGATTCGATATTGTGATTGGTAATCCGCCGTATGTGCAGTTATCTAAGGAAAAGGATGTACCGGAAGATTATAAACAGTATTTGAAAAGAAGATATGGGACTTCAGGCGGAAGATTAAACCTTTTCATCTTTATGATTCATAAAAGTGTTGAATTACTGAAGAAAAATGGTAATCTTGCATTTATTATACCGAATACAATTTTGACACAAGATTATTATAAAGATACTCGAAAAATGATACTCGATAATAATAAATTAAATATTATTGTTGATTATCAAGATATGCCATTCGAGCATGCTGTGGTTGAAAATGTTACGCTTGTATTTAGCAAAACTATGTCGAAAGATGATGATACAGTTAAGGTAATGAAAGGTACAACAGAGGCTATTCAATTATTTAAGAATATTCCTATAGTGAATTTTAAGAAAAACGATAAATATGCTTTTTCGATCAACAGCAACGATTTTATAGAAAAACTATTTGAAGATACTGTACCACTAAGTACTTTATGCAATGTAAACCAAGCAATAGCGTTAAAAGGCGATAAATCGTTATCTTGCAAAAATGAATACCAGAATGGATATTATAAGTTACTTGATGGAAGAAACATAAATAAATATGGCATTAACTGGACAGGGGTATATCTTGACTATGCTTTAGAACGTATTCACTCATGTAAACGAAAAGATATTTTTGAATGCAATGAAAAATTGTTCTTTAGGCGTGTATCATCAAATTTGATTTTTACATATGATGACTCACAGTATTATGCTCTTAATACCTTAGTAGTTGTTACAAAAAAAGAAACATGTGAGTGTGATTTGAAATATCTGTTGGCTATAATGAATTCAAAATTGATGAATTACATATATGCTAATAAATACAAATCTACAAAGAAAGTGTTTTCAGAAATACAAGCCAGAAGTGTAGGAGAGTTACCAATTAAGGTGGCAAATGTGCCCGAACTGAATTTGTTAGCTGATCAAGCGATTAAAATTAAAAAGGAAGATTTCTCTGCTGATATTGAAGAGATTATAAATAAGATTGATAGGTTGGTTTACAAATTATATAACCTTTCAGATGAAGAAATATATATAATTGAACATAACAGCATTGAATAATTTTCTAATTAGAAATGACCAAGCCAAAGGCGATCAACCGTGAAAAGTTGGTCGCTTTTGTTTTGCTCATTTGCAAAACTAAATTGCTATGGCAATTTATAAATCGAGTATGCAGGTACCGGCATACGAGAACGGGCGGTGATGGTTCACGATATATGTGAATGGTCATTGCCTGAAACTTTCCAAGAAGGCTCCGGTGGAGCGTTCTTAGAAAACGGATAAGCTGTGATAACCAACTGGCCAGTGGTTTGAAACAGGTTGTCCGGCAGGAGTGCAGAGGGTGCAACCCTTTGTGCATGGGTACAGGGAATGCAATACCCCTGTGCAGGTCAAGGGCGGCAGCCTTGCCCAGTCAGTGGCGTTTCGCCACTTAATACTGGGTATTACCTGCGCATAAATGAAGCAGGACAGCAGCAGAGCTGCTTTGATTTCCTTGACAACACTCAAAAAGAAATGGAGGAAAAGCCTTTGAGGTTGACACGACACAATGGTCGTTCCGGTAAAAATGGTGCTTACAATCCGAAGCATAATGACCGTAGGTTTGATTTGGAAAACAGTGAACACATTGATGCGGAACGAGCGAAAAGAAATATTTATTGGGACTGTTATCGTGGGATCACAACTTCCGATAGCCGTAATGCAGATGCCGAACAGGATTTTTCTTTTGAGAAAGTTGAGCAGATGTATTACACCGCCCAATATGGCGATTTCATTTTCTTTCAGAATGAGAGAAATATAAAAAACAGACATCCAGAGAGAAACAGAACCGTGGAGGATTTGCTGAAAAATAAAAAGACCTGTCCGGAAGAAACCATTTATCAGATTGGCACAGTAGAAGAATCTGTACCGCCGGAAATTTTGTTGCAGATTGCAAATGATTTCTTTGGAGAAATGGAAAGCAGATTTGGTACTCATGTTCACATTCTGAACTGGGCATTGCATCTGGATGAGGGGACGCCCCACATTCAGGAACGTCATGTGTTCGATTGCAAAAATCAATACGGTGAGCTTTGCCCCCAACAGGAAAAGGCATTGGAAGAACTGGGGATACCGCTTCCAGATCCAGCTAAGCCGAAAGGCAGACGCAACAATCGCAAGCAGACTTTTGACGCTATGTGCAGAGAAATGCTGTTTGAAATCTGTGAGCGTTATGGCTTGCAGCTGGAGCGTGAGCCAATTTACGGTGGAAAAGCCTATCTGGAGAAAAATGATTTTATCATTGAAAAGCAGAAACAGGTCATGGCAGAAAAGGAACAGGCGCTTTCGGAAATTACAATGAAGCTGGAGGATGTAGAATCTCTGGTGGAAGAAATTGCGGATACCGCCTACGAGAAAGCCTGTGAAGTGATTGCGGAAACGGTTTTTGCGAAAACACAGAAGCAGGATTTGGAGGTCGTGGCGAATTATCAGAAGTGGATTACAGAAGAAAGTAATGTTCCGGCTGATAAAAAATCTGCTATCAGTAAATCTTTGGATGCCCTGCAAAACAAAATGAAGAAAACGGCGGACAAGTTGTTGAATAAAGTTTTGACCGCATTGAAGCTGCCGACAGTCAAAGAAAAGAATATGACTGTGGTAAAGGAAAAAGCAAAAGAATCGCTGCTTGCGAAGTTGCAGCGTAATAAAGAACTTGTGAAAAAGGATGGTGATTCGGATAAGAAAATCAAACAAAAGAATATGGAGCGCTAACAGGCACTTGTCACTTTCATTGAAAATGTCAGGTGCTTTTTCTATGGGAGGGCTGAGCCGTGAATGTGTTTGATGCAGTTAAGCAGTCTGTCACAACCAGACAGGCTGCAGAGATGTACGGATTAAAAATCCGTAGAAATAACATGGTGTCCTGTCCTTTTCATAATGATAGAACTCCCAGCATGAAAGTGGATAAGCGATTTCATTGTTTCGGGTGCGGAGCTGATGGAGATGTGATTGATTTTGTATCAAGGTTTTATGGTATCTCCAGTCTGGAAGCGGCACAAAAGACAGCTTCAGACTTTGAGATTTCTTATGAGAAAAAGCTTGTAATAGCAAAGCAGAAGAAAGCGGTACGCAAAAAATCAGATGCACAGATCTATGCAGAAGCTGAGCAGCGTTGCTTCCGAGTTATGTCAGACTACTACCATCTTCTGAAAAAATGGGAAATTGATTATGCTCCCCGCATCGAAGATGAAACATGGCATCCGCTGTTTGTGGAAGCCTTACAGAAAAAATCACATTTGGAATATCTTTTGGATATTCTGGTATTTGGAGAAATAGAGGAAAAAGCATTGCTTGTGATGGAATACGGGAAGGAGGTGGCATCGCTTGAGCAACGAATTTCAGAATTTATCTGCCGGAAAGCAGAAACAGGCATTGGAAGTAGCCAGTGATATGGAAAAACCGTGTAGTCCTGCTGAGGTCAGGGAACGTTTAGACCGAACGGAGAACGGCGGTGTGAAGAACAGTATCAAGAACTGTCTTACGGTATTTCGTCTGGATGAGGTGCTTCATCAAAGCATCCGCTACAATCTGTTCACAGAAAAAACGGATATTGTGAAGCCGTTATGGTGGCATAAGCGAAGTCCGGTGATGAATGAAACAGATGTAAATTATCTGATGCTTTATTTGGAAGAAAATTATGGACTTACTGTGGAAGCAAAAATTTCGAGAGCAATTTCCATCATTGCCGATAAAAACAAATATCATCCGATTCAGGAAAAATTGAAAAGTCTGGTGTGGGATGGAGAGAAGCGTATCGAAAATGCCTTGCCATATTTCCTTGGAGTGGAGCAAAACGAATATACCAGTACAGCGATGCAGCTGTTTATGCTGGGTGCCATTCACAGAATCTTTCGCCCTGGATGCAAATTTGAAATGATGCTTTGCCTTGTGGGAGGACAAGGCGCAGGCAAGTCCACATTTTTTCGTTTTCTTGCCATAAAAGACGAGTGGTTTACGGATGACTTAAAAAAGCTGGAAGACGATAATGTGTTCCGCAAAATGCAGGGGCATTGGATTGTGGAGATGTCGGAGATGATTGCTACAGCCAATGCCAAAAGCATTGAAGATATAAAATCATTCCTCAGCCGTCAGAAGGAAAACTATAAAATTCCTTATGATAAACAGCCGGATGACAGGCTTCGCCAGTGCGTGTTTGGCGGCACTTCCAATACATTGGATTTCCTGCCACTTGACCGCACCGGAAACCGAAGATTTCTTCCTATTATGGTCTATCCGGAAAATGCAGAGGTGCACATTATGGAGGATGAAAAGACTTCCAGAGCCTATATCGAGCAGATGTGGGCAGAAGCTATGGTAATTTACCGAAGCAAAAAGTATAAACTTTCCCTTTCCAAAGAAATGGAACAGTATCTGAAAGAATTTCAGAAGCAGTTCATGCCGGAAGATACGAAAGCAGGCATGATTCAGGGATTCTTGGATAGCTACAAGGGAAATATGGTTTGTTCCAAGATGCTTTATAAGGAAGCGTTGAATCATCCGTTTGATGAGCCAAAGCAATGGGAAATCCGTGAGATCAACGATATTATGAATAATTCCATTGTGGGTTGGAAGCAGTTCACGAATCCAAGGCATTTTGCCGGATATGGAAGGCAGAAAGGCTGGGAGCGTGACAACCAGCCTGTGGCAACCGGAACAAATTCTTTGGACGGATTTGTGGAACTGACGGAGGAAGAAGCCAAACAGATGGAGCTGCCCTTTGGAAATGCAGGGTAAATTGTCAGTTGAAATGCCATCGGGTTGTCGATTGGGTTGTCTGGAAAAATCCTTATTTTACAAGGGATTTTCTACTCTGACAACCAAAACAACCCATAATTATAAAAAGAATAAAATTAAAATAGCAGAGCTTTGTATAGGAATTAGACAGTTTGTTAAGGTCGGTTGCCGAACTTCGTTGTCATTTCCCCGTGCAAGGCTCTTTTTACGGAGGTTAGCGGAAATGAACGTGCGAAATGAAGTGAGATCACATCTTGTGTGCGAGGGAGTGACCATGCAGAATGTGTTAAAAAAATTGGAACAGCAGTATGGATGGAGCAGGAGCATTTCCAATCTGTCAGGGAAGCTCCACCGAGAAACGCTGCGATATAAGGAAGCCGTGGAACTGGCAGATGTGCTGGGCTACGAGATTGTTTGGAAAAAGAGGGGGTAAGTGCCTATGGTGAAAGAACAGAATCAGAACGTAGATAAGTATGATATTCCTGTCTGGAGAAAATACACTCTGAGTGTGCAGGAAGCGGCAAAATATTTTCACATTGGAGATAAAAAGCTGCGAAAGCTGATTGACGAGAATCCCGATGCAGAGTTCATTCTGTGGAATGGGTCAAGACCTCAGATCAAGCGCAGAGTGTTTGAACAATATGTAGATGAAAAATTATCTGCCATATAAAAACGGCAAATACACGATAGATTCGGAGCCAAGTTTGTGATATTATAGGTATATCATAGCTTGGCTCTTTTCTATGACAGTTAGGTTGATAGAAAGGAGAAACTGAATGTCAGAAGTAAGACGAGACAATAAAGGTCGCAAGTTATTTAACGGAGAGAGCCAGCGCAGAGACGGGAAATATGAATACAAGTATCAGGATGCATGGGGCAAGAGAAAGACGGTGTACAGTTGGAAGCTCACACCGACTGACCGAGTTCCGGCAGGAAAACGTGATGATATTTCCCTGAGAGAAAAGATTAAGCAGATTCAAAAGGACTTAAACAGCAATATCACGCCGGATGGCGGTAATTTCACAGTTCTGGAACTGGTGGAAAAGTATATTTCCCAGAAAACCGGTGTCCGTCACAACACAAGGTCGAATTACAACTTTGTGGTCAATGTAATCAAAAAAGAAGCCTTTGGTCAGAAGCGAATTGACAAGATCAAGGTGTCTGATGCCAAAGAATGGCTGATTAAGATGCAGCAGATTGATGGGCGAGGTTACAGTTCCATTCACACGATCCGTGGTGTGGTAAGACCTGCCTTTCAGATGGCAGTAGATGATGATTTGTTGGTGAAAAATCCATTTGAGTTTCAGCTGAACACTGTTGTCGTAAATGATAGTGTTACAAGAGAAGCTATCACACGACAGCAGGAAAGAGATTTCTTGGAGTTTGTAAAGAACGACCAGCATTTCTGCAAGTACTATGACGGTATCTATATCCTGTTCAAGACAGGACTTCGTATCTCTGAATTTGTTGGACTGACGAAGAAGAACCTTGATTTTGAGAACAACAGAATCATCGTGGATCACCAGCTCCAGAGAACCAGAGATATGAAATATATCATTGAAGATACCAAGACAGAGAGTGGCGAACGTATGGTTCCGATGACACCGGAAGTGAAGGAAGCTTTTCAGCGCATTCTTGCCAACAGAAAGAATCCCAAGGTTGAGCCTATGGTAGATGGTTACAGTGGATTTTTGTATCTGGACAAGAACGGCAGACCGATGGTGGCGCTTCACTGGGAGAAATATTTTCAGCATATCCGTGAGAAGTACAACAAGATTTACAGAGTACAGATGCCGAAAATTACCCCCCATGTTTGCAGACACACATTCTGTTCCAATATGGCGAAGTCCGGAATGAATCCGAAAACGCTTCAATATATTATGGGTCATAGTGACATCAGCGTAACGCTGAACACCTACACGCATCTGAACTATGATGATGCAGAGGAAGAAATGCAGAAAGTAGTTGGTATTGCTTCTAAGAAATCGACAACGCACCGTAAAAGGTGCGTGTCGTAAATCTTTTGAATTTACGACAGAATTTACGACAAATGATGGCAAAAACAAGCCAAAATAAGCGTAGTTATACCAAGTTATGGTTGTGGAGCCTCTGTCGTAGAAATGCCGAAAAGTGGCGTAAAATCAAGAAAAATCAGCATTTTCAAGGAGTTTTAGATATATGATAAAAGTACTATTCATCTGCCACGGCAATATCTGCCGTTCCACCATGGCTCAATTCATCTTCCAGCACATGGTGAACACCCGCGGCCTTGCCGCAAAGTTTCATATTGATTCTGCAGCCACCAGCCGCGAGGAAATCGGTAATGGTCCGCACTACGGTACTGTCAATAAGATGCGCGAGGTGGGAATTCCAATCTTGCCACACCGCGCACGCCAGATGACGAAGAGTGATTATAAAGAATATGATTACCTTATCGGTATGGACGAGTGGAATATCCGAAATATGAAGCGTATTGCAGGCGAAGATTCAGAAGGGAAGATCCATATGCTTCTGGAATTTTCAGACGAACCAAGAGCGATTGCAGACCCGTGGTATACAGGAAATTTTGACGTGACGTATGCAGATGTTGTAGAGGGATGCGAAGCGTTCTTTGAATATTTAAAAGAACAGGGCAAGATATAGAGGATAAAAGGAGAACCAGCAATGATCATTGACATTCCGGGATATAAAAAGTTACAGATTACTACGTTATTATTGGACTATAACGGAACGATTGCGGAGGATGGAATCATCCGCCCGGCGGTAAAAGAGAGACTTCAGAAGCTTTCTAAGGAGCTTTCCATCTATGTATTGACAGCAGATACTCATGGGACAGCAAGGGCACAGTGTGAAGGCCTTGATCTTAAGGTACACACATTTCCGGTAGGAAGCGCTATGGATGCGAAGCGTGCGGTGCTTGATGAAATTGGCGGTGAAAGATGTGCATGTATGGGAAATGGACGCAATGATGTGCGCATGTTCAAAAATGCGGCACTGTCTATCGGGATTATAGATCGGGAAGGTGCGTACAGCGGACTGTTAAAAACAGCAGATTTATGTGTCAACAGTACGGAAGACGGACTGGATCTTTTGTTATATCCGAAGCGGTTGATTGCAGGCTTACGAGGATAAAATAGGCGATTAACCATGGGCTTATGAAGATAGAAGTGTTGGGGTGAATACGGATTATATAAGAAATGAGATAGAAAAAAAGAAACTTCGAAAGGAAATAGTTTCGAAGTTTCTTTTTGCTCTTAATATTATCCGCAATATTTCACAAGATCTTCTTCAAAGAATGCAACCTGTTCTTGAAGTTTTGTGAGATCTTCGGCAGAGAGACCATTTACCAGTGCGGTAAGGTCTTCTTTTGTTTTAGCCGGATTACATGGAACCTCCAGTGCAAAATCACTGAATGCACGGAGTTTCTGGAAATACATATTGGTGTCAGGCTCTTCGTGGTTATTTCTGCACATGTGATACATCATCACACAGTCTGTAGCGTCAGATTCGGTACATTCTTTGCAGATCCATTTGCCGAGATAGTAATGTTTCTGCCCGATTTTGTACAGGAACCCGGGCTGCTTTAATAATGTTTCTGTCAGCATAGGTATCCCTCCCGTTTTTCATTTTCCTATGTATACAGTAACAAATTAAACGGGAAAAAGCAAGAAATGTAAATGACATTTGGGATACACTTTCCATGGAAAGTATGATACAATTATTCACTGTAGTGTCTATATACTTTGCCACTGCGAAGGAATAAAAAAGAAGACTTGGAGGAAATGGAATGAGACCAAAGAATGCAATGCTGTTGATTTTGACAGCTTTTATATGGGGGACAGCGTTTGTGGCGCAGAGCAGCGGGATGGATTTTATGGAACCTTTTACCTTTAACGGTATCCGGAATCTGATCGGAGCAGCATCTTTATTGCCGTGCATTGTGCTATTTAAGAAAATGAATGAGAAAAATGGAAATGTGGCAGCAGTTCCGGGGACAAAGAAAGACCTTATTATAGGAGGCGTTGCATGTGGAATTTTGTTGTTCACTGCAAGCAGCCTGCAGCAGATTGGATTGGTATATACGACAGCAGGAAAAGCAGGATTTATTACAGCTTGCTATATTGTGATCGTACCACTTCTTGGTGTTTTCTTACATAAGAAGATTGGCTGGAAGGTTTGGCTGGCAGTAGGAATTGCATTGGTAGGACTTTATTTCTTATGTATTACAGAGAGTCTTTCCATTGGGAAAGGAGATCTGTATGTATTGTTTGGAGCACTTGTGTTTTCTCTTCACATTTTGGTGATCGATCATTTTTCGCCGAAAGTAGATGGTGTGAAAATGTCCTGCATTCAGTTCTTAGTATGTGGAGTGGTATCAATGGTTCCTATGTTTTTGTTGGAGACACCAAGTCTGGAGAGTATATTTGCCGGTTGGTTTCCACTTCTCTATGCCGGCGTATTTTCCAGTGGAGTTGCCTATACTTTGCAGATTGTCGCACAGAAAAATATGAATCCTGCCATCGCTTCTCTTATATTAAGTATGGAATCCTGTTTTGCAGTGCTTGCAGGCTGGCTGATACTCGGAGAACAGTTGTCCACAAGAGAGAGTGCAGGGTGTGTTTTAATGTTTGCAGCTGTAATTCTGGCTCAGCTTCCCGAGAAAAAGTCAGAAGCAACTAAAGTAGTAAAAGAAAATGTAAGTGAAGCTTAGAGAAACAATTATATGATCAAAGCAAGTTATAAGGAGACAAGAATATGAGATTTGTAATTCAAAGAGTAACAAAGAGTGAAGTGAAGGTAGATGGAGAGACACTGGGAAAGATTGGCAAAGGATTTATGGTGCTGATTGGTGTCAGTGATTCGGATACGAAAGAAATTGCCGATAAGATGGTAAAGAAAATGTTAGGGCTTCGCATTTTTGAAGATGAGCAGGGAAAGACAAACCTGTCTTTAGACAGTGTGGGCGGTGAACTCCTTTTGATTTCTCAGTTTACGTTATATGCGAATTGTAAAAAAGGAAATCGTCCAAGCTTCATAGAAGCCGGTGCGCCGGATATGGCAAATGATATGTATGAATACATTATTGCCAAGTGTAAGGAACAGGTGGAAGTTGTTGAGCGAGGTCAGTTTGGAGCAGATATGAAAGTAAGTCTTGTAAATGATGGACCATTTACCATTATTTTAGACTCAGACACTTTATAAAATATAGAACGATACAAGGAAGGATGTCAGAAAACGCATCCTTCTTTTTTTGTCGAAATATAGTTAAAAGATTAATTATTTATATGCTAATATGCCCATATAAAATGTTAAAAAAGTATAAAAATGTTGACACTATTAGTAAATACAACTAGTATATTTGTTAGATATCTAATTAATTGGAGGAGGTGTACTATGAAGAATGATAATGATGTGCCGGTTTTTATGCTTATGCATCAAATCGTACATCTTGGAAGATACCGGGCAATGAAGGAGATGACTTCCTTTGAACTGAAGCCAAATCAAGTTGGCATTTTATTTATATTGGAATGTAAAGGCAAGCTGTCGCAGAAGGAGCTTGCAGCGAAGATCGGAGTGACGCCTCCGTCTATGACCGTAGCTCTTAGAAAGCTGGAGGAGCAGGGATTTATTGTAAGAGAACCGGATGAAGAAGATCAGAGAGTGGTTCGTATTTGTCTTTCTGAAAAAGGGAAAGATTGTATTGAAGAGATTCACAGGTCGATGGATGGAATGGAAGAGCTTGTTTATAGAGGAATGTCACATGAAGAAAGGCTTTTATTTCGCAGATTGTTGTTAGAAGCAAGAAACAATTTAATGATCTAGAAAGGAATGACAGAACATGACAAAATTATTGAAATTTTTGAAGCCGTATGCCGGAGCGGTGGCAGCGATTATCTGTGTGTTGATCGTTCAGGCTTACTGTGACCTGTCTCTGCCGGCATATACTTCGGATATTGTAAATGTAGGAATTCAGCAAAGTGGAATTGATGAAAAGGTTCCGGAACAGATTTCCGAAGAGGATTTAGGGAAGCTTTTGATGCTTGTGCCTTCTGACCAACAGGAAGAGGTACAAAATGCCTATGAGGAAAGCAAAGCAGATCATAGTTATGACGGGAAGGTATTTTCGTTAAAAGAGTCTGTGAAAGAAGACAAAGAGGAATTGGAAAGTCTGGAAGAAGTGCTTGCAAAACCAATGCTTCTGGCGGCAGGCTCTGCTTTTGACAGTGACATGGCAGGG
>UMFZ01020519.1_pt1 | contig 19445 bp, 19 predicted proteins | sample 1965141 | NCBI WGS metagenome assembly UMFZ01 (sample SAMEA4836059, study PRJEB28245) | human gut metagenome | biome: gut microbiome; material: fecal sample | place: Denmark | collected 2008
TCTTTTTTAAATAGTTTGAAAGTGACTTTGATTTTCGTAGGAATTGTTGTTGTGGGAAGTATGATTTTAGGGCTGATTACCGCAGTGCTGTGTAATAAGGCATTTCCGGGAATTCGCTTTTTCAGTACAGCTTATGCATTGCCAATGGCCATTGCGTCCAGCTCTGCAGCCTTAATTTTTAAGCTGATGCTTCATCCTTCCGTAGGAATTGTTAATAAGCTTTTGGGGCTTGATATTAACTGGCTGAGCAATCCGGAAACGGCATTGTACTGTGTGGCAATTCTTACAGCATGGTTAAACAGCGGAATTAACTTTTTGTACTTTTCAGCAGGACTTGGAAATATTGACAACACTATTTACGAAAGAGCTTCTGTAGACGGAGCCAGCGGTGTACAGCAATTCTTCCATCTGACTTTACCGGGATTATCTCCCATTATGTTTTATACATTAGTGGTAAACATCATTCAGGCATTTCAGTCCTTTGGTCAGATTAAAATCCTCACAGAAGGAGGACCAAACGAAACCACAAATGTTATCGTATATTCTATTTACAGAGATGCATTCTTTAACTATCGTTTTGGAAGCGCAGCAGCACAGTCTGTAATTTTATTCTTTATTGTAATGCTCATTACACTGGTAATGTTCCGCATAGAAAAGAAAGGAGGAAAACCATGATAAATACAAAGGCTTTACGAAAAAGAAGAATTCATACAGGAATAAGAGTATTGATTAACATAGTGACAGCAATTATCGTGTTAATTCCTCTTTTGTATGCAGTAAGTATTGCATTTATGCCTTCAGGGGAACTCTTTACCATGGATATGAATTTATTTCCAAAAAATCCGACCATTGAAAATTTTAAACAGGCATTTACAAGTGTCCCCTTACTACGCTTTATTATCAATTCATTTGTTATGGCAGCCTGTATTACACTGGGGCAGATTGTTACCTGCTCCCTGGCTGCCTTTGCCTTCTCCTTCTTAGAATTTAAAGGAAAAGGCGTGCTATTTATGATTGTTATGGCTACGATGATGGTTCCGGGAGAAGCAACGATTATCTCCAACTATCTTACTGTAAGTCAGCTGGGTATGTTAGATACATATTCAGTATTAATTGTACCTTACCTGACATCGGCAATGGGAATTTTCCTATTCCGGCAGTTTTATAGCACATTTCCAATTTCTCTATACGAATCTGCGAAACTGGATGGGTGCAGCAATTTGAAGTTTATCGTAAGAATATTGATACCTCTTACAAAATCAGCAATTGGAGCAATGGGTGTTTATACCTTTATCAATGCATGGAATATGTATATGTGGCCATTGCTGGTAACTGGTTCTGATGAAATGAGAACTGTACAGATTGGTATCAGTATGCTGGACAGTGTAGACTCTCAGTCAATTACACTGATGATTGCAGGTGTGGTAATGGTAATTATTCCTTCAATATCTATCTTTATTGTAGGACAGAAACAGCTTATTCGAGGAATGTTCGCAGGAGCAGTAAAAGGCTGACAAAGAAAGGAAAAAAGAATGAAGAAAAAAATAATTTCAGTGATTTTAGCAGGAACAATGATGATGGGAACTCTGGCAGGATGCGGAGGAAACAAAACTACAGAAACAGAAAATAAAACAGAAGGTAAAACAGAGGAAAGCCAACAGACAGCGGGTACAGAAGAATTTTCCATGGCAGACGCTTCTGAAGTAGACGGCACAGAAATCTCCTTCTGGCATTCCATGGGTGGTGTCAACGGACAGGCGATTGACACATTAGTTAAGAAATTTAACGATGAAAACGAATATGGAATTACTGTAAAAGCTCAGTATCAGGGAGAATACGATGACTCCTTAAACAAATTAAAAAGCGCACAGATTGGAAACATGGGAGCAGATTTAGTACAGGTATACGAAATCGGAAGCAGATTTATGATTGAGTCAGGCTGGATTACTCCGATGCAGCAGATGATTGATGCAGATAGTTATGATTTATCCCAGATTGAGCCAAATCTGGCTGCATATTATACCATTGATAATCAGCTGTACTCTATGCCTTTCAACTCTTCTACACCGATTATGTATTATAATAAGGAAATGTTTGAAAAAGCAGGCATTACAGAAATCCCAGATAGTCTGGAAGGAATTGAAGCAGTTGGTGAAAAGCTTTTAAATGAAGGCGGAGCAGGACAGGTAATTTCTTTAGGAATTTATGGATGGTTCTTTGAACAGTTTATTGGAAAACAGGGATTGGAATATGCAAACAACGGAAACGGAAGAACAGAAGCTGCTACAGCAGTTGCCTTTGATTCAAACGGTGCAGCAGCAAATATTTTAACCGCATGGAAATCTCTTTATGATAAAGGTTATGCACCAAATGTAGGAAAAGGCGGAGACGCAGGTCTTGCAGATTTTTCAGCGGGAAAATCAGCCATTACACTGGGTTCTACAGCTTCCTTAAAACAGATTTTACAGGATGTAAACGGAAAATTTGAAGTAGGTACTGCATACTTCCCTAAAGTAAAATCCACAGATGAGGGTGGAGTTTCCATTGGTGGTGCATCTTTATGGGCATTAAACAACAATGATGCTAAAAAAACAAGAGCAACCTGGGAATTTGTAAAATTCCTGATTTCCCCAGAGTCACAGGCATACTGGAATGCACAGACAGGATACTTCCCAGTAACAACAGCAGCACAGGAAGAACCGGTATTTAAAGAAAACGTAGAAAAATATCCACAGTTCCAGACAGCAATTGATCAGTTACATGATTCTTCACCAAAATATGTAGGTGCATTGTTAAGCGTATTCCCTGAAGCAAGAGCAACGGTAGAGTCTGAAATTGAAAACCTTCTCAATGGAAATGCAGATGTAAAAACGGCAGTAAAAAATATGGCAGATGCTATTAACAAATCGATTGAAGAATATAATCTTGTAAATCAGTAACAGAGGTGAATGAGCATGACAGAAATATTTGCTCACAGAGGTGCCAGCGGTTATGCCCCAGAAAATACACTGGAGGCTTTCCGTCTGGCAATGGAGCAGGGAGCAGACGGCATTGAACTGGATGTACATCTGACAAAAGACGGAGAAGTAGTGGTTATTCATGATGAAACTCTTAACAGAACCAGCGATGGACAGGGAAAAGTAAGAGATTATACATTAGAAGAATTGAAAAAATTTTCCTTTCACAATCATATAGAAAAATACAAAGGAGTTCAGATACCGACCTTAAAGGAAGTGCTGGATTTGGTTGAAAATTCCTCCATGAAGGTAAATATCGAATTAAAAACAGGTATTTACTGGTACGAAGGAATTGAAGAAAAAACCATGGAAATTGTGAAAAGCAGGAAAATGGAAGACAGAGTTATCTATTCTTCTTTCAATCATTATAGTATTCAGAAAATATTAGAGCAGGATATTCATGCAGAAACAGCATATTTATTCAGTGATGTAACGCTGAATATGGAGAAATATGCAAAGAATACAGGGGTAAAAGGATTGCATCCGGCAGTTTACCACCTGAAAATGGCAGATTTTCTGGAAACTTACTTAAACAGTGGGTTAAAGGTGCGTGTGTGGACGGTGAATAACAAAGAAGACATGAAAATGTTTATGGACGTGGGAGTAGATGCGGTGATTACGAATTATCCGGATTTAGCTCTTAAATAGTTGACGAACCCTTTAAAACTGTGCATAATAGATGCTGACTGACAAGACACTTGAAATGACAGTTTGGAAAGGGAAAAGGATATGAAAGAGTTTTTAAAAAGAAAAAATATTATTTTTTCTGCAAAGAGGTACGGAATTGATGCCTTAAGCGCCATGGCGCAGGGATTATTTGCTTCTCTGCTGATTGGTACAATTATCAGCACACTGGGAGAACAGCTGGGAATTGATATTCTGGTAACAGTAGGAACTTATGCAAAAGGCGCAACAGGTGCGGCAATGGCAATCTCCATTGGGTATGCATTACAATGTCCTCCGCTGGTGCTGTTTTCACTGGCAGCAGTAGGAATGGCAGCCAATGAGCTAGGTGGAGCAGGTGGTCCTCTGGCAGTATTGGTTGTTACAATTTTTGCGGCAGAATTTGGAAAATTAGTATCAAAAGAAACGAAAATCGATATTATTGTTACACCATTTACAGCAATTGGTGTAGGTGTGCTTTTATCCCTGTGGTGGGCGCCGGCAATCGGCTACGCTGCAAGCAGTGTGGGAAATGCAATTATGTGGGCCACAGAGCTTCAGCCATTCTTTATGGGAATTCTGGTATCTGTAATCGTAGGAGTTGCCTTGACACTTCCAATCAGCAGCGCTGCAATCTGTGCGGCACTGTCTCTTACCGGACTTGCCGGAGGAGCTGCAGTAGCAGGCTGTTGTGCACAAATGGTTGGTTTTGCAGTGATGAGTTTTCGTGAAAACAAATGGGGCGGACTTTTTGCACAGGGGATTGGAACGTCTATGCTTCAGATGGGAAATATTGTGAAAAATCCGAAAATTTGGCTGCCGCCTACATTGGCATCTGCCGTTACAGGACCATTGGCAACATGTCTGTTCCGCATGGAGATGAACGGAGCAGCAGTGGCATCCGGTATGGGAACCTGTGGTTTTGTAGGGCAGATTGGTGTTTATACAGGATGGGTAAACGATATTGCAAGCGGTGCAAAAGCAGCTATTACACCTATGGACTGGATTGGGATGGCTTTAATCTGCTTTATTCTCCCGGCAGTGTTTACATGGTTGATTGCTATTCCTTTTAGAAAATATGGATGGATTAAAGAAAATGATTTGAAATTAGACTTATAATTATAGGAAAATGGTGTTATAACAAAAAATTACGTTATGGCGCCATTTTTTTAATATTTGTAAAAAATAACTAAAAATAATAGAAAAAGTGAATAAAATTCATGGGAGAAAAATAAGTGCTTTTGTTGAAATATAGAGAAAATAGTGCTATTATATTGTTGATGCATCATAAGGTATAAGTGAACAATATGGAGCATGAATGGCAAAGAAAACACAAAATATATGAGACCTTGAAATTTGTCAAATCTGATTTATGAAACTGTTGGTTTTGGAATGCAATGGATTTTAGGGTTTAAGAAATATCCCCCCCTCCCTTAAATGTTTAATAATCAAAATTTTAAGGGGGGGGGTAGTTGTATAAAGAGGTAAAGTATGAAGAGAATTGATTTCCATTGTCATGTGTTGCCGGGAGTTGATGATGGAGCAACAGAGGAAAAAGAAAGTTTACGTATGTTAAAGTTAGCGGCCAAACAAGGTGTTTATGCAGTGGTAGCAACTTCGCATTACTCCAGGCAGTTTCCAAATGAAAATCTGGAACAATTAAGGCGACTAAGAGAAGAATTGCAAAGAAAGATTAGGATAGAAATTAAAAAGGATTTTATTATTTACTCTGGTCAGGAAATTTTTTATACAGAGGATGTAGTAGAAAAACTGAAAGAAAAAAAAATTCTGACGTTAAATGAAAGCGCCTATGTGCTTGTTGAATTCTTTCCATCTACACCATATTCTATGATTCTTGACGCAGTGAGAAAACTTACTATGGCACAGTACATACCAATCCTTGCTCATTTTGAGAGATATACTTTTTTAAGAGAAGGAAATCACGTAGGTGATTTAATACAAATGGGAGCACTGATGCAAATGAATTATAGACCGATTGGCGGTAAGTGGTATACGGAGACAACTAGATGGTGCAGAAAGATGTTGAAAGAGGGTAATGTACATTTCCTGGGAACAGATATGCACAATACTGGTACAAGAAAGCCGGAGATTATGGAAGCTTCACGCTGGATGGAAAAGCATTTAGACAGAGAATATATAAAAGATATTTCTTATAGAAATGCAGAAAAAATTTTGATGAATCAAATTTTATAAATAAAATATAAAAGGTCAAAAGGTAGAGAACATCATGAGAAAGAATACAAAGATACTTAATTGTTTATTATTAGGGATATGTGTAGCTCTGGCAGCGTTATTTATAGGCTTTTTAGCGTTTGATACTAAAACAGAAGCTGTAAGAAATCAGAAGCTGACTCAGGAAGCTAAGAAAACTAATGAAAAAGAAAAAGTAAAGGATGAAACCGCACAGGAAGCTAAGAAAGAACAAACCGAGGAAGAAGAGACAGCAGAACCTCAAATGCCTACAGGGATTTCTTTTTGGGGAGATGAGTTTTTTACAAAAGAAAATGAACTACAGTATTCTTCAAGAGTAAAATTAGAAGAGAAACTAAAAGCTGAAGGATATATACTGGAGTATGCCAATAAAACATTGGCAGGAGCGGGAACCTTATCAATAATGAAAATGGCAGGGGTACCTCAGGATGATTTAGATAAGTATATTGAACAGCATAAAGTTAGTGCAGGATGGGCGACTCCAGCGGTGACAGAAACAGGAATTCGTGATTTGACTGCTGAAGAGATGGATCGTTTTGATAAAGAGTATATTCCTATTATTACAATGGGATATTATGGTGGATGGAATAGAGACCCCAAAGAGCTGGCAGAACAGCAGCAAAAGGTGCTAGATACTTTTGGTGCGAACAAAGATAAATTTATTATTGTCGGAGTAAGACCAATGGATGGCAGTGTGAATATACCGGAATATGAAAAAGTAATGAAAGAAACATGGGGTGAGCACTATATCAGCACTATTGATGTGTGCACAGTTACAACAACTACGGCTGATGGTCAGACTCAGGTTGCAGAGGCGCTTTATGAGAAATTATTAGAACTGGGATATATTTCTAAATAGTCGATATGTTGTATATAATAATAAATTTCTAAAAAATTTGGAAATAAAAGGATATTGAAAAATAGGTACACACCATATTATAATTGTGTTGAAAATATTAATTAAGAAAGAAAAGGGTAAATTCATGGAAAAAAAAATGGAAGAACAGAGCATTGATTTGATAGAAATATTTTATGTGTTAAAGCAGAAAATCTTGTGGATACTGGCAGCAGGTTTGCTGTTTGGATGCGGAGCAGCTGCTTATACACAATTTTGTATCGCACCTACCTATACATCAACCTCCAGTATGTTGGTGCTTTCAAAGGAGACTACGTTAACATCTATAGCAGATTTGCAGCTGGGAACACAATTAGCTAGTGACTATCAAGTATTGATTAAAAGTAAGCCGGTGATGGAGCAGGTAATTGAGAATTTGAATCTTAAGATTAGCCCAAATGCATTAAAGGGCATGGTATCCATTACAAATCCTGATAATACAAGAATTTTAAATGTATCTGTTACCAGTACAGATCCTAAGCAGGCAAAGATTCTTGTAGATGAGCTTGCGGTAGTGTCATCGGAATATGTAGGAGATAAAATGGAAGTTATTCCTCCTAAAATTATTGAAAAAGGAGAAATTCCTACGTATAAAGATGGTCCTAATATAAAGAAAAATGCGTTTTTAGGGCTTTTTGCAGGACTTTTTGCCAGTGCAGGTGTCTTTGCACTCTTGGCAATTATGAGTGATTTTATTAAAACAGAAGAGGATATTGCCAGATATTTAGATATTCCGGTATTAGCTACTGTACCAGATAGAAAAGATTATATTGGGAAAAATAAGAAAAGTGGAAGAAAGAAAAAGAAACATTAGGAGGATGAAAAAATCATGAATACGGAATTAAAGGTAGTAATGAAAGATCCTAAGCGTTCAGACTATTTCTATGAAGAAGCACTTAAAACTCTTCGTACCAATATACAGTTTTCGAATAAAGAAGTAAAAGTAATTTTACTTACCAGCTGTTACCCAAATGAAGGGAAAAGTGATATTGCCTTTAACTTATCAAAAGAAATGGGAAGTATAGGAAAAAAAGTATTGTTGCTGGATGCGGATATTCGAAAATCAGTATATGTAAAAAGATATAGTGTGAAGCAGGAAGTGAAAGGTCTGTCCCAGTATTTAAGTGGACAGGTGGATAAAGAACAGATTACCTATCAGACGAATTTTGAAAATGTAGATATTGTTTTTGCGGGCCCTATAGCGCCTAACCCTTCTGAGCTTTTAAGTTCCAAGGAATTTGATGATTTTTTAAAAGAAAAAAAAGAACAATATGATTATATTTTTGTTGATACACCGCCGATTGGTTCTATGATTGATGCTGCTGTAGTTGCAGAGAAAAGTGACGGGGCAATTTTAATCGTGGAAAGCGATGCAGTAAGCTATAAAGTAGCGCAAAAAGCAAAGCAGCAGTTAGAAAGAAGTAAGTGTCATATTTTAGGAGCGGTACTGAATAAAGCAGATTTGAAAAAAAGTAAATACTATTCATCATATTATGGAAAAAAATATGGCGGATATAGAGGAAGATAAGGAAGATGGTGAATAGAAAGAAAAAATGTAAACTTGCAAGATTTGCAATTTTTACGGCTACACTTACAGTGGTAGGAGCAGGTGTTTATATACTATTGAAGAACCAACAAACAAAGACAGTAGAGATAGGAAACAGTGAGATAGAGGTAGAGCAGACAGATATAGTTTTGTATGAAGGAAAAAAATATAAGTACAATGAACATTTAAGCAACTATCTTTTTCTAGGGATTGATAAAGAAGAAAGACAGGAAACTCAGGTAGGAAAAGCAGATGCCGGTCAGGCAGATGCGGTTTTTCTCTTTACCAGAAACAGAAAGGAAGGAACCCTTTCTGTATTGACAATACCAAGAGATACTATAACGGAAATTGAAGTATTTAATCAGGAAGGGAAAAGTACAGGGAAAACCCTAGACCATATAAGTTTGGCTTATGGATATGGTGACGGTGGGAGAGAAAGCTGTGCTTTAATGAGAGATGCAGTATCGAACTTGCTTTATGGACTTCATATAGATGGGTATTGCTCTATTAACATGGATGCAATTCCTATAATGATGGAACAAGTGAAAGAACTTACAGTGACAGTTCCAGATGACAGCTTGGAAGAAGTTTTTCCTCAGTGGAGTCAAGGGACAGAGGTTAAGCTTATCAAGGATAATATAGAAGATTTTATAAGATACAGAGATACTACAAAACCACATAGTGCTTTAAAGAGAATGGAGCGCCAGCAAGCGTTTTTGGCTGCTTATGGAGAAAGAGCAAAAGAGCTATACCAAGAAAATAGTTCTTTTATTACTAATTTATATACGGCAATAGAAGAATATATGGTAACAAACATTGGAAAAGATAATTTCTTAAAGATTATGCAAAATATGGAAGAAAGTGGAGCCGAGATGTGGACGCTTCCAGGAGAAGGGGTTACTGCAAATGGTTTCGATGAATATCATGTAGATGATACAGAACTGTATAAGGAAATAATAGAAAAATTTTATGAAGAAGCAAAATAAAAAATATTATTTAATCATAGGTTTATGTCTGATAGGGGCTGCATCTTTTGCAGGTATTGGAATATATAAATATCTGCAGGAAAAAAAAGCAGGGAAGATTTACGAAGAGATCAAAGAGGAAGCAGTTGTAGAAGAGACAGTGGAACCTGAACAGGAAGTTCAGCAGCCCAAGATAGAAATTCCAATAGATTTTGAAACACTGCAGGCGCAAAATCCGGATATTTATGCATGGATTAAAATTCCGGAAACAAACGTGGATTATCCTATTGTACAAAGTTCTGATGATAATGGGTATTATCTAAATCATGATATTTATGGAGAAAAGAAAGCAGAGGGAGCTATTTTTACAGAAAATTATAATACAAAGACTTTTGAAGATCCTAATACTGCTATTTACGGACACGATATGAAAAATGGTTCCATGTTTCAAAGTATTCATAAATATATGGATAGGAGTTTTTTTGATAAAAATCGAGAAATTATCGTGTATCTTCCAGATCAGATTTTGCATTATGAAATATTTGCGGCTTATCTCTATGATAACAGGCATTTGCTTATGAGTTTTGACTTTTGGAATAAGGAAGAATATAAAAGGTATTTAGACAATGTTTTTGCTATGCGAAATATGAATGCTTTTATTGATACATCCATGGAAGTAACAAATGAGGATAAAATTATTACTTTATCCACTTGCTACGCAGGAATTTCAACTCAGAGATATCTGGTACAAGCTGTACTGGTATCTATAGAAAAATAAAAAGAAAGGAAGTGTAAGACCAATGAAAAAAAGATTTTTTGGAACTTTGCTGGCGGCAGCCCTTGTTGTTACACAGGTAGTTTCTGTATTTGCAGCAGGAAGTCGTACTACACAGGTCACTCTGGTAGGAGAAGCAGCAGGAAAGTATGAAGTGTCAGAAGGTACAGCAGAAACATTTTCCTATTTACATGAATCTGCACCTGAGGTGGAAACTAAGATTTTAGCTGTTAATTCCGGAGAAGCAACCCTTCAGAGTATTGCAGAGCAGGCTCCTGAACTGGCTAAGGAATTGGAAGGAAAGAGTTTGATTACAAAATTCTTCGATTTAGAACCTATCAATGGCGGAATCCGTACAGAAGATGGCAAATACAAAGTGACTTTATCTGTTCCTGCTTTGACAGAAACTTTGACAAATGTAAGACTTCTTCACTACAGTACAGAGCGTAATTTGTGGGAAATTGTTACACCAACAGATGTAAACTATAAAAATAAGCAAATTACAGCAGAGTTTATTGATTTATCTCCCGTAGCAGTAATTGCGGATGTAGATGAATCTAGAACAGAAGGAAATGATACAACAGGTTCAGGCACATCTCCAAAGACAGGGGTAAGCTCTGACTGGGGAATGTATATGGGAGCAGCAGTGCTTCTTTTGGGAACAGCAGTTGTGGTAATGAGAAAGACAAAAAAAGAATGTAACTAAAAGATACTGGGAGCTGCCGTTAGGACAGCTCCCGTGTCCCATAAAAACGAAATGAAGAGTTTAGAATAAGGGAAGGAAAGAAAAATAAGAACATGACTATAACGAAAGAAAATATAAAAATGACAAAAAATATACGTTGGATGCTTGTTTTTTATGATATGGGAGTATACGCAATTGCAGCGCTTCTTTTATTGGCTTTCTATGCGGGGGATGATAAGCTTTCGGGAAAAGGGATTGTTGAACAGGCTATTATCTCTATTGTGTGTATTTTTGCAGCACGTATCATTGGGAATATTTACGGACAGGTTTGGCGATATGGTGGAATACAGTGCTATATCAGATTATTATTTACAGATTTTGCAGGATTTTTGGCATATTTATGTTTGGAAAGTATTCTGCCTATTCAGCATATTACATTTGGAAGACTTTTGTCTTTAGTGAGTTTAAACTTATTAGGAGCATTGGCTATTCGTATGGTGTATCGTTATGCGTATAAATGCGGGAATCACGATACAGTAAAGGGGAAAATTTTACTAGTTTTATTCCGGATCTTTTCAGGAATGGAAGTTGGTAATGATAAAGATATACAGAAAATTAAAGTTGCAATTATTGGCGCCGGTCGTGTGGGAGTGGGACTGGCAGAAGAGCTTTTAAACAATAGTGAGGCGTCTTACACACCACGATGCTTTATTGACGTTAGTAAAGAAAAGGTAGGAAGGGAAATCCATGGAATTCCGGTGTATTCCGAGGATGAAGCTACCTTCCGTAAATTGGAAGAATTAGAAGTTCAGGAAATTGTGTTTGCTATTCCTTCTATGGATGCAGAAAAGAAAAAAGAACTTTACGATTACTATAAAAAAGCAGGTTATAAATTAAAAGTGTATGATTTCCCTACAGTATATGCAGTGGGTGGAAAGAGACATTTAAGAGAGTTTGATGCAGAGGAACTTTTATTTAGAAAACCTCTGGCAGTTGCGGATGAACGTACAAATGCTTATTACAAAGATAAGGTTGTTTTGATTACCGGTGGGGGTGGTTCTATTGGTTCTGAATTATGTCGCCAGTTAGCAAAAATGGCTCCCAAGCAGTTGATTATACTGGATATCTATGAAAATGGAGCTTATGATGTGCAGCAGGAATTAAAAATTGCTTACGGCGATAATCTGAACCTTCAGGTAGAAATTGCATCCATTACCAACCGAAAAGCAATGGAAAGAGTGTTTGAGACATATCATCCTCAGATTGTCATTAACGCAGCAGCTCATAAACATGTACCACTTATGGAGCATAACTGTATTGAAGCCATTGAAAATAATATTTTTGGAACGGAAGTTGTGGTTGAGCTTTGTGAAGAATATGGGGCAGAACGCTTTATGATGGTTTCTACAGATAAGGCAGTAAACCCTACAAACGTTATGGGTGCTACAAAAAGAATGTGTGAGATGATTGTACAGAGTGCAAGTACCCATGGCAGGGTAAAATACAGCATCACACGTTTCGGAAACGTACTGGGAAGCGCCGGTTCTGTAATTCCGTTATTTAAACGCCAGATTGCAAACGGTGGACCTGTAACAATTACAGATAAACGAATTATCCGTTACTTTATGACCATTCCGGAAGCGTCACAGCTGGTTCTTCAAAGTGGAGCCATTGCCAATAATGGGGAATTGTTTGTGTTGGATATGGGAAAACCAGTGAAAATCATGGATTTGGCGGAAAATATGATTCGTCTGTCTGGTGTACATGGAGTAGAAATCGTAGAAACGGGCTTAAGACCAGGAGAGAAGCTGTATGAGGAATTGCTGGTAAAAACAGAGGAACTGGATAAGACAAGTAATAGTATGATCTTTATTGAGAGAGATAAACCGTTAAGCGCTGAGGAAATCGACATCAGATTGGATGCGCTGAAGAAAGCTTGTGAAACTGGGGATGATTTAAAAGCGAAAGAGGCATTAAGAAGTGCGGTTCCGACGTTTAAGAGACCGGAGGAAGTGAATAAAAAGGTGACAGCGTAAATACATGCTTTAAGAGATATAGAGAACAAAGGGGAAGAAGAAATGAAAAAAGAGATAAAGCCATTTGAAAATAAAATTTGGTTAGCCAGTCCGTATATTCATGAAAATTCCAGAATGTATGTAGAACGAGCTTTTGATACCAACTGGATGTCTACAATAGGAGAAAATATAGATTATTTAGAAAAGGGAATATGTGATTATGTAGGATGCAAGGCTTCAGTAGCATTGTCATCAGGAACAGCAGCTTTGCATTTGGCGGTAAAACTGGCAGGAGTGAGGGATGGAGATATTGTTCTGTGTTCAGATATGACATTTGCGGCAACTGTAAATCCTGTAAGTTATGAAAGAGGAGTTCAGGTTTTTGTAGATTCTGAAAGAGAAACATGGAATATGGATCCGAAAGCACTGGAATTGGCATTGAAAAAATATGAGGGGAAAGCAAAAGCAGTTATTGTGGCAAACCTTTATGGGACGCCGGCTAAATTAGATAAAATACAGGAGCTTTGTGAGAAGTATAATGCAATACTTATTGAAGATGCAGCGGAGTCACTTGCAGCTACTTATAAAGGAAAACAGACAGGAACTTTTGGAAAATACAATGCGATTTCTTTTAATGGAAATAAAATTATTACGGGAACTTCCGGAGGAATGCTGATGTCTGATAGTGAGGAAGATATTGCAAAAGCAAAGAAATGGTCCACTCAGTCTCGAGATGACACACCTTGGTATCAGCATACAGAGTTAGGTTATAATTATCGTATGAGCAATGTACTGGCAGGAGTTGCTAGAGGTCAGTTAGAATATTTGGATGAACACAAGATTGGAAAAAAGAAAATTTATGAAAGATATAAAGAGGGGTTAAAAGATATTCCGGTAACAATGAATCCGTATTTGAAAGAATCAGATCCTAATTTCTGGCTGTCTTGTATAACGATTAACGAAGATGCTTATAAAGAAGGAATTGATCCGGGGAAAATTCGTAAAGTATTGGCAAAATATAATGTAGAGAGCAGACCTATCTGGAAACCTATGCATATGCAGCCGATTTATGAGAGTAGAGATTATGTCACTCTTCCGGGAGAAAATATAGGAACAGATATTTTTGAGCGAGGTATTTGTCTTCCGAGTGATTTAAATATGACAGCGGAAGAACAAGATATTGTAATTGATATCATCAAAGAATGTTTTGAATAAGAAAAGCGGGGAGTACGGGATAATGAATGGTCAAAAAAACGCAGGATTTGAACATAAAAAGGGTATCTATGAGAAATACATAAAAAGACCTCAGGATTTTCTATGTGCAACGTTGGCAATAATTGTATTTTCCCCTATTTTGTTAATTACAGGGCTTTTAGTTCGAATTAAATTAGGTTCACCAGTGCTTTTTAAACAGCAAAGACCAGGGCTTCATGGTAAGATATTTACATTATATAAATTTCGAACAATGACAGATGCCAGAGATAAAAATGGCAATCTTCTTCCGGATGATGTGAGACTTACAAAATTTGGGAAATTGCTGAGAAGTACTAGTTTAGATGAACTTCCCGAACTTATCAATATGATAAAAGGGGATATGAGCGTAGTAGGTCCAAGGCCACTGTTAGTAAGATATCTGGAACGCTATGATGAGCATCAAGCAAGACGCCATGAAGTAAGACCAGGATTTACAGGATACGCACAGGTAAATGGAAGAAACAGTATTACATGGGAAGAAAAATTTGATTTAGATGTGGACTATGTAGATCATATTACTTTTTTAGGTGATTGGAAGATTATTTGCAAGACTATATTAACAGTTTTACGAAGAGAAGGCATTAATAGTGCTTCAGCAGCAACAATGGAAGAATTCCAAGGTTCACAGAAAAGCGTGGAGTAAAAGTATGAGGAAAAAATTAGTAATTATTGGTGCAAGTGGACATGGAAAAGTGATTGCAGACATTGCGGAAAAAAATGGATATGAAGAAATAGTATTTCTTGATGATGATACGAGTTTAAAAAAATGTGGATGTTATTCTGTAGTAGGAACAAGTGAAAATATAATGCTTTATCAAGAATATGATTTTGTAGTAGGGATTGGAAATTCCAAAGAGAGAAAGAAAATACAGAACAGAATAGAATGTCTTCAGTTACCATTGGCAGTATTAGTTCATCCAAATGCAGTAATTGCAGATGATGTTTTTATTGGAAATGGAACTGTTGTTATGGCCGGTGCGGTTATTAATCCGGGAACAGTTATAGGAAGAGGTTGTATTATTAATACATGTGCTTCTGTAGATCATGATTGTAGCATTTCTGATTTTGTTCATGTTTCTGTTGGTAGCCATATTGCCGGAACAGTGAACATAGGGCAAAAGACGTGGATTGGTGCAGGTGCTATTGTAAGTAATAATTTATTTATATGTGATGAATGTTATATTGGTGCAGGTGGTGTGGTTGTTAGAGACATAGAAGAAGCAGGTACTTATATAGGCGTTCCTGTGAGAAAGTTAAGCATCCTATGATGCTATAACAGCATTTAATATAGGGAATACAATTAAAGTATAAAATAAGGTTAGATAAAAGAAGGATATTTTGATGAAAAAGATTTGTTTTATTAGTACAATACCGCTAACACTTAAAACATTTGTGTTAAAAACAGCAATATATCTACACGAAAATACGGATTGGGATATTAGCTTCATTTGTAGTGAGGATGAGGATTTTGCCCAAGAATTACCGGAATATATTCATTATTTTCCTGTTTCTATGGAAAGAGGAATCCGTATTTCAGGAATTAAAGCAATGATGCAAATGGAAAAAATATTTAAAAGAGAGAAGTTTGATTTGATTCAATATTCTACCCCAAATGCATCTCTTTATGCAGCACTTGCGGGTAAACTGGCTGGTATTCCCATTAGATTGTACTGTCAGTGGGGAATGGTTTTTGTAGGATTTAAAGGAATAAAAAGGCAAATATTTAAGTGTGTAGAAAAAAGTGTGTGTGGTTTATCCACCTGGATTGAACCAGACAGTATAAGTAATTTAGAGTTTGCACATAAGGAGAAATTATATCCACAAAGGAAGGCTTCCGTTATATGGAATGGAAGTGCATGTGGTGTTAATTTGGAGAAGTTTGATATATCTAAAAAGATACAATATCGGGAAGATATTCGCAAAAAATATGGTCTTACGGAAGAAAGCTTTGTATATGGATTTGTAGGACGAATTACAAGAGACAAAGGCGTTAATGAACTACTTGGAGCTTTTAAAAAACTATCTGAGAATAACCCTAATATTTATTTGATGATGGTTGGAACAACAGAGAATGATTTTACAGTTGATGAGGACTTGTTTGCATGGTCAAAAAAAAGTAATCATGTGGTATATACAGGATTTACTGATGTTGTGGAACAATATTTGTCTGCGATGGATACATATATTTTACCAAGCTATCGAGAAGGATTTGGTATGGGAGTAATAGAAGCAGAGGCAATGGGGGTGCCAGTCATTGTTTCGGACATCCCGGGTCCTGTTGATGCAATGATTCAAAATGAGACAGGATTTGTTGTAAAGAAAGGGAGCATAGAAAGACTCGTAAATGCGATGGAGCAATTATACGAAAATGAAAACATAAGAGAAGAATATGGTAGAAATGCTTATAATTTAGCATCAACAAAATTTGAACAAAAAGAATTGTTTAATAAAATTTTGTTAGATCGAAAAAAATTATTAGGACAGTAAGAAAGAGGAAGTTTTATGAAACCAAAAGTGTCAGTGATTATGGGAATATATAATTGCGCAGATACTTTATCAGAAGCAATTAATTCACTTATAAACCAAACATTTAAAGATTGGGAATTAATAATGTGTGATGATGGTTCATCGGATAGGACACTAGAAGTTGCATTAATGTATGCAAATAAATATGATAATATCAAAGTATATAAAAACGAAAAAAATATGGGTTTAAATTATACATTAAATCATTGTTTAAAATATGCGCAAGGAGAATATATAGCTCGAATGGATGGGGACGATATATCTCTTTCGGATAGATTTAAAAGGGAAGTTGATTTTCTGGATCAACATTCAGAATATGCTATTGTTAGTACCCCTATGGTATATTTTGACGATAAAGGAGATTTTGGAGTAGGAAAGCAAAGTGGAGAACCGAATGTTAAAGCTTTCCCTAAAGGAACCCCGTTTGCTCATGCAGCTTCAATGGTTCGAAAAGAAGCTTATGATCGAGTGGAAGGATATACAGTGGTAAATGAATATTTAAGGGTAGAAGATTGGCATTTGTGGATTAAAATGTATTCCAAGGGATATAAAGGGTATAACTTGTCAGAGCCTTTGTATAAAATGAGGGATGACCGAAATGCAACAAATCGGAGAAAGTTTAAATACCGTCTTAATGAAATGCGAGTAAGTGCTTTTGCTGTAAAAGAATTGGGGCTTTCGTGTTGGAATTATATTTATGTTTTGCGTTCTCTGATTATAGGATTAATTCCCAAAAGTCTTTATGAAGCTTTGCATAAAAAAAAGATAGAAACAAAATAAAAAGGGAGTATGGAGAAGAATTTCGGTATATACACTATAGGAAGGAGTTTGTTTGCAAATGATACCTAAAATAATTCATTATTGCTGGTTCGGCAGAGGAGAAAAGCCAAATCTGGCAAAGAAATGTATTGCCAGTTGGAAAAAATATTGTCCGGACTATGAATTAATTGAATGGAATGAGGAAAATTTTGATATAAACTTAAATGGATATACAAAGTGGTGTTATGAAAATAAAAAATATGCCTTTTTGAGTGATTATGTGAGGCTATTAGTTGTGTATCAACATGGTGGTATTTATTTTGATACGGATGTTGAAGTGATTTCTAATATAGATTTTTTATTGGATAATCAGGCGTTTTTTGGGTTTGAGACAGATAAAACAGACTTTTCAATTGTAAACAGTGGACAAGCTTACGGAGCGGTTGCTAATAGTGTGGCTTTAGCATATATGCTAAAAGAGTATGAACCATTGTTAGATGGATGTCATGGAGTTGTAATGTGTCCTAAATTGAATACCGATGCATTAGTAAAAATTGGTTTAAAGACAGATGGATTATATCAGAAGTTTTCATGGGGGACAGTCTATCCGAAAGAATATTTTAATCCTTATGAAAGCGCAACTGGAAGATTAAATAAAACAAAAAATACAGTTTCTATACACTGGTATATGGGAAGTTGCTTGTCAAAATATCAAAGAATACGTTCGATGATAAGTAAACCGTTACATAGAATGTTTGGTGTTAACTTTATGATGCGATTTAGAAAATAATGTATGGAGAATATCAATGTTGCAAAGGATACTAAAGAAATTAGTCTATAGAATACGCGGAGAGTATACAGTAGAACAATTAAAAAAAATGGGACTTTCAGTCGGAGAAAACTTTAATCCGCAATTAGGATTTGAGCTGGATCCATCTCACTGCTGGCTGATAGAAATTGGTGATAATGTTACATTTGGACCACATGTACAAGTATTGGCACATGATGCAAGTACTTATAACATATTGGGATATACAAAACTTGGAAGAGTATGGATTGGTGATAATGTTTTTATAGGGGCAGGAAGTATTATTCTTCCAAATGTTAAGATTGGCGATAATAGTATTATAGGGGCAGGAAGTGTTGTAACACATAATGTCCCAAAGAATGTTGTATATGCTGGAAATCCGGCAAAAATGATATCAACTTTAGAGGAATATACTGCAAGAAGCAAGGAACTATTAGAAGAAGTTCCTGTTTATCAAGAAGAGTATACATTACGAGGTGGTATTACGACGGAAAAGAAGTTACAACAAAAAAATGACTTAGAGAAATCGGTTGGCTATATAGTTTAAAATATGTAATTTGAAGGAATAGAGAAGATGTTAATTACTATTTTTACACCTACATATAATAGGAAAGAACAGATAAAAAGATTGTATAATTCGTTAAAGAATCAGAGTTACAAAGACTTTGAATGGTTAATTGTAGATGATGGTTCGACTGATGATACGAGTGAATTAGTTCATGATTTTGTAGAAGAAAAAGCGATTTTAATAAAATATATTAAACAAAGTAATGGAGGGAAACATACAGCTTATAATACTGCGCTAAATTATGCAGAAGGAAAGTATTTTTTTTGCATAGATTCTGATGATTGGATTGGTGATAATTTTTTAGAGAAGTTATCGAAAGAAAGTAAATATAAAGATTGTGCAGGGTTTATTGCATATAAATGTAATTCTAAAAATGAATTGTTATCGAAAAAATTTCCGCGACAAGTTGAGGAATGTTCTTTATTCAATTTGTCTGAGAAGTATCATTGCGAAGGAGAATTTTCTATTATTATAAGAAGTAATATAGCAAAAAAATATAAATTTCCTGTGTTTGATAATGAAAAATTTATTGGAGAAAATGTAGTATATGATAAGCTCAGTGAAAAATATAAATTTAGATTATTGGCCGAGAGAGCAACGATCTGTGAGTATCAAGAGGATGGGTTAACAGATAACTATGCTGATTTGATGAAAAAAAATCCGTCAGGTTTTTGTTTATATTATATGCAAAGGATAGACTTGTCATGTTCATTTATTACGAAAATAAATATGGCAGG
>UMFZ01014776.1_pt1 | contig 18699 bp, 17 predicted proteins | sample 1965141 | NCBI WGS metagenome assembly UMFZ01 (sample SAMEA4836059, study PRJEB28245) | human gut metagenome | biome: gut microbiome; material: fecal sample | place: Denmark | collected 2008
TCGGTGCGCTGGTTGATCTGCGCTAAGCGGTGCGCACCGTCGTTGTATTGCAGGCTCTCCCGCACGCCGCGCAAGCTGTCCAGCACAAAACCGTTCAGAGCGCCGAACTCCGCACGAAAATTCTCGCCAGACTTGCGCGCACCCTTGGCGGCGGCCACCGGGACACCGATGCCGATCATGGCGTAGGCCAGGGCGGCGTACAGCCCCAGCAGCGGCGCATAACTGCCCATAAAGCACGCCATAACGATGCTTACGATGACCGCAATGCAGATGGGCGAGATCGTGTGGGCGTAGAAAACTTCCAGCAGTTCAATGTCGGCGGTCAGCACGGCAATCAGGTCGCCCTTGTCGCGGCCTTCCAGCTTTGCGGGGGCCAGCTGGCGCAGCACGCCAAAGATCTTGTCGCGGATGAGGGCCAGCAGCTTGAAGGCAATAAAATGGTTGCAGCCCTGCTCGGCGTAGTGTAGCACGCCGCGGGCTACGGCCAAAATCGGCAGCAAAATACATACGGTGCCAAGGGCAATAGGCGCGGCGGCCAACAGCGTGTCCAGCAGCGCATAGACGCCCAGAACCGGGATAAAGATAGCGCAAAGAAAGCCCGCCACACCAAGCAGAACGGCGCATACCATGGCCGGGGCCAGCGGCTTGACCAGCCCCACAAGGCGGCACATGACGTTGAAATTTCCGCGCGTGCGTTTGTTTTCCATCACTGCGCCCCCTTTCCGTAGTTTTCCAGTGCCTGTTGGCGGTTCCACAGGTCGGCGTACAGCCCGCCCTGGGCCAGCAGTGCTTCGTGTGTGCCCTGTCCGGCCAAGTGCCCATGATACAGCACGTAAATATTGTCCGCTTTCGTGACGTTGGCCAGGCGATGGGAAATCAAAATGACCGTCTTGCGCCCGGCCAGACGATGGATGCCCGCCATGATATCGTTCTCGCTCTCTACGTCGATATTGGACGTGGCTTCGTCAAAAATATAGATGGGGCTGTCATGCAGCAGGGCGCGGGCCAGCGCCAGACGCTGCCGCTGGCCGCCGGACAGGTTGCTGCCGCCCTCAGCCAGCTGGGTGTTCAGGCCATCCTCGCTGCGCAGGAAATCTGCGAGGTTGACCTGTTCCAACGCGCCCCACAGTGCGCCGTCGTCGGCGTCGGGTGCGGCCATCCGCAGGTTGTCTGCCACCGTACCCTTGAACAGGTGGCTGCTCAGGCTGACGAGGGTCACGTTTTTCAAAAGGTTTGCTTCGTTGACGGCGGAAAGCTCCTGCCCGCCGATGGTTACGCTGCCGGTGTAGCCAGCTGCGCGGCCGGTCAGTACAGCAGCAATCGTCGATTTGCCGCAGCCGCTCTCGCCCACCAGCGCCGTAAAGCTGCCCTGGGGAAAGTCGAGATTCAAGCCGTACAGCGTCTCTTTTTCGGTGGTGTAGCCAAAGTGCAGGTCACGGCAGGCAATGGCGCAGCCCGTGCCGATCTCGGCGGTCCTGGCATCGCCTTCAGGCAGATCCAGCAGCTTAAAAATTTTATCGCTGGCGGCCATGCCATTCATGGCGACGTGGAAATACGACCCCAGCGCGCGCATAGGCAGGAAGAAATCCGCCGACAACAGCAAAATGCAGAGCGCACCCTGCAAACCCACGCGGCCCGCGGCAAACTCTTTAGCCGCCACGGCAATGCCCAGCGCCGCGCCGCCGTAGGCGATGACGTCCATAACGATGATGGAGTTCAGCTGCATCGTCAGGACTTTCATCGTCACCTTGCGGAAATGCTCGGCCTCGCGGTTCATGGCCGCATGGCGGGCTTCGTCTGCCTGGTAGATTTTGAGCGTGGTCAAGCCTTGAAGGTTTTCTAGAAAGCTGTCACCCAGCGCGGCGTACTGGCCCCAGTATTTGCCCAGCAGTTTTTTTGCAAATTTCTGCACAGCCACGATGGAAACCGGAATCAGCGGCACGCAGATCATCAAAATGACCGCTGCCCGCAGGCTGACCGGGGCCAGCGCGATAAACAGTGTGAGGGGCGCGAGCATGGCGTAGAAAAACTGCGGAAGGTACGCGCCGAAGTAGGTCTCGAGCTGTTCGACGCCCTCGCCCGCCAGCTGCAGGACCTCGGCGGTGGGCACGGCCTGGGTGTAGCTGCCACCCAGGCGCAGCAGTTTTTCATAGATGGCGGCGCGCAGCGTCTTTTTCACGGTGCGGCTGGCGTTGTAGCTGGCCGAAGCCGCGCCCCGGGTGCAGAAGAACCGCACGACGAGCGCACCCAGCAGCACAAGCAGCGCGGCGGACAGACTGCCCTGGCCGTACACAAGCCCCGCCAAAAACGCAGACACGGCAAAGATCATGGCAATATTGGCCAACAGCGCCACCCATTGCAGCGCCACATTCCGCGCGATATACCGTTTGGAATCGCCCATCATGGCGATCAGGCGTTTGTTTATCATCATAGTTTGTGGTTCCTTTTAGTAGAGTTGTAGGGGACAGACATATCCGATGTGTTTACTCTTTCTCCGTCGTGCGCAGGGGCAGATAACCGGCATCGCGGATGGCCTGACGGATGGCGTCTTCGTCGGCGTCGGCCTTGGTCCAGACCGTCACCTTCTGGGCGCTCAGGTCTGCCTCGGCCAGGGTGTCCGTCATGGCGTTCAGGGCGTTCTCCACATGGCGCTGGCAGTTCTGGCAGGTCATGCCGTCCACACCCATGACCACACGGTGCAGGTAATGGCTTTTGTTGGTGTCGGCGGCCTTGACCTTCCTGGCGGGGGCGTCATGCTCACCGCAGCAGCCGCCGCCATGGTTCAGGTGATGTACATAGTTGTAGATGCCGTAGACAACAGCTACGACCAGGATCAAAACAATAATAACGTTTGCCATACGATAACCTCCGGGTTAGTGTTTTCTAATCGAACTTAGGATATACTAACTTTGCGAGATTGTCAAGTAGGAACTTTTTGGATGCTGCAAGCAAAGGCTTCCCCCTTTGGGAAAGCTGCCCGCGAAGCGGGCTGATGAGGGGCGGCCTTGCCAGACCTCTCTTTGAAGGAAGATATTGCGGGTAAGCTGAGGGCCGGGCATGCCCGGCCCCTACATGGGCGGCGTTATTGCCTATGAACGGGTTGCTATGGCAAATGTGCCCCTCATCCGGCCTTCGGCCACCTTCTCCCAGGTGAGAAGGCTTTACATAAAAAAGAAGAGGGGCATTGCTGCCCCTCCCAGGTATGATGGATATGGAGAATATCACGCGTTGGCAAGGGCGGTGCCCAGGGCTGCGCAGGCAGTCTCAGCGTCGCCGTCGGGGGCACCGTTGGCCATGACAGGCTCAACGACCATGCGGGCACCGGCAGCCTCGGCATCCTCGGCCCAGGTGCGGATCCACTCGCCGTCGCCCCAGCCGTAGGAGCCGAACAGGCCGACAGGCTTGCCGCTCAGGGAGCCGCGCAGATCCTGATACATCGGCTCAAACTCGTTTTCTTCCAGCTGCTCAGCGCCCATGGCGGGGCAGCCCAGCGCAAAGCCGGTGTAGTCGCCGGCGGAGGCAACATTGAACTCAGATGCGGTGAACTTGTCAACAGCTGCGCCGGCAGCGGTTGCTGCATTAGCGACCAAATCAGCCATAGCCTCGGTGTTGCCGGTGCCGCTCCAATAGATAACTGCGATCTTGCTCATAGTAAACTACTCCTTTGTACATTCTTTATGGTGCATCGTCAGGCGGCCACAGTCAGCCGCCGGATCGGGGTGCCGTTGTAATAGCAGCGGGCGTAGATGCGCTCGCATTTTTTGTAGCGGTCAAACTCTGCCTGGGCGGCGGTGGGGTCGGTGTAGACCTTCCAGTAGCCGCAGGCCGTAAAGTTTTTGCCGCGATTCTCGATAAAACCGATGACATCCGCCAGCGGGTAGCCTAAGAAAACGCCGATCTCGTGCGGGAATTCCCCCTCGCAGCACAGCCGGTCGGCCAGCTGATTCAGCAGGGCGTCCGCAGTGCCGAGGGCGTACCCCTCCCCTGCCAGAAAGTCCAGCGTGCGGGGGTCTGCCAGCAGTCTTGCCACCCGCGCGGGGCGGTAAACATAGACCAGCACGGCCCCGGTACGCGGACACTGCTTGAGCACCCGCACCGTGACGCCGCGGGGCGCGAGCGCTGCGTGCCAGGCGGCGGCCATGTCGGCGGCGTCCTGCCCGGGCGCGGGCTGGTAGCGGAAGAGGCTGGCGGGTTTGAGCCCGGCCAGCGTGGGGGCACACAGGGTTGCCAAATCGCAGGCGAAGCTGCGCGGGCTGGGGGTAACGCGGGTACGTTCTGCCATGAGACGGCTCCTTATCCTCTGCAATAGTTAGCATATGCTAACCGAAGCTTCCATAAAACCGCACAGCACGGGGAGAGAACCGCACTGTGCGGGCTATGGTTCCTAAAGGGAAACTCACTACGGTTAGTTTTAACTAACGCTAACAATATAGCATGATATCACACAGTTGTCAAGCGTTTTTTGCAAGGTTTTCCAGGTGCGTATTATGTAAACCCATTCAGCACCACCTTCAGTTCGCCCCAGATATCCTCCTGCTTGACGCTGTAATCCAGGCCGTCCGTGTGTGGTCTGCAATAAATCTGATACAAAATGCCATCCTGCGCAAAATAGGCGCTGGACTGCACATAGGGCATCGAGTTCGGGTTGCTGGTGCAGTGCGGAATCAGCGCAGTGTTGCCGTTTGCCATTGGGTAGCTTTCACATTCCCAGGTCAGCCCGGCGCTCTTTTGGCGGTAGAGCTGGGCCACGGTCTCCGGCGCGGCGTCGCCCAGATAGACGACAGCCATCATTTCCACATCGTAGATGCCATGGCGCACGCCGGTGCGCAGGTAGAGCTTGTCCGGCGTTTCGCCGCGCCCAACGGGGATAAGCCCAGCCGGGTATTCCTGCGCTTTCGGCGTGTAGGGGCGGCCGTCGTATTCTTCGGGTATCTCGATCATGCCCGACGGATACAGCGAGACGGCGGCAAAATTGTTGGCTTCGGTATCCAGCAGCACGTTCTGTGCCAGCGGCAGGTCGGTCGCGGCGGTCAGTTCGCCCCAACTGTCGTAGCCGCGCACTGCGCGGGAATAGCGGTTCATCTCGTCCTCATCAGGAAGGTGCAAAAATCCGTTGATGCCGCAGTGCATCGGCAACCAGCCATCGGCAGAAACCTCGCCGTTGTGGTTTGCCGTCAGCCCCGCCAGTAAGTCACTATCCAGCGTAAAATACTGCCGCTCATACGTTATGGCATACCCGGTGTTCGCCTCGGGCGCGAAGGAGGGGCGCGGGTTCTCCCGCAGGTTCGTAAATTCTGCTGTGCCCGCCAGTACCCCGGCTGCAATCAACAGCGGCGCAGCCAGGCAGAGGGCGATACGCCGCCAGGGCCATGCCGGGCGGGCGTTGGGCAGAGCCTCGGCCACGGCGGGCCAGAGATCGACCTCGGCCGGGTGCAGGCCGTCAGTCAGCTTCGTGCGCAAAAATTCTTCATCGCGGTCATTCGTCATGGTGCTCCCCCTCTCTTAATCGTGAGGCCAGCTGTTTTTTGGCCCGGTGATAGCGTGTGCGCAGGTAGGCGGCGGGCCGCCCATGGATGCGTGCCAGCGCGGCATAGTCCAGGCCGTCCAGCACGCGCTCCAACACCAGCGCCCGGTCGAGTGGCGGCAGAGCGGCCAGCGCGGTACGCAGTTCGTCGCTGATGCCTGGGTCCTGTTCCCGCGGTTCCGGCGTTGGGTAGTTGGCCGCGCGGCGGGCTGCCCGCAGCATATCCAGCGCGGTGCGGTAGGCGATGCGGTAGAGCCACGCGCATTCGTTGTCGGTGCCGTCGCCCCGCAGGGTGCGACGCTGCTGCCATGCCTTGATGAAGGTTTTCTGCACGGCGTCCTGGGCATCGGCTTCACACCCCAGCAGGCCGGTACAGTAGCGCAGCAGGGCGGCAGTGTGGGCATGTACGAGTTTTTCCAGGTCCTGTTCAGTCTGCATAGGCTCGACCTCCTTTCACCCTTATAACGCCGATGGAGGCGGAAATATATCAAAAAAAGAGCCCCGAAGGGCTCGAAAATTTTGGCGCTTTGGCTTCTCCTGAGGGAGAAGCTGTCCGCGAAGCGGACTGATGAGGGGCGCGTTTCCTTATGGGGCGGCAAGGCAAAGCCGCCCCTCATCCGGCCTTCGGCCACCTTCCCCCAAAGGGGAAGGCTTCCCGCACTTTCTTGTAAACCAAATCCCCTGCCAGCGGCAAAGCCAGGCCAACCACAGTATACGCCAGCCACCAGAGGCCGCCGGTGAAATAGGTGGGGAACGCGGCCAGCAGGTACGGCTCGCCGCCGGTGGCCAGCAGCCCAAGCCAGGTCACGAGTTTGAAGCTCAAGAAATGCAAAATGACAATGGGCATTGTGGCGCGGCCCAGGTAGGCCAGCACGGCGCTGAATTTCGGCCACGCCGCCGACAGACACGCAGCCTGCCGCACCAGCACCCAGCCCGCCAGACTGGCGGCCAGCAGGAAGATCGGCCCGGGGTAGCCGTTGCCCGCCAGGCCAACGGAGCCAAACTGCCCCAGCACGGCCAGCAGCACAAACGCGGCAGCGGCCAGCCCGGCGCGGTGCAGCGGTTTGACGTCGCTGCGGGCGGTGCAGCGCAGCACGGTCCCCAGGTAGAACAGGCTGTAACAGCTGGCCGCAATGCCAAGCCCCCAGACGTTCCACCCGGCCAGACCACAGCGCCATCCCACCCAGAGCAGCACGCCGGAGACAAGCCCCTGGGCAATCAGTGTATCACCGCCGCGCAGCAGCTTCTGCAGCAAAAATTCCACGACAGCGTACAAAATAGAAATCTGGAACAGCGCCTGGATGAACCACAGCGCCCCGCCCAGCTGGGTGCCGCCGTCAAACACGCACCAGTGCGCCGTGCGGCCGATGACGTCTTTCAGCGTTGTGGGCGTGGTGACGATATTGCCGGGCAGCGCCAGAATGCGCTCATCCCCGGTTAAAATATTCAGGCGCAGGAACAGGTTGTTCAGCACCGTGAACGCCGTGTTGGCCAGCACAAAGGGCAGCCAGAGCGTGACCACCTTGCGCTTGGCAAAATGTACCAGCCCGCCCCGCAGGCTGAAAAGCCACCCGCTGAGCATAAAAAACAGTGCCATGTGGAAAAGATAGATAAAACCGGTGCCGGGAAAGCCCGAGTGCCCCAGCACCATAAGCACGATGCCGATGCCGCGCATACTATCTAATACAGGGTCGCGCTGCTTTGCCATAAGTACCAACCTCGCTTTTACAAAAATACCGCCCACGGTTGGGCGGCAAGGGTCACTGCGCGTTTTTAGCGCGGCATTTTGGGCAGATATACCGGATCGTCAGCGTGTAACCGCGTACCTCGGTGCCGATGGCGGACTCAATATCGCGGATCAGCCCCACCACCGGCAGGTCGGCCAGGTCGCCGCAGCTTTCGCACAGCAGGTGGCCGTGGGGGCTTGGGTTGGCGTCGTAGCGGTCGGGGCCGTCCGGCATTTCCAGGTGGCCGATCTCGCCGTCCAACTCCATAAGCTTTAGGTTGCGGTACACGGTGCCGCGGGCAATGTGCGGCATGGCCTGCCGCGCGTGGCTGAAAATTTCGTCAGCGGTCATATGCTCGGGGCATTTTTCACGCATAATGTCCAGTATCAGGGCGCGTTGGCGGGTCATGGGCAGACCTCCTTTAAGGATTTAAGATTAACTCCTATTCAGATGGTACACTATTTTGGATGATTTGTCAACGCTTTGGGCAAAATACACAAGAGTTGTTCCCGATATTTGACTTGACATACGCACTTCTTATGGTATAATAGAATAAAATTAAGAACAAATCCTAATTTAAAACGGAGGTATTCACTATGGAACTCAGAGGCAGCAAGACCGAGAAAAACCTGTGGGAGGCTTTCGCAGGTGAGAGCCAGGCCCGCAACAAGTACACCTACTTTGCATCCAAGGCCAAGAAGGAAGGCTACGAGCAGATCAGCGCCATCTTCACCGAGACCGCCAACAACGAGAAAGAGCACGCCAAAATTTGGTTCAAACTCCTGATGGAGAACGGCGAGATCCCCGACACGCTGACCTGCCTGAAGATGGCCGCCGCGGGCGAGAACGAGGAGCATACCTCGATGTACCCGCGCATGGCCGCCGAGGCGAAGGAGGAGGGCTTCAACCAGGTTGCAGCCCTGTTCACGATGGTCGCCGCCATCGAGAAGGACCACGAAGAGCGCTACAAGGCCCTGGCCGCCAACATCGAAGCTGGCAAGGTCTACGCCCGCGAGACCGAGCAGGTCTGGCAGTGCCGCAACTGCGGTTTCGTCTATATCGGCCAGCACGCGCCGGTCAAGTGCCCGGTCTGCGCCCATCCGCAGAGCTATTTTGAGCTGAAGAGCAGCAACTACTAAGAGAGCAGAAAAGAGAAGCGCGGTTTCCAAAATGGGAAAGTGCTTCTCTTTTTCTATGGAAGGGCTTTTATGAGCGATACGGCTGGGAGTTTTTGTGCATGGTGCAGGGCGACGGTGAGGATGAGATGACCCATATGTGTATCCACCGATAAGCAAAACCGGGAAGCGTCAAAACGGCACTTCCCGGTTTTATTTTCAGCGTTCTTCCAGCGGGACGTAGTCACGCGGCTGCATGATGCTCTGGTAGGCGGGGCGGATGATTTTGTCCATGTTGACCAGCTCCTCCATGCGGTGGGCAGACCAGCCGACGATACGCGCAATGGCAAAGATCGGCGTGTACAGTTCCACCGGAATGCCCAGCATATCATAGACAAAGCCGGAGTAGAAGTCTACATTCGTCGAAACGCCCTTGTAGATGTGGCGCTTTTCGGCAATGACCTTGGGGGCCAGCCGCTCGATGGTGTTATAATACTCAAAGTCGCGGCTGCGGCCCTTGGCATCGGCCAGCTGGTGGACAAAGTTCTTGAACACCACAGCGCGCGGGTCACTGAGTGAGTAGACCGCGTGGCCCATGCCGTAGATCAGGCCCTTCTGGTCAAAGGCCTGCCGATCCACGATGCGGCCGAGGTAGTCGGCCATGGCGGCCTCATCCAGCGGGTCGGCGACATGGGCGCGGATGTCGTCCATCATCTTCATGACCTTGATGTTCGCGCCGCCGTGCTTGGGGCCTTTCAGGCTGGAAAGCGCCGCCGCAATGACCGAGTAGGTGTCCGACCCGGAGGACGTGACGACGCGGGTCGTGAAGGTGGAGTTGTTGCCGCCGCCGTGCTCCATGTGCAAAAGCAGCGCGATATCGAGAACGTGGGCCTCAAGGTCGGTGTATTTCTGGTCGGGGCGCAGCATTTTCAGCAGGTTTTCCGCAGTGGACAGGTTCGGATCCGGGCGGTGGATGTACATACTGCCGCCGCACTCATAATAATTGTAGGCGTGGTAGCCGTAGACGGCCAGCATAGGAAATACGCTGATGAGCTTGATGCACTGTTCCAGCTGGGTCTGCAGGTCGGTCTTGCCGATGTCGTCGTCATAGCTGGCCAGCGTCAGCACGCTGCGGGTCAGGGAGTTCATCAGGTCATGGCTGGGGGCTTTCATGATGACATCGCGCACAAAGTTTGTCGGCAGGGCGCGGCATTTCGACAGGCAGGCCGTGAAGGTTTCCAGTTGCTCCTGGTTCGGCAGGTCGCCCAACAGCAGCAGGTAGGCTGCACCCTCAAAGGCGTAGCGCTTGCCGCGCAGACCGCGGATCAGGTCATAGACGTTGTAGCCGCGGTACCAGAGCTTGCCATCGCAGGGAATCTTCTGGCCGTCGCGTTCCTCAAAAGCATCGATGCGGGAGATGTTGGTGATACCGGCCAGCACACCCCTACCGTTTTTGTCGCGCAGACCGCGCTTGATATCATACTGGGCAAACAGTGCAGGGTCAATGCGGTTGTTGGTGACACATTCCTCGGTGAAGATGCGGGCTTCCTTTTCGATGGCTGCGTAATCGCTCATGGCAGATGACCTCCCTTTTCTTTTTTGTCCGCGGTTGGTAAACAAATCGTAGCAGATGAAGGATTCTTTACAAATCGTATAAGAATAATTATACGGAAAATCGAACAATCTGTCAAATGGATAAATTGTGAACAAACCACACGGTAGGGGCCGGGCATACCCGGCCCTCGGCATAATGGAAAACGGACGTTTACGGGATGGTTGAGGGCGGGGCATGCCCCGCCCCTACCGGGATACAAAAAAAGGAGAGGTCAACCCTCTCCCAATGCATCTCATTCCGCTACCAGCACCGTCACGCTCGTGGGGGCCAGCTCCAACGCATCACGGAAACAGGGGCCAAAGGGGGTTACCCAGGCGTGGACGCCGTCGCTGAGCTTGCGCCAGGTACCGGCGGGCAGGCTGGCCCACTGGCGGGTGCGCTCGGGATTGTAGTAGACGGCCAGCTGGCCTGCCATGGCCATGCCGTCGTTCTCCGGCACAAAGCCGATGAGCCAGCCGGGCAGCATCAGAATAAACGGCTCTGGCTCCCCTGCCGCGCCGCTCAAACGCGGGTAGGCGCGGCGGATGGCCAGCATCCCGCGATAAAACGCCGTCAGGGCGGCAAATTCCGGCCTGTGGGCGCGGGTCCAGTCTAACTTGTTCGTGTCCAGCGGGCCTTTGTAGCTGTTGTGGTCGCCATGCTTGGTACGGCCCCATTCCTCGCCCGCCTGCATGAAGGGCAGGCCCTGACAGGTCAGGTAGATGCCCGCCGCCATGCGGTTTTGCGCCAGCAGGTCGGCGTCGGGCCAGTCGTAGTCGCCGCGTCGGGCCACGGCGGCCAGCTTGTCCCAAAGCGTGTAGTTGTCGTGGGCCGAGATATACTGCACCACCTGCCCCGCCTTGCGCGGCCAGAAGCCGTGGGCACCGTTGCGCCATGCGCTGATCAGGTGCAGCACATCGTAGCCGTGCTGGGGCGCACCGTTGACATAGCCTGCATTGGCCGCGTCAAAGACGTTGCCCTTGATGCAGTCCCGCGTATCATCGCAGAAAAATCCGATGCGATCATTCAGAGCATCCAGCGCACGCTTGTCGGCGGGGCGTGCACCGCCCTCAATGTTCGTGCCGCCGCCCATCCAGGGTTCGCCGTACATCAGGATGTTCTCGCCGCCGGGCAGGCTGTCCAGCGCAGCGCGGATGGCGTTCATTGTGTCCACATCTTCCAGCGCCATCAAATCAAATCGGAAACCGTCAATGTGGTAGGTCGTGGCCCAGTACAGCACCGATTCCACGATGTATTTGCGCACCATCGGGCGCTCGCTGGCCAGGTCGCAGCCGCAGCCGGAACCGTTCGTCGTCATGCCGTTGGGCCAGCGGCGGTTCCAGTAGCCGGGCACGGTGCGCTCCAAGTTGCTCTCGCCGTGGTAGGTGTGGTTGTAGACAACATCCATCACGACGCCCAGCCCCGCGCGGTGCAGCGCGGCCACCATGGCGCGGCACTCCCGCACACGCACCTCTCCGTGGAAGGCGTCAGTGGCAAAGCTGCCCTCGGGCACGTTGTAGTTCAGCGGGTCATAGCCCCAGTTGTAGCCGCCGTCGGGGCGGGCCTCATCCACGGTGGCGTAGTCATAGATGGGCTGCAGCTGCACATGGCTGACGCCGAGATTTTTTAAATAGTTCAAGCAGGTTGGGTGTTCGCCGTCACCGTCCAGCGTCGTGTCATCGGGGGTGAAGCCCATGAATTTGCCGCGCCACGTCGGTTTTACGCCGCTGTGTTCGTCAGCGGAAAAATCGGCAACATGCACCTCCCACACGCTGCGGGCGTGGGCAGGGATGTCGGGGCGGGTGTCCTGCTCCCACCCCTCCGGCACGGCCTTGGCAAGGTCCACGACCATGCCGCGCACGCCGTTGGCCCCGGCGCTGCGGGCGTAGGGGTCCACGACCTCATGCATGCGGCCATCCGGAAAATAGATGCGGTAGATGTAGTAGACGCCGTGCAGATTGCCCGGCAGTGTGATAGCCCACACCCCGGCGTCGCCGCGGCGCATCTCGTGTACGCCCAGCGTTTTTGCGCCGGGTTCATCGTCGGTGCCGGTGGCAAACAGGCAGACCACGACCCCGCAGGCAGTGGGAGCCCACAGCTTGAAAGTGGTATCCTCCGCCGTTGGATTTGCGCCCAGGTCACTGCCGTGGTAATAGGGCAGTTCGCACGCCTGATGCCAGTTCATGGGTGATCGCTCCTTACAAATAATATAATTTATTGTAGCAGGTGGAGCGACACATTGCAAGGGAAACGTTTCAATTCCACCCAAAAACACCGCGCTGCCTTTTCAACAGCGCGGTGCAAAACTTTATGCAGGGTTCAAATTCAGATGGCGTAACCCTTGGCCTTGATGACGTCCACGACCTGGGCGACGTACTTTTCGCAAGTCTCGTGCTCGGGAGCTTCGACCATCACGCGAACCAGCGGCTCGGTGCCGGACTCACGGACCAGGATACGGCCGGTGCTGCCCAGGGCCTCGGCCACGGCCTTGACGGCCGCCTGGACGTCTGCGTCGTTCTGTGCAGCTTTTTTGTCGGTGACATGGACATTTTCCAGAACCTGCGGGTAAATCTTCAGCGGGGCGGCCAGTTCGCTCATTGGCTTCTTCTTCGCCAGCATGACCTCCATCATCTTCAGGCTCGTCAGGATGCCGTCACCGGTGCTGGCGTACTTGGAGAAGATGATGTGGCCGCTCTGCTCGCCGCCGATGCGGCAGCCGTTTTTCGCCATATACTCATACACATACTTGTCGCCCACGGCGGTCTTGGCGTAGTCGATGCCCTGCGCATCAAAAGCCTTGTACAGGCCGAAGTTGGACATAACGGTGGTGACGACCGTGTTGGTAATGAGCTTGCCGCGCTCCTTCATATAGCATCCGTAGATGTACAGGATATGGTCGCCGGTGACGACGTTGCCCTTCTCATCCACGCAGAGACAGCGGTCGGCGTCGCCGTCATAGGCAAAGCCGATGTCAAGGTGGTTCTCAACGACGAACTTCTGCAAGCCCTCAATGTGGGTGGAACCGGCGTTGAGATTGATATTCAGGCCGTTGGGCTTGTTGTTGATGACGTAAGTGTCCGCGCCGAGGGCGTCAAACACGCTCTTGGCAATGTTCCAGCTGGAGCCGTTGGCGCAGTCCAGGCCGACCTTGACACCGCGGAAGGAGTAGATGCCCAGGGAAATCAGGTAGCCCATGTAGCGGTTGCGGCCTGCCACATAGTCCACCGTGCAGCCAATCTTGTCGCGGCTGGCGAAAGGCAGCTCGGGCCAATCCTGGTCGAAAACGTGCAGGTGCCCGTCGAGGTAAGCCTCAACCAGGAGCAGCGTTTCTTCGTCCATTTTCTCGCCGTAGCAGTCAATGAGCTTGATGCCGTTGTCATAGTAAGGGTTGTGGCTGGCGGAGATCATGATACCGCAGTCGAAGTCGTCTACACGGGCAATGTAGGCTACGCTGGGGGTGGTGGTGACGTGCAGCAAGTAGGCGTCCGCGCCGCTGGCGGTCAGGCCCGCGACGAGGCTGTACTCAAACATATAGGAGCTGCGGCGGGTATCCTTGCCGATGACGATGCGCGGGGCGGTCGCCTCGCCGTTGCGCTGACGCAGCATACCGTAATACCAGCCAAGGAAGCGGCCTACCTTGTAGGCGTGGTCGGCGGTCAGGTTGACACCGGCCTCGCCGCGGAAGCCGTCAGTACCGAAATATTTTCCCATTCTATTCACACGTTCCTTTCGGATTGTAGTTGGTGCATATTCAAAGGTAGCCTCATTATAGCACTTGTTGGCCGGTTTGTCTATTTTTTATTGGTCAGCATTTCCAGAAGCGCCGTGCAGCCGTCCAGTACATCCCGCCAGGTGACCGCAAAATCCCCGGTGTACCAGGGGTCGGCCACGTCGCCGGGGCGGTCAGTGCAGTCCAGCAGGCGGTGGATTTTGCCCGCCGGGTCTCCGCCGCAGAGGCGGGTCATATTGCGGATGTTGGCACTGTCCATGCCGATGAGCAGGTCATATTTGTCATAGTCGGCCCGGGTCATCTGCCGCGCCGCATGCGCCCCGCAGGCAACGCCATGGGCCGCCAGCTCCCGCCGCGCCGGTGGGTAGACCGGGTTGCCGATCTCCTCGGTGCTGGTGGCAGCGGAATCAATGACAAATTGCTCCCCTGCCCCGGCCTTGGCGGCTAAATCTTTCATCACAAACTCCGCCATCGGACTGCGGCAGATGTTGCCGTGGCACACGAATAGAATTTTGACCATAGCTGTAACATTCCTTCACATAAAACTATCAGTTTCAGGGGTGTAAAACATTGACAAATATCTTCTGTTTGATTATATTCTATATTGTACACGAAAACACATGAACTGCCTAGTCCTGCGTGAAAATTTGCGTGGGAGAACGGTTCGGCAAGGAGGCAGTCAATGGCATCACCGTATATCCCATGCAGGTGTCTGCCGTTGAGACGGCTGCTCTGCGCTGGATGCGCACGATGGCGGCGGCGACGGAATACGAATAAAACATATTCTTCCCTTGCATTGAAAAAGTGATTTATAACGAATGGAGATAGAGTACCATGGCAGAAGAAAAACGCAAACGCATTCTTTCGGGCATTCAGCCCACCGGCACGCCCACTCTGGGCAACTATATCGGCGCGGTGCGCAACTGGGCACTGCTGCAATCTGACTATGACTGCCTGTACATGGTGGCCGATCTGCACAGCCTGACCGTGCGCCAGGTGCCCGCCGACCTGCGCCGCCGCACCCGTGAGCTGGCCGCCCTGCTGCTGGCCGTGGGCATCGACCCGAAGGAGCACGTTCTGTTCGTGCAGAGCCATGTGCCGGCGCATACAGAGCTTTCTTGGGTGCTGGCCTGCAACACCCAGTTCGGCGAGCTGTCCCGCATGACCCAGTTCAAGGACAAGAGCGCCAAGCATCCCGACAACGTCAACGGCGGCCTGTTCACCTACCCTGTGCTGATGGCGGCGGATATCCTGATTTATAACGCAGACCTCGTTCCCGTGGGCCAGGACCAGACCCAGCACCTGGAGATTGCCCGCGATATCGCAGGCCGCTTCAACGGCATCTACGGCGACACTTTCACCCTGCCGGAGGGCTACGTCCCTGCCGCCGGCGCGAAAATCATGTCGCTGGCCGAACCGACTAAAAAGATGAGCAAGTCCGACACGAATGTCAACAGCTTCATCCTGATGACCGACGACAAGGACGCCATCGTGCGCAAGTTCAAGCGCGCCGTGACAGACTCCGACGGCGTTGTCCGCTTTGACCGTGAGACGAAGCCCGGCGTGTCCAACCTGATGTGCATTTACAGCACCTTTACCGGCAAGTCCAACGATGAGATCGCCGCCGAGTTTGAGGGCAAGGGCTATGGCGACTTCAAACTGGCTGTGGCCGAAGTCACCGCCGATGCGCTGGCCCCCGTGCAGGCCGAGTGTGGCCGTATTCTGGCCGACAAAGCCTATGTGGATGAGGTGCTCAAGAACGGTGCCGAGCGTGCCTCCCGCCTGGCCAACCGCACCGTCAGCAAAGTTTACCGCAAAGTTGGCCTGCTGCAGCTGGATAAATGACGCTGTGACTTGACAAATCCCATTTAAACCTATATAATATCTAAGTTGGTGCGGCTCCCCAGTTGGTGCCGCACTACTTTTACTATCCATTTTACGTTAGGAGACACTGCTATGGCTAAAGAAGTTGTCGTTACCCGCGAGGGCTATAATAAACTGGAGCAGGAACTGGAAAACCTGCGCACCGTCAAACGTAAGGAAGTCGCTGACAAGATCAAGGTTGCCCGCGGCTACGGCGATTTGAGCGAGAATGCCGAGTACGACGCCGCCAAGGAGGAGCAGGCTTCTGTGGAGGCCCGCATCGCCGACCTGGAGGCCACCCTGAAGCTGGCCCGCATCATGGATGAGAGTGAGCTGTCCAACGACACTGCTTCCATCGGTATGCACGTCAAGATTCTGGCCGAGGGCGATGACCTGGAGGACGCCGAGGAGTACGACCTGACCGGCTCCACCGAGGCGGATATGGACCTGAACCGCATCAGCGACGAGAGCCCGGTTGGCGCTGCTATGATCGGCTGCAAAGTCGGCGACAGCTTTAATGTCACCCTGCCCAACGGCAATATCATCACCTACAAGCTGCTGGAAGTTTCCCGTTCCAAGTAAGCATTTGAAATCAAAAAATCACGAAAGGACGATCTCACATGGAGCAGAATAAGCCCCAGACCGAGCAGGAAATCAGCCAGCAGGCCGCCGTGCGCCGCCAAAAGCTGGCTGACCTGTGCGAAGCCGGTCACAACCCCTTTGAAATCACAAAATATGCGCAGGATGCGTACTCGGCCGACCTCAAACAGGAGTTTGCCGACCTGCCCGCCGAAGCCGAGACCGGCAAGATCGTCTCTTTGGCCGGCCGCATGATGTCCAAGCGCGTCATGGGTAAGGCCAGCTTTGCCCATCTGCGCGACCAGAAGGGCGACATCCAGATTTTTGTCAAGCGCGACCTGCTGGGCGATGAGGCCTATGCCGCTTTCAAAAAGCTGGACATCGGTGATATCATCGGCGTTAAGGGCGAAGTGTTCCGCACCAAGATGGGCGAGATTTCCGTCCGCATCAGTGAGCTGACCCTGCTCTCCAAGAGCCTGCTTCCCCTGCCCGAGAAGTTCCACGGCCTGACCGACCGCGAGGCCCGCTACCGTCAGCGCTATGTTGACCTCATCGTCAACCCCGAGGTCAAGGACACCTTCGTCAAGCGCAGCCTGATTCTGAAGGAAATCCGTGCCTACCTGGACGAGAAGGGCTTTTTGGAGGTCGACACCCCCATCCTGACCCCGTTTGAGATCGGTGCGTCTGCCCGCCCCTTCTACACCCACCACAACACCCTGAACATGGATATGGTGCTGCGCATTGAGACCGAGCTGTACCTCAAGCGCCTGATCGTGGGTGGTATGGACCGCGTGTATGAGGTCGGCCGCATCTTCCGCAACGAGGGCATGGACCCGAAGCATAACCCCGAGTTCACGACCATCGAGCTGTACCAGGCTTTCACCGACTTCCACGGTATGATGGATCTGGTCGAGGAAATGTATAAGCGCCTGGCCCTCAAGGTCTGCAGCAGCCTGGAAATCACCTACCAGGGCAAGCAGATCGACATGGGCCATTGGGAGCGTCTGACCATGGTCGAGGCCGTTAAGAAGTATTCCGGTGTTGATTTCAACGACTGGAAGACTGATGAGGACGCTATCGCAGCCGCCAAGGAGCACCATGTGGAGCTGCCCGAAGTCCCGACCAAGGGGGCTATCCTGGCTGAGTTCTTCGACGCCTTTGTCGAGGACAAGCTCATCCAGCCTACGTTCATCTACGACTACCCTGTCGAGATCAGCCCGCTTGCCAAGCGCAAGCCCGGCGACCCGGCTTTCACCGAGCGTTTCGAGTATTTTATCGACTGCACCGAGTACGGCAATGCGTTCAGCGAACTGAACGACCCCATCGACCAGAAAGCCCGCTTCGAGCGCCAGGTCGCCGAGCGCAAGGCCATCGAGCCTGACTGCAAGGCGCAGGTCGACTATGACTACGTGACTGCCCTTGAGTACGGCCTGCCCCCCACAGGCGGTTTGGGCTTCGGCGTTGACCGCCTGGTCATGCTGCTGACGGACAGCGCGTCCATTCGTGATGTGCTGCTATTCCCCACGATGAAGCCCATCGACTAATTTTGTGTCGTAGCTACGATATAAAATTGCAAAAAACAGGCCATTTTGGGGCAAAATGTACCAAATTTATCCCATTTGCCTGAAAATATCCACAAGCGATTTTGCGCGCATCCTGCCGAAAAGCAGGATGCGCATTTTTGTTGCAGCGTGAATTTTCACCACTGGCGGTACGGTTTTGAGAGCCTATCGCCAGTCTTGACAGACAAAACCGCAGCAATTTCCGAAGGAAAATTCCGGCGAGGGGGACATACTCTCCCCCGCCGTTTATTATAGATTCCCGAAAGATTTTGAAATGAAAGAAGGTATTTCCCATGAGCATCATTATCGGCATCGACCACGGCTACTACGCCATCAAAACAGCCCACTGCTCGTTCCCGGCAGGGCTGACAAGCTACGGAGAACACGAACCCTACACCCGCCAAGGACTCTTAGAGTTTGGCGGGTGCTTTTTTGTTTGTGGCTCCGGGCGTCAGCCTATCCAAAGGGATAAGACTGCGAACGACAACTACTACCTGCTGACACTGGCGGCTATCGCAAAAGAAATCCAGCAGCGCGGTTTGCCGCCCGAATGTTCTGTGCGCATTGCGGCGGGTCTGCCGCTGACGAGCTTTGGGCGCGACAAACCCAAGTTCAAAGATTATCTGCTGCGGAGCAACCAGCCCGTAAATTTCAAATTCGAGGGCGTGGAGTACAGCATTACCATCGAGGAAGTTGCTGTCTTCCCTCAAGGCTACGCCGCCCTTATGACCGAAGTGGGGCTTTTGCAGGACGAACCGTCCATGCTCCTCATGGACTTGGGCGGCTGGACGGTGGACCTTATGCGCATCGACAACGCTATCCCTGCGGCTGACACTGCGCACAGTCTGGAACTCGGCATGATCCGCTGTGTAGATGACATCCGGGAGCAGGTGCGGCGTGAAACCGGGCTGTCCCTCACGGATGCCCAAATCGAAAATATGCTGGCGGGTCACCCCTGCACGGTCAGCGATACGGTGCGCGACATTGTGAACAAACAAGGTCGCA